>Ga0307373_10007546_pt1 | contig 16947 bp, 5 predicted proteins | sample OX2MG_FD_202534 | JGI IMG/M metagenome (GOLD analysis project Ga0307373, IMG submission 202534) | Soil microbial communities from Risofladan, Vaasa, Finland - OX-2 | ecosystem: Environmental > Terrestrial > Soil > Coastal area > Acid sulfate soil | place: Finland: Risofladan, Vaasa | collected... | reverse complement strand
CGCACGCCGTGGTCGACCCAGCTACGCTGCGGGCGGCGTTGAACAGCCCCACGAGGATCAGCGTGGCGGGCGGCGTGATCGAGGTGATCGACGTTGACCTGTACACGCCTGGTCTCGTTCCGCTGCCGACAAACAACCGCACGATGGACATGCGTGTTTACCCCGCGGGTGGCGCGGCAGGCTACCTTGGCCCGCTGACCGGGCCCCGTTCACTGCCCGGCGAGGCCTGCGGACTATGGATCGAAGCCCAGAGCGTCTCGCATGCCCTCGACGAGGCCAAGCAAGCCCAGGACTACGTCTTGGTGAAGAACCCGCTCAAGGACTCGGTGGCCGCGCGCGGCATCGTCATGCCGGTGACGGTGGTGTACTTCGAGCTGCAGCATCGGGACGGGCAGCCGGCAATGCCGCTGCTAGGCACGGCGGACGGCTCGAGCCGCATCACTGGCGCCCATGCCGTACTCAACCTGGTAGACCCTCGCACCACTCATTATGACCTGTCGGCCAACAGGGACTCGTACCGCCGCTTCATTGGCAGCATCTGCTCGCCGGAGATCGGGTCCCTCGGAGCAGCCGCAGCGCGGCGCCTGCGGTGGCAGCGTAACGCGCTGATCACGCCCGCACGGATCTTCCTGCGGTTCACACCCCAGCCGGGCGCGGCGTACGACTTCAGCCGCGCCGTTGCCGCCTATGTGGGCATGCTGCACGTGGACCCGCCCCGGCCCTGGACACCGACGGGCAAACTTGAGGCGATGGCCGAGGCCGTCTTGGAGGTCCTGCGCTCGGCGAGCGTGCTCGATGACACCCGGCACGACTACCTCGCCGGACTGCTGACACCGGCGGCTGCCACGGAGGCCGGCCTGCCAACACTGCGTGACGAACAGGCTGCCTATATCCTCGCCACGCTGCTCCAGCCCGATCTTCGGGACCTCGTCGACCGGGGCATCATGGACGTGACGGCGAAAAAATCCGTCACCGCCCCCCGCCGCACCGATGTGGTGGCGGAGCTGGCACTGCGGCCCACCCGCAGTGCCGCCGTCACGCTTCGGCTTGGCGATCCGGAGCGCGAACGAGCTAGCGCGATGCGCGCCGCCTACCTTCGCGCCACTCATCTGTCGCCGTACGCCACACGAAGGTGGCAGGTCACCGGCCGCAGCCCAGACGAGTTGCTCGAGGGAGCTCTCGCCGAGCTGGAGCGTCCCGAGGCCGAGCAGGGGAACCCCGATGCGTGGCGAAACCGGCTCGAGCTGGCCGCACTCGCCCAGTACCACCTGGCCGCTTACGAGGTGCTGAAGCGGGAGCCGATGGGCAACAGGGATGCAGACCAGCGAGGCCCGCAGGAGATGCTCGCGCTGATGCTCCAGGACGAGCGCGGGCTCAGGCTTCTGCGGCAGGCGATCGTCGACGGACGCGCCGGCGCCGCCCCCCATCTCGTTGAAGCGGACGGTCAGCTCACCCATGGGCTGCCGGACGCCAACGGAGATGTCCAGCTCGATCCGGACGGGCCGGCAGTGCCGCTGACGGATAGCTGGCTGCGGTACGAAGGCTTCCCGAGCGGTGGCCAGAACGTTCGCCCGGTCTCGATCCACTCCGAAACGCCAACCATGAAGGCGTCCCGTCTCCAGGAGAGCGTGCTCCACGTTATCGAGCAGCTGGCCAAGAACCTGGAGGAACTCGACCGCGTCGAAGCGCCGTCCGGTGGCGCCCTCCTCGATCAACGCGGCTGGCCTGCCAGTGATACCAAGAACGCGGTGGCCATGCTGATCGAGGCGCAGTCCAAGTTCGGGTACTGGGGGCAGGTGGCTACCCGGCAGGCAACCCGGCCTAACGAGCTCGCCGAGGGCGAGATGGGCGAGGAACACGACGAAGAGATCCTCGCTGCGGCCGCTGCCGAATGGGACGAGTAACCGAAGTGAACGGTGGGGTCGGCGAGAACCCGTCGGCCCCACCCAGGGCGGGTGAACATGGAACGACCGTCGTCCCGTCGTGTCGCCGCCGCCTGAGTACTGACCCCGTGTCGCCCCGGCGCCAGGGGGTCAATTTTGGAGCGGCGTTGACACGTCGCCGAGGAGAACTCCGATCCTGCTGCGTCCCCCCGAGGCGTCGAGCAGGAACTTGCCCGGCTGGCACCTCTCCGTGCGGCGTGCTGATTGCCGATGAGATGGGGTCCGGCGTGTAAAGGCAGTATTCGGGGACGGCCGCAGAGCCGGCGAATCCCAGTTCGCAGTCGGGCAAGGCAGGTCCGCTGGTGGCCAACGATGCTGAGGCATAGCTGTTCTCGCCCGTAGTTTGCTCGTCATAGAGGCGCCGCTGAGGTCGTGACGTAGCTGGCGTCGCCAATTTTCTCGACCCGGCTGGGCGTCACAGTCCAAGAGACAGGAGCGCTGAGTCGTTCACGCCCTGCGTGAGCGGCCCGCAGCCGTTAGAGCGCCTCGGCGACGGTAAAGCGTACGGGCTCGGTGAGTACCCGCGCCGCGGAGCCCAGGTCCGCCAGCCGTGCAGCGAGGGTGGCGGTCGCCAGGCGTTCTGGCAATGCCTCGTTGAACTTGAGGCCGGCCAGCGCCCGGCGGTCCACGTCGGGCAGGCAGAGCCGTTCGAGGGCATCAGCCGTTCCGGCCGACCACGTCTCGCGACTCAGGTCGGTGCGCATGCGGATGCTGGCGTCGTCGAAGCGCTGGACATTATCTGTCAGGTCGGAAAGGGTCGCGGCGAGCGTTGCGTTGGCGCGATACCCGGCCCAGGTCCACCAGCGGGCGTCCTCACCGGTCCGGGCCATGACTGTGCCACCTGGATGTACGGCAGGCATGTGCTCATCACGGACCTCGGCCAGGTTCCCTTTCGCTCGCTGAGTCAAGGCCACCGGCGGATCCGCTCCGAGCAGCACCTCCCTGACGGCGCGGGCCAGCGCGAAGCTAGCCCCGGATACACCGTGCGTGAGCCAGCGGGCCTTGCCGCCACCAACAGCGGGCTCGACGTAACAGCGTCGGCGTTTCCAGTCGGTCCACGTCACCTTCCAGCTGCGGCCGCCGAGCAGCAGCAGCCGGGGGCCGTCGGTTCTCTCGGTGAGCAGCATCGGGTCGGTCCGCCCGATCTCCTGCCGCCCGGACAGCACGGTGAACTGCGGCGGGGCGGTGAACACGGCGGTCATGCCCATGAAGTGGCGGTGGCCGAAGCGCTGCTCGGCGGCGGGCCCGATGAACAGCAGCTCGCCGTCCTGGTCGATGAACCCCTGCTCGACCAGGTACCGCAGGATGGGCTCCGCGCTGCGATCGAACGGGGCCAGCCCATTCCACGCCTCGGCCCACAGCCGGCTGCCGATCCGGTGCTCCTGCAGGCACAGAGCAAGCAGCTGCTGGGCGACGATGTGCCTCGGCTGCGGCGGTGCCACCACCGGCTCGACGTATCCCTGGCCCCACAGCTGCAGCAGTCCGGCGGACCACAGCAGCGAGCCGGTGTCCACGGCGAGGAACAGGCAGTTGCGGCTCGTCCCCTCCCGCCGCCCAGTCCGCCCGGTGCGCTGCAGGAACGCGGCCACGCTGGGCGGGTGGTTGACCTGGATGACGCGGTCAAGGTCGCCCACGTCGATCCCCAGCTCCAGGGTCGACGTTGCCACGATGACGCAGTTCCGCGCCTCGGCGAACGCCCGCTCGGCGCGGCGCCGGTCGCCAGCCGGCAGCGAGGCGTGCGACAGGAACGTCGTCACCCCGCGCTCGCGCAGCGCAGCGCCGATCTCCTCGACCAGCTGCCGGGAGTCGCAGAAGACCAGCCGCTTCTCGCCCCGGTGCAGCGCCGCGATCACTGTCGCCGCGTTGCTGACCGATCCCACGTAGTCCAGCTCGACGTCTCCGGGCGGGGGGGTGGCCTGGCCCGGGACGCCCCCCGTCGCACTGCCGGCTGCCTCGCCTATCCCGGCAGCAGAGCTGATATCAGGAGAAACCACAACGCCGAGACGGCCCGCCCGCGCTGATCCCTGCAGCCAGCCCAGCAGTTCAGCCGGGTTACCCACGGTCGCCGACAGGCCGATGCGCTGGATAGGCCGGCCGGCCACCTGGGCGAGCCGTTCCAGCACGGCGAGCAGGTGCCAGCCGCGGTCGTCCCCGGCGAACGCATGCACTTCGTCGATGACAATCGCCCTCAGGCCGGTGAACAGGCGGCCGTGCTCGACCTTGAGGCTGATCAGCATGGCCTCCAGCGACTCCGGCGTGGTCAGCAGCACGTCCGGCAGATCCCGCAGGATCCGCTGCCGCCCCGAGGCGGTCACGTCGCCGTGCCAGACCGCGACCCGGCGCCCCAGCCAGCCTGCATAGGTCTCGAGCCGTGGCAGCAGGTTGTTCAGCAGCGCCTTCAGCGGGCAGACGTAGATGACCGACATGTCCGGCCAGCCCTGGGTATCCATCGCCGTCAGCAACGGGAACATCGCTGCCTCGGTCTTGCCGCCCGCCGTGGGCGCGAGCAACAGCGCGTCAGTGCCGTCCAGCACCGGCCCGGCGGCCTGGTCCTGCAGTGCTCGCAGCGACTGCCAGCCCAGGCTATTGACGATGTGGTGCACGATGACCGGGTGCAGCCGGTCCAGCCCGGAACCCATCACCTCGCGCCGTCCCCGGCCGTAGGCCGCGCGCTGGTCACGGCAGGTCGATGTCGATGTCGTCGGCGCGCGCCGCGGATGGCACGGCCAAGGCGGCGGCGTTCCGCTCGGTCTCGGTCAGCTCGCCCGCCGCCAGGGTCAGCGCGTAGTGGCGGCGGGGATCGAAGTCAGCGAACAGGTCAACCCGGTCCAGCACATCGGTGACGAGCTTCTTCAGGAACACCCGGGGCGCAACCCCGACCTTCCCGCCCAGCGAACCTGTCACCGCGTCCGCTAGCTCGCCGATATAGCCGTCGTCGACAGCCTTCGCGATGCGGCCGGGCTCGCTGGCCCCGTCGGCATACAGGTCGCGGACCTTCGCGCCGAGCGCCAGCAGGGCGTCCCGGTTGAAGCCGGGCAGCCGCAGCTGCACGGCACGCGGGTTGTCGAAACGCGGGTCGGTGGCGAAATCGGTGGCCAGCCGCTGCGCCAGCGGGGGCAGCCGGGGCACACCGCTGGGCCCGTCGTAGAAGGCCGGCGTGCCGGTGACGACGAGGAACAGCCCCGGATAACGTCCGGCGTCGATCTCGTCGAGTAGCTGCCGCAAGGCGTTCAGGGCCTTGTCCCGGACATCACCGCGGACCCGCTGCAGAGTCTCTACCTCGTCCAGCACCAGCAGCAGTCCTGGATGCCCCGCGTCGCGGAGGACTTCGAGCAGTCCCTGCAGGAATCCCATCGCGCCGAAGTGGTCAAGCTCGCCCCTGATCCCGGCGCTCCGCTTGGCCGCGGCCGCGACGTGCGGCTGGCCTCCCAGCCAAGCGGCCAAGGCGTCCGCTCGGGCGACATCGCCGGCCGTCACGGCGCCGCGGTACGCACGCAGGGCCTGGGCGAAGCCAGGGGTGCGGACGGACACCGCGGCCAGCCGCTGCTCAAGCAGCCGCTCGACGGCCTCTTCCACCGCCGCCTGTCCGCGCCCGGTTAGCTGCGAATCGGCGGCGGTGGCGTCCGATTCCAGGGTGAACAGCCAGGAGTCCAGGACTGGCCGCAGCGCGCTGGGCGGGAATGCTGCCGTCCGGAGGGCCTCGCCGATCCGCCGGTAGACGGTCTCCAGCTTGTGCAGCGGCGTCTCGGTCTCCGAGACCTGCACTTCCGCGGCGGCGAACCCCCGGTGCAGGGCACGCTCGGCGACGTAGCGGGTGAGGAATGTCTTGCCTGCCCCGTACTCGCCCCGCACGGCCTTGAACGCCGCGCCGCCCCCGGCGGCGGTGTCCAGGTCAGTGTCGAGCGCGGGGGTGAAGCGTTCCAGGCCGACCGCAAGCAGGTCCAGGCCATTGGCCGGGACGGTTCCCCGGCGCAGCGCGTCGATGACCTCGCGGCGCCGCCGTGGGGAGGCGTGATCATTCACCCGCGGATCCCGAACTGCTCGCGTAGCAGGCCCTCGTCCAGGATGACGGTGGCCCCGTCTGCGTCAACGCGCAGCACTGGGTAGCCATCGGCGTTCAGTAGCCGCTGGGCGTGCAGGACTGCGCCGCGCAGCGTGACCGGCGACACGGCGAGCGCCGTTGCCGCCGCCGCGGGGACCAGGCGCGCGCCGGGGGCGGCCAGCAGCGCATCGAGCAGTGCTCGGATCTGGTCGTCGGTCACCGAGACGCGCCCGGCGATCTTCCTCTGCGCGGCGTAGGCAGCGGACTTCAGAACGGCCGTGGCGGCCGGGCTGGCAGGCGTGGTCGTGCCGGGCGGGGTGGGCGTGGCCACGCCGGGCCGCGATCTGGTAGCCATACCCGGCGGGGACCGCGGAGGCTCGGCGTCCGGCGCGTCGAACAGGGTCGGCGCCGCGTCCTGCGTGCGCCTGCGAAACTCGACGCCGGGACGCGAGGTCCGGCCGCCTGAGTCCGGCGGCGCGAGCAGCGGGGAGACAGCGGCGACGGGAACGACCGGATCGATCCACCAGCCGGGCTCCTGCGGCGGCGCCAGCTGCAGGCCGGTCTCGTCGGGAACTGCGCCGGGAACCAGGACGGCCACCGGCACGACAGCTTCGGCCGGGGCGCCGCCGCCGTGATAGCCGGCCTTCAGCGGCCCGTATCGCAGGTGCTCGTCGACGGCAAGCACCGCCGTGCCGTCATGCAGCAGCACCCGGCGGCCGGTGACCAGCACTTCCCCGTCGGCGGCCGGCTCGGTCGCGGCGCGGGAGCGGCCGCTGGATATCGCGGCCTGGGGTCGCTGCGTGCCCTGGCGGCGTTCGACGATGTGCCCGTGGTCGGCGGTGAGGATGACGACCCGCCCGGCATGCCTGGCCCGGTCCAGCAGCGGCGCGAGGTGCTTGACCGCGTCGGCGCCCCACTCGGTGCCGCCGGGATCGGAGCGGTCCAGGGCGTCGTCGATGGTGTTCAGCACGCATGTGACCAGGGGCTTGCCGGTGACATCGGCGATGGCGGCCGCGACGTCATCGGCCACCGCGTAGCCGAGCCGGGAGGAGTCCAGCGGCTTCTTGTGGAACAGCGCCGCACCCGGCAGGCTGTGCGCCCTGGTCAGGGCCGCATATCCGAGGCGCTCGACATCCTGCCCGCCCGTGCGCAGTTCTCCGCAAAGCAAGGATGAACGGCTCACCTCGGTCAGGGTTGGCAGCACGGCCAGCGCCGCCGCCCGGCGGCTCTGCCCGGCCAACAGCGCCTCAGCCCAGCCATCACCGGTCCGCGACAACACGCTGGCCATCACTTCGGTGCCCACCCCGGCGCTCAGCCCGTCCAGGACCAGCAGCAGCACCGGCGTGGCGCGGGCCAGCGGCAGGATCACCTCGGGAAGGAGTTCCTCCAGGTGCCAGACCCCGTCGTGCGGGCCGGATGCCGCAGGCGGGTCGGCAGCGGTGTGCGCGGCGAGAGCTGCGGCGAAGGCTACGTCGTGAGCGGCCCGCCGGGCGCGCACGGCGGCCAGGACGGCAGCGAGCCCGGCCCCGAGAGCGGGGTCGCTCGCGCCGGGGGCGGCGTCGTTGACGGCCGAGTCGACCCAGGCGTCGCTGCCGCCATGCCGGTCCAGCAGCGACCGCAGGGAGGTCCCGGCGGCACCGGAACTTTCCGCCAGCCAGCGCACCAGCCGCACGGCGGCGTGAAAGGCAGGGGTGCGCGGGTCATCCTCGGCGAGTCGGTGGGTGGCCACCCTAGTCCACGCCTGCTCGACGCCCGCCAGGGTGGCGCCGACAACCTGGGGAGCGTCGGGATCCGCAGGCCGGCCGTGCGCGCCAAGGGCCGGGGCGGCACGCAGGGCGCGCGCCAGCGCGGCGAGCCGGCGGGTCAGCCCGGCAGGCAGCAGATCTGAGCCGTCTGCGAGACTCTCGGCACGGCTGAAGGTGAGCAGCTCGTCGGCGCGGGCGAGCAGGGTTTCGCCGTTGGCTCGGCTCGCGGGATCCCGGAGCATTCCGGTAAGGACGGCCGCGGACTCATCCGCCCACGACCGCAGCACGGCGTCGGCCGGCCCGGCGCTGCCCAATCGGGGCTCTAGCCGAATCAGGGCCTCGCCGGCCAGCTGCATCGCCTCCGGCATCGGCTGGTCCGGCGCGGGTGTCGACCGCCTAGTCTGGTCGGCCGGGCCGTTCCTGGCCTGAGCCAGCAGGCCGGTGACCAGACCGAGCGGGACGGCATCGCGTGCTTCCCCCGCCCGCAGCAGGTGCAGCAGCGGCCGGCCGGCTGTCCCAGCCCGCCCGGCCGCCCAGTCCAGGACCGCGCCTGCGAGCCCGTCGTCGGCCAGCGCCCGCAGGTCCGCGATGCGGATGACGACCGCCGGATCCGTGGTCCAGGCCAGGACGCTGGTGGCGTCGATGACCGGATCGGTCAGGCCGAGATGGACTGCGGCAACGGCGCCCAGGGCATGGTCGCGGGTCAGCACGCCGCCTGGGGCAGGCGGCCATCCTGACGCCGGCGCAGCCATCAGCAGCCCGATCGCAATCTCGCGGTCGTCGGCCGTGCCGGTCAGGGCCGGGTCGATGCCGGTGGCGGCGAAACGGAGCCGGACTGCGTCCCAGGGGTCGGGCGTGCGCAGCCGCTGCCACACCAGGTGACTCAGGATGCCGGCGCCGAGATCGTCATCGGGCCGGTCGGTCAGCACGACCAGCCACTCGTCGCGAACCCGCTCCAGTATTGCCTCGCGTACGGCGAGAGCAGACGCGCACGGCACGACTCGCACCGGAACGTCGGCGTGGGTGAACATCGGCGTGCCCGTCCACTCCGGGCGTGCCCGAACGCCGAGCACCCCGCAGGCGTAGTCCTTGCGGCGTGCCTGGTCCAGCAGCGCCCGCAGCACGGGCAGCGTCGCACGGGTCGCCGTCACCGTCACTCCTGCACCCGCCACTCCACGATCACCTGCTCATCGTGGTGCGCCTCCAGGAACGCTGCCAGCTGGCTGAGCACCTCGGCAGACGGCGTGCCCTTAGCCCTGGTTACCCGGCCGCCGCTGCCTGGCAGGGGTTTCGGCTGCGGTCCCGGCAGCAGGATGCCCACCTCGTCCGGGCGCAGCGACTGCGTGGCTGAGACCGGCTGTGTCGGCTGACCGTCGGCCAGCCAATCGAAGATCGCGTTGTCGGTGGCCGCGAGCGCGGGCTCAAGCCTGGTTGCGAATTCGTCCGCCACCGCCGCGTCGCGCAGAGCCCTGAGCGTGCTGGCGGCGGCCATGCCCTGCCCGTCAGCCCGGTCCTGCGCCGCGCGCAGCGGGGCGAGCCGCTCCCACCGGAACCCTTGCACTGCGTCGGCGACCTGGCCCGCCCGGCTCAGCGAATTCGCCACGGCGGTGTCAGTGGCCGGCAACTCAGTCTTGGCTAGGGTCTGCACCAGGTGAACCCGGCTGCTCGCCCGGCGCAACGCGTCCACCAGTGCCGCCGCGGCGCGCGCGGTCGCCAGTCGGCCAGAGCGGTCGTCCGGCAGGCCCAGGTGCTGGTAGGCAAGCTCCACCCGCGGCACAAGCATGGCGGCAGCGTCGGCCACGACGTCGACATGAGCGCGGACGCTCTCAGTGAACTCGGTGACGCCTGCGGCGGTGAGGTACGGGTTGACGCGGATGCCAAACAGCGTCTCGGCGCGCGACGTCGCCTGCTGCCAGTCGGCCGGGACAGGCAGCGGCTCGGGCCGCAGCTCCATATCGGGCCGGGTCGCACCGGGCCGAGGAGCGGTGATGGATCCGCCGTGCTGGTACCAGGCTCGCTGCCGCAGCGCTGCCCAGGCCAGCACGACCAGATCGGCCACCTCATCCCGCACGCCAAGTTCCGGGCGCATCGCGTCGATCCACCCCCGCAACTGCCCCACGGTGACCGTGTCCTGCGGCTGCAGGCCGTCACGGGCCGCGGCCCGCTCGAACTCCGCGCCCCACGGAACGAACCGGTCGTCACCGAACAGGAAGTGCGTCTCGCCGGCCATGCCGACCTGCAGCTGATTAGCAATCCGGCGGACGGCGGCGATGTCGCCCTCCAGCCGCACCCGCCCGTCCCGGTCGGCGACTGCCCGCTCGATGTGCGCGTACACCGCGGCCAGGTCCCGCACGGTGACCTCGACATCGGACGGCTCGAACCGGGGATGGCCAGGGTAGGTCGCGGTGAATGCCTGGTCGATGAGGTTGCCGAACGCCGCGGCCAGGTCAGCGCCAACTGGCGTCGCCGGGGAGAAACTGGAATCGAAGCTGACAAGCACCCGGTCATGGGCGCCGTCATCGGCCAGCGTCCCCGGCGTCGGCGCGGCAGCGCCGTAGCACTCTTGCATCGCCCGGCGCAGTGCCTCGCGATGCCCAGTGCGCTGGCTCTCCAGGATCGCCCTGGCCTGCGCCCGGTCTACCTCGGACAGGTGGTCGGCGTGCGTGGTCCACCGCTCCCCCGTGCCGCTGAGCAGCCATTCCAGAATGACCAGGCGTCTCACATCGCGCATCCGGTCCTCGGAAAGGAACCGGGGCAGCCATACGATCGTCCGGCTCTTGAGCCCGCCCTCGATCATCCGGTCGATCCTGGCAAGGTCCTCTGCAGTCGAGCGCCCCGCATCATCGAACGGGTGGTCGATGATTATCCGCCACGTGCCCGGACGGGCACGAAAATGGTCCTCGGTCAGCCAGCCGGCGTCCCGTACGTTGCCGAAGACCACATCCACCGCGCGGCGCGAACCGCGCCAGATCACCGGGTGCGCGTAGGCGCCGAAAATGTCCGCGTCCTGCGTTGTGACCCCGAGGGCGTCGCGCACCAGGTCCTTGATGAGCTCGCGGCGCCGGCCGTCGTTGTCCTCGCCCTTGGCGTTCTCGACGACTGACTCATAGTCGACGTCGGACAGCTGGACCCGGATCACTGGATTGCGCGGGTCGCCGCCGACATGAATCTCCGGTACCCGCAGGGACCAGTCCCTGACCTTGGCCAGCACGATGCCCGACTCGCTGCCCGGCAGCGGGGACTTGATCGAGCCGTGATTGAGGGATGCCAGCCGGGACGCGGTCAGCTCCTTCAGCGCCGGGACCTTGGGGGCGACCGCGGACAGCAGCAGCGTCTTGGCCAGCCGGTCGTCTGTGCGGAACCCGGCCGGCAAGCCCTCCGGATCCCCGGCCGTGTCGCTCTCGGTGAGGCCGTGCGCCGTCAGTAGGATCGGCCGCAGCTTCTCCCGGTACAACGCCGTGGCGGACCGGAACAGCGCGGCGGCCTGCGGGTCGAGAGCGTCTCTGCCCTGCACGATGTAGTCGAAGGAGTCACCGACCGGCACGACGTCGTCCACGGTCAGGGTGTCCCGCCTGTTCACCAACATCTGCTGCATGACCTTCAGCGCGGTGCGCTCCCGCTGCATGACGCTGGCCAGCGAGCGCAGCGTCGACACCAGAGCAGGCGAGAACGGGTAGGTCAGCCGGAACGCCGCCTCGTCAGCACCGCGGTGCTGATCGTCGGTGTTGACGCCGTCGAGCAGCACGTCCCAGATGTCCGAGCGGCGGTCCAGCCGCGCGAACGCGTCGCCGAGCACTTGGTCGGCTTGCGGGTTGTCCGCCAGCCGCCGCAACAGCCGCCGGTTCGCCACGTACGGCAGGTTGTCGTCGCCGAGCACCAGGGTGCCGAACCGGCCCTCCTGATGCCGGAACGCCTGCTCGAGCGCGTCCTGCTCGGCGCCGCTCGCGCCCGCGTCAGCAAACCAGCGGCGCAGGTCCATCTGCCGGGCCACGAACGATACCAGCGGGATCGCGCGGGCACCCGTCCCGGTCTCCACCAGCTTGGTCAGCTTTTGCGATTCGCGGCGGAAGAACTCACGATCCTGAACCGAGAACGCCAGCCACAGCACCAGCTCGTCCAGGAAGAGCACGACCGCGTTGTAGCCCAGCCCCTTCGCGTGCGCAGCGATCGCGGCCAGGCCAGTATCGAGATCCACGTAGGACGCCTGCTGGGTATACGCGCCGAAATAGCTCTGGACCAGCGCGGTCACCAGCAGCTGGCGCGGCTCCGACCCCGGCTCCGCCGCGCGGGCGGCGGCGTAGGAGTCGGCCGTCCAGGTGCCGCCGCCGATCAGCCCCGACCACGGGTCGGCGGGGTCGCCGTCCGCAGCGCCGCCGTTGAGCCCGGCGAAGAACCGCTCGTCCCCGTCCCTGGCGCGCAGCCGCTCGGCGTCGGCGAGGATGCCGTCCGACTGGTGCACGGCGGGCAGCGGCGCACTTGGGTGCAACTTGCCGACCTGCCGGATATAGCCCTGGAACAGCGCCTGTTCCAGGGACTCAGCGCCGATCAGGTGGAAGGCCAGCGGCAGCACCTTCTTGTCCAGCAAAACGCCATCGTGCCGCGCGACGACCGGCTGCAGCTCGGCCTTGGCCCTGGCCGCCGGATCATGCCGCAGCAGCGCGTGCAGCACCGCCATGAAGTGGCTCTTGCCCGACCCGAACGACCCGGCAAGGAACGCGCCCCGGCTCACCCCCGACGTCATCGACTCGGCCACAAGGCCCAGCGCGGCGTCAAACGCCTCGGCCAGCGCGGGCGTCACCACATACTCATCGACCGTCCGCGCGACGGCGACAGGCTCGATGCTGTCGGTCAGCCGCAGCACATAGTCCTCGGCACCCGACTGCTCAGGGATGTCGAGGACCTCACGCAGCAGCGCGCTCACCGCAGACCTGCTGTCATGCCGTCCCGCCTCGCACCACTCCGCTGAAAGCGTCCCCGCTCATCCCCGCGCCTCTCTGATGTCATTCGGGACTCCGGACCCGCCGTCCCCGCTTTGCTGGGGCCGGACGCCAGGCGGTCAGTTCTTCCAGCGTCTTGCCGACCTGGGCGGCGCGGGCGGTGAGCTGCTCCCGGCAGAACGCGGCCAGGCTCACCCCGTAGCCGGGATCAACCTCGCCGTGCCATTGCTCCACCCATGGCTGCAGTTCCGCCAGGCCTGCGACAAGAGGGATAAGCGGCTCGTCACCCCAACCGTCCTTCTCCCGGTCCCCGATGATCAGCGACAGCGCAAGAGACTGCTGGGCATGATCCCACCCGGCCCAGCCGAGCAGCGCCGTCGGATCAGTCTCCCGGCCGGCTTCGGGGTACAAGATGAACCGCTCCTTCGGCACGTCGAGCTTGCCGCGCATTCTCGCGTATTCAAGTCTGCGATAGTCGCCATCTTCATACTTCGGCGGCACAGGAATGGTTCCTACCCGCTCCCCGGCATCCTCGCGACGCTGCCGTGACCACGTCTCCTCCCACGCCTCGCGCTTGCGCAGCCCGGAATCATTGTGCCGGTACGCGGCGAGATACGGCACCGCCTCATCCGCCAGCAGCCGCGACAGCGATTGCGTCACGGGGACGTCAGGCCGCCCCTCCCACAACGCCATCACCGACAACAAATTGACGTCACGGGCGACTTCATCGGCAAGCTGGGCGACGCTACGCGGCCGCGGACGACCTTGGGCGTCAAACCAGAATCGCCTGTCCTCCAGCCGATCAAGCAGCCACTTCCGCAGCGCTAGCTCCTGTCTCACCTCCCAAGGCTCTGACTCCCACCGCCGCTTATACTCTGGTCGTTCCAGTAGCCGGATAAACGGGTCAGACGCGATCAGGTCAATCCGCCGCTGAACCAGGTTCCGGTAGCCAGTCGGCCAATGACCTGGGATCTCCATGATCGGCACCGAACTATGATGTCTGAACCACGCCCTGTCCTCCTCGCCCGCTCTCACAGCCCGAGCCAGGACGATCTCGAACGACCGCTCTCCGAGCGCTAGCCCTGGCAGATCATCACCCTCATACGTCAGGTCCTCGTCGGTCAGCCCGTAGAGCCGGTAGGTCTCCCAGTCCAGCTCCTCCTGAATCGCAATCATGCGAGCGCTGACTACCTCACTAGAAATGCGGGCGGTCACAAGAATGTCCGCTGACGGAACGCTGTGCGAAATGGATTCCGAAGGACTCGCGGCAAATCTTTCTTGTGCCAAAGTATCAAGCATCTGGCCACGCTTCACCGGAAGCGTGGCAGGCAATGGGTAGGCAGCCAGCCTTCTTCCGTTGAACTGGTACGTCCTCAGCCATAGATGTCCAGCTGCGCCGCCCTTTGCCTTTGACATCTGCCTGAGCCAGAAACAGGCCGTCGACGAGTTCAGTATGCCGAGCAGCGCCATGTGCTGGTCTTCCGTCGCCTGCTCAGGCAGCTTGATCATTGGTGCCGTCTGCTTGAACACGCTCCCGCCTCGGTCAAGCACGAAGTGGTTATGCGATGCCACTTCTGCAAATGCAATGGAAAATCTCGACGTGTTTTCGTCCTTTGGCAATTGATGCCACTCGTACCACGGCCGATCGTCGCTAAAGTAAGTGCCGCCGCTGAATGTTGCCCTATTCCCGAGATCAGTGCGAAGCGGCCACATCCATTTAGCGTTGTCAGGGCTTGACGCCAGTGGACGAAGATTGTGCTCGTCGGTATACGGGAACCAGGCCACATCGTTGGGAATTTCTGTGTAGTCACGTATGCCGTCTCCCACTACAACAGGAGCAAACCATGCGGCTTCAAGTCCTTGACGGGAGACCGTGCAGGGCGGCAGCGACATGGCCTCATCACTACCCATCACGCCGAAGAAGCCGATGCGTACCACCATTGCAGAGAGTCGGCGAGTAGCGGCATTACTGATCGCCTCAAGCAACTCGACTGCGCCACCTCCCGAGAGACTCCATGGATGGCTAGCCAAAAGCGCACGGTCAAGATCAGTAACAGTAATCCAGTTGTCGTCCCATCCAGGATCGTCCAGATGCTTGACCATCGCTGTCCAGTATGGGCCCCGGCCCTCATTTCCGTGGACACGGGTTTCACGCTTGCCTTTGCTAAGTACGGACCTAACCGTGGTGCTGACCGGCATCTGATTCTTGGCAATCAAAATCACTGTAGGTGTTCCATCAGAGTTGTGGCCAGGTATCCAGGCGCCCTCTGAATCAATAACCATCCTGAGATCCATCCGAGGCAAGAAGCCCTCTATCAGCGGCGCTCCGAATTCTCGCTTCATGAACGAATTGCTGGTGATCTGTCCGACCCAGCCCGCATGCTCGTCGCCCTTGGCGAGGGCGAAGAATAGTTTCATGAACGGAACAGCAAGAGCGTATTTTCCCTTGCAGACATCGGCGTACTTGGAGCGATAGATCTGATTTAGCGCTTTGTCTTTAGCTGTGATGTAGGGCGGGTTACCAACTACCAGGTCGTAACGGCCCTCCTCCAGCATCGTCAGGAGCAGCGGGCCGTCTTCGGTGGTGTAGGTGAAGGGCATGAAGGCGCTTCGATCGCTCATGCCGGCTAGGACGTCGGGGTCGGGGCCGTGGATGAGGGAGTCGCCGACGGCCAGGTGAAAGTTGAACGCGGGCGCGGCCACCAGCGACGTGAGGCCCGATGCCTTGAGCGCGGCGACGGTAAGCCGGAACCTGGCGATGGCTACGGCGAAGGGGTTGAGGTCGACGCCGTGGATTGCGTCTAGGGCTGCCTGGACGCGGGCTTGGAGTTCCAGGCCAGGGGCATGACGGTGCCAGCGGTCGAGCAGACGGTCGAAGGCGCCAAGCAGGAAGTGGCCGGAGCCGCAGGTGGGGTCGATGAGCTTGAAGCCTTCGAGTGGCCGTTCTTGCAGTGCCGGTTCGAGGGTGCGATCGAGGATGAACTCCTCGACGAAGACTGGCGTTTGGAGAAGCGCGTAGGTGTCCTTGGCGTGCTGGGAGAGGTCTTGGTAGAGGTCGCCGAGGAAGCGTGTCGAGAGCGAACTATCGGCCAGGTCGTGCACCAGTGTGCCTTCCTCGCTGCGGCGGCGCCAGAAGTCGAGCAGCGCCGTGACTGCGTCACCGGACGGCGAGATGAGGTGCAGCGCGGAATGTGAGTCGATCAGCGCCTTCGTCGCGGGCAGGCTCGCGAGATGGGCGATGGCCGCCTCAAGCCATTCGCGGTCGGTGTCCTCGGGGTGGGCGCGGAAGAACGTTAGCTGGGCGTCGAGCGCCTCCTGCCGGCGGCTCTCCGGCCCGGCGATCCAGACCGGGGCCACGAGCGCGTTGTCCTCGCAGAACCGGATGAACACGCTGGTCACCACCCACGCGACCGCTGCCTGGGTCACCCTGTCGTCGCGCCACGCCGTCCAGGACGCCGCAGTTCTCCCCTTCTCCAGAGCGCGCAGGTGCTCCTGCTTCCAGCGTCCCTGTAGCTCAGCGTCGGCCATGACCCTGGCGCGCAGGTCGTCCTCCAGGTGCAGGACCTGCCGCTGGAGATCGGAGGTAAGGCCGGGAGACGCGGTCATGATGTTCCTTCTGCGGTGGAGACGTTTTGCCGGGAATCGATCCACTCGGCGTCGAGGCGGAAGAACTGGCCGGGTGCCGCGAGCGGCAGCGGCCGCTTGTCGATGATGGCGCCCCGGTTACCGGACAGCTGCGGGACCAGCACCCAGATCGCCTGGCGCCGACGCACCCCGAGGTCCGCCCACTGGCTCAGCGTGGCGATGTGCCCGTACCGGGCCAGCGGCGCGATCTCGCTGAGCAGAATCGGGTGCGTTCCTTCCGGCATGTCCGCGCCCGCGGCCTCGATCGCCGACTCGACGGCGGGAAGGCTGCGCTGGACGAGAGCCGCGAGACCGGCCGCGTCCCGGCTGCCCGGCTGGGCTGCGTCCGCGGCCTGGACCAGGTCCCACGGCAGGCCGGCCATGGCAGCCTGCGCTCGCATCGCCTCGATCAACACCTGGGTCACGTTAACCACCACCGCGCCGAACCGGCTGGTCAGCGCGTCGATCGCGCGGTCGGTCCGGTCGGCGTTGACGCCCAGGGCGAGGAACGACCGGGTGGCCGCGCTTTCGGTCAGGCGGTGCCCTGACCGTCCGCCGGTCACCAGCTCGGGGCCCGCGGGCGAGGTGACGGTGGCCTGCCGGGAGGCCAGGCCGTTGGTATCGGCGGCCCTCGTCGGCGAGCGGTAGCCGTGGTG
>Ga0307373_10007544_pt1 | contig 16954 bp, 15 predicted proteins | sample OX2MG_FD_202534 | JGI IMG/M metagenome (GOLD analysis project Ga0307373, IMG submission 202534) | Soil microbial communities from Risofladan, Vaasa, Finland - OX-2 | ecosystem: Environmental > Terrestrial > Soil > Coastal area > Acid sulfate soil | place: Finland: Risofladan, Vaasa | collected... | reverse complement strand
GCATCAAAGACGGAGAGGCCGGAGACCGGCTTCGACAGGATGGTAAGGGCGAGGGTGAGGGGGGCGATGATGCGGTCTGATTACCTCACCGCGATATCCTCGCTTGTGAGGGACGAGGCCATCAGCGTGGGGTTTGACCCCGACAGGGTCTTCGTGGTGAACATAGGCGTGGACGAGAGGTTCCTGAACCAGCCGCTAAACAAGCCGAAGAACGAGGTGTTCAAGGTGGGTTATCTGGGCGCGATGAACACGAGGAAGAATGTCAAGTTCCTGATAAACGCGGTGAAGCGGATACCGGACAGCGACCTGCGTCTGGAGATTTGGGGCAAGAAGTCGCTGGAGTACGAGAACCTCGCGAGGCTGGCGGGCGACGACAGCAGGATAAATTTCATGGGCTTCGCTCCCGAGGACGGAATAGTGGGCATCTACGACAGCTTTGACGTGCTTGTGCACCCTGTGCTCTACACAGGATTCGAGCTGGAGATACTTGAGGCACAGTCGAGGGGCGTGCCGGTCATCGTCTACAAGAGCGCGTACATAGCGAAGGAGGTTAGGAAGTACTGCATGGAGGCGGAGGACGAGGCGCACGCCGCGCAGCTGATCATGGAGATAAAGAACAGGGGCTACGACGCGAAGAGGAGGGAGGAGGCGATGGCCTACGCAAGAAGCTTCACATGGAAGAGGAATGCCGATGAGATGGTCGGCGTCTATGAAAAGATACTTATGCAGTAGTGGATATAGATTAGGGATTGTTAGACTGGCGATTTGAATGGCTGAGCAGATGAGGGAGATAGGGGTTGGCGGGCTTGAGCTCACCAAGGAGGACAAGGAGATGGTGAACAAGGTTCTCGACAGCAACCGCCTGTCCTATGGCCCCTATGTAAAGCAGTTTGAGTCTGAGTTCGCGAAGATGCACGACTCCAAGTTCGGCATAATGACAAACAGCGGCACGAGCTCGCTGCACATATCCGTGGCCGCCCTGAAGGAGAGGTACGGCTGGAAGGACGGCGACGAGATACTGGTGCCAGCGGTCACTTTCATAGCCACATCGAACGTGGTCATCCACAACAACATGAAGCCGGTTTTCGTAGACGTGGAGCCTAACACGTTCAACATCGACCCAAAGCTGATCGAGGGAAAGATAACGGAGAGGACAAGAGCCATAATGCCGGTGCACCTTCTCGGCCTGCCCGCTGACATGGACCCAATCATGCAGATCGCAAAGAAGCACGGCCTGAAGGTGATAGAGGACTCGGCGGAGACTATGTTCGCACGCTACAAGGGAAAGAGCGTGGGCTCGTTCGGCGATGTGGGCTGCTTCTCCACTTACATAGCGCATTACATTATAACGGGAGTCGGGGGGCTGAACATAACCTCTGACCCGGAGCTAGCGGTGCAGCTGAGGAGCCTGATGAACCATGGCAGGGACTCGATATACATCAGCATAGACGACGACAACGCCCAGACCAAGGAAAAGATGAAGGAGATAATATCGAGGAGGTTCAGCTTCGTAAGCCTCGGGCACAGCTTCAGGGTCACGGAGATGGAGGGTGCGTTGGGGCTGTCGCAGCTCGGCAGGAAGGACCAGGTGGTAAAGAGGAGGAAGGAGATAGCCGCGAGATATCTGAAGGGCATGGCTGACCTCACCGACCGGCTGCAGTTCCAGGAGACTCCCCCTGACAGGGACAACGTGTACATGCTCTTCGGGATGGTGTGCAAGGGCGACGACAAGAAGGAGCTTGTGCAGTTCCTTGAGGAGAACCATATAGAGACCAGGGACCTCCTCCCACTGCTCAACCAGCCCATTTACAAGAAGATATTCGGCGACATCGAGGACGATTACCCGGTGGCCAAGAAGATAAACAGCTCGGGGCTCTACATAGGATGCCACCAGTACATAACCGACGCGGAGGTGGACTACGTGATAGCGAAGTTCCACGAGTTCTTCAAGAGGTAAGCGGATGGACAGAGTACTAATGACGGGCGCGACCGGATTCATCGGCGGGGCGCTGCTCGAAAAGCTGTTGGGCAAGTACGAGCTGCACATGATAACGGAGAGAAGAAGTACCAGCAAGGGCGACGGGGTAAATGCCCACACCTCCAATATAACAAATTTCAGCAGGGTCTCGAAGCTCGTGAAGGAGATAAAACCTGACTACGTTATCCATATGGCGGCGAAGATACCGATATCCTTCTCGTTCGAGCATCCGCTCGAGGTCAACAACATAAATTACCTGGGCACGGCGAACATCGCGAACGCCTGCAGGGAGCTTAAGGGCTTTGAGCAGTTCATATTCAGCGGCACGAGCGAGGAGTACGGCAGCGTTGCCACATCAGCAAAGCCGATAAGGGAGGATTCGGCCATGATGCCCAACAATCCCTATGCGGTATCGAAGGTAGCGGCAGAGCATTACCTGATGCAGATGAACAGAGTGTACGGCTTCCCGTGCACAATACTTAGGGGCTTCAGCACATACGGGAGGAAGAAGACGAACAACTTCTTCATAGAGAAGACGATAACGCAGATGATGAAGGGAGGACAGGTCAAGCTGGGAAATCCGGACGTGGTGAGGGACTGGATATACGTCGAAGACCATGTGGACGGATATGTGAAGGCGATTGGAAACAGGAAGGCAGTGGGCAGGGCAATCAACCTCTGCACGGGTAAGGGGCACACGACGAGGGAAACTGCGAAGACGATTGCGAAGATAACCGGCTTTGACGGGATGATAAGCTGGAACTCCGTGGAGAAGAGGCCCTTTGACGCGAAGTTCCTTGTCGGCGACAACTCGCTGGCGAAGGGCGTGCTTGGATGGAAGCCCAGATACACACTGGAGAAGGGAATAAGGGAGATGGCCGATTACTGGTCGAAGAAGATGGACTGATTATAATTATAGGCTCGGCATTGGGAACTTCTCGCTGCCCTTGAACTTCTCTATTTCCTTCAGCAGCTCGCGCGCGACTTGCATGTGCCTCTTGTCATTGATGCTTATCTCCTTGCCGTCCTTGGTGAACTCCTCAATCGTGCAATCGGTTCCGTTGACAGTGAGCTTGTACCCATCCCTGTAGACGCACTTCCTGTGCTTCTCGTACTTCTCGTTGATATAGTCCAGCCTTGCGCTGTAGCTCGACGGCGTGTTTCTGGTGTTGCCGTATGCCTCGGAGAAAACAGAGTCGGAGTACAGTGAACTGTCGTCCCCGCCCTCTATCACGTCCTTTACCAGCTGCTTTATGTTTACAAGGCTCTGGTAGCCCTTCCTCTTCTTGTACCTCTTTCCATTGGGGTACTTTATCATCAGCGGGATTCTGATTATCTCGTCATAAAGGTATATCTCGTGGAAGAGGAACTCGTGCTCGTAGAACGCCTGTCCGTGGTCCGATGTTATTATTATCAGCGAGTCGTCGTAGAGCCCCCTTGCCTTGAGCATCGAGATTGTCTCGTCGAGCTTGGAGTCCATGTACTCCGCCTCGCTCGCGTACTGGCGCTTGAGGTACCTCACCCTCTCCGCGGTTATCGGCTTTATGCCTGCGAAGTCCTCGGTCGCCTCCTTGTCACTGTATCCCACATAGGGCTCGTGCATCTCCATAAGGTTGATGAACATGAAGAAGTTGGAGCCGAACGAGCCGTTGAAAAGTATGTTGTTAGTGAGCTCTATCCCCTTGTTTATCGGGTAGTTTGTCGCCTTGACCAGTGTCATTATCTTCATGTACACCTTGGCGTAGCTGTAGATGTCCATCAGCCTCCCCTGCTTGATCAGCTCCTTCACCACGTCCGAGACGTTGGCGCCCAGCTCCCTTGCTCTCTTGACCTCCTCGCCCTGCCACCACGGCGAGGTCTCAAGGTTGAAGAAGGTGTCGAAGCCCCTGTCAAAACCGGTGAACCTAGACACGCCGATGTTGTTCGAGATGCCGACGGTGTTGTAGCCCAGCGACCTCATGTATTCCGGAAGCGTCTCAGCCTTCAGGCCGTTGTGCAGGTCTATTATCTGGGGCAGCTTGTCGGTTCTGGACTCGTGAGTGCGATGCCTGTTCTGGTACATTCCAGTGAATAGCGAGACGTGTGAGGGGAAGGTCCATGAGGCGGGCGCGACAGCGTTGTCGTAGACAACCGCTTCCTTTGCGAACTTGGATAGGAAGGGAGTCTTGGCTGCCTTGTTGTAGACGCTCACGGCGTCCCTTCTCAGAGTGTCGCAGACGATAATTATAACGTTTGGTGACATTCGCATCAGCATAAAATTGGTAGCAAAGCTTTTTACCTTGTGGCGTATATGAAGCCCATCGCCTTTGTGCCACTGCCCTTGGCCTTGAACCCCTTGCTTCTCAGAGCCTTGAGGACCTCGGGAAGGCAGTTGTGATATTCCACCTGTATTGCATATACATTGCTCAGGTCCGCCTCGTTGAATATGGACCGCTCATCGCCCTCGCAGTCGCACTTTATCGCGACATTCCTCATGCCCTTCAGAACATCACCCAGCTTCACCCGCTCGACCGACACGCCTGTCGCTGACCGCGCCATCTGGCTTACGCTGGACGCACTGCTGCCCAGCATCTCGGAATCTATCTTCATGGAACCAGGAGCGTCTGATACAGCCTTGTTGATCAGGGATATCTTCCCCTTGTAAGGCGATATCCCGACATTCTGCCGCGCCTCGTTGAAGGTATGGGGCATCAGCTCGTATGCCACCACTCTCCTCACCTTGTCGTCCATGGCGAAATATATCGCCGTGTCGCCTATGTTTGCGCCTATGTCTATGAGCGTGGTCCCTGACCTCAGCTCGGTCTTGAGCCAGTAGTAGGGTTGGGCGATGAAGGTCTCCCTCAGCAGGATGTACCTGCCGGCACGGATCCGCATATCGTAGAACAGCCTGAGGCCGGACCTTGGGTCCTTCAAGAGGGTCTTGAAATCGGCCAGCAGACGATGCGAGTATCTTGCCATCTTGTCACTTTGTGTGTCCGGAGACCTACATCCTGAATGCCCTGGTGAGCACCCTGTTCTCGTGCGGGTAGTTTGGCGCGTCCCAAGGGAAGCTCTCCCCCTTCTGCCAACGCTCCCACCTGCTGTTGTCCTCGTCGACCATTATCTTTATCAGCTCTTCGAACTTGGTCTTCGGCTTCCAGCCCAGCTTCTTCGCAGCCTTGCTGTAGTCGCCCCTCAGCTCCGGGACGTCGAGCGGCCTGTGGAACCTCTTGTCCAGCTTTATGTACTTGGTCCAGTCGAGATCCAGCCTGCCGAACGCCAGCTCTATCATCTCCCTGACGCTGTGCCTCTCGTCGGTGGCTATGACGAAGTCGTCGGGCCGCTTCTGCTGCAGCATCATCCACATCGCCTCCACATACTCGGGGGCGTATCCCCAGTCCCTCTTGGCGTAGATGTTGCCCATCACAAGATCCTTGCTCAGGCCCTTGGAGATTCTCGCCGCGCCGTTGGTGACCTTCCTTGTCACGAACTCGAGCCCCCTTATCGGCGACTCGTGGTTGAACAGTATGCCACTGCACGCGAACAGGTCGTACGCGTCCCTGTATATCTTTGTGGTCCAGTAGCCGTAGAGCTTTGACGCGGCGTAAGGGCTCAGTGGCCTGAATACGCTGTCCTCAGTGAGCGAGGCCCTGGACATCAGCCCGGTCCTTCCGTACATCTCGCTGGTAGCGGCGAAGTAAAACTTGGCATCCTCGCAAACCTGGCGCACCGCCTCGAGCAGCCTGGTCACTGAAAGGCCGGTGACGCTTCCGGTCTCCACCGGAACCTCGAAAGTTCCCGCGACGAAGCTGTGTGCGGCTAGGTGGTATATCTCCCTAGGCTCCGAGAGCTTGAGCGCCTCGGTCAGGGAGCCCGCGTCGTTAAGCTCGGTGGGTATCAGGTTGACCTTGTCGAATATTCCGAGGTACTCCAGCCTCCAGAAGTTGGGGGTGCTTATTCTCCTGTACGTCCCGTAGACGTCGTAGCCCTTCTTGAGCAGGAACCTTGCGAGGTATGCCCCGTCCTGTCCGGTTATGCCGGTTATTAGTGCGCTCTTTCTCTTTGCCAATCAAACACCTTCGTAACGTAACACTATAGAAAAACAAAGCAGTGAATATATAACTATTAGTTGCCCGCGACTATCCTCTTGACAGTTGAGACAACCCTCTTGACGTCCTCGTCGCTCATCCCCGGATAGAGCGGCAGCGAGACCTCCCTGTCGTAAACCCACTCCGAGATGGGAAAATCGCCCCTCTTGAATCCGAATGTGTCCCTGTAGAACGGGCTGAGGTGGAGCGGCATGAAGTGCACGCCAGTGCCTATCTTCGCCTTCGACATCTCCGCTATGAAGTCCGACCTGTCGAACTCGGTGAGCAGCAGGGGATAGAGGTGGTATGGGTGCTCCTGTCCGGGTATCTCGTACGGCGTTATGAAGCTGTCCATCCCGGCGAACTCCTCGCTGTACATCCTTCCAATCTCCCTCCTTCTCTTTATGAAGCCGGCCAGCTTCTTGAACTGGTGTATGCCCAGCGATGCCTGTATGTCGGTCATCACATAGTTCCAGCCGCAGCCCTCAATCTCGTAGTACCAGCTGCCCTTCTCGGCGTACCTGTTCCACGCGCTCCTGCTTATCCCGTGGAGCCTGAGCAGCCTACACTTGTCGGCGAACGCGTCGTCCTCGGTGGTTATCGCTCCGCCCTCGCCAGTCGTTATGTTCTTGGTGGCGTAGAAGCTGAAGCAGGTCATGTCGGCGAATGTGCCGGTCTCCTTGCCCTCGTACCTGCCGCCGATGGAGTGCGCGGCGTCTTCTATGACATATAGGTCGTGCTTCTCCGCAATCTCGTTTATCGCCTTGACGTCGTACATCTGGCCGGCGAAGTCTACGGGCATTATCGCCTTCGTCTTGTCCGTTATCGCGGCCTCTATCTTCTCTGGATCGATGTTGTAAGTGTCCTTTCGTATGTCCACGAAGACCGGCTTGGCGCCGGTGTGCACTATGGTGTTGCCCGTTGCTGCAAACGTGTAAGGAGTGGTTATTACTTCGTCTCCCCTTCCTATCCCCAGCACTGCAAGGGAGAGGTCAAGCGCGTCTGTGCAAGAGTTCAGCGCGATAACGTGCTTCGCTCCAGTGAACTCTGCAAGCTGGCGCTCGAACTCCATGGTCTTCTTTCCCATGGTTATCCATCCCGAGCGCAGGGTGTCAGCCACCTCGTTAATCTCCTCCTCACCTATCGATGGCCTGAAATAAGGCATGAATTGATCTTCCATTAAAATCGCCCAACAAAGTTGGATAGTAGATGCTACTATCAAGCTTATATAGATATGCCACGGGCAGGTTTATAAGCCCTTATTGCAAGAGTATATCGACCTGATTCTGCGGGTCCTGTGATCTGATGGTAGGTGCGAATAAGCCAAAGCCGAGGCTGCTCATAATACCGAACACCATAGCCACTTTCGGTGGCGGGGAGCACCTGGCCTTCGACATAGCCAACATGGTCAAGCAGAGGTTCAAGGTCACATTCGTCAACCCCGAGTCCAAGATAGACCTGATAAGGGCTGACAAGAAGGGCATACTCAAGCAGTACGGAGTGAGCGAGCGCGATGTCTACGACGTGAGATGCGTGGGGCTCAACGCCAAGGCCTTCGGGGTTGAGGACTACATACTGATGGTGCCCACACCGGCGGGGATAGCCAGCCTTGCAAGGGCGATCAAGAACTCGGACGTCATTTACTGCATAAGCAACAACCCGTTCATACTCGCCTACTCGGCGTTCTTCGCCAACAGGTACGGAAGCAAGTTCGTCTTCGGTGTGCAGAACAGGATATTCGCAAGCTTCTTTGGCCACTTCGAGGGGAAGGAGAGGATACGTGACAAGGTGGGAGTGGCACTGTACAGGCTTGCGCTGGGGCAGGTTCCATGCTACCACGTGCTCAACAGCTTCGACGAGAAGCTCGTCAGGGACAACTTCCCAAGGGCAAAGCCCTACCTTGTACCAGGCTTCACCATAGTTGACGACAACAGGCCGCGCTCCAACCCCGAGTTCACGGTGATGTTTGCGGGAAGGCTCACCAAGTACGAGAAGGGGATAGACCTGCTTTGCGAGATAATAGAGAAGACGCTGAAGAAGAACGGTGAGATAAAGTTCAGGATTGCGGGGGCGGGCGGGGACGGGGAACCCCTTGTGAAGGCGATAGCCAAGAGGCACCCGCGCAACGTCAACTGGCTTGGCTTCCTCACGTACAAGAAGGTTAAGGAGAACTGGAAGGGCTCGGATCTTGCGCTGTTCCTCTCGAGGGGGGAGGAGCTGAGGTACTTCCCGCTGGTCTTCCTTGAGAGCCAGTCGTTCGGGCTCCCCATGATAACGTTCAACGGAAAGGGCTTCGATTCGATAATCATCGACAGGCTGCAGGGAGTGATGGTAGAGCCGTTCGACACCGATGCCGTGGTGAGGAACATACTGGCTTACCACACAGAGTTCAAGAAGAGCAGGAGCGCTTACCTTGGCGTGAAGATGAAGAGAGCTGAGCTGAACAGAAAGCTTTATGGGGACAAGGTAATTATACCTAAGATGGTCAAGATGTTCACTGACGGGCTGGACAAGAAGTGATTTGATGAGAGTACTAGTAACCGGAGGGGCGGGCTTCATAGGCGCCAACTTCATACATTACTGGACTGAGAGGCACCCGCGAGACGAGATAATCAACATAGACAAGCTCACCTACGCGGCAGACCCCCATAACCTGGATGGGATCAACAAGGACCGATACACGTTCGTGAGGGGAGACATAGCGGACAGGAAGCTGATGATGAGGCTCGTTAAGGACGTCGATGCGATAGTAAACTTCGCCGCAGAGAGCCACGTGGACAACTCGATAAACGATTCCACGCCATTCGTCCACTCCAACTTCGTGGGAGTGCACTCTATTCTTGAGGCTGTGAGAAAGTACGAGAGGAGATTCCACCAGGTCTCTACAGATGAGGTATATGGTTCCCTTCCGCTCAACTCGAAGAAGAGGTTCAACGAGAGCTCTCCATACAATCCGAGGAATCCCTATTCGGCTACAAAGGCGGCGGCTGACCACCTGGTCAGGGCGTTCCACAACACTTACAATATACCGGCAACCATATCGAACTGCAGCAACAACTACGGCCCGTACCAGCACTACGAGAAGCTGATACCCAAGTCGGTGACCAACGCGCTTCAGAACAGGAAGATACCGATACACGGAAGCGGGATGCAGGTGAGGGACTGGATATACGTGGAGGACCACTGCTCCGGCATCGAGGCGGTGCTGAAGAAGGGGAAGATAGGAGAGACCTACCTGATAAGCGCTGGCTGCGAGAGGCGTAACGTGGATGTGGTGGATAAGGTGCTGAAGATGGTGGGCAAGCCTACCTCGCTTATGAACCACGTGGCTGACAGGCCAGGAGGCGACATGCGCTACGCGATAGACGCCAGCAAGATAAGGAAGGAGCTCGGCTGGAAGCACCGCTACTCGTTCGATAAGGGAATGAAGATTACGGTGGACTACTACAAGAACCGCTTCTACTCGAAGAAGTAGAGGAGAAGCTCGCAACTAGTTTGTCTTGAACCTCTTGTCCTTCTTCGCGAAGTCTATGAACGTCTCTATCCACGACTCCTTCGTTCCTATGTGGTGGTATCCGCCCTCTATCACGTAGGCCACGATCTTGTGGTCCTTCGCCATGTTGGATATCGCATCGGTTATCTGGAACTCGTTGTTCCTTCCCGGCTTGAGGCTCTTTATGTAATCGAATATCTCTGGGGTGAACAGGTATGCGCCGCCTATGCCGATGTCGCTCGGCGCGTCCTTCGGGTCAGGCTTCTCAACGGCGCCCTTCACGCGCCACATGTTGTCCGCTATCTTCTCCCCGTCTATTATTCCGTAGTCCCTTATGCTGCTCTTGGGCAGCTTCTCAACCGCTATGACGGTGCACTTCTGCTTCTTGTAAACGTCTATCAGCTGCTTTACCACCTCGTTGCCCTTTGCAGTGCTATAAATCATGTCTCCCAACAGAACCACGAAGGGCTCGCTGTCCACGAACTTGTGCGCATAGCTTATCGCGTTTGCCAAGCCCAGCTGCTTCCTCTGCCTCACGTAGAATATCTCCGGGAAGTCGTTGATTCCCTGGTCGCTCAGCTTATCGTCCAGATCGTGGCTGTCGAAGTAGTTTATCAGCGACTCCTTTCCCTTTCCCACGACTATCAGTATCTTCTCGATGCCGGAGTTGACTATCTCCTCCACCACGTAGTGTATCACCGGCTTGTCCAGTATGGGAAGCATCTCCTTTGGCTGCGCCCGTGTGAGCGGGTAGAACCTTGTGCCGTAACCCGCGGCTAGCACGATGACCTTCTCGACCTTGTCTTGCTTATCCGACAAATTGAACACCACTGTATTCAGAAAAATGGTAAAATAAGCTTATATAGCTTTCATAACCCCGCGGCGAAAGCGGATGAGAGGGCAACGAAAAGCAATAGTGATATAAATGGGTGGATGGATTTTTATCCATGGAATTCGGCGTAGCCATGCTCCCCATAGTGGTAGACATACTATTCTCCTGGGGTAGGATGCTGATTGCGCTGGCCGCATCCATGCTGCTCGGCCTTGCGATAGGAATCTACGCCGCGAGGTCGAAGAAAGCGGACAAGATAATAATACCGATAGTCGACATACTCCAAACGCTTCCTATCCTTGCCTTCTTCCCGTTCGTGATACTGATAATAGTCGCGTCGATACCCAGCGCAATCGGAATCAACATAGGCGTCATATTCCTGATAATAACCGGAATGCTCTGGAACATAATATTCGGAGTGTACGAATCCGTTAAAGCCTTGCCGGAGGAGCTGGTGGAGGTATCGAAGATATACCAGATGACCAGGCTCGAGAGGCTGAGGAAGATCTATCTGCCGGCGAGCATGCCGAAGGCGGTGGAGCAGTCCATACTTTCCTGGTCGATAGGCCTTTTCTACCTTGTCACGAGCGAGATATTCTCCAGCGGCAGCCGGAACTATGTGGTGCACCACGGCATAGGCGTGGCGCTGACGGCGTTCGCAGCGGCTGGGCAGTACACCTCCTACGCCGTAGGCATAGTGCTCTTCATAGCGGCGGTAATCATCACGAGGTTCATGCTGTTCATGCCTATGGAGCACTACTTCAACAGGTACAGCCAGCAGTCTGCGCCGCGCTCGAAGGTCGCCGAGGCGCTGAGAAGTATAGATGTCGGATACCGGCTGACGAGGTTCAACAAGTTCGTCCACAACCTTCACATGCCGCACATGCACCTTGAGCTCCACCACAGGAAGAGGAGGCAGAGGCCGCGACATCTGCACGTGATGATGGCGATAGAGGAGCACCCTACCGCTAGGAGGGTCGTCTATGCGGTGATAGCGCTGCTCGTTGCCGTGCTGCTTGGTGCCCTTGCGCTTACGCACCAGGGGCTGTTGGGTTACGAGTATGTGGTGATAGTCTCCCTGTTCGCCTCTTTCGCCAGGGTGTGGATAGCCTTCGCCGCGGGGCTCGCCGTCGCCGTGCCGCTGGGGGTATACCTAATCTTCCTGACCAAGCGCAGCGGTTGGTACCTCCTTCTGTTCCAGATACTTTCTGCCCTGCCCGCTACGATACTCCTGCCAGTCATAGCCTTCTCGCTCAAGAACACGCCGTGGCACAACGAGATCGTGGCGTTCGCGATCTTCTTCCTGAGCGGACTATGGTATCTCGTATTCAGCGTGGTATCCAACAGGGTTTACATACCGCCCAGCGTCATGGAGGTGAAGCAGATATTCGGGGTCAAGGGAAAGAGCGCCTGGAAGAACATATACCTCAAGGCGATAATACCGGGGCTCATAACTGGGAGCGTCACAGCCATCGCTGCAGAGTGGAACGCGAGCATAGTCGCCGAGAGGTTCACCACTACTGCCCTGGGCAACGGGCACGTGATAAGCGCGGTGAACGTGGGAATAGGCAAGCTTCTCGACCTGGCGCTCAACGCGGGAAGCGCCCCCCTCACGGTAATGGATGTCAGCCTAGGCAGCGGAACCACGCTGATGATAATCGGATTATTAAACCTGACAATAATGATTATACTGATAAACAGGTTCGTCTGGAAGAGATTCTACAGGAACGCCCTGAGCGCCTACAAGTGAGATCATGGACCTTATAAAAGTGGAGAGTGTCGCCTACAGCATTGACAAGCTCAAGATCATAGAGGATGCCGCCTTCGTCGCGGAGAGGAACGAGTTCATCTCCATCATAGGCCCTTCAGGCTGCGGCAAGTCGACCCTTCTCAGGATAATGGCGGGGCTGATACAGCCGACGCACGGGAAGGTGACCTACATGGGCCAGAGGATAATGAAGCCCAGGAAGGAGATATCTTTCGTCTTCCAGGACTTCGGGCTGCTGCCATGGCTGACCAACATAGAGAACGTCAAGCTCGGGCTTTCATCTCTCGATATAAGCGATGAGGAGAAGACGTACAGGGCGAGCGCGCTGCTCAGCAAGTTCAAGCTCGAGGGGTTCGAGAATTCCTATCCCAACGTGCTCAGCGGCGGCATGAAGCAGAGGGTCGGCATAGCGAGGGCGATAGCGGCCGGGCCCACAGTGCTGCTGATGGACGAGCCGTTCAGCGCGCTTGACGAGCTCACCGCCAACACCCTGAGGACCGACATAACTTACATGCTCAGGAGCAAGGACATACCGGTTGGCTGCGTGATAATGGTGACCCACAACGTTGAGGAGGCGGTTGAGCTGTCGGACAAGATAGTGGTACTCTCCAACAAGCCATCAAGGGTGAAGGAGGTCAAGGAGATAAGGATGAAGCTCCCCAGGAACAGGCACGGAAAGGAGTTCATAGCCACGGTGGACGAGATATACAGGACGCTCATCGGTTAGCCTCCGGTGTGAATTAATATAATGGTTATCAGTTAAAGAAAACTGAGTCATTTGGTGGGTGCCTTGTTGCCGGTCAGTATAGTATTCATCTTCTTCGCGGGTGTCGCGTTCCTAGGCTTTGCGATAAACGCCCTATTCGACAGGATAAAGATCTCGTATATACTCCCGCTTATGCTGATAGGGGTGCTAGTGGGGCCGGTGCTGCACATCATAGACGTGAGCCCGACCAGCACGGTGAGCCAGCTGAGCCCGTACATAACCGCGATAGCGATAGCGTTCATACTGTTCGACGTCGGGATCAACATGAACTTCAGCAGCCTTGGCAGGGTAGTGGGCAGAGCCTCCAAGTTTACCTTCATCACCCAGGTCGCCACAGGCATCCTGCTCTCCCTGGTAGTCTGGTACGTGTTCAAGTGGCAGTTCATGCTCTCGCTGATACTGGGATTCGGCCTGTCCGGGCCCAGCTCGCTGATTATACCGGCAATAGTAAACAGGGCCAGGATGTCGAAGGACATGAAGACCAGCCTCATATACGAGAGCGTGACCAGCGACATACTGCAGCTCATAGTGCCGCTTGTGCTGCTCGCCCTGGTAATCGGCACCAGCACCGGAAGTTCCATAGGCTCGTTCCTCTTCACGCTGCTGTTCGGGTCCGTGGTGCTGGGCGTCGCCTCTGCGCTGTTCTGGCTGTACCTGCTCAAGCGGTTCGAGAAATACAGCGCCAACTACAGCTGGATGCTGACGATAAGCATGACGATAGCGACCTACGGGGTGGCGACACAGCTTGGCCTCAACGCGGCGCTGGCGGTGTTCGTGTTCGGGCTTGCGTTCGCCAACATAGGGCTGATGTCGGCAAAGAAGAGGGGGGTATGGTTCCTGAGCAAGCTATCCTTCCCGAAGAACGTGGTGTACATAAGGAAGTACCAGAAGGAGATAGTCTTCTTCACCAGCGCGTTCTTCTTCATCTACATAGGGCTCCTGTTCACCCTCTCCAACCTGAACTACCCCATAGTGGGCATGGCGCTTGCGCTCTCGCTCGTGGCGATGCTCGTGAGGATGGCTACGGTCCGCATACTAAAGCCGTTGATGAGCAAGGACAAGTACCAGCAGAATGTGGAGTATGGCGTAGCCGAGTTCTCAATGGCCAGGGGGCTGGCCGCGGCCGTCATAGCTACGGCGCCCATAATACTCGGCGTCCAGATATCAGGATTCCTCGACATAGTGTTCATGGTGATACTGTTCACTAACGTGATATCGACTGTGGGCATATCGATAAAGTACAAGCCGAGGGTTGCGCCTGAGGAGGCGGAGAAACAGGACAAGCAGGCGTAGCATCCTTAGGCCGACACATCAGAATAAATACCAGCGGTTCCAATAAAAAGTGGTGAAATTATGGTCTCTATGGCTAAGGCAATAGGCGGCATAGTGGTTATCGTCATAATCATTGCGGCCATTGCACTCGCGTACGGAAAGATCGGGTCCTCGGGCGGATCGCCTTATGGATCGGGAAGCACAACGGTAGCGGCTGCGCCTGCATCAGGCGGCGCCTCTTTGAGCTTGCAGCTTAGCAACGCTCAGGGCCAGTTCGTGATAACGCCCAACGTGATCACGGTGAAGGCGGGGGAGAGCGTAACGATCAACGTTACCAACGACGGCACCATGGTTCACAGTTTCGTGATACCAGACATCAGCGTCTCAGCCCCGGACCTAAGCCCTGGACAGAGCGCGGTGCTGACGTTCACGGCGCCGGCTGCAGGCAACTACACGTATTACTGCCCTGTGGACAGCCACAAGACCCTGGGCATGGTAGGAACCCTGGTAGTTTCGGGCAGCTGATCGGCTGCCTCATTTAGGGTTACGGCACAGGGCTCCGCTTGCGCCCAATTAGGTTAGGGTTAGCCTTTGGGAGGGCTGGCGGGGCCGCATAATAAATAGCCGCTACACGGATACTCTCTTGGTGAAATCATGGTCTCTATGGCTAAGGCAATAGGCGGCATAGTGGTTATCGCGATAATCATTGCAGCCATCGGCCTAGTATACGGAAAGACGGGCGGCTCAAGCGGGGCGCCATACGGCGGAAGCGCAGCCGTGGCTAGCTCCACGGTCCCTGCGTCAACCACGGTGGCACAGATTTCCAACTCGACGTCCGACGCAAACATGACGGATGACATGATAATGAATGATGCGGGCAGCGTGACGATAAACGTGGCGCTCAGCAACTCAAACAACCAGTTCATCATAACGCCCAACGTGATAACGGTATCGGCGGGGGAGAACGTGACGCTGAACGTAACCAACGAGGGAACCTCAATGGCGCACAACCTTATGATACCTGGCCTGAACGTATCCACGCCCCTGGGCATGAGCCCTGGCCAGAGCGCGGAGGTGAGGTTCACGGCCCCCTCAGGCGCGGGCAACTACACCTATTACTGCTCGGTGGGCAGCCACAGGCAGCTGGGAATGGTTGGGACGCTTGTAGTGTCAGGCAGCTGATCGGCTGCACCATCTGGTGTGTTGAATGGAAATGAAACTTCCCGATATATACATCCAGATGATTATCTCACTTCTGATTCTGGCTGCGATAGCTGCCACGCAGTACGGAGTAATGCCATCGGTGCTGCAGATCCTTTATGCAGTCATACCCGCGGCGCTGCTTGACCTCGTACTCAAACGGTACGCGCTGAAGAAGTTCATAGTGCCGAAGAGCGCGATAATAACGGGCCTGCTCGTGGCCCTGGTCATAAGCCCCGGCGCCCAGTGGTACGTGCTGGTGATAGCCTCTGTGATGGCCATAGCATCCAAGCACCTGATAAAGGTGGGGAGCAGGAACATCTTCAACCCCGCGGCGTTCGGGCTTCTGGCGGTGTTCATGGCGTTCAGGGTCGGCGACGGCTGGTGGGCAAGCTCTAGCATAATCGCGGTGCTGGTGCTGGGCCTCCTTATTGCCTACAGGATAAAGAGGCTGACGGTTGCGGTGGTGTTCATAGTTGTGTTTGAGGCCCTGTTCACCATGCTGAACTTCCACCTTGTAGCTACCCACCCGTTGGCACTGCTGAACCCTACGGTGATGTTCTTCGCCTTCCTCATGCTGATAGAGCACAAGACCTCGCCGCTTACCCTCAGGAGCGGGATAGCTTACTCCGTGATAGTGGGAGTGCTGTCCGTGGCTTTCTTCACGATAAACAGCAGCGCGGACTTCCTGCTGTTGGCGCTGATCATAGGCAACCTCTTCGTAGCCTTCAACAACCGATTGAGGCTCATCCGCTAAATCGCCGCCATTGGCAGTTATAAATGCTGCGATGCAAATTATACTAATTAAAGGTAATGCCATGCCATTCAGGAGAACAGGTGATTTCTCGCCGCATAGTAGGAGAACAGGACGTTCTGGCCCCCACAGAAGAGCTAGCGGCGGCACACCTTACAGGAGAGGAGATGGCGCGGCGCCACGAAAGAGGGTTGCCGCTTTCACCCCACGCAGAAGCAGGTTCAACAAGGACCAGATAGTGGCTGAGCTGAAGAGGATGGGCAGGCCTGAGGTGAAGGCCAGCATGGAAAGCTTCGGGATAAACACCGCATCCGCGCTCGGCATATCCGTTCCTGAGCTCAGAAGGCTCGGGACCAGGGTGGGCATGAGCCACGAGCTGGCGCTTGAGATGTGGGACACCGGAATACACGAGGCCCGCCTGCTTGCCACCATAATAGAGGATCCGCTGACCACGACCAACAGGCAGATGGAGCTCTGGGTCAGGGACCTGGACGCATGGGACGTATGCGACAGCCTTTGCACCAACGTGCTTTGGCAGACCAAGCCGGCCTACATGAAGGCTGCGGAGTGGTCGAGGAGGGACCGCGAGTTCGTGAGGAGGGCCGGCTTCGCGATGATGGCGGTGCTAGCAAGCCACGACAAGGAGGCCAACGACCAGCAGTTCATCAACTTCTTCCCGCTGATAGGGGGAGGCGCCGATGACGACAGGAACTTCGTCAAGAAGGCCGTAAGCTGGGCGTTGAGGAACATAGGCAAGAGGAACATGAAGCTGAACAAGGATGCGATCGCGTTCGCCGAGAAGATAGCCCTGAGGGAGACGCCGA
>Ga0307373_10007542_pt1 | contig 16959 bp, 17 predicted proteins | sample OX2MG_FD_202534 | JGI IMG/M metagenome (GOLD analysis project Ga0307373, IMG submission 202534) | Soil microbial communities from Risofladan, Vaasa, Finland - OX-2 | ecosystem: Environmental > Terrestrial > Soil > Coastal area > Acid sulfate soil | place: Finland: Risofladan, Vaasa | collected... | reverse complement strand
CCGGATCCTCGCGCACTTCCACCGGAACGCGAGCGGCGATGATCAGCTCGCGGAGCGCATCGCGGATCGTTCGCGCCACGCCGCTGCAGACGTTGTAGATTTCGCCGGACGTGCCGCGCTCCGCCAGGGCCAAATATGCCGCAACCACATCGCGCACGTCGAGAAAATCCCGTCGCGCATCGAGGTTTCCCACCCAGAGAATCTGCTCGCCACCGGCGGCGATGCGGGCGAGTTGCGATGCGAAGCTCGGGATGACGAAACGGTCGCTTTGGCCCGGGCCGATGTGATTGAACGAGCGCACGATCACCGCGTCGAGACCGAACCCGTGCACTTCTCCGAGCAAGATCGACTCGGCCGCGGCTTTGCTGGCGGCGTACGGATTGGACGGATTGGTGGCGAGCGTTTCCCGCAAGGGGAAGTCGCTGCCGTCACGTTTGCCGTAGACCTCGGCCGAGCTGGTAAACAGCAAACGCGGCATCGGATTTCCGGCGTCCACGTACGAGCGAATCGCCTGGGCTAGGCGCGCGGTACCGAGGGTGTTGATTTCGTAGGTTTCGAGCGGTGCCGCAATCGATTCCGGCACGAAGGCTTGCGCCGCCAAATGCACGATGAGATTGGGCCGCGTCGCATGTAGCATCGCGAGCAGGGCTTCTTCGTCGCGCGCGTCCACGCGCGCCGGTTCTTTTTCGTCGTGCGGGCCGCCGTACGGGAAGACGTCGTCGCCGCGCGCGCGTAACGCTTCGACCACGTAATGGCCGACAAATCCCCCCGCCCCCGTTACCAGCGCGCGCACGGCCGCCTAACGGTGCGCGGCGGCGACGCGGTCGATATCCGCCGCGACCATCATCGCGACCAAATCCTCGAACGAAACTTCGGGCTCCCATCCGAGATCGCGCTTGGCCTTCGAGTGGTCGCCGATCAACAAATCCACTTCGGCCGGGCGCACGAATCGGGGATCGGTGACGACGTATGGCTCGTACGAGCCCAAACCGGCAGCTTCAAAGGCGATGCGCACGAACTCGCTGACTTTGTGCGTGCGACCGGTCGCGATCACATAGTCGTCGGGATGCCCCTGCTGCAACATGAGCCACATCGCGCGCACGTAGTCGCCCGCAAAGCCCCAATCGCGCTTCGCGTCGAGATTGCCCAATCGCAGCTCTTTCGCAAGCCCAAGCTTGATCCGCGCAACGCCGTCGGTAATTTTGCGCGTCACAAATTCCTTGCCTCGACGCGGGGAGTTATGGATAACCAGTTCTCCAACGCCCGCATGAAAGCGCTCCGTTTCCGTGGTGAGGTCGTAGAGCCAGCCTTCGAAATTGGGTGCTTCGACAATACGCTTGACCTCTCGCAGATCCTTGCGAAGGTGCGCGCCCTTAGCCCCCTGCGGATTCGGCGAGCGAAGATTGATCGAGTAGAACGGCCCCGGGCGCGCCGCAGGCCCCTCCTCGACGTTGAGGACAAGCTCTTGGCCGAGCGCCTTGCTCGCCATCCACCACAGTCCCATCGCAAGCACTTGCGAATTCGTTTTGAAATTCTTGTAGCGATACGTCGCGTTGCCCGCCTTAAGGCCATCGGTTGCGTTGTAGCCTTCAAGAAACGCGCGCCACACCGCTTGGTCGCCATTCAGAACGATCCGCGGAACGCACTTAAACCCTTCTTGTGTATAGCATTCTTCGCGTAGCCACTCCAGAAAGCGCGGCGCGCCATTGAGGGCCAGAGCACCAACGATGCGGCCCTCGACGAAGCCCGATGTCGTAGCACTATACGATGTCGACCCTAGTGTTTGTCTCTCCCACACCCCAGCGAAGTAGCCGCGTAGTGTAGGATTTGAGTTCGTAAATCTCCCGCGAACGTGTCCGTCCGATATATACGCCGACCCGTCACCAACAAATGCACCGAGCATCCACGCAAATTCAAGCGTGGGGTTCGAAAACGCCGGCGCATCGGGAAGGGACCCGCGGAGCATCTTGTCGCCTGTCGTAACATCCTTGGCAGCGCGCTCTTCTTCGTCCAGAAACATCACATGATCGGCCGTCAGAGTCACCGATCCGCAGCGCGCTTCGACGCGTCGAACACCCTTATTGGCAACGACGGGACGATGCCGGTATGCCGTGGCTCCGAGCACGCGGACGAAATCGCGTCCGTCCCAGACCTCGATATCGTTTAGGGTATCGAAGCGCTGTACGTTCGGGCCCTTCTCCCGAACGTGCACGATATCACCGATTGCAACGATGTCAATGATATTGCCGCGCCGGATGATGAGCGGCGTCTGAGCCGGTACCGACTCGTGATTGAAAAGGATGCCGCTGCACGCGAACATGTCGTACGATTCGCGGTAATTGACCGTGATCCAGTGGCCATAGACTTTCGCGACGCCGTAGGGGCTGCGCGGATAGAACGGGGTCGTTTCGCGCTGCGGCACCTCGGTGACTTTGCCGAACATCTCGGAGCTGGAGGCTTGGTAGAAGCGAATCGCCGGATCGACGGCGCGCACGGCTTCGAGCACGCGCGTCGCGCCGAGCGCCGTGAACTCGCCCGTGAGCACCGGCTGGTCCCACGACGTCGGCACGAACGATTGAGCAGCGAGATTGTAGACCTCGTCCGGCCGGATCGTGTGCACGATTTTCGTGATCGACGTTTGGTCGAGCAAATCGCCCGATACGATCTCGATATCCTCGACGAGGTGCTGGATGCGCTCGTGCACGTCGGTGGACGTGCGGCGCGTCATGCCGACGACGCGATAGCCCTGCGCGAGCAAGAGTTCGGCAAGATAAGATCCATCTTGCCCGGTGATCCCGGTGATGAGCGCGGTCTTCTGCATGAACGGCCTTCTATGACGTGGGTAAAATTTAAACGTTAGTTGAGCATCTGCACGGTGTCGCCGCGATCGTCGAAGACGAACCGCGTCTCGTACATTTCGGCGCCCTCGGGCCCGACGACTTTGGATTGAATCGTCAAGCGATGGACCAGTTCGTTCTCGTGGCGCACGACACCGGAGTAGAAATACTGCACCAGCGGGGTCACCGACGGATCGAGCGGGGCCAACCGCCGGCGTTCGACCAGCATCGCGAGCAAACGTTTCTGCAGGTTGGTCGGCAGCAGGCGATTCGCGTCGTCGGGCGTCATGCGCACCGTTACTAGCTCGTCCTGCGCCTTATTGTTTTCGGCTACCGGTTTATCGGTGGTAAAGCGGATAATCGCGTCCCAATCGTCGGCGGTGATACCGGTGAAGCGCATCCCGTACCGCCAGACCGATTTGCCCTGATGCGAAACGGTATCTTGCCAAACGGATCGTGCGCGCATGCGTAGGACGCGCGTCTCGATGGTGGCGCGGACTTCGAATTCGTCCCGGCCGACCGGCTCCTGCGTGAGGATGCACAGGCCGCCACCGCTGATGTCCAAGCCGATCGCGGGTTTTTGCGTAAGCCCGCCATCCACCGACACCGTCGCACGGTACGGCTTGCGCTTGCGCGGATACTTGCGGCGATTGGCATCCTTGCCGGTGAACCAACCAAGAAGGTCACTTAGCACGTTGCCGACCTATTGGCCGCGGGGCCCGGGGAACCATGCAGGCGCCTTAGCGCGCCGCGACGCGCCGGTTAGCGAGCGTGACGGCCACGAAGGCCGCGACTTCGCTGGGCAAGGTCCCTCGTCCAAAGCCGGCGTCGTATCCGAGTTCGCTCGCCATGAGATTGGTCACGCGCGGGCCGCCGCAGATCAGGACGACGCGGTCGCGCAGCCGTTCGGCTTCGAGCAATTCCGCGAGCGCCGTGAAGTTTTTCACGTCGCTGCCCTTTTGGGTCACCACCTGCGAGGCGAGGAGTGCATCGACCTCGTGCTCCTTGGCGAATTTCACGAAGTCTTCCACCGCGACTTGGCTGCCCAGGTTGAACGTCTCGAACGAATGGTAACGCTCCAGGCCGTAGTCGCCTTTGTAGCCCTTCATATTCAGGATGGCGTCGATACCGACGGTATGGGCGTCGGTCCCGATGCACGCCCCGGCGATGCGAATTTTGCGACCCAGCGACTCCTGGACGTAGGTATCAACCTCGTCCATCGACATCGCGTGCTCTTTCGCAGACGGCGCTTTGATGGTGGAAAAATCGATCGATTGCGCCGTGCTCGCGTAGACGACGAAGAATGAAAAGCCCTTGGCGATGCGTCGCCCCTCTACCACCTGGACGTCGGTAAAGCCCATTTTTCCGACCAGTTGACGCGCGGCTTCGTCGGCAGCTTCGCTCCATTCGACCGGGAGCGTGAACGAGAGCTGGACTTTGCCGTCGTCGGTGGCGTCGCCGTACGGCCGAATCCGGCTCATACCGTCACCCCTTGCAGCGCTTCTTCAAACGGATTCCAGTACTCGGGCGCGCGTTCGAAGACGCCCTCGAAACCGCGGCCGCCGTCGGGCGGGCGTTTGACGTCGGCGAACAGCGCGGCCTCGATCGCGCTCATCAAGCCGATCTCGGCGACGCGTTCGAGCAGCGCATCGCAGCCCGTCAACACGCTCTGCGCGCGCCGTTCGATGATGCCGTCGGGCTTGAACTGAATCTCGTCGCCGAAATGCCGGGCGGTATTCATCACGTACTGCGCGTTTTCGATCGCCAGCACGCGATCGCCGAGGAACGGTGTATGGATCGCTTCGGTGAGCATGCCGCACAGATGGATCGTCTGCTTGGTCATCACCGAGGTGAGATTGAACATCGCATCGATCAGATGCCCTTTGAAAATATCGCCGGTCATGTGTTTGGTGGGCGGCATATATTTCAACGGCGCATCCGGGAAAATTTGCCGCGTGAGCTGCGCTTGCGCAACCTGGTAGAGGAAGCCGTCCTCGAGATCGGGGCTAATCTCGTAGGCATCACCCAAGCCGATCTGCCGATCGGGCATACCGGCGCGGTGCGCGAACGCCTCGTTGATGAATTGCGATGCGAGCACGGCCGGAGCTTGTTCGACCGCATCGGCGGTGGTGAGGTAATTATCTTCGCCGGTATTGATGATGATGCCCGAGTACGCATTGAGCATGCGGCTAAAGTGCTGATCCACGAACGTCCGCTTCATGTTGATATCGCGAAACAGAATGCCGTACATCGAATCGTTGAGCAGCATATCGAGCCGCTCGATGGCGGCCATCGTCGCGATCTCGGGCATGCACAAGCCGCTCGCGTAGTTGGTGAGCATGATGTAGCGGCCTTCGCGCTCGCCCGCCTCGTCGAGCGCCTCGCGCATGATGCGGAAATTCTCTTGCGTCGCGTAGGTGCCGCCGAAGCCTTCGGTGGTCGGGCCGAACGGCACGAAATCGAGCAACGACTGGCCGGTGGAGCGAATCACCGCGATAATCTGCGCGCCGGCTTCGGCCGCGGCGACCGCCGCAGTGCGATCTTCGTAGATGTTCCCGCTCGCGACGATAACGTACAGCAACGGCGGCGGTAACTGCGGCAACCGTTCGAGCCGCTCGGCTCGCTCGGCGCGGCGCTCGCGGATTCGGGCAAGCGAGGCGGCGACGAAGGGCGCGAGCACGCCGCGGGCCGCCGCTTCGGGCACGTCCGCAAAATCGGCTAGCCGCACGGTGCCCGCGGCGATGGCGGCGCCCAACGCTGCCGGGTCCAGCCCGGTCTCCGCGAGGCCTCGCCCGAAAGCCAGGGCAACCCCGCGCGAGCGATCCTGGGCGCTGAGCCCATCGAGGATGAGGTTCGGGACGGGGATCTCGTCGGCGCCCACGCCGTCTACCCCGAGGAGCCGGAGGACCGACCGCTCGACCGCGACGGTGGAATGGGCGGCAATAAAGTCGCTCACCGGCGAGACGATGGCACGCGCCAACGCTCGGCAGCGATCCACGGTGGAAGGATCGATCCGAAGTTCCATAGCCTTACTATGTTAGGGAAAAACGCCCACTTTCCTCAACCGCCCCGGTCGCACGTGCGTTTATCGGAGAGGTATGCAGCGATGCCGTCGCGCCAGGTTGGCATCGTGAGGTGGAGCGCGCCCAGCCGCTCGCTGGCGAGTGCCGAAAATGCGGGACGGCGCGTTTCGCTCTTCCACTCGGATGCCGAAATGGGCTCGATGGGGTGCGCGATGCCGGCTTGGCGCAGCGCCTCCGCCGCGAAATCGTACCAACTCACGGGGCCGGCGTTTGCCACGTGATACAGCCCGGTCGCACCGGCGCTTACGAGGCGCTGCAACGCTTCGGCAAGATTCCCCGCATACGTCGGCGATGCGACCACGTCGCTCACGATGCGAATCGCTTCGCCCGCGGTGGCTTGCGCGATGATGCGATCGATAAACGTGTAGCCTTTCGTAGACGACGCGCGCACGCCGTACACGCCGCACGTGCGCACGACCAGCGCACGCGACTGCTGCAACGCCACCAAATACTCGCCGGCGAGTTTCGAGACGCCGTATGCCGAGATGGGATTCGGCGCATCGCTCTCCACGTATGGCGCGTTCGCCGATCCGTCAAACACGTAATCGGTGCTAATCGTCACAAACGGCACGTCGCGCTGCTTGCAAGCCGAAGCGGCCTTTCCCACCGCAACCGCGTTGGCCGCAAACGCGCGCTCCGGCTCGGCGGTGCAGCGATCCACGTTATGGAACGCCGCGCAATTCACGACGACGCCGGGTTTCGAACGGTCGAGTGCCGCTTCGAAGGCAGATGCGTCTTCAAGATCCAGCTCGGCATGCGAAGGCGCGACGATGTCGTAACCGCTCCAACGGCGCGCGATCTCCGTTCCGAGTTGGCCCGATCCGCCGATCAGCAACGCGCGCATTACGCCCGCAACCTCGCGCGATCGTCGCGCAGCCCTTGGATGGCGAGAAACCCCGCGACAACGAGCGCCGTCAGCCCATTGCCGACCACCAAAATGTGCGCAACGGCTGCGAGCGTAGGGTGATAGACCGCGATCGCGCCGAGCGTTGCCATCGCACCGAGCACGAGCGGTATCGAAAACGCCAAACGGTGCGTCGCGATGCCGTAGGATGCGAGCGCACTCGTGAGCGCGAGCAGAATCATCGCCGCGCTGTAGGGAACCAGCAGGCCCAGCGCAGCGTCGAACTTATTCCCGACCAACGCGTGGAGCACGATCGCGCCGAAAAATTTGAAAACGATGAGCGAGCCGGCAGAAAACACCGCAAACATGCCGAGGCTCGCGATCAAAACACCGCGCGTGCGTTCGCCGCGCGAGTGCCGGTCGGTCGCCTGCGGTAGCAGCACCGTCGGGATAAAGCCAACGAAATAGAGCGGAATCTTGCCGACAAGCGAGGCCGCCGCATACACGCCGGCGAGTGCCGGATCAAAGAAATGTTTGACCAGCACCACGTCGGCCGAGCCGATAAACGCGACGGCGATGGCGATCGCAGCGGAGGCGCCGCTGGCACCGGCAATCCTGCGCCAGTCGTAGTGCACCTCGGCCGGTTCCACGCGCCGATAGTATCGTAGCAAGCGTATTCCGACGAAAGCGAAGCCGCAGATACCCCCGACCATAAAGCCGAGAATTCCGCCAATGAGGCCCCAGCCGATTGCCGTAAAAGCCAAGAGGCCGACGACCTTCATCACGCCTTCGGTTGCAGCAGAGCCCGCGAACGTGCCGAAGCTTTGCGTGCCTTGAACCAGCGAACGCCCCGCACCGCTGGCAAGGCCAATCGCGGCTAACACGCCGACGAGCGGAACCGTCCAGGCCGGCACGTGCAAGAAATGCGCGATCGGCAGCGCAAAAATCGCCGCGATCGCGATATACACAATCCCGATAGCGCCGAAGCCCCGAGCGAGGCTAATCGCCAATCCACGAATGTGCCGGTCATCGTGCAATGCCCGAAATTCCGCAGCGAAGCGTACGATGACCGGCGCAAAAAGACTGGCGGGAAGCGCCGCGAGGGTGAATGCGGAGATGAGAGCGTAGAGCGTGCCGTATTCGGCCACACCCAAACGACGGCTCGCAATCGCATGGAAGACAAAGCCCCCGACGCTGAGCACCATGGTAGACGCAAACACGAGCGCACTTTGCTGCATCATGCCGTTGGACTTAAGCCGCGCTAAAAGTCGCGGATAGGACGCTTTGACCGAATCACCCGAATGCACGCCCATCCATACGACGCAACGGGCTGCGTACCCGTTTCTGCAGGTGCTCGCTTCATCGCGTTTTAAGCCAATGGAGATGGACGTCACACCACTCGCGCTGGCCGATGCGCGCCTGCTCGTGCCGCGCGCCTTCGCGGATGCGCGCGGCTTTTTCATGGAAACCTACTCGTTGGAACGCTACCGAGCGGCTGGAATCCACGATGCGTTCGTGCAGGACAACATCTCGGTTTCGTGCCGTGGAACGCTGCGAGGCCTCCACTCCGATCCCCGGATGGCCAAGCTGGTGCAGGTGCTCGCGGGCGAGGCTTACGACGTTATCGTCGATCTGCGCCGCGATAGCCCCACCTACCGGCACTGGTTCGGGGCCACGCTCAACGCGGCAAACCGCACCCAGCTCTACGTGCCGCCCGGCTTTCTCCACGGCTACCTGGCACTAGCCGACGATACGATTTTTTCCTATAAACAGAGCGCGCTCTACGACCCCGCGATGGAGTTCGGGGTCGCCTGGAACGACCCAGACCTGGCGATCGGGTGGCCGCTCGATGGCATGGCGCCGCTCCTGAGCCCGAAAGACTCCGCCAACCCCACGCTGCGCGAGCTGGGCTACCTGTAACACTCGGGCCGCGGCCGAGTAGAACCGGGCAGAGGAACCGAATCGAAAGGGAGATGGCGATCGGAGATCAGGGCGACGAGGCTCTGGTACGGCGAATCCGGGAAGGCGAGAGCGAGCTCTTCGCGACCTTGGTGGACCGTTACAAGCGCGGGATCGCGAACTTCATCGGGGCGAGCGTACGGAGCGCTCCCGACGTGGCGGACCTCTCGCAGGAGACGTTCTTGCGAGCCTATGCCCACCTCGGGACGTTCAACCCGCAGCTCGGGAAGTTTTCGACCTGGATCTACCAAATCGCCCGCAACGTCGTGAGGACGCACCTCGGCAAAGCCCAGCGCCGCCCCGCGACGCTCGAGCTGCCGCAGGACCAAACGCTCGAAGCCGCGTTGCCGGATCTCTCCCGCGAATCGGACCCGGCAGGGGGCATTCTGCGCCAAGAAGCCGAGCGCGAATTGCGCGAAGCGTTGGCGGAACTCCCCGAACGAACGAGGACGGTACTGGCGTTGCGCTACTTCGACAATATGGAATACCACACGATCGCGAGCACGCTCGGGCTCTCGCTGGGCAACGTCAAAACGCTGATCCATCGCGGCAAGATCGCCCTGGCAAAAAAGATGCACGAGCGCGAACATCGGCGGGCCGCACCAAAGCCGCAAGGAGGCATCCGTGCGCTGCTCCTCGTGTGAACCGTTGCTGGATTGCTACGTTGAGGGCACGCTGCCTGCGCCTCGCATGCACGGCGTGCGCGACCACCTGCGCGAGTGCGCGACGTGTACGGGCGTGATTGCGGAACTCCGCGTCGTCGACGCGCTTCTGGCGACAACCGTGAAGCAAGAATTACCGCCGAATTTCACCTTCGCCGTGATGGCGCAGGCGCGCAGCCTTCCGGCTCCGTCTGCCGCGCGCGGTTCGGTGTGGACAATGCTCGGTATGTATTTGATTGCTACGTGGATCGGGCTCTCGGCCGGTTTTTGGGCGTTCGGCTCGCGTGCTTCGCTCGCAACCCTATCGTTGCGCGAAGCGACCGTGCATGCATTGGGCGCGCTCTCGGGCGCAGCGCACGCCTTTGCGCCGGCGACGCCGTTGGTGGTTGGAGGAATGGTAACCATTCTCGCCGTCGATTGCGTGTTGATTTTTGGCGTCATCGTATTTTACACCCACGTTCGCCCGCGCTTAGTCGCGCATCTCGTCCCCCTGGAGGCATCATGAAGACGTCCATTCTCAGCATTGCAGCGGTAACGCTGGCATTCTTTGCGGCCGTCTTCGCCGCTACCGGAACGGCGCAAGCTCACGCGCGCAGCGTCTATCACGGCGGCACGTATTTCGGATCGGTGATCGTCGAACCGGGGCAAGTGGTGGACGGCGATTTGAACGTGCTCTTCGGCAACGCCACCATCGACGGCACCGTGAACGGTGATTTGAATGTGGTAGGCGGAAACCCGACAGTCGAACCGGGCGGCGCGGTTACCGGGCAGATCAACAATATCGGCGGCGACGTAACGCGCGCGGTCGTGCCGTGGGCTCCGAACACCGCGTTCCAAAGCGCCTATGCGCCCGATTATCGCTTGCTGTGGCGCCTCGCGTGGGACGCCGTCGTGCTCCTCTTCTTCCTCATCTTTCCGGTGCGTACGCGCATGGCGCTCGGACGGCTTGAAGCGCATCCGGGGCTGTCGGTGGCGGCGGGCCTGATCGGCTGGGTGGCGATTTTACCGGTGGCGATCTTGCTCGCCGTTACCATCGTGCTCATCCCGCTGATTCCGCTCGAATTCGTTGCACTTGCAGTCGGCGTTTTCGTCGGCAAAGCCGCGCTTGCGCTGCTGGTCGGGCGGCGCCTGTTCGAACTCCTCAGCTCGCGCACCACCCCGTCGCCCTTCGCCGCCCTGATTCTGGGCCTGGTGCTGCTGACGGCCGCGGAACTGGTGCCCGTGGTAGGAACGCTCGTCTTCGTGCTGGTGGGACTCGTCGGCTTAGGTGCCGTGCTCCTCACCTTCGTGAACGGCCAAGGCCCCCTCGGGCCACTCGGCCCCCCGCCGCAAACCGCCCGCCCCGACATCACCGGCCCCCCAATGACGACGGCGTAAACGGCTAAAGCTAAATCAATCGGGCGATAGTATCCATCGCTATCGCCAGATAGAGCGTTTCGTCACCGAGTGCGACGAACCCAAAGCTTTCGTAATAGGCCGCTAGACGCTCGTTCTTTGCTTGAACGATCACGCATACCGAACCGACATCGCGCGACGCGCGGTACGAACGCTTGAGGGCATCCACGAGGAGCACCGCCCCTATCCCACGGCCCTGGAACGCTGAGTCGATCGCGAGCCGTCCTAACAGGGTTGACGGCACGGCATGCCGAGGTAGTTTGTGCGACCGGCGCAATGCTTCGGGCAAGTCTACACCTTCGACCACATAGTTCGACAGCGTGTAGTAACCGATAATCCGCGAAGGCGCTTCGTCGTCGATCGCAACGAACGAGGCAGCGACACCTTTGCGCTGCCCTTGTAGTGCTATTTCGTGCAGAAACCGATCGAGATCACGATCGGCGCACGAGAACGACGCGCGATCGTGTTTCGAATTCAGCGCCTCGATTAGCAAGATCCAGTACTAACCGATTTCTTCAGCGTGGCGGCTTGCAGCCTCGCGCAGTCGCGCATTGGGTTTGGGCGGGCTCAACAGCAGGCTAACGAAACGTTCTGCCGCCTCACCCCGCAGCCGCAAGGTTTCATGCTCTTGTATGAGCTCTCGCGCCCGGCGCTCTGCCGAACGAATCAGAAACTCGGAAAGCGTCTGGCCCTCAAGTGCGGCGGCGCGCTCGAACAGAGCCTTCTGATCTGCCCGCGGACGAAAATCCACTCGCGCCCGCTCCGAAGTTTGGCGTACGGGTTTCATCTGTCTATTGTACGGATACTTGCCGTACACTGTCAAATCGCCACGTACCACCGGCCCCCCACCGATGACGCCGGCGTAGGATCCTCAGGCGCGCGACCGCGGCGTTAGCACGGTGAGAGGCGGCAAGTGCTAGTGCGTAATCGCTCATAGGCCTTCGGCGCGGGCTGCGGTGGCGAGGCGCGTATCGAAGGTGAGCAGTTCCAATTCGGGGAGTTCAGCGTGGAGCCGCGCAGCGAGCGCAAGATGCCACAAATCTGCGCCGCGTAGGGGCCAGCGTTGCGCGAGCTCGGCCAGGCTGCGCCAATCCGGCGCGACGTTGATACGATGCCACGGCCCGAGCTCCAGCGCTTCGCGCGCGGCTTCAACGAGCACGTCTGCGAGCATGCGTTCTCGCTGCAGTCGCGCGATCACCGCGTGCGCCTCGGCCCAAGCTAGGGATGAAACCAAATGCGCGCCAGGCTCGCGCGCGCGGGGAGCCGCCACTCCGCTGTGCTCGTCGCGAAAAAGCACGGAGAGCAGCGCCGAGGCATCCCAATAGACGACGCTCTGCGCCACGCTACCGCCCATCGCGATCGCGCTGCAAGAGCCGCTGGGCGAGGCCGTCTTCGAGCGGTAGCGGCGGGGGCAGCGGCCGCGCATCGCGGCGATGCGGCTCGAGATCGCCGGCCGCCTCCATACGACGCAAGCGCTCCTCAACCGAGAGCGCATCGCGCTCGATCGGGACTAGCCTCGCGACCGGGACACCGCGCTCGGAGATGACCCACTCGCGCCCATTCCTCGCATCGTGAACTAACGCCGAGAACTGCGCCTTGGCCTGACGCACCCCTGCGATTCTGCTGCCTTCGTTCGTTTTCTTTGCCATGTGACTACATACAATTGTAGTCCAAGAGGCCTCAAGATGCAACGTGTTCCGCTTGGGAGCGGTTGCGGAAACCAGAGCCAGATGGGCAACGGAGCGCTATACCGGTACTAGTACCGAACGTTCGATTTCCTCGCCGTGCCGATCGCGTTCCGTCTGAAGATCGTAATCGCCCTGCAGATCGATCCACATCTCAGCGCTCGTGCCGAAGTAGCGAGCGAGACGAAGGGCGGTATCCGCGGTGATGCCGCGCTTACCTGCGATGATGGCGGAGATGCGATTTGCCGGAATGCGTAGGCTCATTGCAAGCTGATTGGCCGTGAGCCCGATGGGCACCATGTAATCTTCGGAGAGAATTTCGCCGGGATGGACCGGTGCAAGTTTGTGCGTCATGATATGCATTGCTCCTAGTGATAGTCGACGATTTCGACGTCGTACGCATCCCCATCGTTCCAGCGAAAACAGACGCGCCATTGGTCGTTTATTCGAACGGAATACCAGCCGGCGCGATCCCCTTTGAGGGCCTCGAGACGGAAGCCCGGCGCCTTGAGGTCTCCAAGAGAGCGAATGCGGTTTAACTGGGCCAAACGCCGCTGGGCGGCTCGCTCGAACGATTGAAAGCGGGCGATCCGGTGCCGCTGAAACAGTAATTCTGTGTCCTTCGTCGCGAAGGTCCGAATCATATTGCCAGCGTACTACACCATTCATACTACGTCAAGCATAGCATTGTTTGCATCCCTGACGATCCGTAATAAGCGGACCCCCTTGGGGGATTGCCTAATATAGGGACGTCTATGACGACCATTTCACGCACTGCGAAGTTCGCCGAACGGACCTCGCGCCTGCGGGCTTCCACCATCCGTGAGATGCTCAAAGTAACGCAGCAGCCGGACATCATCTCGTTCGGCGGCGGCCTGCCCGCGCCCGAATTGTTTCCGACGCGCGAGATCGCCGATTGCACCCGTGAAGTGTTGGAAGAGTACGGCGGCGCCGCGCTCCAGTACTGCGTGACCGAAGGCATCCCCGAGCTTCGCAATTGGGTGGCCGACCGGCTGCGCAAGCGCTTCGGCCAGCCGCTCGATCGCAGCGATATCCTGATCGTCAACGGTTCGCAACAAGGGCTCGACCTGATCGCGAAAATCTTCATCGACCCGGGCGATCATATCGTCCTCGAGCACCCGTCCTACTTGGGCGCGATTCAGGCGTTTGACGCCTACCAGGCGCGCTATCTCTCGGTGCAGACCGATGAGGACGGCATCGTGCCGGAATCGCTCGAGCACGTGCTCGACCACGCCGACCCGTTCCCGAAGTTTTTGTATCTCATTCCGAATTTCCAGAACCCGACGGGACGCACGCTTGCGCACGAGCGGCGCGAAGCGATCGTGCGTATTTGCGAACGGTTCGAGCTGCCGATCGTGGAAGACGACCCGTACGGCGAATTGCGATTCGAGGGCTCGGATATTCCGCCGCTCGCCTCGTATGAAAGCGAAGGCTGCATTATTTATCTAGGCACCGGCAGCAAGATTATCGCGCCGGGGCTGCGCGTGGCGTGGGTGGCCACCAAGGATGCGGAAGTGCGCGAAAAGGTCGCGCTCGCGAAGCAGGGCGCCGATTTACAGAGCGGCTCGCTCGCGCAATACATTTTCGTGCGCTACGCCTCAAAGGCCGAAGCCTTCGAAGCGCATGTGGAGCGGATCAAGAGTACGTACCACCATCGCCGCGACGTGATGGCCGAAGCCCTCGCCGCGCTGAACATACCCGGCTTACGCCACAACCTGCCGCACGGCGGAATGTTTCTATGGGCGACGCTGAACGGCATCGATACGACCGAGTTGCTGAAGATTTCGGCCCAGCAAAAGGTGGTGTTCGTACCGGGCGTGAGCTTCTACCCGGAGCGCGACGTGCACAATGGAATGCGATTGAATTTCTCGAATGCAGGGGACGATTCAATTCGTACCGGCGTTGCGCGCCTCGGCGAGGCGATTCGCAGCTTTTCTCACCAACACTAGAGGGGACCAGATCTGTGGCTGACTGCTTCGTAACGGGCATCGCTCCGACGCAAGATATCGCCGAGCTCGAAAAGATGCTTGGGAGCATTCCAAACCTGGACCGAGCGAATCTTTCGGTGATCACCACCGCCGATCGCTCCAACGGGCACGATCGTTCGTTCCTCAACTTCATCCACGCCGGCGGCCCGCAGCTCGATGCCGAAGTCGTAGGCGGCCCGGTCGCGGGCGCAGGATCGATTATGACCGGCTCGGGCGGAACCGGCGTCCCCGGCATCGGCGCCAATAGCAACTCGCTCGGCTTTCTCGGCCACCCATATGTGGTGCAGCACGTAGGATCGCTCCCGATCCCCGAAGACGAAGCCGACAATTACAACGACGCCCTCGAAGACGGCCGCTGCGTTGTTGCGTACAAATCAGTGAACGCGGACTGCGCGAGCTTCGAAGGCGCGTTTAAGGCGGCGGGACTGAAACACGTCAAGACGTTTGGGTAGGCCAGCCACGAACTTTGCGCATAATAACTCGACCGCCAAACAGTACGATGAGTCCGAGGCTCAGTACCTCACCCAGTGCCTGCAGAAGAGCCGTCACCTGCAGGATCGTGATGGTCCCTTCGGCCCGGCACGGAATTCGCCATGAGTTGGCGATTCCGTCCACGCGCACATGCTTCAGAACATGGCCGTGGTACATCGCTAACCACCAGTAATCAAAGGCGGCATTAAGCCGCAAGGATGCATTACACGTCCTAGGGACATTAACAGATATAAGCCATGGCAACCAAAACCTAAACGTTGCCTTCGGGGCTTTCTTAGATGGCCGGTCAGTTGCCTGAGTCCGTAGCATTTCGCGGCGGGCTATCCCAACAAGTGCACATTTACCATAGCAAAAGACCCAAGTAGGCCTGCGTGGTAACGGCGACCATTCGTATCCACGTGTAGACTTGGCGACGAGTCTCCCTCCGTTAGATACTAAACGGCCGTTAATATTGGCCAGTATCATCCTCCCCCAGATCTTTATTCCGGTATGAGATTGCTCTGTGTACACGCCACCAAATGGTTGCGCTAAGTTAGGATATTCGTTATATACAAACCGCGCATCGACCCATGCCTTCGTGGGGTCAAAGGTATCAGCGCTGCCCGCGATGGGCCTAAATGCACAAACTCGACATGCGTCGGCAAAAAACACTTTATTGCTCTGTAGACCGGGTATCGAAGTGGTAAGAGCCGGTACCCCAGTAATAGCAACTTCCGGGGAAAAGGGGATCGAGGCGCTGATGCTTTCCAGATTCACATTCTCTTTTGGGTTCGGTTCTTGCCCAGCTAGGGCACCCCGATCAGATCGGATATCACTGCGCAGAAATACCCGTCCAACACTAAGATCTGAAAGTTGCTCAGTGCTGCCGAATTTCTCATAATCCCCTAGCGCGAGCACCGCTGGGTAAGTCGTTATATATCCATTAAGCGGGCTGATATTTCTGGCCACGTCGGTATGAAGATCCGGGTCAGAGCCGGAGCCTTTCCCCCTCCATTCCAGAGGCTGTTGGTACGGAAACAATGCATACCTGCTGTTCGATGGGACCTGCGAGTATTCAATGCTCGAAGTCGGCAATGCGACCCACCAGTGCCACGGCGAACCCAAAAGCCACGCCGCTAAGCCCGCCAGCGCGACCGCTGCAAACGCATTGCGCAACGAGGCTTTGCAAGACCCCAACATGGCAAGATACGCGTAGATAAGCGTTACTAAACCAACCAGATCATACAGTTCCCGATATACTCCAGATGCGACAACGTGAGCGACGAGCCATCCGTACGCTGGCCCCCAGGTGCGGCTTCCGCCTGCAAACAAGACAATGCCACAAATAAGTACTGACGCATATTTTGCCTCACGACGCCTTCGTAAGGCCCACAATGCTCCTATCGCGAGTAGCGGATAAAGGATTTCCACTACAGCAAACCATGACGGCAGACTGCTTTCGTAATGCGTGGAATAGCCAACCAGACGTATTGAATCCAGCGGCGCAATTGATTGCTGCTGCTGCCATACAGTCAAATAGGGGATAGCCTTAAGTGAGTTCCAACTAAACGCAATCCCAATGATCGACGGAAGAAGCGCGGTTAGGAGCGCAGCGGCGACAATTTGTGCGCGACGATCTCTTACGCAGAAGAGCGCGCCGGCGGACGCAATAATTGCAAATTGCAATTGGGCAGCAACCAGTATCGCGAGTATCCATATGCGGCCGGATTGCGGATCATGCGACGATACCTCGGCGAATAAAGCAAACAACGCTGCAATCGACAATATCATCATGATATGCCCAGCAACCACCTGGTTATACGTCCACGGATTGAACGTCAAAAACATCGTGACGAATACCGTAAACCATTGCGGAACAGCCATAGTGCGGGCAATGCGCATATTTGCATAACCAAATAACGCCACAATTGCCCCAAGCAAGACGGCAAGAGCGAGACGGGGCGAAATGAGCCCGATCGGCGTAAGGGCGGTGATCACGAAGAATTGCGTCGGG
>Ga0307373_10007541_pt1 | contig 16959 bp, 20 predicted proteins | sample OX2MG_FD_202534 | JGI IMG/M metagenome (GOLD analysis project Ga0307373, IMG submission 202534) | Soil microbial communities from Risofladan, Vaasa, Finland - OX-2 | ecosystem: Environmental > Terrestrial > Soil > Coastal area > Acid sulfate soil | place: Finland: Risofladan, Vaasa | collected... | reverse complement strand
TCGACGGCACGGCGGGCAGCGAGCGGCCAGCGCGATCGGCCGGCCCGCCAGTGTGAGCGTGTTCAAGTACTGCGTCGTTCTGGGGAAATTTCACCCGTTTTTGTGTCCGAGGTCCGAGTGCACCCAAAAACCAATATGTGCTGTCTGGTGAGTTCGCGCTCGGGAGGCAGCGGTGAGCGGGCGGGCGGATCGGTGGACGACGACCAGTTGCGTAGCGCTGCTGGCGCTGATCGCGGCGACAGCCTCCTACCTGCACATGCACATGCTGGTAGAGCAACATGGGCAGCCGGGATGGGTGGCGGCGCTGACCCCGTTCTCGGTGGACGGAATGATCGTGGCCGCTTCCGCGACGCTGCTGGCTGACTCGCGGTCTGGCAGTCGTGGCGGGGCCTTGCCCTGGGCACTGCTGGTGGTGGGCAGTGTGGCGAGTCTTGCGGCGAACGTCGCGGTCGACTTTGCCGGGTCATACATGGAAGCTCCCTTTTTGACGACGCCTGCCGGGCGCCACGGGGACTGAGTTTTGATCAGCCCGCGAGCCTGATCGAGGGACACTCCACCCAGGAGGGAACTTCCAAGGCAAAACTAGGCTGCGGCGGCAGGCTAGGGGAAGCCGACTCGCCGCGCCGTCGGCTGACTATTGCGGTATGGTCGACCGGCCTGCCTAGCTTGCGACTGATCCCTCCGCGCCCAGAGCCCAGACGCAGAACGGCGACTACTGTAGAGCACCCAAAACGGGTCGAGCGCGATCACCGGACAGAGCTACCCTTGTCCCCGTGAACACCGACGAAAGCGGTCTGGGCCTGCCCGGAGGGCTGTGGCCCGCTCAGTTGACTGGCACTGACGTTGAGCTGCTCCTCCGTGAAGAATCGGTAGGGCAGCTTGGTAATGGCCTGTATGCCCTCGCGGACGTTGCCGAGCGTCACGTAGCTGAGTACGACGAACTTTCTGCAGCGGATGTAGCAGCTCGGTCGGTGTCGGCCCAGTCGCTGCCACCCGACATCCGAGAACTCGCAGCACAGCGAATGGCTGGAATGCTTGCGGACTTCGAGCAGGACTGGGACGGCCGGATAGCAGCACTCGCTCCCGATGATGTCGGCGAGGTTCCTGATCCTTTTGGTTGGGCTGCCGAGAGATTCGGTGGGCGCCCAGACGCACATATAGATGCCTTGGCCGCTGCATTCACGGAATTGCCCCGGAGCAGATCGTCGCTCGGCTACCTCGTGCAGTATGCGGCCGCAGCCGGGCGCGATCCGCGGCTTCCCGCTATGCGGCGAGCCTTGCTGGTCACCACCGTCTCAAGTGCTGAGCTAATCTTGAGCGGAGTCATTCATCGCGTACTTTTTGACCGCGAAGGTGGGTCGTGGCAGTCTCCGTCTTTGGATAAAGCGGTCAATAAACTCATGGCGGGAGGTATTGAAAAATGGGAAACTAGATTCCCGGAGATATTGGGAATAGACCTTCCCCGCACGTCTTGCAACTTGACTGCCGTTAAAGAGATCTGGGCCCGCAGGAACGTCTTGGTTCACAACGGTGGAATCGCGGATCAGAAGTATTGCCGAAGGGTGAGCGGAGTTGCGCCGGGGACCCTTCTTGAAGTAAGTGCAGAATACCTGCGAACCGCCATCGATCTTGTATGCGGATTCCTGTTTGGGATTATATACATCGCGTGGGGGGTAGCTCCGGGTCGGCGCCAATTTGTTGCCTATCGTGCTGCGGGAAATGCCGTAGTGGCAGAATCAGAGCATCGCTGGCCGATGGCGGAAAATCTTAACGCGATTGCAGCTTTTCTTGAGACAGATTTGGACGAGGCGGCCAGGTCTCAGGTGAATGCATGGCTGGCGCGGGCACGCTGGCGCGGTCCTGATTCGGTCCTTGCTGATGTAAGTGCTTGGGAGACGATCGGTCTGCCGCCTGTATTTACTGTTGCTCGCCTAATTTTGGCCGGGCAGATCGATAATGCGATCGCCATGATCCCGCAGCTAGTGGTGCAAGGAGAGCTTACCGACGATGACCTGCTGACATGGCCGCTATTCGAGCCAGTTCGCAATAATTCCAGATTTAAGCAACTCTTGAAATAGGGTTGGGTTACGGGTTGTGCCCTGCAGTTCTAGCGCGTAGCTAAGCACGCCCTGGCGACCGGATCTAGACAAGCAAGGCCCCCGGCAGGGCTGCGGGAACGGATGCTCTTTGACGGAGCACCGCCAGCCCTCCGCTTGCTGCCCGGAGTCAGGAACGGAAACGGTGCCGGACCGTAACTCGTGGGGTCCGCCTCAGTGGCGCCATGACTCTTCTTCCGCTGGCTCCGGCCATCAGTCGCGGTTATCGCGCATATAACCGGAGCGGGCATCAAGGTGCCAGAGCTCGTTGCTGCCCAAGCCGGGCCCGGAATGCTGGGCGCTGGCGCGTCGTGGGCACTGTGTCGCACCTCGCCACTATGCTCCTTTCTTGGTCAGCCCTGCCCGTCTTGAGGTTAGGCTGGTCCTCCGAGAAGACGGGAGATGAGCGTGACAGGCGGGATCGATCATGACTCTCAACTCCTGGCAGCGCTTGACTCACTTGAACTCGATCCCGAAGAACGATCATCGCTGATCACCAGATGGCCAGAAGCGACGCGAGGCCTGCTGATTTATGGCAGTCGGGCCAGAGGAGACTACCTCCCGACGTCAGATTTCGATTTGCTTCGACTAACTCAAGAGCCGTACCCCACTTTTAAAGTAGGCCGGGTGTCAGTAAGCTCATATTCGCCGAAACAACTGCGAAGCGCAACGCGTACCCTTTTTGGTACTCATCTGCTCCGTGATGCCAAGATAATCTTTGATCCGGCCAGTGATTTGGCGCAGATTGTCACTACACTTCAGCCAGCAATACCCGACAGCCTCCTGCAAGCGGTGCATCGCTATAGCATGGTATTGGATCAGCCCCTGGGCGAACAATTGAAATACTGCGCCGGACTCGTTCGATTGGCGAGGTATCTCCTTCGGACCGCCGTCTACGCCCAAGCCATGAAAGAAGGAACCCCGTGTTTCTCCGTAAGGGAGTTGGCGCAGCGTTTCAACGACCCCGACCTCGCAACACTACTAGCTTCTGACTACAATCTAACCGGGCCGCCAACCATGGCTAAGCTCCAAGAACTTACCGAACGACTCGGCTCTATAGTCGGCCCGCCACCCCAAAATACCCGCGGCTCCTTGGCCGCGCTCGCTGTAGCCGTCTGGGATTCTGACCGTAACCTGGCTGCGCTAGCAATTCGCGCCGCGTCAGAAGATCAGGAAACTCTCGACTACTCCGACCTACCGAAGGTTCTCCTGTGACTGAGTCCATCGCTGTGATAGGTGATGTCCACGGCAACGTTTCCGCGCTGGCTGGCTTGCTTCGGATCGCGGAAGGACGGTTCGACCAATTCGTTTTGGTCGGAGATTACGTCAACAGGGGGCCAAATAGTGCGGGAGTCATTCAACTTCTGATCGACCGGATTGATGCCAGCGTCCCCCTGTTCTGCATTGCTGGAAACCATGACAAGGCCTTCCTGAAGTGCATTGAAGAGGGGAAACTAAACGCCTTCTTGAGGATGGGTGGAGCGGCGACGATAAATTCGTACATAGCAACTCCGGAACCTGACATTCTTGGGCAGGTCCGCCGCAGTATCCCAGGTCGACACGTCGACTTTCTGCGCGGCCTTAAGTCGCATTTCGACGAAAACGGTCTTCTCGTCACGCATGGCCCGAAAGATGCGCACAATGGATCAAACACAGTTTCGCTTCACGTTTTTGGACACGTTCCACAGGGTCAAAGGCCTAAAGTTACGAGAAACTGGGCTGCGATTGACACAGGTTGTGGGATGACTCCCGAAGGGAGACTTACATGCCTCGTCTGGCCCACCTTGGAAATCCTCCAAGTTGATTTCGAAGGACGAGAGGTTCGACCGAACGCTAGCTAATATCAGGGCCCGGAAGAGCGGTCAATTCCTGAATCTGTGCATTGCCCGCAGCTACAGCGAGATAGCGGGCCTTGGCTAGGTTCGCCGATGCCTCCGCATGCCTTTCGACTCTTCGGAGTACTCCGGCGAGATGGAAGCGCGCCCATGCCTCACCATTTTGATTTCCCATCTTTGCGTAAGCCGCGACTGCTTCCTCTAGAAGACTTATGGCAAGACCCTCTCTGTCTGTTAGGCCGAAGATGCGTCCCAACAAGTGCGTGGAAGAGACAGTACCCTCTCGATTAGATGAGCGCTCATTCTCCACAAGAGAGCGTTGAGCGTACCGCTCGGCATCGACGAACTCACCACGATCGACAAGAACCCGCGCGACTTGATTGAGACTCATCGCAATATTGTCTGGCATGCCCAAGGCTTCATTCATCGACAGGGCTCTTCTGTAGAAATCCTCTGCGCCAACTAGATCCGATTCCAATTCGAGGATCTCTCCCATAGCGGCGTGGGCCGAAGCCAATGCGGTTCGGTCATCGATTCCCTTTAGCAAGGTGATGGCCGTTGAACATGCCTCTTTTGCCGTCGTCAAATCTCCTGATCGTTTATGCAAGCGACAGAGGTTCGTCAGAGACCGAGCTTGGCCGACAGTGTCTCCTGTTCCCTCCCGCACTGAAAGCGCCTTACCGAAGCATTCCGCAGCCTCACCGCGGTCCCCTGAGCGAGAGGCGGTCAGGCCCAGGTTGTCAAGAGAGTAGGCAAGAACATCCAGGGCTTCCTGCCCAGCTCCGCGCGCTGTTTCTACAGCTTCGTGAAGGGAGTATCTAGATGCGCGCAAATCGCCAAGTTTCCGCTGCACGATTCCGATGCTGGTCAAGAGCCGCGCTCGCTGAGCGGCCGTTTCGGTTGTATTTTCGAGACTAGCCAACTGTGAAAGGATGCGACGGTCTATTTCAAGGGCTTTTGACAAGCGGCCTGTCCGTCTCAAGAATCTTGCATATTTTTCGAGGCTGACAACGTCTGAATCAACAATTGCTCTCGCGTAGGCTGCCTCGGCCTGGGTCATAAGCCCTTGGGCTTCGAGTCGCTCAGCAGATGCCAAAGCGGAACTACCCATTGGTACCTCGTCCAGCGAGTCGGGCGACCCTTGCTCGGGTGGGCTGTGCGGCAGGAGATTCTTCTGGCCCTCTCCATATTCACTTTGGACCTCAGGCTTCTTTGCACTTCGATCGCGTGCCCATCCTCGTAGCCGAGCGGCTATCTCGCGACGTAGGCCAATGAGGTCATCGAACGTTTTGTAGAAGAACCTTTTGTTTTCTTCGAGAAGCTTTTTGAAAGCGATAACCTTAAGCAACTGTTCTCCGGGATCGCTCAATTGCTCCTCAGGAACGCCCTTAAAGAGGACCAAGATGTCGCGCATGGGGGACGTGTCTCGATTGAGATAATCCTCCGCAAGGTAGAACTCCTCTTCAGTTCCGGATGTGAACCTAGTCTCAATGGCCGGCTGGGTACCCCATCGTGGGCCCAGGATTAGAATTAAATAGTCACAAGATACGAGCAATTCATTTATCATGTCCTGTGGCCTGTGCGCCCCTCCGGGAACATTTTCCCATCCCTGGAAAGAGAATACGATGTTATCTTCATGCATAAAATCTGAGTTAAATCGTTCAATTTCTTCTCGTATCGCCTTGCGCTCGGCGTCCAACCCTCCTGGCGATGCGATGAATACTCTGAAGGCGTCCACTTTGCTTGGCATGCTCCTAGACTAGGGCTTCACAGTCAGGCTTTTTCTTAGTTTGCCCAGGTCCAGTGTCACGAGGTGAAGACACAGTTGCTGCCGTAACATCTCTCGCGAGGACGATCACATGTGAAGGCAGGGAAATGGCCTACCCCTTCCTACGGAAGGAGTGCTCGGATCGGGTCACGAAGAGACAGTGCCCGTCGGCAGGCGACGGTGTGGGGCCGTGATGCATGACCGGATAAGGCCTAGCTCGGAAGTGGGCGGGCTCGGAGTCGGAGGGTGAGGTCGGCGAGGCTCTGGACGACGCAGGTGGCGCCGGCGTCGGTGAGGTTCTGGCTGGTTTCGGGGGTGGTGGCGTAGCCGATGGCGTGGGTTCCGGTTTTGCGGGCGGTGTCGATGCCGGTTACCGAAGCGGTGATGAGCGCGCAGTCGGCGGGCGTTGTGTCGAGGGCGCGGATGGTGTCCTCGACGAGATGAGGGCCGGTCTGGAGGTGGCCGGGTGGGTAGGCGCCTACCGCAGTGAGGTGCCGGATCTGGTCGTCAAGGCCATGTCTGTCGAGGAAGTCGGCAACGGCGCGCTCAGCCTGGCGGCTGACGATGGCGGCGATGCGCCCGGAGTCGCGGCAGGCGGCAAGGGCCTCATGGATGTAGCCACCCGCAGTGGCGGTGTCCACGGCGGCTAGTTCAATGCTGGCCAGCTCAGCGTCGGCTCGGGCCGCTGTGCTCTGGCTGACGCCTGCGGCGTAGGCGATGATCTCGGCGGGGTCGCTGGTGGCGGCTATCGCTGGTGGCAGGTTTCCGGTTTCGGTGGCGAGGATGGCACGGAGTCGGCTGGCTATGTCGGGAGGCATGGCGGCCGACAGGTCGCAGACGGGGCTGTCGAACTCGAAGATCAGGTACCGGGCATGGCTGAGAACGGCGTCGAGTGCCGCGTAGGGCGAGGTGAAGGCGTCCTGACTGTCGGTGTCGGGCAAGTCGGCCGCCTGGATGAGCGGGATGAGCTGGGCAATGAGCGGGGCGGACGCCGCGATGGTGGCAGCAGAGCGCAGAGTGTGCGGGCTGCCGTCGGCGTCAACCACTGTGGCGCCGGCTTCGCGGGCGATGATGACGCCGGCGGCGACGTCCCAGGGATCGTTGGCGAGGGTGATGCTCGCGTCGAGGCGGCCGTCGGCGAGCCAGGCGAGGTCGAGTGCGGCGGTGCCGAGCATGCGGATGCGGTGCACGCGGGAGGTGAGCTGGATCGTCGCGGCGAGCCGGGTCTCGTTCTTGCGCCCGGCTTCGGCTCCGGTGGCGTAGTCGCCGATGGCGACGATGGCGTCGCGCAGGCTGCTGGTGGTGCTGGCGGTCAGGCGGCGGTCGCCAGCCCAGGCACCGTGGCCCTCGACGGCGTGGTACCGCTCACCGAGGAACGGCGCGTCGATTACCCCCAGGACCGGCCGCCCGTCGTGCAGCAGGGCGAGCGACGTAGCGCACAGCGGGACGCGGTGAGCGTAGTTGGACGTGCCGTCGATCGGGTCGAGCGTCCACAGCCACCCGGCACCGGGATCGGCGGAGCCGCCTTCTTCCTCACCCAGGAACCCGATCTCGGGGGTCGCCTCGTGCAGGAAGCCGCGGATGGCCCGCTCGATAGCCACGTCGACGTCGGAAACGAGGTCGCGGTCGGATTTCTCGGTCACCGTCTCTGGGCGGCGGGTGCGGATCAGGTCGCCGGCGGTGGCGGCGGCCTGGAGGGCGATGGGCAGGAGTGATCCGGGGTCGGGGGTCATAGGGGCCTGCTCCGCTCGGCTAGTGCTTCGTAGACCTGCTCGAACACGGGGTAAAGGCCGCCGGGTCCGCTGGTGTTACGGATCAGCAGGGTCGGCGATTCGACGCCGCGAGCCTGAGGCAAGTAGGGCTGCGCGACGCACGTGTGGTCCCCGGCCAGGAGGATGTTGAACCGGATGGTCTCGTCATAAGTGGCCAGGCGCAGACGCTCATGCGCGTCGGCGGGGAGACGGTCGCGGAGCCGGGAGATGACCTCGATGTTCAGCTTGGTCAGTCTGGACAAGGTGCCGGGCTGGTATTGCTCCTCACGCTCGCGGGCCTTGACCGCCTCGCCGCCGGGGTCGAGGAACAGGCAGGTGATCTGTGCTCCCCCGGTCAGCAGGCGCAGCAGGAACTGGTCGGGGATCTGCTGGCAGATCAGGTTCAGGGACAGGCCCGCGGCCCGGATGGAGCTGGCATCCTCCAGAAGGGCCTGCGGCTCGACCCTGGCGGCGAATTCCGACCGGCTGGCGAAGATCGCCTCGACGCCCGCCATCCCCGTGGCGGCAGGCGTCGGCGGCTGGGCAGAGCCGGCCGCCTTGGCGCCGCTGGTGCGTGCGGGGGCGGGGATGGCCCGGTCCTGGCACGGGCCGAGAAGCTGCGTCGCGGAGTACCCGTCGAGCATGTGCTCCAGGACTCGGCAGTGATCGGTGTAGGGCAGGCCGCGTAACCCGCCCTTGGTCCACCGGTAGAACTGCGCGCGGCTCGGCGGACTGGCGCCGAGCCTGGGGTCGAGAGCGCGGGCGGCTTTCTGGTAGGCGGCGCTGAAGCTGCCGTAACGGTCCAGGCCGCGGTCCTCCAGCAGGACCGCGAGCACGGTCGGGCTCCCGCTCATCTGCATCTCCCGTCCAGCGTCAGAAAGGCCCCGCTGGTAAGGCTATCGGAGCAGGGAGACGGTCCTGAGACGCCGACGAGACGGACACGCTCAACAGTGGACAGTCACGGCGTATCGACGCAACGTGAGGCCCCGTGATGATCAGGTCATGACATGCGGGACAGCGCCGGCGCCCGGCTCGTGCCAGGGATGCGGCGGCAGAGGCTGGAAGTTCGTCACCTTACGACGGTGGGTAGGCACGGCGGCTGGCGCCGTTGAGCGCGGGCCGGTGCGGCGCCGTCGCGTCCAGTGCCTGACGTGTGACGGCACGGGCGGGGCTACTGGAGAGAGCGCGGCCGGGTGATGCGCCTGTTCGAGTGGACCATTGCCAGCGGGGCGGCCGGGCGAGCCCCGCTTTCCCCCATCGGGATCACCGACGCCCAGCCGCGCGCAGAGGCCCGGATGCTCGAAGCGCTGCACGCCGTCCCCGACGGGGCGGTGGCCCGCGGTTGGGTCACCGTCCTGTCCTACGGGAACGACCGGAGGACCTACGACCGGCTCGATACGCCGGTCGAGGTCGTCCGCGACGCACGCGGCACGGTGCGGTGGCTGGCGGGTCGCAGCGGTGATTGACCACATGTCGCCAGCGTCGCCCACTCGCCGCATCACGCGGGGCTTCCGAAGCCTGCCGGGATCAAGTACCGAGAACTCGTATCGCGCCTATGGAGATGCCGTGCACGGGCGGCGTAAGCAGGAGGGATGTGCTGATGTCAGCGGTAGTTATCGATCAGGGGAATGAGCGGGCATGCGGGGAGGCTGCGGTCATGGTCATGAACGCGGTCGCGGACGGGCTTGCCGGTCACGGGTTAGACATCCTGGGCCCGGCGTGGGAGGAAACGCACCATTTCAAGGTCACGAATGTGCAGGGTGCGCTGTGCGAGGTCATCGTCGGCGAGAACGGGTCGGTGAGCTGGGAGTACCGCCAGGTCCATGGCTACCGGGCCGACCCGGCGCACGTCACGGCCATGGTGCTGGGGTTCCTGGGCGCCGGCGGCACGGAGCATCACGGCACGCTGCCGGGCCGGTACACGGGCCTCACGCTCAAGGGAGCTGTCGGCCTGGCGGCGCGGGAGCGCGGGATGCGCGCCCGCCTCGGCAGGGTGGCGCGGGACGAGGCCGCCTGCGAGATATCTGCCGAAGTCGAGGTAACCAACCCGGCCCGGGGTAACCGGGGGAAAGTCTGGGTCACCGACGAGGGCGCGGTCTGCTGGGAATGCCGCTTCAGCGACCCGGCCCGGGGCATTCAGGGAATCGATCCCGGGGAGATCGCCAGAACCATAGCAAGATCCCTTCCCGGAATCAGGGAACAGGAAGCAACCGCGGATATCTTGCGGCGCATGGACCAGGAAGTCTGACAATGGCGAAGCTGCCGGGCTCAGCGGCTTACGGCCGACCCGCCAACCCCAGGCGCGGCGGCACGCATGGCCGGGGGGATGTCATCCCCCCGGCCCGATCTGCCCCAGCACGGGGCAGAGTCGCGCGGGCCATCGCGCCATCCGTCGTCACCGGACAGCATCAGGTGACAAGTTGTGGTACTTGTAGTAACCTTGCCTGATAAGTCAGCGGTCCACGACTGGACGGGCACATATGACAGACGACCAGGCGCCGAAGTACGCGCAGGTAGTCACCGAGATCAAGAAGCGCATCGAGCGCGGAACCTACCCGCCGGGATCACTGCTGCCGTCTGAGCATCAGCTCGTGGCCGAGTTCGGGGTCTCCCGGCCCACGATCGTCAAGTCCCTGGGGGCGCTGCGCCAGGACGGGTGGATCGACACCCAGCAAGGCAAGGGCAGCTTCGTGCGCGGGCGCCCGGCCCTCGCCGACGCCGAGCGCAGCCGCCCCGCCGACGGGGTGCTGGAGACCGCCGAGTCCGAGCTGTCGGGCGAGCTGGTCCAGGCGGGCGTGAAACTTGCGCCGCCGCACATCACGGCCCTGCTGGGCCTCCAGCCAGGCGCGCGGGCGTTCGTGCGCCAGCTCCTGCTGAGCGAGGATGGCGAACCAGCTGAGCTGGCCTCGTCCTGGCTGCCCCTGGAACTGGCCAAGGGCACCGATCTGGCCTCAGCGGACCTGCTCGGCGAGACCCTCCGCCAGCACCTCCAGGCCCGCAAGAAGATCCGCCTCGACCACGCCGTCGAGCAGATCACTGCCCGCCACCCGAGTGGCGAGGAAGCCGCCCTGCTGCGCATCTCGCCCGATGCCCCGGTGCTCAGCGTGATCGTCACCGCGTACGACGCTACCGCCCGGCCGATCCAGGTCAGTGACCTCGTGCTGCCCGGCCAGCGCCACGAGCTGCGGGACGCCTACCCCTTCTCGTAGGCCAGCTTCTGCCCTGTCAGATTTCTGACTATCTCATGTCTTGACAAGTCATGCAGTGCCGCCTAATCTTTTTTCTACATGATAAGTCATGTTGAAGAAAAACCTCAGACAAGAGAAGTCAGATGGACGTCGCGGCGTCAGCGCTCGCCGACTGCACCTGACAGCCCGTCCTACCCGCCGCCCCGTGCCCCAGCCCTGATCGATGTCACGACCTGGGCTGTGAACAGCGCCGACCAAGGGAGATCCCGATGAACGCCTTCGCCCCGATTCTGATCATCGTCGTCCTGGCCATCGTCTTAATCCTCGCCGGAATCGTCCTGGCCGTGCTCGTCATGGTGATCGCCGGCATCCACGGCGACGAGCGCCACATGAGCCTCACCGACGCGCCCCATACCCGCACGGGGATCTTCGCCCGCCGCGTCCTGGGCGTCCACGCCACCCGGCCCACCAGAACCCGCTGCACCCGCGACGAGGCAAGGAGATAGCAGATGCCCGCAATCCACAGTGGCTCTCCCTGGCGCCGCCGTCGCTGCCCATGCGGCGCGCTCCCCGAGAACGGCATGAGGCGGTGCCGCAAGTGCCGTGCCCGTTCCCGCTGGTACCGCCGCAAGGCACTGCGCAGGCGGCCGGCCGTCAGCGGACGGCGCGGCGCTGGCACCGCGCCGCGAGGGAGGTGAGGCAGCGATGACGGTCTCGATTCCGCTGGTCGCGCTCCTGGGCGTGGTCGTGTTCGTGGCCTACCGCTACCTGGGGCTGCGGGTCTGGCAGGCGGTCTTGTGCCTGCTGGCCGGGTTCCTGCTCGCCGCGACCACCGCCGCTCCGCACATCTCCGACATGATCACCGCCCTCGTGCACTGGCTCGACGGCTCCCGGCCCTGACCCCCGACCTCAAGGAGTGATGCCCATGACCCATCGTCCCCGTACCACCCCCGCCAATGACCTACCGGAGGTTGCCACCAGATACCGCGCCGCGCGGCACGTCGCCGAAGGACTCGCCGCGCAGCTCCCCGCCGACATCTGGCGGACCCTGACCGCCGCGTTCGCCGATAACCCAGCCCTCTCAGCCGAGATCACCCGCCTGCGCGCCGACCTGGCCGGCGCCCGCCTGGACCGCGCCAACCTCGCCGCCGCTGCGATGGCCGCCATCTCCGCCCGCGACGATGGCGAGCCCGACCCGCTGTCCTACCTGCGCGACGAGCTGCGCGCCCAGGGCCACAACACCGGCACGCGGGGCGGCCGATGACCCGGCCACGGCAGATGCGCCGGCACGCCCGCAGGATGCGCCGCTACGGACTGCAGCCCATGATGGTGATCAGCAGCGGCGACCAGCTCCCCGAGATCGCCGCCGTCCTGATCTTCCGGTGGGCCTGGCGGTACCGCTCCGAACTCGCCCCGCTCTCCCTTGCCGCCACGACCCTCGCCGCCGCCGGGGTGCTGCACGTCACGCACCCCGGCTGGCGGTGGGACATCCTGGCCGCCGCGACCATGATCGCTTTAGGGCTGGCAATCTTCGGGCGGCGACTCGGCCTGGTCACGCTTGCCGAGCGCCTGTACGCCGCGATCGTCGTCCTGGCCGATGGCGGGTGGCTCGCCGCGGCCACCGCTGCCGGGCCGTTGCATGGACCGCTGCCGCGGGTCATGCTTGCGGGCGGCCTGGTCCTGGCCGTGCCCTGGTGGGCGCACCGCCGACGACGCGCCAGGGTCCGGGTCGAGCGCAAGCTCGAAGCCTGGCCCGAGGTCGCCCGCGCGGTCGGGCTGACCGGCTCGCAGGTCATGTCGGCCGTGGTCGACCTGTGGGGCTGGCGGGCCCGGCTCCGCCTGGCGCGCGGCCAGACCATCGACGACGTGCGGGCCAAGCTGCCCGCCATCGAGTCCGGGCTCGGCGTGTTCCGGGGCGCGGCACGCGTCTCGCCGACGCCCGATGACCTGGCCAACCGGTTCGAGCTACGGGTCCTTGACTCCGACCCGCACGCCGATGCGATTGCGTGGCCTGGTCCCTCCGTGGAATCCATCACAGAGTCGATCGACCTCGGCCCGTTCGAGGACGCCACGCCCGCCCGTGTCCTGTTCCTGCGCCGGCATGGCCTGTTCGGAGGGGTTTCCGGGTCAGGCAAGAGCGGCGGCCTCAACGTGCTCATGGGCAACCTGACCGCCTGCGCCGACGTGGTCATCTGGGCCATCGACCTCAAGCGAGGCATGGAACTCGGCCCCTGGGCCTCCTGCATCGCCCGGCTGGCCACCACCCCCGCCGAAGCCCGCTCGCTGCTGGCCGACGCGGTCGCCGTCCTTGAAGCCCGTGCCGCCATGCTCGCCGCGACCGGCCACCGCGTGTGGGAGCCGTCACCGGACATGCCCGCCCTGGTGATCATCGTGGACGAGTACGCCGAGCTGGCCGACGACGCCCCCGACGCCACGAGAGACGCCGACTCGGTCGCGCGGCGCGGGCGTGCGGTCGCGGTGACCCTGATCGCCGCGACGCAGCGGCCGACTCAGAAGGCGATGGGCCAGGGTGCGCTGCGGTCGCAGATGGACGTGCGGATCTGCTTCCGGGTCCGCGAGCGCAAGGACGTCGAGCTGGTCCTGGGCCAGGGCATGCTCACGGCGGGCTGGCATGCCCACACGCTCAACGCCCCCGGCAAGTTCCTGATCTCCGCACCCGAGCACGACACTCCCCGCCGCGCCCGCGCCTACCTGCTCACCGACCAGGCGGTCACCGCCACCGCAGCTCGCCACGCAAGCCGGCGACCAGCGCTGGACGAGGTGTCCCAGCAGGCCATGGACGAACGCGCCCAGACCAGCCCAGACGTGCCCGAGCGGGCGCATGGTGCCGACGACGAGGCGACCACCGGGCGTTCCCCAGGCGATGCCCAGGGCACCCCCGAAACGATCCTGTGGGCCGCGCTGTCACTCGCGCCTGAGGACGGCATCTCCGTCCCCGGCCTGATGAGCGCCACCGGCATGGGCCGCCGCTGGGTCTACTACCGGCTGCGCGAGCTCGCGGACGCGGGCCGCGCGGTCCAGACGGTGCGCGGGAACTGGCGCACCACCACCCCGGAAAGTGACGCTCAGTGACCGCCGCTGATCTTGTGCACGTGCACGCCTCACACGCGTCTGCACGCATAGCGACGCTGCACAACGTGCACGTGCACGACTCCCGGCTACCCAGAGCAACCACGAGCCGTAACGGAGAAAGGCAGGTGGTCACCACGACCTACTGGAGCGACCCGACCGCAGAATTGCACGTAGGAGACGCGCGCGACGTGCTCGCCGCGATGCCCGATGGCTCGGCGGACTGCATCGTCACCAGCCCGCCGTACTGGGCCAAGCGCGACTACGGCGTGACCGGGCAGTACGGCCACGAGCCCGACCCCGCCGCTTACGTCGAGACGCTGCGGGCAGTGTTCGCAGAGGCTCGCCGCGTCCTGGCCGGCCGGGGGACCTGCTGGCTCAATCTTGGTGACTCCTACTCGGTCGGCGGCGGCGCGGCGACCGGCCTGCAGGCCTACCTCGGTGCCAGCCTGACCGGCCGCCGGACTCCCGGCATGCGGGCCAAGAACCTGCTCGGGATGCCGTGGCGGGTCGCGCTCGCCCTCCAGGCGGACGGCTGGATCCTGCGCAACGCCATCGTGTGGCATAAGCCCAACGCGATGCCCGAGTCGGTGCGGGACCGGCTGAACTGCCGTCACGAGCTGATCTTCCTGCTCGTCAAGCAGGCCGCCTACTGGTTCGACCTTGACCCCATCCGCGTGCCGCACGCCACCTCGCGTCCGACTGCACACCACCGGTCGGCGGTGCGGCCGGGTACCAGCACGCGGCGGCCGCCAGCACGCCCGTCAGGCGCCCGGCACCCAGGCGGCACTCGCCCGCCGAAGTACGGCAGCCACACCCGGCAGGTCATTGCCGCGCGCCGGTACGGCAACGGCAGGCGGCATGCCGCCCACCCGCTCGGCCGTAACCCCGGCGACGTCTGGTCGATCCCCACCCGCCCCTACCGGGGACCGCACTTCGCCGCTTTCCCCATCGACATCCCGATGCGCGCCATCGCGGCCGGCTGCCCGCCGGGCGGCATGGTCCTCGACCCGTTCTGCGGCACCGGCACCACCGGCCTGGCCGCCCGCCAGCTCGGCCGGCGGTTCACCGGCATCGACCTCAGCCCCGAGTTCGCCGCCCTGGCCGCCGACCGGCTGCGGCATGCGGCCCCGCCCGAGCCGGGCGGCAATGACGGCGGGCGGCAATGACCGGCATGCCGCCGCCGGCACCCGGCGGCCGGAAAAAGCCCTGCTCACAGCCGCTCTCACACCCTCCCAAACGCCGCAATCCGGCGTACGATCACAGGCCTGGCGCAGGACCGGGCCGCCCGCACCAGCGCGCCCGACCCCGCGCCGCCGACCACCAGCGAGTCCGCGTGATCCTGCCGGACGAGCCGCCCCGGCTCACCCCGGGCGCCGCACGGGCCCTGCTGCGGATCCTGCTCAAAGCCCGCGCCCGGGCCACCGAGCGCGGAAGAGAGGAGTGCCCATGACAGACCAGGCCATGGATTTAGCGTTCTGGGGGAGGGTGTCCACCGAGGACAACCAGGACCCGCAGTCATCACGCGGCTGGCAGATCACCCGCGCCAAGACCCTGATCGAGCCGCGCGGCGGCCGGATCGTCACCGAGTTCTTTGATATCGACAAGTAGCTCGATCCCGCCGCAGCGGCGGCCGCAGGCCGCCGCGCTCCTGGCGGCACTGGCCGACCCGAACCGCGGCTTCGATGCCGTCGTCGTGGGGGAGCCGCAGCGGGCGTTCTACGGCAACCAGTTCGGCAACACGTTCCCGCTGTTCGCCCACTACGGCGTACCGCTATGGGTACCCGAGGTCGGCGGGCCGATCGACCCGGACAACGAGGCGCACGACCTCATCATGTCCGTGTTCGGCGGCGTCTCCAAAGGAGAGCGCAACCGCATCAAGATCAGGGTCCGCACCGCCATGGCCGCCCAGGCCCAGCTCGAAGGCCGCTACCTCGGCGGCCGCCCGCCGTACGGCTACCAGCTCCGCGACGCGGGCCCGCACCCCAACCCCGCCAAGGCCGCCGACGGCAAAAGGCTGCACGCGCTCGCCCTCGACGAGCCAGCCGCCGCCGTGGTCGGTCGGATCTTCGAGCGGTTCCTGGCCGGGCACGGCATCTACGCCATCGCCGAGTCCCTGACCCGCGAGGGCATCCCCTGCCCGTCCGCCCATGACCCGGCCCGCAACCGGCATCGCTGCGGGGTCGCCTGGAACAAGTACGCCGTCCGCGCGATCCTGGCCAACCCCCGCTACACAGGCCGCCAGGTCTGGAACCGGCAGCGCAAGGACGAGGTCCTCATGGACGTCAACGACGTCGCTCTGGGCCACACCACCAAGCTGCGGCGGAACGAGGCCGACAAGTGGATCTTCTCCGACCGGGTCGTCCACCCGGTGATCGTCGATGACGAGACCTTCCGCCAGGACCGGGAACTCCTGACCGCGCGCCAGGGCATCAGGGGCGAGCACAAGCCGCACCGCTCCAAGCATGCCTATGCCCTGCGCGGCGTCCTGGTGTGCGGGATCTGCGACCGCCGGATGCAAGGACACTGGGCCAATGACGCACCGTACTACCGGTGCCGCTTCCCGAACGAGTACGCCCTGGCCAACCGCGTGCAGCACCCGCTGAACGTCACCCTGCGCCAGGACGCGGTCCTCGACCCGCTCGACGCCTGGCTCGCCAGCAAGTTCGCCCCCCGGCACCGGACCGCCACCATCAACGAGCTAGCCGCAGCCGCCACCAGCCTGGACATGCCGACCGCCGGCCACGACGAGGCCGAGGCCAGGATCGCCGAGTGCGACCGCAAGCTAGACCGGTACCGGGCGACTCTCGACGCCGGAGGCGACCCGCTAGTCGTCGCCCGCTGGATCACCGAGGCCGAAGCCGAGCGAGCCAGATACCAGGCCGCGAAACGCCCAAAGCCACCACGCGCCGCGATGACAAGGGACGAGATCGCCGCACTCGTGACCGCATTCGCCCAGATCCTGACGGTTCTCCGCGACGCCGACCCCGCCGACAAGGCCGAGATCTACACCCAGCTCGGCCTGCGGCTGATCTACCGGCCGAGCGACCGGACTGTTCGAGCCGAAGCACATATCGGCCCTGATCAGCATTGGCAATTCGAAAGTGTCCGAGGGGGGACTTGAGCACGTAAGCCGGTGCGATCTCCCCGGATCGGGGAAATCATGCGGCCAGGATAGCGGGCAGATGTCCATGCGTGTCAAGCTGAATCATTGGTAATCATCGGGTTCCG
>Ga0307373_10007540_pt1 | contig 16961 bp, 16 predicted proteins | sample OX2MG_FD_202534 | JGI IMG/M metagenome (GOLD analysis project Ga0307373, IMG submission 202534) | Soil microbial communities from Risofladan, Vaasa, Finland - OX-2 | ecosystem: Environmental > Terrestrial > Soil > Coastal area > Acid sulfate soil | place: Finland: Risofladan, Vaasa | collected... | reverse complement strand
CATGTCCACCTTCTCCGAAAGCGCATCAATCCTTGTGGTGAGTCTTTTGTCCATCTCAGTTACTTTGGTATCTATTACCTTGATTTCGCTGCGGAGCTCGTTTTTCGATGAATCGATTCTTGTATTTACCGAGTCTATCCTAGTGTTGATGGACTTCAGCTCGCCATCGATGCTGTTGAGGCGTGGAAGCAGAATCCTCTCTACCGCTCCGGCAGCCTCCTTCACCTTGGTGGCCATACGAACACGATATTATTCGGGAGCTGATATTAAAGAATGCACATCCCGCTGTGGCAGAACGGGGCGCATCTGAAGAGCTGCCTCGCGTCCATATCCTTATCTAACATTAAGAGCCGTCTGCCCTTTGATTTGGCGTTAGTCAAAGACATAATGACCACGAATGCCAAGATTCCCAAGGTAACAACTGACACAACTGTATTGGATGCCACCAATCTCATGAACGAGAAAGAGACGTCTGCAGTGGCTGTGGTCGATGACGACGACAAGGTCGTCGGGTTCTTTGGGGAAAGGACCCTCTTGACTGAGTTTGTCAAGCTGAACAAGAAACCAGAGGAAGTCAAAGTGGGAGAGATCATGCACATGCTTTACAGAATCGGACCTGAGGCGACCACAAAGGAGGCCGCAAAGGTACTCGCCGGAAATAAGGCGACGCGTTTGGGAGTCTACGACGACGGCGTGTTTCTTGGGTGGGTGACTCTCACGGACCTCTCGAGGGACTTTAGTAAAGAGGGCCTCCTAGACAGACTACGAAGTCATAACGTTCCTGAGGTCTCCGAAGTTCGATGCCCGAATTGCAACAAGGCCTTCATGGAGAAGATAACGAATCACGAAGGTTTGATTGTGAGGTGGCACTGCCCCAACTGCAAATATGCGCTCTAGCCGCGATGCCCTAGGACCCTCGGTTCGACCTTTGGTGTCGGCGGCTATGTTGAACGACACATGAACCTGAGGCGGTGAGACGTGCGGCAGGCTGTCAGGCTAGACTGACTTCGGAGTTGATGAAGGGCAGGTGCGATCGCGAAGAATCCCACGATCGACTCGAGGAGGGGGAGATTGCTTCGCCCTTCCTTGCAAAAAGGGCCGAAATCTTATATGGTTTAGAGCCTCACTTCGCCTCGGTCCGAGCGATCATCAAATGGAGCCCGCCAAACAATCAAAGGCAATGGTAGGCGTAATCGGGTTGGGCCTGATGGGCAGCGCCTTTGCCTCCAACCTCCTGGTGAGGGGATACATTGTTCACGTCTACAACAGGACAAGACAGAGGGCCGAGCCCCTCGTCGCGAGAGGCGCCATCCTTCACCCGTCCGCCAAAGAGCTCGCTTCCTCCGTGGACATCCTCCTGACGTCGCTCACTGACCAGGATGTGATCGACAGCGTGGCTCTCGGAGCGAACGGGTTTCTCAGCTCAGTGAGAAAAGGCAGTCTGTGGATCGACGTAAGCACCATCGACCCGGTCGCGTCGGTCAGGCACGCCGAAGCGGCGAAGAAAGCCGGCGTGGACAGGCTGGATGCTCCCGTCGTCGGGAGCGAGGACTTGGCCTCAAAGGGAGAACTCGTGATACTCGTGGGAGGGAGCAATGAAGTCTTTCAAAAGTACCAGAGCTTTCTGAACGAGCTCGGGAAGACGGTTGTCTACCTCGGTGCGGACGGAAACGGCCACAAGATGAAACTAGACGTCAATCTCTACTTGGGTCTTATCGGGGCGTCGTTCTCCGAAGCGCTCGTCTTGTCGCTGAAGCAGGGGTTCGATGCGAAGACCTTCGTGGAGATAATCAACAAGACTGCCCACAGAAACGCGTTCAGCGAAGGCAAGGGGCCTAAGATTGCTGTCGGGGACTTCAAAGCCGCATTCTCTCTGAGCAATCTCTTGAAGGATCTCAGGCTCGCTGACAAGCAGGCAACAGAAACTGGAGCGCAGCTTCCCATGTCAAAGGTCGCGCTCGCTGAGTATTCGAAGGCCGCTGAGAGCGGCGAAGGAGACAAAGATTTCAGCGTGATTGCGCTCGCCCTCGAGAGAGCGAACAAGCTAGCCGCTTAGTCGATAGATTCGAACCTCGCGCCCCGGACACTCCCCAGAATTGGACCATAATTCGTCTATAACGCTCTGATATGGTCATAAATGCTTTATACGCAGCATCCCGACGGTCGTAACCGAGTGCAAAATGGGTGACCACTTTTGGCAGCGAGCTCAAACTGGCTCAACTTTCGCTGAAGGCTGAACGGCTCGAGACAAGGGAAACTCCACAATCTCTCTTCGTCAAAGTCCATGAAGAATTCGAGAACGCGTTCCTGCTCGAATCGGCCATAGGCGCGAAAAGGCTCGCCGAGTACTCCTTCATCGGGTTCGAGCCGCAGACCATCGTGAGGGTGAAGGACGGCAGCCTCGACATCGCGTCTCTCGACGGCGCGAAGGATCATCTGAAGACCGAAGAGCCTCTCCAGGACTTGAGGAAGCTGGTCGCCGCCGCTGCCTCTCCCGAACTGATAGGGCGCAGCCCCTTCCGTTTCATCGGGGGCGCGGTCGGCTACATCTCCTACGACTCCGTCCGATATTGGGAGCGCCTCCCGGTGAAGGCCCGGGACGACCTTTCCCTCCCGGACATAGAGTTCGGCATCTACACCGACGGCATAGTCTTCGACCACATTAAGAAGGGCATCCACTACTACACACTGGGCCGCGAGAGCCGACTGAAGCAGGTCGAGTCCCTCTTGCACAGGGCACCGCGTGAGCGTGGGGAGCTGACCGCCCCCACAAGCGCAAAGCCCACAGTGGAGAAGGAGAGGTTCAAGGTGATGGTCGAGACGGCCAAGAAGCACATCACCGTCGGCGACATCTTCCAGGTCGTCCTCTCCAAGCGATACGACTTTGAGCTCGACGGCGACCTCTCCATCTTCTACCAGGCGCTCAGCGAGATCAACCCGTCGCCCTACATGTACTTCCTGAAGTTCGGCGAGCGCAGGATAGTCGGGTCGAGCCCCGAGATGCTCGTCCGCGTCGAGAACCGCCAAGTGGAAACCTTCCCCATCGCCGGCACCCGCCCGCACCTCCAAGACAAGAAGGAGAACGCGAAGCTCACAAAGGAGCTGCTCGCCGACCCAAAGGAGAGGGCAGAGCACGTCATGCTGGTCGACCTCGCGAGAAACGACGTCGGGAGGGTCGCGAAATACGGCAGCGTCAAGGTCCCGGAGCTGCTCACCGTCCAGCAGTTCAGCCACGTCCAGCACATCGTCTCCAGGGTAGTGGGGACGCTGAGGAAGGAGTTCGACTCCTTCGACGCGATGCGTGCGATGTTCCCCGCAGGCACAGTCTCGGGCGCGCCCAAGCCGCGGGCCATGGAGATAATCGAGGACCTCGAGCCCGTGAGGCGGGGCCCCTATGCAGGCGCGCTCGGCTACTTCTCCTTCAACGGCAACGCGGACTTTGCCATAACCATCCGTACCCTCGTCGCCAGGGGCAAAAAATGCAGCATCCAGTCGGGGGCGGGCATCGTCGCCGATTCTGACCCAGAGATGGAATGGCATGAGACCGAATCTAAGGCTGCAGGGCTGATGAAGGCCGTGGAGAAAGCCACAGGTAGAAGGCTCATCGGGGAGGGCAGAAGATGAAGGTCCTAGTCATCGACAACTACGACTCGTTCGTCTACAACCTCGCCCAGTACGTGGGCGAGATGGGCGGGGATCCGGAGGTCTTCCGCAACGATGCGATCACAATGCGCCAGGTGCGGGACATGGCCCCGGACCGAATAATCATCTCCCCCGGCCCCGGCCACCCGGCCGACAGGCGGTACTTCGGCGTCTGCGAGCGCATCCTCCAGGAGGTGAGCCCCTCGGTCCCGACCCTCGGGGTGTGCCTCGGCCACCAGGGCATCGGCACTTCCTACGGAGCGAAGGTGAGCGGCGCCTCGAGATTGATGCACGGCAAGACAAGCAGGATAGTCCACGACGGGCAGGGCCTCCTAAGGGGAGTCAAGAACCCCTTCGAGGCCACCCGCTACCACTCCCTCGCCATCCAGAAGGACAACATCCCCGCGGAGCTGCAAGTCACCGCCCTCTCCATGGACGACGCAGAGATAATGGGAGTCAGGCACCGCAAGTACCCCATCGAGGGCGTGCAGTTCCACCCAGAGTCGATCATGACGAGCGAGGGGAAGAAGATAATCCGGAACTTCCTCAGGGGGCCTTGATGAACACCACCCAAGTCGCCATCCAGCTCATCCTGGACGGGGAAGACCTCTCGAGCGAGACCATATCGGGTTGCCTGAAAGAGATCGTCGAGGGGACAGCGACTCCCGTCCAGGTCGCCGGACTCTTGGTCGGGCTAAGGAAGAAGGGAGAGACCGTCGAGGAGATCGCCGCCTTTGCGTCGACCCTGAGGGACTACACCACCATGAAGGACCGCCCCATGGTGAAGGGGAGGATGATTGACATGTGCGGGACTGGTGGCGACTCGGTCAAGACGTCCAACGTCAGCACCATGTCCTCGTTCGTCGCCGCGGGCGCAGGAGCGGTCGTGGCGAAGCACGGCGGCCGCTCGGTCACAAGCATGTCCGGGAGCGCCGACGTCCTCGAGAAGCTGGGCTTCAACCTCGCGATGGAGCCCTCGCGCGTCAAGGACTCGGTCGAGCAGATAGGCATAGGCTTCATGTTCGCCCCCGCATTCCATCCGGCGATGAAACAGGTCGCCCCCGTCAGGAAGGACCTCGGCGTGAGGACGATCTTCAACTTGATGGGGCCGCTCATCAACCCCGCCCGGGTGGACGCCCAGCTTCTCGGCCTCTACACCCCGACGCTCGTCCCCCAGGTCGCCGCCGTCCTCGGGAAGCTCGGGCTCCAGGAGGCGCTGGTCGTCCACGGACTCGAGGGGGTCGACGAGATCTCCGTGACAGGGAAGACGCTCGTCTCGCACCTGAAGGATGGAAGAGTAGACACCCGAGAATACCTGCCGCGGGAGTTCGGACTCCGCGATGGGCCGCTCGTCCCGCCGACGAGCCCAGCGGACGCCGAGGAGGGGGCGATGCTTGCCCTGTCAGTCCTGGGCGGAGACTCCAAGGAGCGGGATTGCGGGACACTGATGGTCCTCGTGAACAGCGCCGCCTGTCTGGTCTTGGCGCAGAAGGCGACAACCTTCGCCGAGGGAATGGAGCTGGCCGCCTCATCGATAAAGAGCGGGAGTGCGATGGCGAAGCTGGAGCAGATGGTGAAGTTCAGCGGCGGGAGCCTAGAGGGAGCGAAGGAGAGATATGCAAAGCGGAAGAAATGAGTCCAACTTCATCTTCACCTTGGCGCAGTCGGCGGCCAAGAGCATCGCCGAAGGCTACTATCGCGACCTCCCAGAGGGGCCGGCCGGCGAGGTGGAGCACAGGAGCCTAAAGGACTCGATCCTGCGCTCAAAGCACACGCCGCTCATCGCGGAGATCAAGTTCACCTCTCCCGCAGAGGGGAAGCTGCGGCCCGCGGGAGACGTAAGGAAGATAGCGCGGTCATACGAGCGGGGCGGCGTCTCGGCGATATCCGTCCTCACGGAGCCCAAGCACTTCGACGGCGACTTGCGCTACCTGCCTCTAGTCAAGGAGGCTGTCAAGGTCCCCGTCCTCATGAAGGACATCATCATCGACCCCGTCCAGATCGACGCGGGCGCGGAGATGGGCGCGGACGCGGTCCTCTTCATCGCCGCGATATTCGCGAACAAGCTCGCAAGGGTGAGCCTGAAGGAGATGTTCTCTCGCGCGCGCAGCCGCGGGCTCGAGGTCCTCTTCGAGGTGCACACCGAGAAGGAGTACGTGCTCGCCCTCGAGTCCGAGGCGGACGTGGTCGGGATAAACAACAGGAACCTGGACAACTTGGAGGTCTCTCTCGCGACCTCGAAGAGCCTGCTGTCCGCGGGCAGGGAGACGAGGGAACGCCTCAAGATCGCGGGGAGGGACAAGCCGGTGATATCGGAGAGCGGCATCAAGACGAGGCGGGAGATCGACGAGCTCCAAAAATTGGGGGCGGACGGGTTCCTCGTCGGCTCCGCGTTCATGAAGTCAGCGGACTTGGAAGCGGAGGTGCGGTCGCTGACGGGGGCATCGAGATGACACGCGTGAAAATCTGCGGGCTGACAAGGGAGGAGGACGTGGACGCTGCAGTGGACGCCGGAGCGGACGCGGTGGGATTCATCTCGGGCCTTCCGGGCTCGCCGCGGAACCTCTCCATCTCGCGGGCGGCGTCGCTCATCTTGCGCGTTCCCCCATTCGTGACTCCCGTGCTGGTGACGACCGGCAAGGAGCTCGTCGAGAACTCGGACGCGGTCAAGCGGATCGCCCCCGGAGCCGTCCAGCTCTACTCAAGCCTCCTCTCGCTCGAGACGATGAGAGGCACCTTTCACGCCTACCTTCTGAGGCCCTATCCTGTGCGCCGCCAGGAGGGTGAGGAGGGGGAAGTCGACGTCGTGCCGAGGGCCAGGGAGGTGGCCAGGCGCTGCGACGTCCTCCTCACCGACACATACCAGAAGGGGCGCGAAGGAGGGACGGGGCTGACCTCAGACTGGAGCGTGTGCGCAGAAATCCGGAAGGCCATCGCGCCCACCCCGATGATCCTTTCTGGAGGCCTGAGGCCGGAGAACGTCGAGCTGGCGATAGCCGCCGTCTCGCCATATTGCGTAGACGTCTCGTCTGGGGTCGAGTCCTCCCCCGGAATCAAGGACCACGCCAAGGTCAGGGCCTTCGTTGCGAGGGCCAACGCTGCCGAGGAGAGAAGGGTGGCGCTCTAGATGTCCCGCTCAAAGAGGCGAAGAGCAGGGAAGGAAGACTATCCCCGCAACGGGAGGTTCGGCGTCTTCGGCGGCCAGTTCGTCCCGGAGACGCTGGTCCCGGCGGTCCAGGAGCTCGAGAAGGCCTACCTCGCCGCCCGCAAGGACAAGGCGTTCACTGCGGAGCTCCGGCGGCTTCTCCACGACTTCGCGGGAAGGCCCACGCCGGTCTACTTCGCGGCGAACCTCACGGCCCACGCGGGCGGCGCCCAAATCTTCCTGAAGAGGGAGGACCTCCTCCACGGAGGGGCGCACAAGATCAACAACACCATCGGGCAGGCGCTCCTCGCGAAGAGGATGGGGAAGCGGCGGATAATCGCTGAGACCGGCGCCGGGCAGCACGGCGTCGCCACGGCGATGGCCTGCGCGGCCCTAAACCTGAAGGCTGAGGTCTACATGGGCACCGAGGACATCGAGAGGCAGAAACTGAACGTCTTCAGGATGAAGCTCTTGGGCGCCGAGGTCCACCCAGTCGACAGCGGCTCTCGCACGCTCAAGGACGCGATAAACGAGGCGCTGAGGGACTGGGTGACCAACGTGAAGACGACCTACTACCTTCTCGGCTCGGTCGTCGGGCCTCACCCGTACCCCGTCATGGTCCGGGACTTCCAGAGCGTGATAGGCCGCGAGGTAAGGGCGGAATTCAAGAAGAGAGGCCGCCTTCCCGACGCCATAGTCGCCTGCGTCGGAGGGGGGAGCAACTCGATGGGGAGCTTCCACGCGTTCGTCGAGGACAAGCGCGTCAAGCTGATCGGCGTCGAGGCGGGCGGGACGGGGGCGGGCAAGAACGCCGCCTCCCTCATCGAGGGAAGGAAGGGAGTGCTCCACGGGATGCTAACCTACGTCCTCCAGGACGAGAACGGTCAGGTGAGGAGCACCGAGAGCATCTCGGCCGGGCTCGACTACCCGGGCGTAGGTCCTGAGCACTCCTTTTTGAAGGACAGCGGGCGGGCGAGCTACGTCACCGTCTCCGACGACGAAGCCGTGGAAGCGTTCCACCTGGTCTCGCAGAAGGAGGGGATCATCCCGGCGCTGGAGTCCGCCCATGCGGTCGCTTACGCGGTGAAGCTTGCGAAGCAGATGAAGAGGACCCAGTCCATAGTCGTGACCCTTTCAGGCAGAGGCGACAAGGACGTCCACACCATCGCGAAGAGGGCCGGGTTCGAGCTTTGAGCCCCATATCCGCGGTCTTCCAGGGGCTCAAGGGCGAGGAGGGCGCCCTCGTCGCGTACGTGATGGGGGGCGACCCTGACCTCGGCACTTCTGCCTCGGTGATAGACGCGGTCGTCAGGGGAGGGGCGGACATCGTCGAGGTCGGCATCCCATTCTCCGACCCGATAGCCGACGGGAAGTCGATCCAGGCTGCGGACGTCCGTTCCCTCGCGTCGGGCACCACCCCCACCCAGGTGCTCGAGCTGATCGCCGGCTCCAAGGCGAGGCATCCGGGCGTGCCGATCGTAGCCATGACCTATTACAACATCCTGTTCTCGAACGGCCTCGACAAGTTCCTCGCGGCCGCAAAAGGCAACGGGGTCGACGGGCTCATAGTCCCGGACCTCCCGTTCGACGAGATCCAGGAGTACTCCCCGATGGCCAAGCGCTACGGGCTCGACGCCATCCTCCTCGCCGCTCCCACGAGCACGCCCGAGCGGATGAAGGCGATAGCGAGGCACACCTCGGGGTTCCTCTACCTCGTCTCGCTCACGGGAGTCACAGGCGCGAGGTCGGACGTTCAGCAGAGCACGGTCGGGCTGATACAGTTCGCCAAGAAGTACGCCGGCAACGTCCCGCTCGGCGTGGGGTTCGGCATCTCGACCCCGGAGCACGTCCGGGCCGTCCTCGCAGCGGGGGCGGACGCGGTAGTGGTGGGCAGCGCGATAGTGGACAGGGTCGCCACCTTTGAGAAGGAGGGGCCGACGAGGATGCTCGCGAACGTCGAGAGCTACGTGCGTTCCCTGAAGGACGCCACGAAGGGCGCCTAGGCCGCCTTCTCCGCCGCGCTGTATATCTCCCTTATGACCGCGCTGCCCCTCTTGTCGGTCTTGTATCTCTTCGAGAGCCCTGAGAAGTGCTCGTCGAATGCCCCCGAGTCGGATCTCTCTATCATCGCGAGGACGCGCCTGAGTTCGCGGGACGCGGCACGGGCGACCTTCTTAGAGTAGGGGTTGTGGGATTGGATGGCGTAGGAGAGCCTCGCGTCCTGGGCGAGCACCGCCTCCGCGAGGGTGAGCTGCATCGAGGAGTTGGGGGTCGAGACCCTCATGAACTCGTCTGGAGAGAGGAACTGCGAGACGGTCCCGGCGTAGACGACGTTGAGGAGGTGAGTGAGCGAGAGGACCACCGCCATCGTCCTGTCGTGCTCCTTGGCGTTCATCGGGATTATCCGCGCCTCAGGGAAGACCCTCCGCGCGAGGGCGGTCTCTCGGCCTTCTCCCTTCCTCCCGACTATCACGGCGATCTTCATCCCCTTCGTCGACTCGAGCGCGGGACCGAAGAGCGGGTGGATAGAGAGCAGCTCGACCCCCTCCCCGCCGACGAGCTTCCTGAGCGTGGGCAAGGTCTCGCCCTTCACCGAGGATATCTCGACCAGAGCGGAGCCTGGCTTGAGCTTTGGCGCCACCTCCCTTGCGACCTCCAGCGTGCTGTCCATGGGGACGGCGAGCACAGTAACGTCGCATCCCCTCACGGCCTCGGCGTTCGTCTTGTAGTAGGCGACCCTCCCATTGCTCGCCTTGTGGTCGCTCCCTCTTTTGCCTGGGTCGGACCCCCTTACCCTGTCGCCCTTCTCGAGGAAGTAGCGCACGAAGAAAGACCCCATCCCGCCCGACGCGCCGAGGACGGCGACCTTCAACTGAGCAGTTCGCCTATCTTCCTGACGCCCGCCGTCAGGACCTCCTGAGGCTGGCCGAGCGATATCCTGAAGCACCTGGGATAGTCGCCGAACCCGGTCCCGGGGCTGATGGTCACTCCCTTCTTCTCGAGGAGTTCCATCGCGAAAGCCGAGGAGTCGAAAGCCAGGTCCCTAGCCTGGGGGAACGCGTAGATCGCCCCCTCGGGCTTGAGCAGCTCGAGGGCGTCTATCTTCGCCAGCTCGGCGCTGGTCGAGTCGATGCGCTCCTTCATCACCTTAGAGTTGTGCGAGACCTCCGCCTCGCACTCCAGCGCCTTCGCCGCCCCGCGCTGGATGAAGTCAGGGACACAGGTTATCATGAGCCCGAGGATCTTCAGCATCTTCGAGCTGGTCTCTGCGGGTGCCAACGAGTACCCCACCCTGAACCCGGTCATGCTCCATCCCTTGGAGAAGGATGAGGTGAGGATGTATTTCTTGGGGAGGTTCTCGAGGATGGTGGGGCACGGCTTGTAAGCGTAGTCGTTGTATATCTCGTCGCTTATCACGGTCAGGCCGCGGTCGTCGGCGATCCCGACGATCTCCTTGAAGGCCGCCTTCCCCATTATCTTCCCCGTCGGGTTGGAGGGATAGCTCAGGACGATCGCCTTGGTATTGGGCCTGATCGCCGCCTTCACGCTCTCGGGGGACGGCTCCCACCCATCCTCGAGGGTGGTATGGACGGTGATCGCCCTTGCGCCGATGTAGTCCAGCCCCTCCTTGTAGGCGGGCCAGTTCGGCTCTACCACGACGACGCTGTCTCCCTCCGAGGCGACCGTGGCGAGCGCTGAGTATACCGCGAACCTGCCGCCGGGCGTTATGATGAGCTGGTTCTCGGCCGCCTCACGGTAGTTGTATCTCTTGGCTAGGTAGTTCTTGAGCGCCGTGAGCAGCTCGGGGATCCCTCTCCCCACCGTGTAGTACGTCTTGTACGAGAACAGCGCCTCTGAGACGGCATCGAGCACGGGCTTCGGGGGATGGAAGTCAGGCTCGCCGACGTCGAGCCGGATGAGCTTCCTGCCCTTCTTCTCTATCTCGGTCGCCTTGGCCATCATCACCATGGGGGTGATGAGCGGCTGGGCCTTGGCGCTCCCCTGCATGCGCTGGATCTTCTTTGACTCGGCTAGCAGCGTGCCGAGTATCTTCGTCCCGAGCTGTTGGTCCAGCCCCAGCTGCCTGCATTCCCTGAGCACCTCCTCGAGGAGGGCATCCTCGACCCGCTCGTTGTCGATAGGGAGGGACTCCCTGGTCTTGACCTCGCCTATCTTCTTCGCCAGCTCGATCCTCTTGGCGACGAGCTTGATGATCTCCTTGGTGGTCTCTGCGACCTCCACGCGAAGTTCTTGGAGCTCCGTCTCCCTCTGCTCCACATCGCTGCTGGTCAACTTACATGCTTTCCTCCAAGGACTGGTGAGATAAACCCAGCCCTGAGGGCGTGGTCGGCGAGCACGATGGCCGTGCAGCACTCGACGATCGGGACGGCGCGGGGGACGACGACAGGGTCGTGCCTCCCCGGGACGACCATCTCGACCTGCTTCTTCTTCGAGAGGTCGACCGTCCTCTGCTTCTTCGCGATCGATGCGGGCGGCTTGAAGGCGAGCCTATAGACGAGCGGTTCCCCGCTCGAGACCCCGCCGATTATCCCTCCGGAGTAGTTCGTCTCTGTGGCGATCCTCCCCTTCTTGTCCACATAATACTGGTCGTTGTTCTCGCTCCCCTTGAGCCTGGCTGAAGCGAACCCAGAGCCGAACTCGACTCCTTTCACCGCCGGGATAGACAGGGCCATCTGCGCCAGGTCCGAATCAAGGGAGTTGAAGACCGGTTCTCCGAGCCCCATGGGGAGGTTTAGGGCGACGCACTCGACGATACCGCCCAGGCTGTCCCCCTCCCCCCTGCTCTTGATGACCATCTGCTTCATCCTCTCGGCGAGCTCGAGGTCCGGGCTCCTCACGTCGTTCGAGTACCTGTTCTTTCTGGCGTCGTCCACCGTGAACCCCTCGGCCCGGAGCCCCCCGAGCTCTAGGGTGTACGCGATTATCTCTATCCCCAGCGTCTCCTTCAGGAGCTTCTTGGCTATGGCCCCCGCCATCACGAAGCCTGCCGTGACCCTCGCGGAGGCCCTCCCGCTCCCCCGATAGTCGTTGAAGCCCCCGTACTTCGCCTTGTGCGTCAGGTCCGCGTGGCTGGGTCGAGGCGTGTTGACCATCGCCTCATAGGAGCGCGAGTCGACGTCGAGGTTGCGTATCATCATCATCACGGGAGCCCCAGTGGTGCGCCCGTTGAAGACCCCGGACATTATCTCGACGACGTCCCCCTCCTTCCTCTGGGTCGTGACTATGGACTGTCCCGGTCGCCTGAGGTCTAGGTCGGGTTGGATGTCGCTCTCGGAAAGGGCGAGGCCGGCCGGAACGCCGTCCACCACCGTCCCGACTCCCTTGCCGTGGCTCTCGCCGAAGCTCACGACGACGAACCTCTCGCCGTATATGTTACCTGGCATCGCTCACGCCACCGCTCTCCCGCTCTTGACCTTCGCTCCGAGCTTCTTGATGTCCTCGAGGAAGGTCGGGTACGAGACGTCGAGACTCTCTGCCCCAAGGACCGGTGCCCCTCCCGGGATGAGCATCGACGCGAGAGAGAAGGCCATGAACATCCTGTGGTCGTCGTGGGCGTCCATCGGGGCTCCCAAGAGCTTCCCCTTCTGGGGGAGTATCCTGAGGCCGTCGTCCCTCTCCTTGACGTTCACGCCGAGCTTCGAAAGCTCCTTGGCGACTATCGCTATCCTGTCTGTCTCCTTGAAGCGGGCGTGGGCGGTCCCGACTATCATCACCGGGGAGTCGCATCTCAAGGCCAGCGCCGCGACGACAGGCAGGAGGTCTGGCGTGTCCCCCAGGTCGAACGTCCCTCCGCGGAGCTTATCCCCGTCCGAGGCGATCACGAGCGCGCCCTTCTCCTCAGCGACCTTCGCTCCCATGAGCTTGGCTATCTCTATGATGTGCGCGTCGCCCTGAGGGAGGCTCGCGTCCAAGTTCTCTATCCTGACCTTCCCGCCGATCATCGCCACCGCCGCCACAATGAAAGAGGCCGAGCTGAAGTCCGCCGGCACAGAGAAGTCCGCCGCGCGGTACTGCTGCCCGGAGGAGACCTCGAACTCGGAGTACCCGGTCGTGCGGATCTTCACGCCGAAGTGCTCGGCGAGCCTGAGCGTCATCTCGATGTAGGGCCTCGAGACCGCGTCGGCGACGCTGAGGGTCGTGTCGATCTCGGCCATCGGGGTCGAGATGAGGAGGGACGAGATGAACTGGGAGGAGACGTCTCCCCTTATCGAGGCCTTCCCCCCGCGTATCCCGCCCGTCTTGACGATCACCGGGGCGCATCCGTTCCTCCTCGAGCTCCACGCCTGCACTCCGAGCTGCCCCAGCGTGTCGAGGAGAGGTTGCATCGGCCTCCTCCTGATGCTAGAGTCGCCGGTCAGGACGGCGTGCCCCTCCGGGGCGAGCGAGAACGCGGAGGTCATGAACCTCAGCGTAGTCCCCGAGTTCTCGACATTGACCACGTCGTCGGGCACCTTCGGGCGGGTCCCCCTGACCGTGAGGACTCCCTCCCGCCTCTCCACCTCGGCTCCCATCGCCGCACAGGCGTCCACGGTCGCGTTGGTGTCCCTAGAAAGTAAGGGGTTGCGGATCCTCGACCCCTTGCCTCGCCTGTCCACCACCGCGAGGCTCGCCATGAGGATTGCTCGGTGGGTGTAGCTCTTGCTCGGCGGGACTGAGACGCTCCCGCTGAGCGGGCCGTCGGCCAGCACGCGCGTCGCACCGTGGATGCCCTCGCTCTTAGCCAACTGTGAGGAGCCTCCCGTGCTCGTTGTTCGTCTCGGTCTCGATCACGCTGCTTCCGTCGGCCGCCCAGTCCTTCGTGACAGCGTCGATCTCGGCTTGCTTCGAGGGGTCGAAGACCGCCGCCACCGCAGGCCCGGTCCCCGAGAGCCCCGCTCCCAAAGCACCTAGTTCCACTGCACGGAGCGCTGGGAACGGGTCGTATTTGAGGATGGACGAGTAGGCCATGCCGTTCAAGACCATGGCCCTCCAGTAGTCGCCCTTGACGGCCATCTCGAAGAAGAGGTCGGTCAGGCCTCCGAACTTCCTGATGAACTTGGGGTCGACGGCCTCCCTCCTGCTCCGGGTGTTCGGCACCCTGATCAGCACCCTCAGCTTCTTGTCTAAGAGCCTGGAGCTGATGACCTTCCTCGCCAGGTTGTCGGTCATGTTTACGCCCCCTAGGAGGCACCCCGCCGCGTCGTCGAGCGCCCCGGTGACGCTCGCGCCGCTCGCGAGCGAGGCCTCGACGCTGCAGTCGAGAACCTTCTTTGGGTCGAAGGCTCTCTGCCCGAGCGCGGCATAGACCGCGATTGCGATGGCGGTGGAAGAAGCGGAGGATGTCTTGAGTCCCACCCCTATCGGGACGCTTGAGGTGGTCTGCACCCTGCCAGAATAGGCGTCGGGGTCCTTCCCGGCGCCCTTGATGGCGCGCCTCACGGTCTCGATGGCGAGGCCCGACTCTGCCTTCTTGCCGTTGACGAGGACCTCCCAGTCCCCGCGCGAGGCCTCCAACTCCACCTCTGCCTCGGTGGGTAGCCTCACGCTCGCGGTGGCGCCCTTGCCGCTCGCTATCGCGTTGACTAGGCTGATCGCGCCGAAGGTTGCGGCTCTTGCCCTGGCCAGGGTCGTCATCTCGTCGCCCGGCCTCTCTTCGGCTTTTTTGTCTTGCCTTTCAGCGAGGCTGTCAACGCCCCCCTCATCACCTTCTCCGGGGCCTCCTTTCCCGTCCAGAGCCTGAATGCCGCCATCCCCTGATGGAGGAGCATCGCCTCTCCGTGGATGACCTTCGCCCCGTTGCGCTTCGCCTCCGCGAGCAGCTTGGTCTCCTTCGGGCGGTAGACGGCGTCGAACACCACCTTGCTTCCAGGCAAGACCCGCTTCAACTCCTTGGGCAGCGGCTCCCCGGCCGCTCCCATCGGCGAGGCGTTGAAGACCAGGTCGTGGTTGAGATGGTGGAGGTCCTTCATGGAGGCAAGCGTGAGGTTCATCCGCGGGAACGCCTTTTCCATCTCGAGCACAAATCGGCGCGAACGCTCGACGTCTCGGACCGCGACCGCAATGTCTATGCAGCCCATGCGGTTCATCGCTTCGCAGAATGCTCGAGCGGCCCCGCCGGCCCCGATGAGCATGGCGTTCCTGACGTCGAGCGACGCCGCCACCGCCTGCAGCGGCCCGAGTATCCCGTCCGGATCGGTGTTGTGCCCTATGTATCGCGAGTCCTCCTCCGACTTTACTGTGTTTACGGCCTGGATCCTGGTCGCGACAGAATCGAGGCCCGCCAGCCATGGGATCACCGCCGTCTTGAACGGGATGGTGACGTTCATCCCCTTGAGGCCGGACTCGGTCAACCGCGCGAACTCGCTTGCGAACCTCGCCTCTGGGACGCTGACCTGGGTGTACTCCGCATCGATCAGCGAGTGGCGGAATGCGGCGTTCATCATGGCGGGCGACGGGGAGCGGGTGACGTCCCTCCCGATGATGCAATATCGGTCTTTCATCGTTTCACGACCATCCTCCTGAGCGTTCTCATCGTGGTGATGGAGAGCTGTCCTGGGGCGACCGCCTCGTTCGGGAGGGATACGTAGGCGAGTGGCGCGCCCAGCAGCATGGATGCCACCCGCGAGAGCGTCCCGAGCTCTCCCATGCAAAACGATATCGTCTTGCTTGGCTCGTCCGCGCAGAGCGACAGGGTGGTGACGTTGTCGTCCGCGCTTTTGGCGGTGGTGACTACCTTCGCCAGGGCGCCGCATTCGAGCTCCTCCTCGCGAATGGTTCGTAGCGCCTCCAGCCCGGGCGTCTTCTTGAAGTCGTGCCACGAGGCTATCCTCTCGACCTCCGTCGGGAGAGACTCCAGCCACTTTCTGTTCGCCTTCGCCGCGCTGAGCTCGACGTCAAGGTAGGCGGGCCCCATCTCGGCCAGGCGAGAGATCAGGTCGAGGCGGCGAGCCTCGCTCCCGCGGAACGCGCCTCCCTCTCTCCCAGGCCTTACCGTGAAGATGGCTCTCCGCGCGAAGACCGAGAGCTCCGCCTCGAGCTCGCGTGGCGAGACTCCCTCCGTCAGCCTGTCTATCCGGAACTCCACCAGGTCTGATCCGAGCGAGAACGCAAGGGTCGCCTTCTCGGCCATCTCTTCCGGGGAGTCCGCGCCGACGGACGTGCAGAGCTGGGTCTCGACCTTCTTCTTGACCAAGGGCCGTCACTGCGCCGTCCGCGCTTCCCCTCCGGGGTTAGCGCTCGACAATGAACTCGTCGACCTCGCCGCCAAAGTGCCTTCCCTTGGATTCGCCCGCGACGTGCACCAGGACCTCGTCCCCCGCCTTCGCTTCGGTGATTGCTAGAGGGGTCCCGTCGGGGCGCACGAGCCTGATGGTCTCGGCGTTCTGGAGCATCGCCGTCCCTTCCTGGCCGTCGAACTCCGCCTCTATCATGACAAGCGGCCGCCTCTCCATCTTTATCCTCCCGACGATGGCGTCACGCCTGGCCCCGGACTTGTCCACGAGCTGGACCTTGTCGCCGCTCCGGAGCTCGGAGAGGTACCTCGTCTTCCCGTCGACCCCGAGGATGTAGCTGTGCAGCGCCCCCGCGTTGACCCTGAACGGGCGCGTCGGGATGTACTCCGTGGGCACAGTCTCGCTGTGCACCAGGAAGAAGAAGCTCGCCATGCTCCCGATCAGCATCCCCTCTCCCAGCTCGAGCTGGGAGGCGGTGTCTATGCAGACCCTCTCCCCGTCGCCCACGTCCACTATCCGCTTGATCCTTGCCTTCACGAGCGGGACGTGGTGGCGCTGGCCGGTGGCGGCCGAGGTGATGCTGGCTATCAGCTCCTTCGAGGCCTTGAGCGAGGAGTAGGGGATGACCACCCCGTCGACGCCCTTCTCCAGGATGGAGAACGCGAGCCTGATGTCGCCCTCGGACTTCATGAACGCGTAGATCTTCCTATGCCTGCGCCGGAACTCGCCGATGAGGTTCTCGAGGGGGATGATCTTCCAGTTGGTGCAGTCCACGACGACGAACTTGTGGTCCTTCTGCAGGGCAGACTCCGCCGCACGGTCGAGGTCCTTGGCGCCCCTCACCTCGACCCACGCGAAGTCGCCATCTCTTTCCTTGTACTCGCGTAGCCCCTCGCCCCCCTCGAGCCCCTTCGGGCCGCGGGTGAGCACGGCGCCTATCC
>Ga0307373_10007539_pt1 | contig 16964 bp, 10 predicted proteins | sample OX2MG_FD_202534 | JGI IMG/M metagenome (GOLD analysis project Ga0307373, IMG submission 202534) | Soil microbial communities from Risofladan, Vaasa, Finland - OX-2 | ecosystem: Environmental > Terrestrial > Soil > Coastal area > Acid sulfate soil | place: Finland: Risofladan, Vaasa | collected... | reverse complement strand
GGCCACCATCGCAGCGTTCCTCGACCACGGCGTTGTGAGCACCGACACCGTGAAGGCCGACTACGCCGGTGCGCACCAGATCATGGAGCAGCTTGCGCAGGCGGGCATCGACATGGACGCGGTGACTCAGCAATTGCTCGACGACGGTGTCAGGACGTTCGCGGACTCGTACAACGCGCTGATGCGAGGCATCGCGGAGAAGGTCGACTCGATGGGGTCGGGGTACGCCAAACGGCAGCACATCGACCCCGGCGCAACCGCTGTGACCCTCGACACGGCCGAAGCCACGCAGATCGCCGACCGCATCTGGCACCGCGATCCCAACCTCTGGAAGCCCGGCGATGCCGACCACGCAGCGGTGATCCGCAACCGCCTCGGCTGGCTCGACGTCGTCGGCGCGATGCGCGAGCAGCTTGCGTCATTGACGGCACTGACCGCTGAGGCTCGCGAGGCTGGATGGCGTGATTGCGTGCTCCTCGGCATGGGTGGCTCGAGCCTCTGCCCCGAGGTGTTGCGCAGCTCGTTCGGCAGCGCCGAGGGCCAGCCCACCTTGCACGTGCTCGACACCACCGATCCGCTCGCCATCACCAGGGTGAGTCGTGCCATCGATCCCAAGGCAACCGGGTATATCGTCTCGAGCAAATCGGGCACGACGCTGGAGACGCTCTCGCAGCTCGCGCACTTCTGGGAGATGACCGCCGCGGTCACGGACAAGCCGGGCGCGCACTTCGTCGCGGTGACCGACCCGGGAACGCCGCTCGCCGACATCGCGCGCGATCGCGGTTTCCTGCATCTCTTCAAGAACCCGCCCGACATCGGCGGGCGCTACTCGGCGCTGAGCCTGTTCGGACTTGTCCCCGCTGCGGTGATCGGCATCGATATCGATCTGCTGCTGCATCGCGCGACGGATATGCGCCGCACATGCCAACCAAGCGTGCCCGGTGACATCAACTGCGGACTGGCGCTTGGCGAGGTCATGGGCGCGCTCCACGACGCGGGACGGAACAAGGTGACGATTCTCGCCCCACGCAGCGTCGAGGCGTTCTCGCTCTGGTCCGAGCAACTCATCGCGGAGAGCACCGGCAAGGAGGGCAAGGGAATCATCCCGATCGGCGACGAACCGCTCGGCGTCCCCGCGGTGTACTCCGACGATCGTCTCTTCGTCGCACTCCGCATCGGAACAGACGCCAGCTTCGACGCTTCCATCGAAGCGCTCCGCAATGCGGGCCATCCGGTCGTCGTGTTCGACCTCGCCGACACGTACGACCTGGCGGCGGAATTCTTCCGCTGGGAGTTCGCGACGGCGGTGGCGGGTGCGCACCTCGGCATCGACCCATTCGACGAGCCGAACGTCAAGGAATCGAAGGACAACACCAACGCCGTGCTGGAGCAGTACGAGACGACGGGTGCGCTTCCTGATGAGGCGGCTGCGGTGACCGACGGTGCGCTGCGCGTCTACGGCGACGTCACCGGCAGCAGTGCATCCGGCGCGCTCTCGCAACATCTCGACACAGCCAACTCAGGCGACTACGTCGCGCTCATGGCATACGTGACCCCCGATGACGCCAACCACGACGCGCTCCAGGCTTTGCGCGTCGCCATCCGCGACACGCGCCGCCTTGCGACCACGCTCGGGTTCGGCCCACGCTTCCTGCACAGCACCGGACAGCTGCACAAGGGTGGTCCGAACACCGGCGTCTACATCCAGATCACGGCGGACGACGGCACCGATGTGCCAATTCCCGGGAAGCCGTTCACCTTCTCGGTTCTCAAGCGCGCCCAGGCTGCAGGCGACCTGCAGTCACTGCGCAACCATGGCCGGCGCGTGATCCGCGTCCACATCGCCGGCGACCTCGGTGCGGGGCTTGCCAGCCTCACTGACGCAATCCCCAGCACTGCGCGATGAGCTCGGCGGCCATCCGGTGAAGGTCGAATCAGCTCCTGGAGCATCACCATCACTCTGACGACGGACCGACCGCTGCAGGAGCGCCGCCGTGAGGCGCGCACGCCGCGCCCGTTCTGTGTGGTCATCTTCGGAGCAAGCGGCGACCTGACCAAACGCAAGCTCGTGCCGGCGCTCTACGCGCTGGCCGCGGCAGGCAGCCTCCCCGCCGGATTCACCGTGGTGGGCGCCGGTCGCAGCGAGATGACGGACGACGAGTTTCGCGCGGAGATGCACCTCGGCATCCAGGAGTACGGCCGCGTGCCCTTACGCGATGAGACGTGGCACACCTTCGCAGAGGGTCTCCGCTACGTCACCTATGACCACGACGCGGGGCACGGACTCGAGCCGCTGCGCGACGTCCTCGACGCCGTCGATCGCGAGCGCGGGACGGGCGGCAACCATCTCTTCTACTTCAGCACACCGCCCGGCGCCGTCATGCCGTTGGCGGACCGGCTCAACGCCGCGGGTCTCACGGCGCAACCACCCGGCACCGCAGTTCGGGTGATCATCGAGAAGCCGTTCGGACGCGACCTCGTCACCGCGCGCGAGCTCAACGAAAGACTGCACACGGCGTTCATCGAAGAGCAGATCTATCGCATCGACCATTACCTCGGTAAAGAGACCGTGCAGAACCTCCTTGTGTTCCGCTTCGCGAACGGCATCTTCGAGCCGCTGTGGAACCGCCAGTACATCGACCATGTGCAGATCACGGTCGCAGAGGAGATCGGCGTCGAGGGCCGCGCCTCGTACTACGAGGGGGCCGGCGCGCTCCGCGACATCGTGCAGAACCACATCATGCAACTCGTCGCGATCGTCGGCATGGAGGCACCGTCGAACTTCCAGGCCGAGATGGTCCGGGACGAGAAGGTGAAGCTGCTCCGCGCGGTTCGCCCGATTCACCCCGACGATGCGCTCTCGCACTCGGTGCGCGGTCAGTACTCTGCCGGCGTCGTCGGCGGCGTGCCCGTCCCCGGCTATCGCGAGGAGCGTGACGTCGCGCCGGACTCGCTGCGCGAGACATTCGTCGCGCTCAAGGTCGACATCGACAACTGGCGCTGGGCCGGAACGCCGTTCTATCTGCGAACCGGCAAGCGGATGCCGAAGCGCGCGACGGAGATCGTGATCCAGTTCCGACGCGTCCCCCATTCACCGTTTGCGGGGAGCGTCCCCCTGGCATCGGGACAGGTTCCGACCGATGGGATCGAGCCGAACCTGCTTGTCCTGCGCATCCAACCTGATGAGGGAATCACCTTGCGCTTCGGTGCGAAGATCCCCGGCCAGGCGTTGCGGATCGAATCGGTGAACATGGACTTCACGTACGGGACGGCCTTTCGCGAGCAGTCCCCGGACGCCTACGAGCGGTTGCTGCTCGACTGCATGCTCGGCGATGCCACACTCTTCGCCCGCGAGGACGAGGTCGAGGAAGCGTGGCGTTTCTGCACGGCGATTCTCGACGGCTGGCGCGCGCATCCCCCCGACCGAGTCCACAGCCCGAACTACGAATCGGGAACGTGGGGACCCGAGGAGTCGGATGCGTTCATGGCCCGCGATGGACGGGCATGGCACCACCCGTAACGTGAGCCTCCTCGGTCAGCGCGTGGTCCGCGAGGACCCCCAGGCCGTGGCGAGCGAGGTTGCGCGCTGGGTCGCCGACCTGGCGCAGCGCTCAGTCGACGACCATGGATCGTTCTCGATCGCGCTCGCGGGTGGGAGCACACCGCGGCTGCTCTACGACGCGCTCGCGGGTCCCGCGTGGCGCGATCGAGTTGACTGGCCAATGTGGCACGTGTTCTTCGGCGATGAGCGGGCCTGCCCTGCCGGCGACCCATCGAGCAACTATCACCTTGCGGAGACGACATTGCTCAGCCGCGTGTCCATCGATCCGGCTCGCGTCCACCGCATGCCGGCGGACAGCGCGGATCTCGATGCTGCCTCCATCGAATACTCGGATCTCCTCGCGGCGTCGCTCTCCCCCAATGCGAATGGGGCACCCCGACTGGATGTTGTGCTCCTCGGTCTCGGTGAGAACGGACACACGGCCTCGCTGTTTCCCGGCACGCACGCGCTCGACGTGACCGATCGATGGGCGACGCGGGGACTCGCGGACTACGTGCCGTACGACCGTATGACGCTGACCTACCCGGCGATCAATGCGGCGGCTGCCGTCGGATTCATGGTCACAGGGCCGGCCAAGGTGCCAGCCCTGGCGGCTACCGCCCGCGGTGAGGTGCCCGCCTCGCGCGTCAGCCCTGTGGACGGGGTCCTCGTCTGGTTTCTCGACGCCGCCGCAGCCTCATGACGCGCTGAGGTGCCGAGGTGGCCACCCCGACGGCATCTGACGGGTCCGATGACGAACTCATGAATCGCGCGGGCGTCAGGACCACTCTCTGGCAGAATCCGCGGATGCCGCGATCCACATGGCCCCCGTGCCGGGATTCGGTCCGGATCGCGCCGAGCCTCCTCGCCGCCGATTTCGGACACCTTGCCCAGGCAGCGCACGACCTCGAGGGCAGCGGTGCCGAACGCATCCACGTCGACGTCATGGATGGGTCGTTCGTGCCCAACTTCACCTTCGGCACCGAGACCATCCGTTCGCTCCGCCGTGAGACGGCGCTGCCGCTCGAAGTGCACCTGATGATCGTCGACCCGGACCGGCATTTGAGCAGCTTCGCGAGCGCAGGCGCGGACGCGATCACCGTCCACTACGAGGCGTGCCCGCACCTCCATCGCACACTCACCGCGATCCGCGAGCTCGACTGCCGGGCCGGTGCCGCGATCAACCCGAGCACACCGGCGCTCATGCTCGAGGACGTGCTCGAGGCGTGCGACCTTGCGCTCGTGATGACCATCGACCCCGGATTCGGAGGCCAGCGCCTCATCCCGCGCACCCTGCGCAAGGTTGAGCAACTCCGGCGGGAGATCGAGCACCAGGGCCTCGAGACCGAGCTGGAGGTTGACGGCGGCGTCGACGCGGACACCGCGCGCGCATGCGTCGAAGCAGGCGCCAACGTCCTTGTCGCGGGAACCGCCGTGTTCGGACACGCCGGCGGCGCGCGGGCCGGCGTCGCCGCCATCCGTGCCGCCATCACAGCAACAGGCCCGGCGGCGTGACCGAGCTGGCCACCGCAACCCTCGCTGACGGCAGCGGGGACATCGACAGCGCGGCCGCCGACCTCGCCGCGCGGCTGCCCGCGCCACTGGAGCCGCTCGCGCGACTGGCCTTCAACTACCTCTGGTCCTGGTGGCCGGGCGGGGACGACGTGTTCCGGATGGTAGACCCGGTCCGATGGGAGGCGAGCAACCACAATCCGATCCGTCTGCTCAACGAGACCACGTCCGCAACGCTGGATCGCGCAGCGGATGACGCAGGTCTGCTCGAGCGCATCCGGACGGTGCTCGACGCAGTCGATCACGAACTCGGCAGGCCGGCCGCTGAGGGCCGTGCGACACCGATGCGTCCAGTTGCGTTTCTCTGCGCGGAGTTTGCGGTGCACCGCTCGCTGCCCATCTACGCGGGCGGCCTCGGCGTGCTCGCGGGCGACATCCTCAAGGAGGCGTCGGACATGGCGCTGCCCATGGTGGGCGTCGGGCTCTTCTACCGCCAGGGCTACTTCCAGCAGCGGATGGATCAGTCGGGCTACCAGCACGAGTACTGGCTGCCGGTCGACCCCGAGCACGTTCCTGCCGCTCTTGTCACGAACGGCAACGGACCCCTGACGGTGACCGTGCCGCTCCGCGGTCGCGACGTCGTTGTCCAGATCTGGCGGCTCGATGTCGGACGTACGCCGCTCTACCTCCTCGACGCGCAGCGCCCCGAGAACTCGCCGATCGACCAGTGGATCACGAGCCGTCTCTACGTGGCCGACCGCCCGACGCGCCTTGCGCAATACGCGCTGCTGGGCATCGGGTCGATGCGCGCGCTCGAGGCGATGGGCATCGATCCGTGCGTTGTGCACCTCAACGAGGGTCACGGCGCGCTGGCGCCGCTCGAGATGGCCCGGCGCGAGATGGCGCAGGGTCGCTCCCGGCATGAGGCGTTCACGGCCGCCCGCGAGCGCACCGTGTTCACCACACATACGCCGGTGAGCGCGGGGAACGAGGGGTACGACGTCAGCGAGATCGTCGAGGTGCTCGGCGATTATCCGGAACAGGTCGGTCTCGACCTCGAGGGATTCCTCCACCTCGGTCGCACCCGTCCCGACAACCCCCACGAGCAGTTCGTCATGACCCCACTCGGCATCAAGATGAGCCGCGCCCGCAACGGTGTCAGCCGGCGTCACGGCGAGGTCGCCCGTCAGATGTGGCAATCGCTCTTCCCGGAGCGGCCCGCTGACACAGTGCCGATCGGACACGTCACCAACGGAGTCCACGTCCCGACGTGGATGGCGCCGCGAATGCGCGAGATGCTCAATCGCCACCTCGGCGCGGGATGGGAGTCGCGCGCCGCGGATCCCGCGACGTGGCTTGCCGTCGATGACATTCCGGATGCCGAGCTGTGGGACCTGCGCAACGGGTTGCGCGCCGAGTTCGTCCAGCAGGTGCGCGAGCGGAGTGTTGCCAGCCGGCTCGCGCGCGACGAACCGCGTTGGTATGTCGAGGCCGCGGAGCATGGCTTCGACGAGAACGCGCTGACCTTCGGGTTCGCGCGGCGCCTTGCGGGCTACAAGCGGATCCAGTTGCTGACGCTCGATCCGCAACGCGCGGAGTCGATGCTCAAGAACGACCAGCGTCCAGTGCAGATGATTTTCGCCGGCAAGGCACATCCGCAGGATGAGGAGGGCAAGCGCGCCGCCCAGGGACTGTTCGGGTTCAAGCGTGACCCCGCCGAGGCGAGCCGCATCACCTTCCTCGACAACTACAGCCTCGCGACGGCCCTCGACATGGTCGCCGGTTGCGACGTCTGGATCAACGTGCCGCGGCCGCCGCTCGAGGCGAGCGGCACGAGCGGCATGAAGGCCGCGCTCAACGGTGGCCTGAATCTCTCGGTCCTCGATGGCTGGTGGGCCGAGGCGTACGACGGGACCAACGGTTGGGCCATGCCCGGCGACATCCTCTTCGACCACGCGATGCAGGACTCGCGCGATGCGTCAACGCTGTTCGACATCATCGAGCACGAGATCATCCCGCTGTTCTACCAGCGCGATGAGCACGGCATCCCGCGCGGCTGGGTCGAACGCATTCGCGCATCGCTGCGGACCAACGGACCGCGTTACTCCGCGGCTCGCATGGTCGAGGACTATTCCCGCGACATCTACGGGCTGACACCGGCGCGCTGATCCGGTCGCCGATGGCGCGGAGCTGCGTCAGGGCTTCGGGGTCGGGATTGGTGGCGCCGTGGTGGGTGTGGGCGCGGGCGTCGGTGTCAATGTCGGCGCAACGGTCACCGGGGCGGTGTTCGGTGGTGCGGTCGGCGTCGGTGTCGGCACCGCAGTTGGCGACGGCGTTGTGGTCGTCGGCGCGGCTGTGGTCGTGTCGATGGGCAGGCCTGCGTCGATGGACGGGGCTTGCGACGGTGTGAACAGCGGCGCAGCGCCGCCCGCAGGCGGTGTCGGAGAGATCTGGACCCCGGAGCCACCGAGCGCATTGACCGTGGCGAACACGACGACGAACAGCACGATCACCGCCGCCGCCGCGACCGACCACGTCTTCCACCCGACCCCGCCGGGAGGTCGCTCGTCGGACGCGATGTCGATGGCGATGCCGGTCAGCGGGACGCCGTCGTCCTCGTCGACGAACTCCGCAACGGGCAGCAGGTCCGGGGATGGGTCGGCGAGGCGCTCGGTGACATTGGCTGCGAGCCACCCCCGTCCCTTGTCGCGCCACGCAGCGCCGAGGAACGCGGTCCCGGCAACCTCGACGTCGCGCCGGAACAGCGCCGCGCTCGCGGGCCGATCGTGCGGGTCCTTGGCGAGACCTCTGACCACCAGCGCGCGCGCGATCATGGGCACCGCCTCACTCGGCAACGCTCCCTGGGTGTGCTGTACGCCGAGGCCGGTCAGATCCGTGCCCAGATACGGCGGCTGGCCTGTGAGCGCATCGACGAGCACACCGGTCGCCGCGTAGAGGTCCGTTGCGACCGTGTGCGGACGGCCTGCCCACAACTCGGGCGCCATGTACTGCGGCGTCCCTGCGCGCCATCCATGGCGCAGCGGCGGCGCCGGCACACCGGCGTCACGAAGGATCGCGGTCCCTCCGCTGTCCACGAGCACAGCGTCGGGGCGAACGTCGCGGTGGACGACGCCGGCGGTGTGGAGCGCCTCGAGTCCGGACAGGCAGTCGTCGAACACCACGAGCGCAGCCGCCGGCGGCACCGGGCCGCTCACATCGACCAGGTGCCCGAGCGTCACGCCTTCGACGGATTCGAAGACGACCGCCGCGCTGCGATCGTCGAACGCCATCACCGCGAGGAGGTGCTGGTGGCGGAGCGACCCGAGCACGCCCATGTCGTGACGGACCTGACGGCGGTACGCGGCGTCAGAGGAGAGGGCGGGGCTGAGCAGCCGGATGGTCACGGGCGACCCCGTGGCGACATCGCGACCCGCGACGAGCGCGCCGGAGCGGTCGACGCTGATCCCCCGATCCAGGATGTATCCCTGCACGCGAGTCCGCGACCCTGAGATGTCCTGGCTGCCGGACTGCTCCATTCGGGTGCAGTATGCCGCGACCATGCTCGCCTGAACGGACGGTTTTGGATACGGGCCTGTGAACGGCCCGTCATCGATTGGGTTTGGCCGTCCGGCATGTCTAGAATGGCCTGGCAGTGGAGTACGTCGAGAGCATCCTCGACCTGGTCGGCAACACCCCGTTGGTCCGGCTGAGCAAGGTCACCGAGGGGCTCCGTCCCATCATCCTTGCCAAGCTCGAGCAGTTGAACCCTGGAGGCAGCGTCAAGGACCGCATCGGCCTGGCCATGCTCGAGGACGCCGAACAGCGCGGTCTGCTCCGCCCCGGCGGCACCATCGTCGAACCGACGTCGGGCAATACCGGCCATGGGCTCGCGATGGCGGCCGCGATCAAGGGCTACAAGATGATCTTCGTCATGCCCGACAAGATGTCCGCGGAGAAGATCAGCCTCCTGCGCGCGTACGGCGCTGAGGTGGTGATCTGCCCGACCAACGTCGAGCGCGATTCGCCGCAGTCCTACTACTCCGTCTCGGACCGGCTCACCCGCGAGGTGCCGGGCGCCTTCCAGCCCAACCAGTACTTCAACCCGCGCAACCCCGAGGCTCACTACCGTACGACCGGTCCCGAGATCTGGCGACAGACCGAGGGAAGGATCACGACATTCGTCGCAGGCGTCGGCACCGGTGGCACGATCAGCGGTGTCGGCAAATACCTGAAGGAGCAGAACCCGGCGGTCCGGATCATCGGCGCCGACCCGGAGGGCTCGATCTACAGCGGCGATATCGCTCCGTACAAGGTGGAGGGAGTCGGCGAGGATTTCTGGCCGGGCAGCTTCGATCGCGACGTCGTCGACGAGTTCATCCAGGTCACCGACCGCGAGTCCTTCGTGGCCGCCCGCAAGCTCGCTCGCCAGGAGGGGATCCTCGTCGGTGGGTCTGCCGGCCTTGCGCTCCACGCGGCCATCCAGGTCGCCGTCGACTCCAAGGCCGACGATGTGATCGTCGTCCTCCTACCGGACACGGGGCGGAACTACTTGAGCAAGTTCTTCTCCGACGAGTGGATGCGCCAGAACGGCTACCTGCAGCGGCTCGTCCCGGCGCGCGTCCGTGAGGTCATCGACGCCGCGCACACCGACCACGTCCCCGAGCTCGTCAGCGTCGGTGCGGGCAAGACTGTCGGTGAGGCCATCGACCTCATGCAGCAGTACGGGATCTCACAGTTGCTCGTCACCGAGAACGGCAAGACGACACTCAACGGCGTGGTCGGCAGCATTCAGGAGCGCACGCTCCTCGATCGGATCTACCGGGACCCCAGTGTCGTCACCACGCCGGTGTCGACGGCGATGGACCCGCCATTCGCTCGGGTGGCGGCAGGTGCGCCCATCGAGGAGGCGTTCGAGGCACTGCTCGGCGGGGAGCCGGCACTCATGATCGTCGATGGCGACGAGCCCGTCGGCGTGATCACGCGCAGCGACCTGCTCGAGTTCGTCGCCCATCGCGGACGCGGTTGACCGACACACCGCGCCGGACCCACGGGCTCGCCACCCGCGCGCTGCACACCGGCCAGGGCCCCGATCCGACGACCGGCGCCGTCGTGGTGCCGATCCATCTGGCGACGACGTTCGCACAGGAATCCCCCGGGCGACACCGCGGCTACGAGTACACCCGCTCCGGCAACCCGACGCGCTCCAACCTCGAGGAGTGCCTCGCCTCGCTCGAGGGCGCCGAGCACTGCCTTGCGTTTGCGTCAGGTCTGGCCGCAACGACGACGCTGCTCTTCCTCTTCGAGCCCGGCGATCACGTGGTCTTCACCGAGGATGTCTACGGCGGCACCTTCCGGCTCTTCGACAAGGTCTTCCAGCGATACGGGCTCACCTTCACTGCGGTGGACCCCACCGATCCGGACGCGATCGCCGGGGCGATGACGTCTCGCACCAGGTTGGTCTGGCTGGAGTCCCCCACCAACCCGCTGCTCCGTGTCGTCGACCTCGCGGCGGTGAGCGAGATCGTGCACGGCGGTGGAGCGCTGATGGCCGTCGACAGCACCTTCGCGAGCCCGGTGCTGCAGCGTCCGCTCGAACTCGGCGCGGACATCGTCATGCACAGCTCGACAAAATTCCTCGGCGGCCACAGCGATGTGCTCGGCGGGGCGCTGCTCACCTCCGACGATGCGCTTGCGGAGCGCATGCGCTTTCATCAGAACGCGGCCGGCGCCGTGCCGTCACCGTTCGACTGCTGGCTGCTGCTCCGTGGTCTCAAGACACTGCAGTTGCGCGTCCTCCGTCAATGCGACAACGCGCTCGCGATAGCGCGCTGGCTCGAGGGACAGGACACCGTCGTCCGCGTTCACTACCCGGGGCTGGAGCGCCATCCCGGACATGCGCTCGCGAAGCGCCAGATGGGCGGCCACTACGGCGGCGTCGTCTCCTTCGAGGTCTCGTCTGCCGAGGCCGCCCGTTCGTGCCTGGAGCGGCTCCGCGTCTTCACGCTCGCCGAGTCACTCGGCGCGGTCGAGTCCCTTGCGGAAAGCCCCGCGATCATGACTCACTCGTCGATACCCGCCGACATGCGCCGGCGCGTCGGCGTCAGCGACGGGCTGATACGCCTCTCGGCTGGTATTGAGGACGTCGCCGACCTGATTGCCGACCTGCAGCAGGCGCTGAGGTAACCTCGCGCGGCGGCGCTCCGAGCTTCCACTCACCCGTGGTGAGCAGGAGGGTGCCGTCGATCTCAGGCAGCGCCGGAGCGCCGAGCCGGCGCAACTTGCGCCACTGATCGCCATCCTCCTCGCTGAGGAAGGTGATCGCCTTGCCCTCATTGCCGTTGCGCGCCGTGCGGCCCACGCGATGGGTGAGCCACTGGGGCGTCTCGGGCAGCTCGAAGTTGATGACCAGGCCGACGTTGACCACGTCGATGCCGCGCGCAGCCACGTTGGTCGCGACCAGCACCTCGGTCTTGTTGGCGCGGAATGAGTCGAGTGCCCGGTCCCGAGCGTTCTGCGACAGGTTGCCCTGGAGCTCGCCCGCGGTGTGACCCATCCGGAGCAGGTCACGAACGAGCTTCTTGGCGCCGTGCTTGGTGCGATGGAAGACGATCGTCTGATTCAGCTCCGTCGCGCGCTGACGGCGCAACAGGCGTGAGAGTGCGTCGATCTTCTGCGACTTCACGACATTCATCACGCCGTGCTCGAGCGACGGCACCTGCTCGTTGACGACGCGAACGCGCGCCGGCGCATGCAGGTGCTTCGTGATCATCCGCTGCACCCAATCCGGCATCGTCGCCGAGGCGAGCACCGTCTGGCGCCGCGCCGCGCTCTCGTACGTCGGGCACATGCCGATGATCTTCTCGACGTCGTGCGCGAAGCCCTGGTCGAACATCTCGTCCGCTTCGTCGAGCACGAGGTATTCGATGTCGCGCAGGCGCGCGATGCCGTTGCTGGCGAGGTCGAGCAGGCGCCCCGGACACCCGACGATCACGTCGGGAGCGTTGCGCAGACCGCCGGTCTGCGGTCCGTAGCCGACGCCACCGATGCAGATGACGGTGCGCAACGCCGGATCGACCTTGCGGATCACCGAGTTCACCTGCGTGGCGAGCTCGCGAGTCGGCGTGACGATGAGCGCGCGGGCGCCGTGGCCCTGGTGCCCGGCGAGTCGCTCGACGAGCGGGACCACGAACGCGAGCGTCTTGCCCGACCCGGTCGGCGCCTCGATGACGCAGTCCTGGCGTCCGAGCAGTGGCGGAATCGCCTCCTGCTGGACTGTGTTGGGTTCCTTGAAACCGTTCTGATCGAGAACGGCCGACGTGCGCGGACGCACGCCGATGGATTCAAACGTTGTCACAGTGCCTACCTCGGGATCGGATGCTCCGATGTCCCAGAATCCCTCGCTCGAGTGTCATGTGCCGGATTCTTGAGACCCGCCGATGACCGGCGGAGAGAGGGTTCACCAAGAGGCATGGCTCGCCGATGCGCGAGCACTTGTCAACACAGTACCACAGGTTGGTGCTCACATCGCCCTAACGGTCCGGTCCGGAGCGCACTGGTGTATATCCTCAGTTCCGCATGACCTTTGACGCCTTCCTCCACCAACTCCCCGACGCCGACGCCGCAGAGACCGCCGAATGGCTCGAGTCGCTCGATGCGCTGGTCGCCGCTGAGGGCACCGTCCGCGCCCGATTCGTGATCGGCAAGCTCCTCGAACGCGCCCGTCGCCTGCAGGTGCCGGTGCCGTCGCTCGTCTCAACGCCGTACATCAACACCATCCCTCCCGGCGAGGAGCCGTGGTTCCCCGGCGACGAGGAGATGGAGCGCCGCATCCGTCGCATCGTTCGATGGAACGCCGCGGCGATGGTCACGAGAGCAAACAAGCGGAGTGACGGGATTGGCGGTCATCTCTCGACGTACGCCTCCGCCGCGTCGCTGTACGAAGTGGGGTTCAACCACTTCTTCAAGGGCAAGGACGATGGCAATGCCGGCGACCAGATCTACTACCAGGGCCATGCGGCGCCGGGGATGTACTCGCACGCGTTCCTCGAAGGCCGCATCAGCGAGGCGCAACTCGACAACTTCCGCCAGGAGACCGGCGGCAACGGGCTGAGTTCCTACCCGCACCCGCGCCTCATGCCGGATTTCTGGGAATTTCCCACCGTGTCGATGGGACTCGGACCGCTCAACGCAATCTACCAGGCGCGCTTCAACCGCTACCTCTACAACCGCCACATCGCCGACACGAGCGAGAGCCGCGTGTGGTGCTTCCTCGGCGACGGCGAGTGCGACGAACCGGAGACGCTCGGTGCGCTCTCGCTCGCCGCGCGCGAGCAGCTCGATAACCTCACGTTCGTCGTCAACTGCAACCTGCAGCGCCTCGATGGACCGGTGCGCGGCAACGGCAAGGTCATCCAGGAGCTCGAGGGCATCTTCCGTGGCGCCGGCTGGAACGTCATCAAGGTGATCTGGGCCCGGGAGTGGGACGAGCTGCTCGCTCGCGACGTTTCCGGCGTGCTCGTCGACCAGATGAACCGCGTCCCCGACGGCGAGTTTCAGAAGTACGCGACCGAGAGCGGCGCATACATCCGTGAGCATTTCTTCGGGCCCGATCCGCGCCTGCGCAAGATGGTCGAGCACCTGTCGGACGACGATCTCCGTCATTTGCGTCGTGGGGGCCACGACTACCGCAAGGTGTACTCCGCGTACAAGCTCGCGACCGAACAGCGCGGAGCGCCGACGGTGATCCTCGCGCACACGGTCAAAGGCTGGACGCTCGGCACAGGGTTCGAGGCGCGCAACTCCACGCACCAGATCAAGAAGATCGGTGAGGCCGAGTTGCGCGCGTTCCGCGACCTGCTCGAACTGCCGATCAGCGACAAGCGGCTCGCGGAGGCGAAACCTCCCTACTACCATCCCGGCCCGGACTCCGACGAGGTGCAGTATCTCCTCATGCGCAGGCGCGCGCTCGGCGGCTTACTGCCACGGCGTGTCGTGCGTTCCAAGCCGCTCGACCTCCCGGGCGACGCGCCGTATGCAGAGTTCCTCTCCGGAAGCGGCACACGAGCGGCGTCGACGACGATGGTGTTCGCCGGCCTGCTGCGCAACCTGTTGCGTGACCCGGGCATCGGCAGCAGGATCGTGCCGATCATCCCCGACGAGGCGCGCACCTTCGGCATGGATGCGCTCTTCAGCGAGATGAAGATCTACGCGCCGTTCGGGCAGCGCTACGAGCCGGTCGACGCGGGAATGCTGCTGTCGTATCGCGAGGCGGTGGACGGCCAGATCCTCGAGGAGGGGATCACCGAGGCGGGATCGATGGGCAGCTTCGCCGCCGCCGGCACGGCGTACGCGACGCACGGACAGGCGGTCATCCCCTTCTACATCTACTACTCGATGTTCGGTTACCAGCGAGTCGGCGACCTCATCTGGGCGTTCGGCGACTCGCGAGGTCGCGGTTTCATGCTCGGTGGCACGGCCGGACGCACGACGCTCAACGGCGAGGGACTGCAACACGAGGACGGCCATTCGCCACTGCTGTTCAGCGCGATCCCCAACGTGCGCATCTACGATCCCGCGTTCGCGTACGAGCTTGCGACGGTGATCCGCGACGGCATGCGACGGATGTACGTCGACGGCGAGGACATCTTCTACTACATCACGCTGTACAACGAGAACTACCCGATGCCGCCGATGCCCGACGGCTGCGAGGACGGCATCCTGCGTGGTCTCTATCTGTATCGCATGCCGGAAGGCGAGCGAACGCACCGCGCGCGCATCGTCGCAAGCGGCAGTGCCATGCAGGCCGCGCTCGAGGCGCAGGCAGTACTGTTCGAGCAGCACGATGTCGCCGCCGAGGTGTGGAGCGCGCCGAGCTTCCAGCTCCTGCGCCAGGACGCGCTCGAAGTCGAGCGCTGGAACCGCTTGCATCCCGATGCGGAGCCGCGCGTGTCATACGTCGACGAGCAGCTGGGCGGCGATGGCGGACCGATCGTCGCGGTCACCGACTACATGAAGGCGGTGCCGGACCAGATCGGCCGGTTCGTGCCCGGGCCGTTCATCCCCCTCGGCACCGACGGCTACGGTCGGAGCGACACTCGCGTCGCGTTGCGCCGGCATTTCGAAGTCGACGCCGGATCGATTGCGGTCGCCGTTCTCGACGGGCTCGCGCAGCAGGATCGCCTCCCCCGTCACGTCGTCGCCGCCGCGCTCGAGCACTACGCGATCGACACCGAGGGCGCCGACCCGCGCTATCGCTGAGCGTGCGCGTCAGGCCGGGCCGAGCGGCAGCACCGAGTGCTCGGTGTACACGGCACCGCCGGGAGCGGAGCGGGATTCGTAGAGCACGAGTCGCCGCGCGGTGAAGCGAATCTCCGTCTGACCCGCAGCCGCGGTCACAGACGCATCCCACGCGGCAGCAGCCGGTTCGCTCCAGGGCCTCCGCGGTCTGCCGAGCGTGCAGTGCGCGTGGTATTTGCGGGTCTCGACATCGAAACCGGCGGCCGCGAGAGCGTCGCGACACTCGAGCGCAAACGCCGTGAGCGGTGCGATGTCGCGCGCAGGTCCGAGCCAGAGAACACGGGGACTCCCTCGCGGAGGGAAGGCGCCGAGCCGATCCAGCACGACATCGAAGGGAGTTGTTCGGTTCGCGATGGGTTGCACGGCGTCGACTGCCGCGGCGGCTCGTTCATCCTCGATCGACCCAAAGAAATGCACCGTCAGATGCAGCGTCTCGGGACTCGCCCAGCGAACCTCAGCAACGCGCTCCGTGAGCGCATCCCGCACCTGTTGCGCCGCCGCAAGTGCCGGCTCAGCGACCGGGACGGCGAGGAAACACCTCAGCACTACGGGCTGGGGCTCACCTTCGGCGTGGCGGCTGCCGGGCTCGGCGTTTGGAGGGCACGGGTGCACGGAGAGCCACCTGCGTTCGCGAGCGTCACCTCGATCTTGCTCTGCTGGCAGAGCGTGGCAATCTGGGCGAAGAGGGACTCGGCGAACCAGTTCGGCCGGTCCATCACGTTGTACGGATTCGCCGCGTACACGAGGATGTGGCGAACACCAAAGCCCCGTGACGACTCGGCGTACAGCATCAGGATGTCGTAGCCGCCGGCGTCGTGCACGGGCGTCGTCGTGTACGCGCCAACCGCCAGTCCCTCCACCGTCGCGGCGAACGCGGGATCGTACGTCGTCAGCTGGGTCTTCGTGAGGATGCCGAGGTCACCGCCGCTCGCAGCGGTGCCGGTGTCATCGGAATATGTCTTGGCGGTGGCGATGAACTTCGTCGCCGAGAACGGGGCACCGGTTGCGAGGATCTGCTCGATCGTCGCCGCGCGCGCCTTGGCGAAGTTGTCCTCCAGACGCTGTTCGTTCAGGTCGGACGCGATCTCGTCCTCCAGCTGTGCAATCGATCCGCCGGCGCCCGCGAGGTCGGTCTCGAGCGCACTCATGCCTCCGTCACTCTTCGCGTCCGCCGCAACCTGCGCCTGGATCTCCTTTGGCGTGGCTTCGAGGCCGAGCGCGGTCGCCTCCTGACGGATGACGGTGTCGATGATGAGCGAGCCGAGGACATTCTCTCGGAGTTGGGTGGTCTGGGTCGCGTTGTTTTTCGGGCCACCTCCCTGCTCGATGCTCACCAGCGTGCTGTTGTAACGAATGTTGAACTGAGCCAGGGTGATGGTGTCCCCGGCGACGCGCGCGATCACCGGTGACGGCTTCGTGGCCGGTTGCGCCTTGTTCGAACTGCAGCCGGTGACAAAGAGCAGGCACACGACTGCAACCGCCCCCCGCCGTCCTTGGAACATCCTCAGGCCAGTGTATCGGGGGCCGTTGCCGCCACGGCTGCGGCCGTCTGCAGCCCTGCCACGCGTCCCCGGAACGATGGTGTGATCACCACGGCGACCGTCGTGGCCCCGAC
>Ga0307373_10007535_pt1 | contig 16972 bp, 16 predicted proteins | sample OX2MG_FD_202534 | JGI IMG/M metagenome (GOLD analysis project Ga0307373, IMG submission 202534) | Soil microbial communities from Risofladan, Vaasa, Finland - OX-2 | ecosystem: Environmental > Terrestrial > Soil > Coastal area > Acid sulfate soil | place: Finland: Risofladan, Vaasa | collected... | reverse complement strand
TACCATTTGCTTGGCTTAAGCCAGGCTGGAAGCCCCGAGAACGGGGCTGGAAGAAAGTCAAGTGGGGCGGTTTGCGAACCCGGCGTAAACGCCGGGCCGAATACCTGTCAAGGCCGAATCTTCAACACCCCTACGCGTGTGGCTCCCACCCTTGGGATGCAATGGGAGTTGGCCTTGATGCAAACGCGCGTTTGAGGGAGAACTACGCCCTCCGTTTGGTTGCGGTCGAGCGAAGCCAGGCCGCTTTGGAGGTTGGCACATCAGGAAGGGACGCCGATGGCCGACGAACTGCGGCAGGTCGATCAAGACGAAATCGAGCGATTGCTCGCCCGGGCCGAGCGTACCATCGCCTCGACCGGCGAGTCGAGCCGGGGCGCATTCCACGAGGTCCGCCCGTTCGAACTCGTCGAGTTCGCCACCGACGCGTCCAACAATGACGCGCCCAACACCGGCAACGCCCAGACCGGTTCGTATCGCGACGTGGAAATGGACCTTGCGCTCGAATTCGGCCGCGCGCGGATCGACCTTCAAGACGTGCTCAATTTGCGTAAAGGCTCGGTCGTGCCGCTGGACAAGCTCGCCACGGATCCGGTCGATATCGTCGTCAACGGACGGCTGATCGCCAAAGGGGAATTGCTGGTGCTCAACGACAATTTCTGCGTCCGCGTCGCCGAACTGGTCGCGGGCGAAAGCGGCCTTTGACCACGCTACGAAAGGCCATGATGGCTCGAAAATCCCTCTTACTCGCGCTCTCACTCGCGATCGTCCTGGGCATCGCGGCGCTGCCGTCGTCGGCCCGGGCCGACGGCGCCGCGAACCGGCCCAGGCCGGCGTCGAGGCGGCAGGCAACCAAATCGACCGCCGAGCCGGGCCAGGACGAATCGTTCACCGATGACGAGAGCGAGGCGAAGCAGATCGAGGCACAGCGCACATCGTTCACCGCGCCCGTTTTGGATGGCCCCGACACGACCCGCGGCGGACCACGACGGCCGGGCCGGCATCCGCGGGCAAAGGCGTTGCCGCCGCGCGGCGACAAGACGACTTCGAATGCCGAACAGCGCGGCAAGGCGCGGCCGATGAACGCCGCGTCGTCCGTATTCACCGGCCTGGCCAGCCTGACCGTGGTCTTGGGATTGTTCTTCGCGGTGGCTTGGGCCATGCGCCGTGGAATGCCCGCCGGCGCCGCGGCGCTGCCCAGGCAGGCGGTCGAGGTCCTGGGCCGAACGGCGCTGGCGGGCCGCCAGTACGCCCACCTGGTCCGTTGCGGCAACAAGATCCTGTTGGTGTACCTCGCGCCGGACGTCGCCAAAACGCTCACCGAGATCACCGACCCGGCCGAAGTCGACCGCCTCGCCGGCCTCTGCCGTCAGGACCAACCGACGAGCGCCAACGCCTCGCTGCGGCGGATTTTTCAGCAGTTCGGCCGGGAAAAGAGCGCGGCCGGTTGGTTCGGCCGCACGATCGCTCCGCCGAGCGTCGACGCGAGGGAGGGTGCCGATGCGTGACGTCAAGAAATGGATTGGCTGCGCGGTGGTCATCTTCGGGTGCTTGTTCAGTCCCGCCGGCGCGCAAGAACCGCCCGGCACATTATCCGGCCTGGAATTGCCGAACATGCTTTCCGGCGGTCCGCAAGCTTGGACCAGCCCCGAGGGGCTGACGTCGACGATTCAAATGGTGCTGCTGTTGACGGTGCTCAGCATGGCGCCGGCCATGTTGCTGATGACCACCAGCTTCGTCCGCATCGTGATCGTGCTGGGGCTGCTACGGCAAGCGTTGGGCACGCAGCAGTTGCCCTCCACCCAGGTCATCACGTCGATCTCGATGTTCCTGACGCTGTTGATCATGGCGCCGGTCTGGAAACAATCGTACGACGAGGGAATCGAACCCTATGTACGCAGGCAAATCGACCTGGAACAGGCCTGGGAAGCCTCGGTCCTGCCCGTCCGGAGATTCATGAGCGACCAGATCGAGCGCACAGGCAATAGCGACGACATTTGGTTGTTCCTGCAATACATGCCCAACGAGCCCACGCCCGAAAGCTACGACGAAGTGCCGCTGGCCGCCCTGTTGCCGGCGTTCATGCTCAGCGAGTTGAAGACGTCGTTTCTGATCGGGTTCCAGATCTATCTCCCCTTCGTGGTCCTCGACATGGTGATCTCCAGCGTGATGATCTCGATGGGCATGCTGATGCTGCCTCCCGTGCTGATCTCGCTCCCCTTCAAGCTGCTGTTGTTCGTGCTGGCCGACGGTTGGCGGCTGGTGGTGGGAATGTTGTTGGATAGCTTTCAGCCGTTTGGATGACCATGGAAATCATCGACGCCATCGACCTGGGCCGGGAGGCCATGATGCTCGCGCTGGTGATCAGCGCACCGGTGTTGTTCGCCGGGCTGGTGGTCGGGCTCTTGATCGGCCTCTTGCAAGCGCTGACCCAGGTGCAGGAACAGACGGTCTCGTTCGTGCCCAAGCTCGTGGCCATGGTGCTGGTGCTGGTGTTCTGCATGCCTTGGCTACTGTCGCGAATGGTCGAGTACGCGCAGGACCTGATCTCGAACATCCCCAACACGCTGTGATATGGATTGGCTCCTCGATTTCACCGGTCAGCAGTTCCTGATCTTCACCCTGGTGCTTGCCCGAGTGGGCGGCCTGGTGTTTGCCGGTCCTCCCTTGGGCGGCGCCGAGGTTCCGAAGCAAGTGCGGGTATTCCTGGCGGTCGTGTTGGCCCTGCTCGTTACGCCGGCCCAGTGGGGCGCCGCGGTCGAAGCGCCTTCTTCGTTGGCCGGCCATGTGCTTGCCGTCGGCGGCGAGCTCCTGATCGGCTACACGCTCGGCTTTGGAGTGACGATCTTGTTTTCGGGGGTGCAGTTGGCTGGGCAGATCGTGGGGCAATTGAGCGGCATGACCCTGGCTGACGTCTACAACCCGGGTTTCGACGCCGATATCCCGCTCTTTTCACAGCTTTTTTACCTCGTGGCCCTGGCCGTGTACCTCGTGGTCGGTGGCCACCGGCTGCTGATGGCGGGCCTGCTGGAGACTTTCATCGCTATTCCACCCGGCGGCGCGGGGCTCGATGTGTCGCTGGCCGAGACCCTGGTGACCATGATCGGTGAGAGCTTTTCGCTCGGCATTCGGCTTGCGGCGCCGGCCATCGTGGCGGGGCTGTTGGCATCGCTGGTGCTGGGGACCATCAGCCGCACGCTGCCGCAGCTCAACGCGATGGCCCTGGGATTCGGCCTCAACGCGCTCACGACGTTCAGCGTGTTGTCGATTTCTTTGGGCTCGATGGCGTGGGTCTTCCACGACGAGATCGAACCAGCATTGCAAGGCATCGTCGAGGGGCTTGTGAACATGAACGTGGGGCAGGTTTCCAAGGGGCCATTGTAGAAAATCGTATGGCAGGTTGGAAACCTGCCCCACTCTCATGGCCGAACACGACGCTGAAAAATCGCAAGAGCCGACGCAGCACCGCCGCGAGCAAGCCCGCGCGCACGGCCAGGCCGCGCGCAGCCAGGACCTGTCGTCCGCGGTGCTGTTGCTGGTCGGACTGGCGGCGCTCGTGTTGCTGGGTGGTCGGCTGGTTACGACGATGGGGCTGGTGGCCGAGCGGCACCTGGGTGGTGAGCCCTGGCTTACGGCCGACGTGACGACCGTCTCGGCCCACATGAGCGACCTCGCCTGGACCTTGGCCGGAGCGTTGTTGCCCCTTTTCGGCTGCATCCTGGCGGCCGCCGTGATTTCGAACGTGGCGCAGGTCGGGCTGCTGTTTCTGCCTGAAAAAGTGGCCCCTGACCTTGCCCGCATCGACCCGATGAAGGGCCTGGCGCGGATCCTCTCCTTGGCCGGAGTCGTCCGGCTTGGTTTCGGCCTGCTCAAGATCGTGCTGGTTTTCGCCGTGACGTACGCCTGCCTGGCGGGCGAGCGAGAGCAGATTTTTGGCCTGGCGGGTTTGGGGCCGCCGCAAATCGCCGCGTTCCTGGTCGAGGTCTTGCTGCGCACGGGCATGAAAATCGCCCTGGCGCTTTTGGCCCTGGCGCTTTTGGATTACGGGTTCCAATGGTGGCGGCAGAAACAAGACCTGCGGATGACGACACAGGAAATCCGCGAGGAGATGAGAAACCTGCAAGGCGACCCGCGGATGGTCGCCCGCCGCCGCGCCGCGCGGCAGATGAAGCAAACTCCTTGACGCGGCCTCGCTTCGCTCGGCCGCAACCAAACGGAGGGTTGAAGAAAAACAACCACTCTCAATCGTGGGGGGGCCGCGCCCTCGTTGCTCGACACATCTTTCTGAGGCCAGGGGCAAGCCCGGCTTTGCCCCTGGCTATCGCGGCGCCGCACCTTTGGTGCTCAGGAACGAACGATTCCCTCCCGCGACGGCCGTAGCCGGTCCGCGATGGCAATGCGCCACCGACCATGGACGTCCCCGGACAATCGGCGGCCCAGGACAACGGACCATCGTCGACGACCACGACGTCTGCCCTGAAAGGGCGCGCTGCAACAGCCAGGGGCAACGCCCCTGGCACGGCACCCAAATCATTTCTCTAAGCCCCAACGGGGCGCGCTCGCCGCAGTCAAACACGTGACGTTGCGAGGATCGCGGTGCGTGGCACGACGGTGCCTCGAATCCGGAGTTGGCGAATTGAGCACCCTCAGCGCGCCCCGTTGGGGCTTACGACGAGTAAATCGCGAGGCGGACCAGGGGCTTTGCCCCTGGCTATCGCAGCGCCGCACCTTTGGTGCTCAGGAACGAACGGTTCCCTCCCGCGAGGGCCGCAGCCGGTCCGCGATGGCAATGCGCCACCGACCATGGACGTCCCCGGACCATCGGCGGCCCAGGACAACGGACCATCGTGGATGACACGCCCCCAACAATCGATGGCGACCACGGCTACTTCACGCCAGCCGCGAGCTCGTGCTCCGAAAGCACGAAGCTCCGCACCGACAATCCCTCGTCACTCGCCGCGGTGACGATGTGTTGGACCGGCAAATCGAACGGGCCGACGCGCCGCCAGCGGTCCCGCACGGTTTCCGTCCGTTGCAAGGCGCCCGTCAGGGCGTCCCAGTATTGCACCGTGTAACTGCGCGGGAGGTACTTCCCCTCGGCGTTTTCTTCGTTATCGAGCACGGTGATCGTCATATCGCGATCGCCCAGGAGCCGGTTGACGACCGTGATCTGGCGGTCTTTCACGCGGTAGCTCGAAGCGAACCGTCCCCCGTCGAAGATCAGAAGCCGGCCCAAAGGGTGTTCGGCGTCGCGGTCGGCGAACCAGAGCCGCGGTTTGGGTGCGTCGGACGGCGAGCCACCCGCGGCGCGGTGCATGGTGATCGAGCCGAGTTGCTCCTCGACCCACTCGCGCGTCGCATCGTCGTCGGTGGCCAGCGACACGGCGCCGTCGGCCGCCGCGACGACCGTGCCGGCGAACTCGCGGCCGTCGACATTGCCGGTGATCTTGGCTGAAAAACCGGGAAACTCGCGCCATTGGGCCCGCTGGGCGATCGCCTCCTCGAACAGCCGCACCGCCTTGACGTCGGGCCGGTCGGGCGCCGGCGGCCACATGAAGTTGAGCGTGGCGAACTCGCGAATCTCGTCGTAGCGCCGGCCGTCCGCCTCACCTGGCTCGTGGCGCACGTGCTCGACGTATACCGAGTAATTGCCTGTCTCCGCCGGGCGCCAGCTTGCGCGGCCGTCGTCGCCGGCCGTCAATTCTTCGTTGCCCAGGTCGTCGTCGATCGTATGGAACACGGCTCCGGCCAGCGCGCTGCCGTCGACGAGCGCCGTCATCACGATGCCGTCGGCGGTGAATGTGGCGACGATTTCCAGCGCTGTTTCGGGGCGGGCTTCGAACCGATTGAGCTCCTCGGGCCAGCCGGCCAGCGCCTTCGGAAAGTACTTCAGCAAGAACGGCGTCTGACCGGGCCGGGCCAGCACTCCGTAGTTACAGACTCCAATGACCGACAGCGAACCGCCCGCAGGCAAATGGGCACGCAGCCGGTCGGCGGCCTTGCCGACGGCCAAGGGTTCGAACTTTCCGGGCGTTGCTTGCCGCCAGAGCTCGGTGCCGGCCACTTTGTCGATGAATCGCGGGTCGCCGGCAGTCGCTCGTTCGCTGAAGTAGACCTCCGCCGCTCGGCCCCCCTCGGCCGGCGGCGTGATGCGGATGAAGAGGAAATGGGCGTTGGCAGGCGACGTTTGCCAAGGTAAACCCGACAGAACCAGGGCCGCAATCACGCGCAGGTGCGTAACGGTGTGCATGGGATGATCCAACCTCGTTTCACGGGAGACGGCGCTCCATCCTTGTATCATGTCGCGGCCCGGATGTACAATCACTTCAATCTCCCTTGCGGCGGCCCCAGCGAGCAAATCTGGTTAATCTCCGAAAGCAACGATTTTCTCAGGACGGTCCCTGGCATTTCAACGTGCGACAATTTGCCGCGTTATCCAGCCGCTTGGGAGGCGTTTGGCTGAACCTATGAAGTTATATCTGATCGAAAACGCTCTTGTCGCAGGGCTCATCGTGGCGGCGCACGCATCCACGGCGCTCACCGCTCCGGCGGGCGAGGCAGGCGCCGTCACGGCAATCGAACACTTGGGCGGGCGGGTCGAGCGCGATCCGAGGCGAAAGGGGCAGCCGGTGGTCAAAGTCGTCCTCTCGGGCGCCGACGTCGACGACGATTTGCTGGAACACGTCGCGGCGCTCACCGAATTGCGCGAACTGTACCTGACCGAAACGGAAGTCACCGATCTTGGATTGCGGTGTCTCGGTGTGCTGACGAATCTCGAATCGCTCGAAATCAGCGATGCGCCGATCACCGATGCCACGTTGAGGCAAATCGCCAAGCTCAAACGACTCGTCAAGCTCGATCTGAATTACTCCCCCGTCAGTGACGACGCTCTGGCGAACCTGGCGGGGCTCACGCGGCTCGAGACGCTGAATCTGTGGCACACGCCCGTCACCGAAGCCGGGCTGGTCCACCTCACGCCGCTCACGAACCTGCGTACGCTCGACCTGACCGAAACCACCGTCACGGGCGAGGGACTGGTCCACCTGGCGAAGCTTCCCCGCTTGGAGACGCTCGAACTCGGTTTCACGCCCGTCGACGACGACGACCTGGCGCGCCTCAAGCGCCTGGGCCGACTGCGCAAGCTCAACCTGCCCGAAACGCGGATTTCCGACCTGGGGTTGGAGCACCTGGCTGAGCTTCGAAGCTTGCAAACGTTGAACCTGGGCGAGACGGCCGTGACCGACGCGGGCATGGAGCACGTTGCCAAGCTCGCGAAGCTCGAACTGCTCGACCTGTTCTCAACGCGCGTCGGCGACGCGGGCCTGGCACAGCTCGCCGACCTGGCGAACTTGACGACGCTGAATCTGCACGATACCGACGTCACCGACGTTGGCCTGGTCCACCTGCCGGCACTGACGCGATTGCGGGTGCTGAACCTGGCCCACACCGGCGTGACCGACGAAGGGCTCGAAGCACTACGGCCGCTGATGGACTTGGAAACGCTCAGTCTCTGGAACACCCGAGTGACGAGCGCGGGCATGGCCGCCGTCGCGGCGCACGCGAAATTGGCCTCACTCGACTTGGGCAACACCGACGTGACCGACGAAGGCTTATCGGCGCTCGCGGATCTCACTCAGCTCAAGACGCTGGTGCTGGCGGGCACGCACATCGGCGACGAAGGGCTGGGACACCTGGCGTCGCTGCCGGTGCTGCGCCTGCTGACCCTCAACCGCACCGATGTCTCCGACGCCGGCTTGCGGCAGCTTCAGGGCCTGGCACAACTGCACACGTTGCATCTGGCCGGGACCAACGTGACCGACGAGGGACTAATGCAACTCAAGCCCCTCACGCAACTCCGCGCGCTGGGGTTGCAAGGCGCGCCCGTGACCGAGGCTGGAGTGGCCGGTCTGCGCCAGGCTTTGCCGATGCTGAAGATCACACGCTAGCCCGGATCGTTCATGGAGTGGGCCAATGCTCGACTACACCTATCGCGACATCGCCAAGATGATCGACCACTCGCTGTTGCAGCCGGTCTTGACCGACCCAGAACTGGAATCCGGCTGCCGGCTCGCCTGCGGGTACGATGTGGCGAGCGTCTGCATCAAGCCGTATTATCTGGCGCGCTGCGTCGCTCTGCTGGCCGGCGGCACGGTCAAGGCCGGCACCACGATCGGCTTTCCGCATGGCGGACACACGACCCGCGTCAAGGTGCTCGAAGCCGAGCAGGCCCTGGCCGACGGCGCCCAAGAGCTTGACATGGTCGTGAACATCGGCAAAGTGCTCTCGGGAGATTGGACGTTCGTCAAGGCCGACATCCAGGCCGTCGTGGTTGCCACACACGAGCGAGGAAAAATCGTCAAGGTGATCTTCGAAAACTGCCACCTGAACGACACGCAGAAAATCCGCCTCTGCGAAATCTGCGCTGACGTGGGGGCCGATTTCGTCAAGACCTCGACGGGCTACGGCGAGGGCGGGGCCACGATCGACGACTTGAAGCTCATGCGCTGCCATTCGCCTCCGCCGCTTGCGGTCAAGGCCGCCGGCGGAGTTCGCACTCTCGACCAATTATTGGAAGTCCGCGCGCTGGGCGTGAGTAGGGTCGGCGCCACGCGCACCGCCGAAATGCTCGACGAATGCCGGCGCCGGATCGAGGAACAGGGGCGTTAGGCAATAGGCGTTAGGCATCGGTTGCCTAAAGCCCAAAGCCTAAAGCCTAACGCCTCCTACCCTTTCCTACCCTTTCCTATGGAAACCGAATTCATCGCCTGGCTACGCCAGCGGCTTCCGCCCCATCCGCAACTGCTCCTCGGACCGGGCGACGATGCCGCGCTTCTGCGATTTTCGGGCCGGCCGGAATGCCTGGTGACGGTCGATCTCTTGACTGACGAGGTCGATTTTCGACTCTCCGAGTCCGACCCTCGGCGGATCGGCCGCAAGGCGTTGGCCGTAAACCTCAGCGACATCGCCGCCATGGCCGGCCGGCCGCTGGCCGCGGTGATCGCCTTGGCCCTGCCGCGGACCGGCGCATTCGAGCTGGCCACGAAGCTCTATGAAGGAATGTTGCCGCTGGCCGCCGAATACCAGGTCGCACTCGCCGGCGGCGACACGAATTGTTGGGACGGCCCCCTGGCGATCAGCGTGACGCTCTTGGGCGAGACCACCGAGCGAGGACCGCTTTGTCGCAGCGGCGCGCGGCCGGGAGATGCGATGGTCGTCACGGGAAGCTTCGGCGGTAGCATCCTGGGCAGGCACTTCGATTTCACGCCTCGCGTACGCGAAGCGCTCATCCTGCACCAGCGCTATGAGTTGCACGCCGCGATCGACGTCAGCGACGGTCTCTCGCTCGACTTGGCGCGGCTGGTGAATTCAAGCGGCTGCGGCGCGAGAATCAATACCTCCGACGTGCCGATTGCCGACGCGGCGCGCGCCCTGGCCCAAAGCGACGGGGGCACCCGAGACGCCTTGGGCCACGCCTTGGGCGATGGCGAAGATTTCGAATTGCTGCTGGCCGTGCCGCCCGACATAGCGCGGCGAATGCTCGCGGAGCAACCGCTCGACGTGCCGTTGACGCTGATCGGTGAGTTCGTCACCGAGCCCGGATTGTGGCAGATCGACGCCGGCGGAGACGTGCGACCCTTGGTGCCGCAGGGGTGGATCCACTAGTAATGAAGCCGTTTACCTTCGAAGCGCGCGATGAAGCGGATACCGCCGCGTTGGGCGCCTGCCTGGCGGCGGCATTGCCGCGGCGCGCCGTGTTGGCACTTAACGGCCCGTTGGGAGCCGGCAAGACGCGCCTGGCGCAAGCCGTCGCCGGCGGCTTGGGAGTCGATCCGCGCGACGTGGTCAGCCCGACCTTCGTGCTGCTGCAAGAGCACCAGGGACGAACCGCCGTTTTCCATTTCGACGCTTATCGGATTCGCGACGAGCATGAGTTCTGGGATCTGGGGCCGCAAGAATACTTTTCGACGCCGGGCGTGTCATTGGTCGAATGGGCCGAGCGCGTGCCCGGCTGCCTGCCCGCCGAGCGGCTGGAGATCACGATCGAAGTCACGGGGCCCACCTCGCGCCGGTTCGTCATCGCGGCCAATGGCGACGAATTCGAAGAGGTGCTCGTTCGCCTGGAGACCTGGGCAGAAGATCGTGTAGGTTAGGTTGTTGTAGAACGGAATTCATTCCGTTGGCGCGACCGAAAAACTTGGTAACGGGAAAACGGAATGAATTCCGTTCTACGCACGGCTGGAACGCCTGACCTACGGTCTGCCCGACCGTTACAATTGGTACTATTTGCCGAGAATCGGCACCCGATCGCCTTGTCTGCCTCCGACGCTTACTCTTGGGGCGACTTTTCGCTTGCGGAAGCGCTCGCGCCAGGTTCTATTATAAGAATCAAGGCATATCGGTTGCACGGGGAGGTGTCGATGCGAAAGCCAGGTCGTTCGAAGCGCTCCGGCGACGTGAAGACCCAAGTGCGTCGGCGTCCCAAGCGCGCGGCGAGCAAGCCGGTCGAGCCGTTGCGGCTTGAGTCGCTCGAGGATCGCTTGCCGTTGAGCGCCGATCCGATCGTCACCGTCAATACCGACTTCGGCGCTTTCAAGATCGAGCTGTTTCAGAGCGCGGCGCCGCAGACCGTCGCCAACTTCCTGAGTTACGTCAACTCCACCGCGTTCAACGACTCGATCTTCCACCGCTCGATTCCTGGTTTCGTGGTCCAGGGCGGCGGCTATACCTCGCCCAGCGCCACGTTCACCAGCACGTCGCAATTCACCACGATTCCCACGACCGGGACAGTGCCCACCGAGGCCAACGCCAGTAATCCCAACAATCCACACATCGACACCACCGGCACGATCGCGATGGCTTTGTCCACCGGTCCGAATAGCGGCACCGACGAGTGGTTCATCAACCTCGCGAATAACCCGCAGCTCGACGACACCAGCGACGGCGGCCCCTTCACGGTGTTTGGCCAGGTCATCGGCACCGGCATGCAGGTCGTGGACCAAATCGCGAATTTGCCGACGCCCAACGAGAGCAGTAACCCCTCGACAAACCCACAAGGGAGCAACTTCACCAACCTGCCGCTGGGTCCCAACAACCAGCTCGCGCTGATTTCGTCGATGGTCGTCGACGGCGTCAGCGGCACCGTCTACAGCGCTCCCGCCGGCGACACGAACGTGGCCGACCGGCACCCCTTGGCCGGCGTGACGGTCTTCAACGACGCCAACGACGACGGCATCCTCGATAACGGCGAGGTATCGGCCGTGACCGATGCCAACGGCCATTACTTCCTCAACTCCGAATCGGGAACCGTCCACGTCCGCGTGCAGTCTCCGTCGGGCTTCCAACCCGCGACGCCCTCCAGCGGCGAAAGCGACGTGACCCTCTCGAACGCGTCGCCCACGGCCACCCAGGACTTCGGCTTTCAGGCGGAGTTCAACCTGCTCACCGCGACGGGCACGGTCAACACGACCGATTTTACGAACCAGAACAACTCGGCCGGCCATACGCTCACGTTTCAGGTCGGCGGCACGTCGAACGGCGCGCTCGTCAAGGTCTTCGACGGCCAGACGCTCATCGGCCAGGCAACCGCGACTTCGAGCACCGTGAACGTCACCACCAACGGCACGACGCTCCTGGCTGACGGTCCACACACGATCACGGCCTCGCAAGTGGTCGCGGGCGTCACGACGACGTTATCCACCCTGGGAATCACGGTCGACACGGTCCCCCCGGTTTTCAACTCGACGCCCCCCAGCGGCCAGGTCGAGGCCGGGACTTCATTCTCTTATACGGCCCACGCCACCGATGCCGCCGGCGTGGCTTACAGCCTGGTGACCGCGCCGGCGGGGACGACGATCAACGGCCAGACCGGTCTCGTATCGTGGACGCCCAACGCTTCGCAAGCCGGCAACCAGCCGGTTGACGTTCGGGCCACTGACCTGGCGGGGAACACGGCGGACCAAACGTTCACGATCGTCGTTCACGACACGCCGCCGGTCTTGGCGCCGATCGCGAACGTCACGACCGACGAATCCAAGACGGTGCAATTCACGGTCCAGGCGACCGATATCAATCTGCCCGCCGACACGCTGTTTTACTCGCTCGGCGGCGGGGCGCTCGCGGGCGCGGCGATCAATGGGACCACCGGCACGTTCGTCTGGGCGCCGAACCATTCGGTACCCTTGGGCGCCTACCAGTTCAAGGTCATCGTCACCGACGCCGCCGGCAAGAGCGACTCGCAGGACTTCACCGTCACCGAAGGGCCCACGTTGGCGCCGATCCCAACTCAAGTCGCCCAACCAGGCCAGACTGTGAGCTTCGTCGTGCCGGCCAGCGGCGACGACAACCTGAAGGCAGGCCAGTTCACTTACAGCCTCGACCCCGGCGCTCCCGCCGGCGCGTCGATCAACGCCAACGGTCAATTTACCTGGACGGTGCCCAGCAACGCGCCGCTCGGTTCAGTATTCCAGATCACGGTGCGCGTCACGAGCAATGCTACGCCCCCTTTGAGCGCCGTCGAGGAGTTCAATGTCGAGCTGGGCAATCCGGCCGACCTGCTGTTCACGAACCAGCCGTTCGATAATTCGGGCGCAGCCATCGGTCCAGCGTTGCAGGCACTTGTTCTCGCGGGCCAAGCGCAACGGGCCGTGCTGAATGTGTTGCTGCCGTACGATTACTTCCAAGTGGCTTCGTCGCCTTACGGCTTGTCGGGAGTTTTCACTGAAACCGGGCTTCCGCACGCCTATGAGGACGAGGAGTTGCTGGCGGGACAAAAAGTCACCGCTAACAAACCGACCGGCGATGCGCCGAATGAAAATCAGCCCGGCGATGCGCCGCCGGTCAACCCGGCGCCGAATGGCCCTTCGAACCAGCCTGCCGAGGGCGACGAAAAGGACCAGGGCGACCAAGGCGCCTGGTGGGGTCCGCAAGGTGAGCTGCGGCGCCGCGTCGAGCGCCAAAGGCAACCGGACGACGACGAGGTGTTGGCGATGAACGCGATTGCCGAGCACATCTTGGGGTTGTTCGCCCCGAACCGCGCCGCGATCGACGAGGCGTTGGCCGACGACGAGACGGTCGATCCTTACGAGGCGCTGGCGGATGAGTCTTTGATTGACGGGGCTGGTCGCAAAGAGGCGACTGGCGATGTGCAGTCCGCCGCGGCGGTGAGCGTGCTCTTGCCTGTCACCGCTCAAGCCGTTCGTCGCCGCCGGCCGGCGCGTCCCGTGCATTGGCAACGGCGTTTGGAACGTCTGCAACGCTGCTAGCGCGGTGGGGCAGGTTTCCAACCTGCCATAATTACATTTCTAAGGCAGGTTAGAAACCTGCCCCACGTTACTTTGCCGCGTCGAGCGATTTTTGCAGACGGTTCTTGGCTTGCACACCCACGAACCGGTCGACCACCTGTCCGCCTTTGAAGACCATCAGCGTGGGAATGCTGCTGACACCGTGACTTGTGGCCGCCTGGGGGCTATCGTCGATGTTCAACTTGCCGACTTTCACCGAACCGACATATTCGGACGCCAACTCCTCGATCAGTGGGGCGATCATGCGGCAGGGACCGCACCAGGGGGCCCAGAAGTCGACCAACACCGGCTGGGACGAGTCGAGTACCTCGGCCTGAAAATTAGCATCCGTCAACTCGACGACATGGGCACCCATTGCTGGCTTCTCCTCACTTCAATGCGATTCTGATCGATCAACACGCTCCACGGCATCGCCGTTAAGAGTCATCGGAATTATAGCGCCACGTCAAGAGGTGTCAACGATCGCTTCCGTTTGCCCCTTTTTCGACGCAGTAAACTCTGGCGGCCGTGCGGATCAGAAGTTTGCCGCCCGCGATCGCGGGCGTCGCCATGCACATATCGTCGTCGGCCAATGAATTGACGCGCAGGACCTTGAATTTGTTTCCCGCCCTGACGACATTCGCCACGCCGTCCTCGCTCAGGCAGAACAGTTTGCCGTCGTAGGCCCAGGGTGACGACGTGAACTCCCCGCCTTCGGGAAATCGCTGCTTCGCATAGACTTCGGCGCCGGTCGCGGCGTCGTAGCAGGCTAGGAAACCGCGGTCCAACAGCACGTAGACGCGCTCGCGGTAAACGATCGGCGAAGGGTTGTACGGCCCGGCCTGCTTCTGGCACCAGGCAACGTACTTGCCGGCGGTTTGGTCGCCGTCCAGGCTGATATCGCCCGATGCTCCCGGCCGGATGGCGAACAATGGTCTGCGCGCGTCGAGCAAATAGCCCGAGCTGACGTAGAGCAGATCGCCCATGCTTACCGGCGTCGGGATCGCGATCACCGACATGCCCCCGAATTCGTAGAGCAGTTTGCCGTCGAGATCGTATGCCCGCACTTTGCCGGTGCCGGGCGTTACGATCTCGGTCCGTAGCGAGTTTCGCCAGACGAACGGCGTAGCCCAGTTGCTCCGTTCATCGCGCGGCACGTTCCATACGATGTCACCCGTCGGCGCGTCGATCGCCGCCAGGTACGATTCCTCCTCGTTGTCGTTGACGACGTAGAGCCGGCCGTCGGCCAGCGCGGGCGACGCCGCCATGCCCCAACCGAAGCGCGTGGCGCGGGCCGGCCAACGCCGCTCCCAAACCGGTCGACCGTCGAGCGTGAAGCAAAACAGGCCCAGGTTGCCGAAGTAGCAATAGACGCGCTCGCCGTCGGTGACGGGCGTTTCAGAGGCGTAGCTGTTCTTGATGTGCATCGCCCCACTGGGCGTGCCCTCATGCACCTGCTCTTGCCAGCGAACCTCACCGGTGGCCAGGTCGAGGCAGATGACTTTCCATTGGTGAATCGTTTGGGGCGGCACGAGCCGCTCTCCGCCGAAGTAGAGTCCTTTCTTCGGCTCTTCGCTCTCGCCCTGGTTGACGACCGTGGTCAGGAACACACGGTCTTGCCAGACGATCGGCGACGACCACCCGCGGCCGGGAATGTCGCGCTTCCAAAGCACGTTTTTCGTGGCGCTCCAGGCGTCGGGAAGGTCCTCGCCCTCGACAACGCCCGATCCCTCCGGCCCGCGCCATTGGGGCCAGTTGTCGTCCGCCGGAGCACCGGCGGTGAAGAAACCGGCGAGCACGATTTCGAGCACAGTTGAACGTATCATGAGATTGCCTCCAGTGGCCCGCCGTCGGGCAATAAATCCGCCAGTGGGCAGCCGTCGCAGCGAGGGGCCTTGCGGCAGTGCTCCCGGCCCACGCGCGCGATCAACACGTGAAACTCGCCAAGCGTGGCGGAGTCGCGTTGCAACCCGCTCTCGCACAATTCTCTGACCGCTTCGCCGTCGGCCTCGAATTCGATCCACCCGTGCCGTTTGAAGACGCGGTGCGAATGGATATCGACCACGAAAAGGGGTACGCCCGCCGCTTCCAGCAGGATCGTGTCGGCCGTTTCCCGTCCCACGCCGTTGATCGCCGACAACTCGCGCCGCAGGTCCTCATGTTGGGTGGCGAACATGGTTTTCAGCGAGCCGTCGTGGCGATCGATCGCGTACCGCAGCACCCTTCGCAGGCGCGAGGCTTTTTGCCGAACGGCGCCAACGGGCCGGATCAAGTCGGCCAACTCCTCGGGCGGCGCACCGACCAAGGCGTGCAGATCGAAGAGGCCGGCCTCGCGCAGGTTGCCCAGCGCCCGTTCGACGTATTCTCGCTCGGTGCTCCCCGACAATAGCGCTCGAAGCAGGGTCGCCAGCGCCGAGGCTTCGGTCCGCTCGCGCAGCATGACGGTGCTCGCGGAGGTCCCGACGTCCGAGGCGACGCTGGCGATTCTCACGAAGTCCGCTTGGGATTGCAACCCATAATGGCCGCGCAGCCGTGAGTGGAGTTGGTCGATCGTAATGTCCATGTTCGCGTTGGTCTCGTAGCCGAGCTCGTGAGAGTTGCGATGTCCCGCATCGACGTTCGGAATTCTCACGAATTCCGCGACGGATGCGTGCCGCGCGTCTTGGGGCATTTGACCAGCAAACGGCGAATTAAGCAAACTCGGCGTTTGTCAAGAGCGAAAAACGGCGAACCACCCGCGCCGCCCCGCCGGCGCGAAAAGTCCGTTTGTGGCAACGCATGACGAAGTTTATAATGCACGCAGTCAGGACGCGGGGGGCGTTTCGCCTTTCGCGACCGTTCGAACTCAAAGCGGTCCTTGAAAAAGGCCCGCCTGAAAGATAAGGGGACCAGCGCCGTGTTATCCGTTCGTCCGAAGGTCGCCGAATTGGTGTTCCAGCTCTATGGCCGGTCGCTGCACCCCGAGCTCTTCGAAGTGCACAGCTCGCGCACGGTCCAACGCGGCGAATACGAGGCCATCGTCGACATCACGAGCGCCGGCCACGTGATCACCTGGCGCTACCACGGGCTGACGCTGACCGAAGTCGCCGCCTCGGCGCAGCACCCGCTGCCGCAACGACGTCGGCTGCTTTCCTATCGCCTCAAGGGCGAACGGAGCGACCGCATGGAGTGCCGGGGTGGCGCGTCGTACCAGGTGAATTTCCAGCTCGAACCGGTCGAACCCGAGGTGTTCTGGACCTGCCAGCAGGAGCTGAAGCACCTTGGCGAACAGAAAGGGTTGCTCCACCACTTCCATTCGAGCGGACGGATGGCCTTGGGCGCCTTGAGCTACATCAACGTCGAAACTCGCAATCGCAGCCTGCTGGTGCAGGCCTTCCACACCTTTCCCGATGACTACGCCATCGTCAAAAGCCAGTCGTTGTTCGAGATCCCCTGAAGTATCCCGCCCCCTCCCCGCCATCCCCGCCGATCCGTACTATGAACAAAGAAGAAATCCTCGCCAAGCTGGCCGCCGGTGAGCTCAAGGTCGAAGAAGCCTCGAAACTCCTGGCCGAGACCGAAACGAAGGACCGCCGCAACCTGTATTGCAAGGTCAGCGAAAAGGGCGGTCTCAGCGTCTACGGCCTGCAGCGCATGCCCGTCACGCTCTATGCCGGGCAGTGGGAACGCCTCTTGGACTTTTCCGACACGATCCG
>Ga0307373_10007532_pt1 | contig 16983 bp, 17 predicted proteins | sample OX2MG_FD_202534 | JGI IMG/M metagenome (GOLD analysis project Ga0307373, IMG submission 202534) | Soil microbial communities from Risofladan, Vaasa, Finland - OX-2 | ecosystem: Environmental > Terrestrial > Soil > Coastal area > Acid sulfate soil | place: Finland: Risofladan, Vaasa | collected... | reverse complement strand
GGCGGCGGTCGCCGCCATCGCCCGTTCGGCGACGGGTTCCTTCCGCGACGCGCTCGGCACGCTCGAGCAGCTGCTTACCTACGGCGGTCGCGAGATCGTGCTCGAGGACGTGCTGGCGGTGCTGGGCGTGGCGGACGCGCGCTTGCTGGAAGAGACGGTCGACGCGGTTGGCGCCGGTGATGCGCGGCGGGCGTTGGAGACGCTCCAGGAGTGTGTGGAGCAGGGCCGCGACGCGGGGTCGTTTGCAACTGACCTAGAGGTGCGGGCACGCGAGCTGCTCGTCGTGCAAACGCTTGGCGAGCTGCCCGCCGAACTGGCGCTCACCGAGGAGGCCGACGCGCACCTGCTGGCTCAAGCCGAGCGCACCGGCCGCGGGGTGGTCGTGCGCCTGCTGGAGCTGCTTGGGGAGGCGATGGAGGGTGTGCGCGCGGGGGCCGACGCGCGCACACGGCTGGAGCTGGCGCTGGTGAAGGCGGCCAAGCCCGAGGTCGACTCCTCGGCGCTGGCCCTGCTCGGTCGCATCGAGAGACTAGAGCGCGAGCGCGCCGTCTCCGCAGTCACGGCGGATCGGACGGTGCCCGTACCGGCTGCCACGACGGCACCGGAGGCGGCTGCGGAGAAGGCGGTCCAGGACCCGCCGGTGCTGGACGTAGCGCCCGAGCCTGCGCCGGTCGTGGACGTCTTGCCCGAGGCAGCGCCCGAGGTGGTCCCCGCGACGGATCTCGAGTCCCTGCTCGCCCTCTGGCCGGCGGTGCTGGAGCTGGTTGGGTGCAAGAACCAGATGCTGAGCGCGGTGCTCAAAGACACGCGCCCGGTGGGGGTAGACGGGGAGGATTTAGCGGTGGCGTTCGCTTCCTCAGCAGCCTTTTTGAAGAAGAAGGCCGAGCATCCGGACAACCGCGCGATTGTTTCCGAAGCACTGCTCGAGATCACAAAAAGGCGGTGGCGGATCTCCTACGAACTGCTCGAGGCCGACCTGAGCGCAGCATCTGAGCAGAGTCCCCCCACCGAGGAGGAGTGGGTGCAGCGCTTCATGGAGGAGTTCGACGCCGAGGAGCTCTCCGGCGAGCACACCCCGGCGGACGGTGCCGGGGTCAAAGCCGGCGAGCAGGGGCTGGCGAACAGCGAGCAGAAAGAGGCCTGATGGCAAAGCAGCAGCGCATGCCGAACATGGCGCAGATGATGCAGCAGGTCCAGAAGATGCAGCAGGACATGGAGGTGGCCCAGGAGCAGCTGAAGCACGAGGTCGTCGAGGCCTCGGCCGGAGGCGGCATGGTCACGGTGAAGGTCTCGGGCGACCTCGAGGTCAAGTCGATCCAGATCGACCCGCAGGCGGTCGACCCGGAGGACGTGGACATGCTCGCCGACATGGTCACCGCCGCCGTCAACGAGGGACTGCGCGCCGCCCAGGAGCTGGCAGCCAGCCGCATGGGCGGGGCCACCGAGGGACTGGACCTCGGCGGGCTCGGCGGATTGGGTTCCCACCCGCCCGGACCCCGCTCGCCCCTGTGAGCAGTTACGCCCCTCCCGTCCAGCGGCTCGTGACGGAGCTGTCGAAGTTGCCCGGCATCGGCACGCGCACGGCCCAGCGGCTGGCCTTTCACATATTGCGCTCCTCCGGCGAGGATGCCGGTGCTCTGGCGGAGGCGATTGTGGAGGTCAAGGAGCGGATTGGGCTGTGCGAGGTGTGCTTCAACCTGACCGACCAGACGCGCTGTCTAATCTGCACGGACCCGCGGCGCGATCACGGGCTGATCTGCGTCGTCGAGGAGCCGAGCGACGTGATCCCGATGGAGCGCACACACGAGTACGGAGGTGTCTACCACGTGCTTGGGGGCGCGCTCTCGCCGATTGACGGGATCGACCCCGAGGACCTGAAGATCGCTGAGCTGTTCGCGCGCGTCGCGCCCGCAGAGCAACCGGCCGGCGAGCAAACGCCGCCGGTACGCGAGGTGGTGCTCGCCACCAACCCGACCACGACCGGCGAAACTACCGCCCTGCACATTGCCGAGGAGCTTCACCTGCGGGGTGGGCCGGACTCTCATCTCATCGTCACCCGCCTGGCCAGCGGCCTGCCGGTGGGCTCGGATCTGGAGTACGCCGACGAGGTCACACTCGGCAAGGCTTTCGCGGGCCGCTCGCCGGTAGGCCGCCGCGCTGTGTAATCCTCGGCCCATGCCCGGCCTTGTCGTGAGCGATGTCCTTTTAGGACTATAAATCCCAGCATGTCCAGCGACATCGTCGTAATGAAGTTTGGTGGCACCTCGGTCGCCGACGCGCAGCGCATCAAGCGCGCCGCGCAGCGCATCGTCGAGAAGCGCGAGTCGGGCTTCAGTGTGGTCGCGGTGCTTTCCGCGCGTGGCTCCACGACCGATGAGCTGATCGCGATGGCCGAGGAGGTCTCTGCTGCTCCGGACCCGCGGGAGATGGACATGCTGCTCTCCTCCGGCGAGCGCATCTCCTGTGCGCTGTGTGCGATCGCGATCAACGACCTCGGCCACCGCGCGATCTCGCTGACGGGCTCCCAGGCGGGCATCGTGACCGATGAGTCGCACACGAAGGCGCGGATCATCGATGTGCGCGCAGACCGCGTGAGGGAGGCGCTCGACGAGGACTCGATTGTGCTGGTGGCCGGCTTTCAGGGCGTGTCGAGTACCGCCAAGAACGTCACCACGCTTGGTCGCGGCGGCTCGGACACGACGGCGGTAGCGGTGGCTGCTGAGCTGGGGGCGGAGGTGTGCGAGATCTATACCGACGTGGCGGGCGTCTACTCGGCCGACCCGCACCTCGTGCCGCAGGCACGCAAGCTGGAGACGGTGTCCTTCGAGGAGATGCTCGAGATGGCGGCCTCCGGCGCGGGCGTATTGCAGCTGCGCGCGGTCGAGTACGCGCGCAATCACGGCGTGCGCATTCACTGCCGTTCGTCCTTGGTGGAGGAGCCCGGTACGGTTGTGCTCGAGGAAGGCGCCATGGAGCAACCCCTGATCACAGCTGTCACCCACTCCACCGAGGAGGCAAAAGTCACGCTGGTCGGTGTCCCCGACGAGCCGGGCGCCGCCGCGCGTATCTTTCAGGCGCTCGCACAGGCGAACGTGAACGTCGACATGATCGTCCAGAACGAGCCCACCTCGGCGGGCGGGCGGGCGGAGATCTCCTTCACCGTGCCGCGCGAGGACTTGCGCGACGCACGCGCATCTCTGGCGCCGCTCACGGGCGAGGCGTTCGTCGACCTCATCGCGCACGAGGAGATGGGCAAGGTCTCGATCATCGGCGCCGGCATGCGCTCACACCCGGGTGTCGCGGCGAGGGTGTTCGGGGTGCTCGCTGAGGAGGGCGTGAACATCGAGATGATCTCCACCTCGCCGATCAAGATCTCCTGCGTTATCGATCGCGCCCTGGTGGCAAGCGCGGTTCAGGTGCTGCACTCGGCGTTTGAGCTGTCTGGGCCCGGCACTTCGGTCCCGGAGTAGCGCCGGGCTCAGCGGACGATCACGCCGAACTCCTGCGTGTATATCGCTCCCGCCTGGCCTTGCGCGAGCGAGGCGGGCGCCGCGGGGAAGACGCCGATCGCGGTGTCGCGGTAAGGGCTGTAGAGGATGTTCGCGAGATGCTCCGGCGAGGCGATCCAGGACGCGACTATCGCGCTCGGTGTGCTCAGCTGGAGGGTGCCCCAGGCGATGTTCTCGCCGAGCGTATAACCGGCCTGGGGGCTGGGGATGTAGCCGGTGTCCTGCACACGGCCGACCGGGGTCTGGCCGTTTGGTGCGACGTGGGCGAAGTAGTTCTCGCTGGCCATTTCGTCGCTGTGGCCCTGCGCGGCCTCATCGAGCTGACTGCTTAGGTGCAGGGGCAGCTCGCCGTTGCGTGCGCGCTCCTGGTTTACCAGACAAAGGGTCGCGGCGCTGATCTCTGCGAGATTGCCCGGCGCGGGCGTCAGATCGGTGTTCTGGCAAGGCGTGGCGAGCACGCTCGCCAGCGCTGGCGAGCCTTCCGGGGAGAGCGAGACCGTCACGGTCTTCGCCCCGGAGGCGGTTGGGAGAGGCCGGCTGGCTCGCGCGCGGTGTGCAGAGCGGTTGCGTGTCGCGTGGGAGCGGACGGGATGGGCTCTGTGGGAGCGGCACGCCGGGTGGCCCTTGCGACGGTGCTTCGAGGCCCGGCAGGCGCTGTGCGAGAAGTGCCGCTTGCGCTTGCGGGCGTTGTGCGTCTGAGCCCTCGCTGCACCCAGCGCCGAGCGGACCGCGCTGGGTGCAGCCACGGCGGTGCCGGGAACCGTGCCAGCGCAGGCGCAGGCGAGGATCGTGGCGGTGGTGCTCAGCAGCATGCGAAGGTTGTGCACACCGCCGTATCGGCTGCGAGGCGTGCTTATTTGAGCCCGGTCGTGTCCTGTGGACGGAGAACGGCGCTCTCCAGCGGGCATCTCTGGCTTGCCGGTGGCTTTATCCTCAAGCGGAGATGAGAGACAAGTACGCGTGAGACGGCCGGGGGTGCTCGTCGCGCTGATCCTGGCGGTGGGGATCGGAGGGACCGTGGTGGCGCTCGAGAGCCGCGAAGGAAACGCCCAGTTCGTCCTTCAGCAGCAGTCCCTGGCGCCGGTGGGACCAGCAGCGCTGCAGGCGCTGCTCCTGACCACCAGGGACTCGCGCCCGGGATATGGAGGTCCGCACGCCCGTGCGCTGCAGGTGCGCTGCAGCTCGCCCTCACACGGTGCGCTCGGGAATCCCTGGACCTGCGTCGTGCGCTACCCGCGCCCCCCGCGTGTGCGCTTCCGGGTGATCGTCCACGCCGACCGCTCGATCTCCGGGTCGGGTCAGCCCGAAGGCCATCCGCTGCGGCCACCGCTGACAGTCAGCGGGTGCTGCGTGGAAACCTCGTAGGGAGTCCTAATCAGTCGAGGTTCTCGCGCAGCCTGCGCAGGGCGCGATAGATGCGGCCCTCAACGGCGCTCTCGCTCTCGCCGAGCACCTTTGCCACGTCGCGCAGCTTCAGGTCGGAGCCGAAGCGCAGGGCGAGGGCCTCGCGCTCGGAGTCGTTGAGCACGGTGAGGGCCCGGTAGAGCTCGTCCCGGTGCTCCACCGCAGCCAGTCCAGGATCGGATGCCTCGGGCGTTGATCCTGCGTTTGCGTCGCGCAGCACCCGCTCTTCGTTGGTCTGGCGGCGGGCGTGATCGCGCAGCAGGTTCAGGGCGATCGTGTATAGCCAGCGGCGCTCTGAGCCACGCCGCGGATCGAAGCGCTGGCGCGAGCGCAGCACCCGCTCCCAGGTGTCCGCGAGCAGGTCTTCGGCCAGCGCCTGGTTGCCGGTGCGGTAGAGCAGGAAGGAGGACAGCCGCTTGGCGTGTTCCTCGTGCAGCCGCTCGAAGGTGTCGCTGCGCATGCGACTCGACATTCTGGCGTCTCTGTGTGAAGTGGTGGCCCGGCTGGGCGGACGCGTCAGTTCGTGAGCCATGGGTTCCTAATGATGGGCATCGGTGGGAATCGGATGTGAAGAAATGGAAGCATGGCCCCGGGGAGAGGTTTCCCCAGGGCCATGCGACCGCTGCATCAAACTGCCTGTCCGGGCTCTAGGCCTGGCACAGGTGGTAGGTGTGGCTCTCCGTGATGGTCTTACCGCTGCTTGTGACCGCGGTGATCGTGACCGTCGTGTTGCCGTTGCTGCAAGGCAGGTTGACCAGGTTGATGTTGGCCGATGCCTGCTTGCCCTTCAGCACCTTGAGGACTTTGCCATTGATCTTCAGGGTCACCTTCCGCAGGTGCGACTTACGCGAGACGTTGATGTGGAATTTGATGTGACGTTTGCTCGTCGTCGCTTTGGTCGTTTTCGCGCCCTGGACGCCGCTGGTCGGGGTCACCGGCGTGGCGCTGACCGTGACCGTCGAGAAGTAGTTGTTGATCGTCGTGCCACCGGTGTTGTTGTTGGTGGTGGTGATGAACGTGTTTTCGTTGCAGGCGTTGTTTTCGTTGTCGTTGCCGTTGTTGTTACCGCTGTTGCCGTTGCCGTTGCTGATGTTGCATTCGCCGCCGTACTGCGTGTTGGCCGCGTTGCCGCCGTTGTTGCCGTGGTGCTCGCCGGCGATGACGCCGCCCGTGCCGGCGGCCAGCAGGCCAACGGTCAGACCTGCCGTGGCGAGGCGGCGAGCACCTGCGCGGCCGCGGCGGCTCTTGGCCTTGGCGCGCGACATCGCAGTGGTCTTGATCCGGTCGAGCTCTAGCGGGCTCAACTCGGGGCGCTCATTGCGCAGGCGCTGAGCGACGCCCTCCAGCTCGTCCTTGTGTGCGTCGTGCTTGCGCCTCATGTTCGTCTCCGGCCTCCTGAATGGGTTGGCGAAAAAATGCCTTTGACCACCGATACGAACGGGTGAGACGTTTTCCGACAGCCGTGGCTCAAAGATTTGTGATTGCGAACTTGCCCGAGGTAAGCGCTTCGCGGCGCAGGCGGGGGGCTGCGAGTTCCCAGGTGCGGCGATCGGCCGGGCTCAGCTGTTCCTCGGCGTTGCGCAGGCCGTGCTCGAGTGGGTCCAGTGCGATCGCGCGGCGGATCGCCGCGTGAGGGTCAAGCCCGGCGGCGGCGCGGGCGACGGCCAGCCAGTAGGCGTTTTCCCAGCTCTGCGGTGTAAGCGTGGCCGCCTCGGCCATCGCTGGCACAGCCGCCTGAGCGAAGCCCTGCTGCAGGTCGCAGACGCCGATGATCACATACGCCTGCGGGCGCTTGGCCGACAGCGACAGCGAGGACAGTGCCTCCCGCTTGGCGCTTGTGCAGTTGCCGCTCTTGAGCTCCGCTCCGCTCTGCTGCAGGCGCGCGTAGGAGATGCTCACCAGCAGTGGCGCGACGGCGAGCACGAGCCATCCGAGCCCGACGAGCGTGCGCCCAGCGGGCAGCCCGAAGCGACCTGGCCCGCCGTCTGCGGGGCGCGCGAGCGCGAGCCCCGCAGACATGAACACGCCGAGCGTGACCGCGGGCATCTGCCAGTCCCAGTCGAATGCCTGGTGGATCGCCCAGGCGAGCGTCGCCGCGAGCAGCGCCGCATACAGCGCCCGGTCGGGCCCGCGGATCCGTGCCGCCAGCCCACCGAGGATGCCGAGCACGACGAGCAGGATCAGCACGAAGCCGACAACGCCCAGCTCGGCCAGGCTCTGCAGGTAGAGCGAGTGAGTATCGACGACGTACAGCCGTTCTGTGCGATAGCGGGGGTAATAGAGCTGGTAGGTGCCAGCGCCCGTGCCGCGCAGCTCCTGCGTGTCATAGATGCGCACCGCTGCCTTCCACAGCGACAGCCGGCCGTTGTTCGCAGGGTCGGAGAGTCGTTCACGTGTCTGCGCGGTGTGCGGGCCGGACTTCTCGTTGACGAATTTGTCGTACTCGCGCTGGGCAAAGCCCGCCGCGCCGAGCGCGAGAACGACCGCGAGGACGATCACGGTGGCCGCCACGCCGATTCCGGCGCGCACCGCCAGGCGCGGGGGGGTGCGGACCAGCGGTAGGTCACCGAGCCGGCGGTCGATGATGAGCAGAGCCCCCCGCAGCAGGCCTGCACCCAGCATGCATGCTCCTACCACGGCCGCCACGTGGCGTCCCTGGGCGACAGCCGCAGCGCTCGTGGGCTTGCTGCTGGCCAGCAGTGTGGCGTCCCACGCCGAGCGCAGCGCGATCGCTGTGGACGGTACCGTCGCGAGCAGCGTGGCGGGAAGGGTGTGCAGGCGTGTCAGCACGCAGTAAGCAAGCAGGCCGACGATGGCGACCCCCATCGCGCCGCGCGAGAAGGTGAGCAACAGGGTCGCCGCAATCGCCGGCAGCAGCGCGGCGGCCAGGACCCGTACGCTCCAGTGCTCGTCGCGATCGGCGCTGAGGTGGAAGCCGAGGATCAGCGCCGTGGTCGCGAGCATGCCCTCCGCGTTCCAGTACGTCAGTGGATAGTTCAGCCGGTCGTTGAAGAAGCTGCTCGCGGTGGGCCACGCGTGCGGGAGAACGCGAGAGATCAGGCCGATTAGGCATACCGCGGCCATTCCAGCGACCAGCGCCCTGAGCAGCCAGCGCATACGCTCAGGCGTGTAGCGCAGCGAGCCGAACAGCGCGAAAGCGAGCACATAGAGCAGCGTGCGGTCATAGCTGTCCAGGCTGGCCGAGGTGGCATGAGACCAGAGCGTCGAGGCCAGCTGCCAGGCGGCATAGAGAACGAGGGCCAGGAGGGGGATGGCCAGCGTCCGGCTGAAGCCTTCGAACGGGCGTCCGGCGAGTGTCGAGCGCAGGATCAGCGCCTGGGCGAAGACAATCGCCACAAAGCCGGGGGCGCTGGGGAAGTAGCCACCCGCGTTGAAGGACAGGTAGATCAGTGCCGCCGGCGCGAGCAGCATGAGCGCCCCCAGCCCGAGCAGCGGCAGCTGCTCGCGCTCGAGCGCTAGGGCAGCGCGCTCCCCTCGTGGCGCCGAGCTGGCCTGCATCGCTTCACTCGACATAGGTTGCGAAGCCTAGTGGCGACGGCGCCACCACGCTCGCCTCACCGGCTCGATGCCCGGCAGCTCCACCGCGGGCCGGGGCGGGATCTCTGCGCCGCCGAGGATCGCGTCGGGCACCTGCTCGGTGAGCCACCCGGCCAGCGGCTCGAGGCCCGCTTGCCTCAGCTCCGCGGCGGTGCCCGGCGGGCGGCGAACGTCATCGTGGGCGTCGGAGGCGACGTTGTGGATCAGTCCCTCGCGTGCGAGACCCAACGCGAAGCGGCGCACCTCCCCGCCGAAGCGTCCCACGAGTGAGCCAGCGGTAATCGAGGTGAGTACACCCGCACGAACGAGCGAGGAGAGCATTTGCGGATCGCGGTGGAAGGCTTGGCAGCGCTCGGGGTGGGCGAGCAGGACACTGTGTCCGTGTCGCTGGAGATCGAGCAGGATCGAGTCGAGACCGGCGAAGGTTGGGGCGAAGGGAGGCTCCACGAGCAGCCAGGGACCTGTGCCGAGGCGCAGGCTCCTGAGCTCCGCAGGGGCGATGTCGATCAGCCGCGTCATCGCGATCTCGGCGCCGGCGCGGATCTCCAGGGCAACCTCCTCGGCGGCTAGGCGCGCGTTCAGCTCGTCTACCAGCGGGGCGATCGTGCCGGCGTCGTTGGGGTAGTGCCAGCTGACATGGGGCGTGGCCACCAGCACGCGCGTGCCAGCGGCTGCGGCGGCCCGAGCGAGCGCGAGCGAGCCCTCGATCGTCTCGGGGCCGTCGTCAATGCCCGGCAGCACGTGAGAGTGAAGGTCGATCATTCCCGGCCAAACAGTAGGGCCCGGCGTGGCCCGGGGAGTTTGTCGCGGTGTTATGAGTCTTGGTGATGAAGGCGGGCGGGCGGTGTCCTCGCGCGCCGGTCCGGATCATCGCTGCGCTGCGGATCATCGCTGCGCTGGAGATCTCCGAGCCGCGCGGCCAGGCACAGTCCGATGGCAAGCAGGATGAGGATGATCCAGATCGTCAGGATGATGATCAGAAGAATCATTTTGTACTGGTCGATCACAGGCGAGCCGAGACCCCCCCGCTAATTCACCCTCCCGGCAACCGGCTCAGGCGGCAACTGGCGTCTTGGGGGGCGGATCTCTAGCAACTGAGCCAAGTCCCGGGACGTTTTTTTAGACACCGGGCCTTGCTAACGGATGCCAGATGTGCGAGATTCCTGCATCGACTGAGTTTGATAGCGGGATCTCAACATCTGTTTGAGACGCGTGTGCCCATCATGCGAGGACCGATGATGACAAGCAAGGAGGCTGGGGGAGGCGCTATGAGCGGCGAGATGCAGGGTGAGGTCGGGGCGCAAGCTCGTCTCGAGCTCGCGCCGGTGCCGAGTGGTCATCGCGGCTTCGTGGGGCTCGGGATCAGGCGCCCGGTGCTGCAGCGGATCACCGAGGCGCGTGGCCCAGCGGCGAGCATGCAGCGAGACGCACTGTTCCGCCGCATGTTGCTCGCGGCCGATGTGGTTGCGATCGTTGGGGCGTTTGCGCTCACGGTTGGCCTCTCCTCGAGATCGCTGCAGCTCACGTGGGCGGGCATCGCCGGTGTGCCGGTCCTGCTGCTCGGGGCGAAGGTGCTCGGCCTATATGACCGCGACGAGGCGTTGCTGCGCAAGACGACGCTCGATGAGGCGCCCAAGCTCTTCCACGTCGCCACGCTGTGCGCCCTGGTTGCCTGGCTGAGCGGTGGCCTGATCGTTGCGGGTGAACTCGACCGTCACGAGGCGCTGTTTCTATGGCTGGCGCTCGGGGCGCTGTTGATGCTGGCGCGCACCGTGGCACGGGCGATCGCGCTGTGGATGGCGCCCACCGAGCGCTGTCTGTTCATCGGCGACGGGGCGCTGGCGAACACGATCCGCTCCAAGCTGGGCGGGCACGGCGGGATCAAGGCGAAGATGGTCGCGCACGTCGATCTCGACATGGCAGCTCCCTGGTCGACCGACGCCATCTCCTCACCCCGCATGGGGGAAATCCGCGACCTGGCCTGCGAGCTAGACATTCACCGCGCAATCGTCGCTCCGCGCGCGGGCGATTCAGGGGAGATGCTCAACCTGGTGCGTACGCTGAAGGCAGTCGGCGTCCGGGTGAGCGTGCTCCCGCGCCTTCTGGAGGTGGTGGGGTCCTCGGTCGAGTTTGATGACCTGCACGGCGTGACGGTGATGGGCGTCCGGCGCTTTGAGCTGACGCGCTCCTCGGCGGCGGTCAAGCGCACCTTCGACCTGCTCGGCGCTTCGCTGGGCCTGCTGGTGACCTCGCCACTGCTGCTCGTGATCGCGGTGGCGATCAAGCGCGACAGCCACGGCCCGGTCTTCTTTCGCCAGCTGCGTGTCGGTCAGCACGGCGAACGCTTCCACATGCTCAAGTTCCGCACGATGGTCCCCGATGCGGAGGCGCTGAAGGACTCGCTGCGCCATCGCAACGAAGCGAAGGACGGTCTCTTCAAGATCGCCGACGATCCCCGCGTGACGCGTGTGGGCGGGTTTCTGCGCAAGAGCGCACTGGATGAGTTGCCACAGCTCTTCAACATCCTCAAAGGCCAGATGAGCCTCGTTGGCCCGCGCCCACTGGTTATCGAGGAGGACCAGCGTGTGGAGGGCTGGCACCGCCGTCGCCTGGAGTTGATGCCGGGAATGACCGGCCACTGGCAGATCCTCGGTCCATCGCGCGTGCCACTGGGCGAGATGGTTGCGATCGACTACCTGTATGTCGCGAACTGGTCGCTGTGGAAGGACATCAAGATCCTGCTGCGTACCGTCCCGCACGTTCTCGGGCGTCGCGGGCTCTAGCCCGCTCCTCCGCCAGCACCAGCGAAGGCTGCTCATCCCAGATGACGAGCCCGGCGGCGAAGGTGTTGGATCCCGCAGTGGAAGCGGAGGGGTAGCGCTGAGCAAGAGCGGCGTCTCTGGCGTCCGCAGCTGCGGCGACGCGGCAGAGGGTCACAAACGAGATGACCAGGATGAACCAGATGATGAGGGCTGCGATCAGCATCGTTGAGACAGATGTGACGAACTGCGCGTGAGCATCTTTACCCAATAGCCAGACGGACTACACATGCAGGCGACGCACAACGCCGTCTTTCCGAACTAATGTCCGCTTCCTTTTCGACCCTTGCCATGGTTATCCTTGGCGAGCCGAAGTACGACGCGTGCTCTCAGATGCAGACGCGGACGGCTCCTTAGTCCATCGCCTCGCGCAGCTTGCCCAGCGCCCGGTATATGCGGCCCTCGATCGTCGTCAACGGCTCGCCGGTCAGCTTGGCGATCTCCGCGATGCTCAGGTCGGCCCCGAAGTGCAGGGCAATCGCCTGGCGCTCGGGCCCGCGCAGGAGGGCGAGGCTCCTGTTGAGGAGATCACCCTCGTCAACGTCGGTGCCTGCGACCTCGTCGATCAGATCGGTTTCGTCGACCCCCCAGGACTCGCCGAGCGGGCCCGGAGTGCTCGCGATGTGCTCCAGCGCCCTGCTTTCGGTGGCGCGCCGCCGGGAGTGGTCGGTCAGGCAGTTGAGCGCAATCGTGTAGAGCCATGTCTTCTCGCTCGCCTTGCGCGGATCGAATCGCCGGCGGGCGCGCAGAACCCGCTCGTAGGTGTCAGCGAGCAGATCCTCGGCCAGTGCCGGGTCGTTGGTGCGATAGCGGAGAAACCCGAACAGTGCCTGGGCGTGCTCGGCATACAGCCGCTCGAATGCATCGTTGCGGAGTCCTTCCACCCCGCCGGTATCGGCCATACGTCCAGACCAGCGAGCTTCCGTCTGGAATCTGGCCGGTCGTACGTATCAGACGGCATGAGCCACTCAAGCAAAGACAAGGAAAACCTTTTCTCGGATGACCTCCAAGAGGTTGCCGGCATGCTCCGCGACGGGCGTCCCACATTGGATCCGCTGGCACTGGATGCAGTCAAGCTGCGGGCGATGAGCAGGGCGCGCCGGTCCACCTCTCAACGACGCAAAGGATTCTTTATGCGATCACGCCTGACGACGGCAATAACAATCGGATTCCTAACCCTTGGCACCGGTGGCGCGATGGCGCTGGCCGGTGGCGGTCAGTTCGCAGGGTTCGGAGGAGGTGATGGCGGGAGCGCAAGCTTCAACCAGTACCGTGAATGTGACCACGGCAAGGGCCGTGGCAAGGACCACGAATGTCACGGCCACGAGGGAGAACACGGCGGCGGTGGTGATGGCGGCGGCGGTGACCATGGCGGCGGCAAAGGCGATGGCGGCCAAGGCGGTGGCAAAGGCGGCGGTGGTGACCATGGCGGCGGCAAAGGTGATGGCGGCCACGGCGAGCATCATCACGGCTAATGCCGAGATAGCAGATTGATGTGCACGTGAAGAGGGCCCACGATCGTTGTGGGCCCTCTTCAGCTTCCAGCGTCCCCTCTCTACACGCTGGAGCCGTCCCCGTCAGGCCGTTGCGCGTTCTCCCAAGCGGCCGGCCCGTCCCTCAGAAACGATTGGCTCGTTCCCAAGCGAGCGTGAGAGGATCAGCTCGTATCCCAGCGAGCCTTCAGGCCCCCCGGTCATCGAATCCTCGACGGTGGCTGGGAAAGCGCAATCTCCACGCGCGGCCATCTGGCAGACGGCTACAAAGACGAGCATGACCGCAAGCCACAGGACGACGAGGATCGCTCCCAAGAGCATCGTTATCGCCTGGTGTTGAGATGAAGGATCATGTAGTCCTATTCGGGCAAAACCGTGTCGTCCTTTAGGGGCAGCCTCAGCGCTAGACAGATAGGCCCCCTCGATATGTGACCATTAGGTCACCCAGGCCTGTGCTGGAGGCCGGGGAGACGCTCACGACACCCGGCTCGCTGCGCTGGCAGATCCGGGACGACCAGTCGCAAGCCTCGGCAGGGGCTGGTTGAGACCTAGGACGGCAGCAGGTCTACCAGGCGCGACGCGCGCGAACTGTCTCGAGCACGTAGCCAGCGAGCGAGATCGGCGACATCATGAACTGGTAGCAGAAGAAGTAGAACAGCAACCCGCGCTTGTTCTTGCGCACGCGCAGGTCCACGCTCCGAAAGACGTGGCGCTGATGAAAGTACATGACGCTGCCGAGCACGGCGTTGAGCGGCATCACCATCACGGTCATCGGCCCGACGATCGCGAAGTTGCCCGTCGCGGCCAGCACGACGCCGGGGATGAACGCGAGCGTGAAGGTCGCATCCAGGAACGGGAACAGGAAGTTGCCGGCGACCGAGTGGGAGTAGAAGTTCAGCTGCTTGAGCATGCCGAAGCCGTGATCGCGCAGTCCCTCGATCATCCCGCGCGCCCAGCGCCGGCGCTGGCGCGCGAACGCGCGCCAGTCCGCGGGCGCCTCGGTGAACGCGACCGCGGTCGGCTCGAACCCGGTGCGTCCGCCCGCTAGCAGCAGCCGCCAGGTGAGCACGATGTCCTCGCCGATCCGGTTCGGCCAGCCGCCCACGAGCTTCAGGGCGGTCGTGTCATACACGCTGAAGGCGCCCTGCGCGACGAGCGTTCCCTGCAGCAGCGCCTGACCGCGCTTGACGGTGGCGATGCCGAGGAAGTAGTCCCACTCCTGCGCGCGCGTGAGCATGTTCTCGCGTGAGTTGCGCACGAGCACTGCCCCCGCGACGGCAACCGTGTCGGGCGGCGAGACGAGCAGTCGCATCACGGCCCGTCTGAGCGAGTAGGGCATCAGCAGCGTGTCGGCATCGATCGTGGCCGTCAGCGGCGTGTGAACGGTCTCGAGCGCGGCATTGAGCGTGTTGGCCTTGCCGCCGTGCTCGGCTGCGAACAGTCGCACGCGCGGCTCGTGCTCCGCGTATGCGGCGACGACCTCGCGCGTGAAGTCGGTCGAACCGTCGTCGCACACCACGATCTCAAAGCGCGCGGGGTAGTTGGCGCGCAGCGCGTAGTCGAGGGTCGCGGTGATCGAGCTCTGCTCGTTGTAAGCAGCGATCAGCAATGTGATCACTGGAAACTCGACCTCGTAATGCAGAGGTGGCGGGCGGTCAAGGAGGATCGCAGTGATCAGCTGGATGTTCAGGTAGCCGGGAATGATCGCGATCCCAAGGATCACCAGGATCGCAAGCGGCGTGGAGATGTCGTGCCCGAGCGTTCCGATCCAGCTGCGCGACAGCCACAGCGAGAAGCAGACCCACGAGAGGCCCGCGACGAAGGTAAGGACGACCCGCAGCTTCAGTGGGATATAGACGCTGTGCCGTCGTTTGACGCCAGATGGGCGGCGCCGGCGCTCGCTGGGACGCGCGCGCGGCGCCGGGGCGTGCTCTGGCGCTCCGGGCGCGGGGACGGTGGTGGATTGCTGCTCGGAAGGTCTCATCGGCGTGGGTGATGCATCCACCCAGCACGGTTATCGACACGGCGGGAGTGCCCCTGAAGCTGCACCTCGCGCTAGGCTTCCTGCCCGAGCCCAACGAAGCGGAGGATGCAGATGGCTGAAACCCCGACGCTGTTCGTTTGCCACGGTGATGACGGCGGTCCGCGGATACATCCGTGTCGCCGCGTGCAGGAGGCGCTCCACGCCGCAGGCATCTCCTACGACAAGGTGCTAGCCGCTCACGGCAGCCCGATCCCGTTCCTGCGCAAAGGCTCGCGCGAGGAGCTGCGGGCGGCGACCGGCGCGGAGAAGCTGCCGGCGCTGAAGCTTGCAGACGGGACGGTCATCACCCACTCACGCGCGATCTTCTCCTGGATCGGCGAGCAGAAGTGAGCACTCACGCCTGACGCCGGTGGGGTCGGCGTGCCGCGGGCTCTCAGATCTTAGGCGGCAGCGAGCGGGCGTACTCCACGCCCCTGCTCACCCAGCGCTCGAGCTGGCGCTTTCTCTGAACGGCATCCGGATCGACCCGCAGCCAGCCGTCCATCTCCTTGCCGCGCATCTCGAAGGGCCCAGCACCCGGCTTGGCGCACAGCGCCTCGGTTTCGGCCGGATCGCAGCGCAGCAGCAGGCCGCCTCGCCCGCTGACGCTCACGGACATGTGGCCGCCGGTCAGGAAGGCCAGTCCCCCGAACATCTTCTTCTCGGTGACCCCCTCCTCGCAGGCGAGCAGCTCGCGGATGCGGTTGGCGAGATCCTCGTCGTATGCCATGCCCGGATTATCTCTTCTCAGAGAAGCCAATGGCACCAATGCGGGGTTATTAGATGCCAACACCCTTTATCGCCCATAACGTTTCCATAACGAAGATTTGGCTTGCGCAAGTCGGAAATTGCCCCTATCGTTCGTATAAAGGTCAAGCGGGATTGGGTCTGGCACACCTTTCGGGTGTGAGCGCCAGGCTCTCCCGCGATCTCTGTATACGCGTGCGCTGAGCTCAGATAACAACCAGGTAGTCGCCCCGCAAGGATGCCAGCCACTTACCATCTCTCCCACTTGCGCACCCTCGAGGCCGAGGCGGTTCACGTCATGCGTGAGGCCGCTGCTGAGTTCGAGCGGCCCGTTCTGCTGTTCAGCGGCGGCAAGGACTCGATCGTGCTGCTGCGTTTGGCGGAGAAGGCGTTTCGTCCTGGGCCGTTCCCGTTCCCGGTGATGCACGTCGATACGGGCCACAACTTTCCCGAGGCGATCGAGTTCCGTGACCGGCGGATGGCCGAGATCTCAGAGCGCCTGATCGTGGCTTCGGTGCAGGAGTCGATCCGGGCTGGGCGGGCTGTGGATGAGACAGGCCCGCGGGCGTCGCGGAACGGATTGCAGACGGTCACGTTGCTGGACGCGATCTCCGAGCACGAGTTTGATTGCGCGTTTGGAGGAGCAAGGCGCGATGAGGAGCGTGCGCGGGCGAAGGAGCGCATCCTGTCTTTCCGCGACGAGTTCGGCCAGTGGGAGCCCCAGGGGCAGCGTCCTGAGTTGTGGAGTCTTTACAACGGGCGCATCCGTAGAGGGGAGCATGTGCGTGTGTTCCCGATCTCCAACTGGACCGAGCTCGACGTCTGGCAGTACATAGCCGAGGAGCAGCTCGAGGTTCCTTCGATCTATTTCTCACACGAGCGCGAGGTGTTCGCGCGCGACGGGATGCTCTACGCGGTCAGTCCCTACGTTCAGCTCTCCGAGGACGAGCAGCCGTTTACGGCCTGGGTGCGCTATCGCACGGTGGGGGACATGACGTGTACCGGTGCGGTGCAGTCGCGAGCGTCCACGCTCGAGGAGGTGGTGCTCGAGATCGCCGCGACAGACGTAACCGAGCGGGGACAGACGCGGGCCGATGACAGGGTCACCGAGGCGGCGATGGAGGATCGCAAGCGCAAGGGGTACTTCTAGTGGCAATCTACGATCCCCAGATCCAACCATCCAGCGAGGATGCCCGTAACGTGTTCGCCTCTCTCTCTGATCGTCCGGCCGAGCTATTGCGCTTCGCTACCGCCGGGTCGGTGGATGACGGCAAGAGCACGCTGATCGGCAGGCTTCTCTACGACTCAAAGCAGGTTCTGGTGGACCAGCTCGAGCATGTCGAGCAGACCTCGAAGCGGATGGGCTCTGACTTCCTCGACCTGTCGCTGCTCACGGATGGCTTGCGGGCCGAGCGCGAGCAGGGCATCAC
>Ga0307373_10007530_pt1 | contig 16984 bp, 18 predicted proteins | sample OX2MG_FD_202534 | JGI IMG/M metagenome (GOLD analysis project Ga0307373, IMG submission 202534) | Soil microbial communities from Risofladan, Vaasa, Finland - OX-2 | ecosystem: Environmental > Terrestrial > Soil > Coastal area > Acid sulfate soil | place: Finland: Risofladan, Vaasa | collected... | reverse complement strand
GTGGCGACGGCGACGATCGTGAAGGCGGGCGCCCGCCGCAGCAGCCGCGCGGCATAGCGCAGGTCCTGAAGCAGCGTGTGCATGGCTGGCGCCTCCCGCGCGACGCCGGCGCCGGCGCCGGCCAGGCGACCCGTTCCGCCGGGCTATTCCGTGGCGGCGGCCATTTCCATGTCTTCGACAACGCGGCCGTCGAAGAGGTGGATGGCCCGCTCGGCGTGACGCGCGTACCGCGGATCGTGCGTCACCATGCAGATCGTGGCGCCGCCGCGGTGCAGCTCCCGCAGCAGATCCATGACCGCCTCGCCGCTGCGTGAGTCGAGGTTGCCGGTCGGCTCGTCCGCCAGCAGGATGAGCGGCTCGCCGGCGACGGCGCGGGCGACGGCGACGCGCTGCTGCTGCCCGCCCGACAGCTGGCTGGGCAGGTGCTTCGCCCGGTGGGCCATGCCGACGCGCTCGAGCGCCTCCTCCGAACGCCGCTTCCGCTCGGCCGCCTTCATGCCGCGATACGTGAGCGGGAGCTCGACGTTCTCGAACACCGTCAGATCGCCAATCAGGTTGAAACTCTGGAAGATGAAGCCGATCTCGCGGTTGCGGATCCGCGCCCGCTCCGACGCGGTCACGTCGGCGACCGTCCGGCCGTTGAGGAAGTAGCGCCCGTCGGTCGGTGTGTCGAGCAGCCCGAGGATCGACAGCAGCGTCGACTTGCCGCAGCCCGACGGCCCGGCAATCGAGACGTACTCACCCTTCCTGATGTCCAGGTGGACGCCAGCCAGCGCGTGCGTCTCGACCTCGTCGGTGTAGAACACCTTGGTGATGCCTTCGAGCTTGATCAGCGACTGGACGGATTCGGTCATGAGCGCTCCTCGTGCGCGGCGGACCCGGGCGGGCGGCCGCGGCGGCTACTTCAGGCGAACGCGATCCACGGCATCCCACGCCGACATGTCCGACAGGATGACCTGGTCGCCTGCCTTCAGGCCGCCCAGGATTTCGACGGTGTTCACCGAACTGCGACCCAGCTTGACCTGCGTGCGGACCGCCTCGTCGCCGCCGTCGACCAGCTTGAACAGGCCGACGGTGCTGTTCTCCTGCCCGAACGCCGGCCGGCCGACGTAGAGCACGTTCGTCAGCCGCTCCAGCTGGATCGTGCCGTCGACGCTCAGATCCGGGCGGGCCCCCCTGGGCAGCGGCCCCTGCATCCGCACGTCGACCGTGACGGTGCCGTTCTGGACGGCCGGATCGATCCGGGACACGTGCCCCTCGACCACCCCGTTCCGCGTGTCGATCGAGGCGAGCTGGCCGATCTGGATGTCCTTGGCCTGGGTCTCGGCGATCTTCAGCTCCGCCTTGAGCTTCGTCGGATCGACGACCCGGGCCAGGTTCGTCGTGTCGGTCACCCGCTGGCCGACGTCGACCGGCACCGCCTGCAGCACGCCGGCGATGCCGGCACGCACCTTCAGCGCCTCCACCTGGGACTGCCGCAGCCGGTAGAGCGCACGGAGCTGGTCGACCTTGGCTTCCTGCGCCGCCACCTGGGCGGTCGTCGACCGCGACGCGCCGTTGAGCTGCGCCTTGGCGAGCGCCAGCTGGGTCTTCAGCTGCTCGGCCTTGACGATCGACTGCCGCGTGATGAGCGCCGCCAGCAGCTGCTCCTTGGTCAGCTCTTCGTTGACCGTCGCCTGCATCTGGGCCTGGGTGTAATCGGACTGCACCTGGGCGACCGACGACTGCTGCGCCAGCGTATCGTTGGCGAGCTTCACGCGGAGACTCGCCAGGTCGGCTTCCGCCGCCTTCAGCTGCAGCTCCGCGTCCTCGGCCTGCTGCTGCAGCTGCTGGTTGCTCAGCAGCAGAATGACGCTGTCCGGCTTCACCGGCGTGCCGGGGTAGATGAGAATCCGCTCGACCCGGCCGTCGGTCGTGGCCGGAATCCAGGTGATGTCCTCAGGAACCAGCGTCCCCAGCCCCCGCACCTGCCGGAGCATGGACCCCCGTTTGACCGTGTCGATCCAGACGGTCGACCGGTCCACGGTCGGCGCCGCCGGCTTGAGGCGCGACAGGCCCAGCGTGATGAGCGCCACGGCCACCAGGCCCCCGGCGAAATAGAAGATCCGCCGGCGGCGTTTGTTGCGAGCGACTGAGGACGGGCGGGCAATATCCATAGGCGAAGTGAACTTTGGATGCTTAGACGGAAACCGTCGCAAAAACGATCACGCCCGTCATCCATCAACGGTCATGCCAGACCGCGGCGCAGTACTAATTGATTGATACGTCTGGGATTATACACTGCTCGGCGGCGGCGGGGCAGGCCGGATTGTCCGAAACCGGGACGCGGGCGTCCCACGACTGGACGCCCTGGCGCGAAGAGCCCGGAGAGGCTCGTTCAGGCCAGGACCTGGCGGGCGACCTCGTACAGGCCGGGCGCGTGCAGGTCGGTATCCTGCATCCAGGCCTCGTCGATGCCCAGTTCCCCGCAGACCGGATCCGCCAGCGGATCGGCGACGTGCGGCTCGCAGCCGAATCCATAGCGGTGGCTCAACACGTTCGCCAGGTAGACGACGGCCGTCTCGCGGGGGTAGCGGGTGGCCTGGCGGTAGTCGTGATGGTAGAGGATCGGCTCTTCGAGCGTGGTCGGCAGGTTCCAGCGATGGAGCATCCGGGCGCCGATCTCCGCGTGCGCCTCCACGAGCACGTCCTCGAGTTCGCGCGGGTCCATGCGGACGCCGGTCTGCCGCTCGTGGTCGTGCGCCAGCTTCAGGATCACGAGCTTGCCGATGTCGTGGAGCAGGCCGGACAGGAACGCCTCGTCTTCGGATGTGGCGGCGCGGTCGGCGACCAGCCGGGCGAGGTAGGCGGTGCCGATGCTGTGGTCCACCAGCCGGCGGCCGTTCTGGCCGTAGAGCTTCTGGTCGTACATCCGCGAATAGAAGGAGATGGTCACGACCAGGTTCCGCACGGCGGTCGTGCCGATCCGGACGACCGCTTCGGTGACGGTGGAGATCTCGCGCATCGGGGCGCAGTACGCCGAGTTGGCGAGCGCCAGCAGCCGGGACGCCAGCACCTGATCCTTGGAGACGATGCGCACCAGCTGCGCGGCCGACGTGTCGGGGTCGGCCGTCATCTCGATGACCCGGGTGGCGAGATCCGGCAGCATCGGGAGCGAGGTGTCGCAGTCGGCGAGTCGGCTTTTCAGCGTGAGCACCTGGACGCCTCCTGGGACATCTCGCCAGGCCGGGGCTGGCCCGCCCGGGTCAGGACCAGCTCCACGAAGATGTCTTCGTTGTCGAAGCGGAACGGACAGACGACGCGATGGATGGTGCCGGGATGGCCCGGCACGACGGGATGGAAGACCATCGTCTCGAAGAGGTCTTCGGTCGTTCGCGTGAGGACGGGGATCATTCTCGGATCCAACACAACGCTCCTTGGCGCCGGCCGCCGCCACGGCAGCCGCCGGGCGCGTCCGTCGCCCGGCGGGCGGCGGCGCTACCGGGCGAGCGCCGCCGCGATCTTGTCCTTGAACGTGTCCGGCGTGAACGGCTTGACGATGTAATGGTTCACCCCGGCTTCCATCGCCTGGACGATGTCGTCCTTGGCGGCGTTGGTCGTCACCATGAGGACCGGGAGCTCGCGCAGCTTGTCCATGGTGCGGACCGCCCGGATGAAATCGATGCCGCTCATCTCCGGCATGTTCCAGTCGGTGATGATCAGGTCCACGGCGCCGCCGTCCGAGAGGCGGTCGATCCCCTCGCGGCCGTTCGCCGCTTCGACGACATCCTGGTGGCCCAGTTTGTTGAGCGTATTGATGATGATCCGCCGCATCGTCGACGAGTCGTCCACAACCAGAAAACGCATACCGTGACTCCGCTTCGAGGGGGCCCGACGGACCCCGGCTGGTCCGGCACAGTCCGCCCGCACCGAAGTAATCGGCCGGCGCGGCAGGGGCTTGAGCGGCCGCCGGCGGGAAAATCGCTTGAAAGACCGGGAGGAGACGGGACGCTCGGTGTATGCTGGGCGGAGACCCCGGGGGGCGCGGGGGCCGGGCCGGAGCGACCGGCGGGGGCGCGCGCGGGCGGAGAGGATGATGACCGACAACACGGCCGGCCGTCCGGGCGCCGGTGGGGCGCATCCGGAGCGGAGCGGCATCGCGAGCTACGGGCTGGAGGACGACCGGCTCCGCCATCTGAACCGCCACGCGATGGTCGGGCAGTTCGTGTCCGGCGTCGCTCACGAATTGAACAACCCGCTGCAGGTGGTCGCCGGTCTGGTCGAGCTCCTGCAGGACCGGCAGGACCTGCCGCCGGACGTGACCGCGAAGCTCGAGAAGATCGGGACGCACGCGACCCGGGCCAGCGAGACGATCCGGAACCTGCTGTCGTTCGCGCGGGATTCCCGCGCGGAGTGGACGCGGGTCGAGGTGAACCGGCTGCTGGACCACGCGCTGTCGCTGCGGCGGTACCAGCAGGCACGGAGCCGGATCACGACCACCGTGGACCAGCCGATCGAGGGGACCTGCGTGGTCACCGGGTCGCCGCAGCAGCTCGAGCAGCTGCTGCTCAATCTGATCATCAACGCCGAACAGTCGCTGGCGCAGAATCCCGATGGCGCGGAGCGGAAGATCGTCATCCGGCTCTGGCGGGAGGACGGGCGCGTGCACCTGATGGTGCAGGACACCGGGCCGGGCATCACGGCGCCGGAGCGGATTTTCGAGCCGTTCTACACGACGCGCCCGGCGGACGAAGCGATCGGGCTCGGGCTGCCGGTCGCCCAGGCGATCGCGGCCGCCCACGGCGGGCGCGTGGGGCTGGAGGAGACCGCGTCGGGCGCGGCCTTCATCGTGGAACTGCTCGAAGCGGCCGAGTGAGACGGGATCGCCGCGCGTGACGCGGCGATCCGAATCTCCGGCGCGGCCTCACGCCACCGAACTCTGTCCTGACAGATTCAGCCGCTGCAGCTTGTCGATGAGGGTGGTCCGGCTCAGATGGAGCAGCCGGGCCGCCTGGCGCTTGTTGCCCCCGGTCTTTTCCAGGCACCGCAGGATCAGTTCCCGTTCCAGCTGCGAGACGACGGAGGCGAAGTTGATCCCTTCGTCCGGGATCGTGACCGCCGGCAGCAGCAGCGAGCGGGCCGGCTCGACGATCTCCTCGGGCAGGCTCGCGGGGGAGATCTCGCGCTCGTGGCCGGTCATGGCCGCGGCGTGTTCGATGGCGTTCTCGAGCTGGCGGATGTTGCCCGGCCAGGAATAGCCCATCAGACAGCGGACGGTTTCCTGGGTCAGGGTCTTCAGCGCGAGCCCGTTGTTCTTGCAGGACTTCTGGACGAAGTGCCGCGCGAGCAGCGGGATGTCCTCGCGCCGTTCGCGGAGCGCCGGCAGGGTGACCGGGATGACGTTGAGGCGGTAGAAGAGATCCTCGCGGAACGTCCCGGCCTTCACCAGCTTGCGCAGGTCGGTGTTGGCGGCGGCGATCACGCGGGCGTCGAACTTGATCGACTTCGATTCGCCGACCCGCTCGATCTCGCGCTCCTGGAGCGCCCGCAGCAGCTTGGCCTGGAGCGGCAGCGACATCAGCGCGACTTCGTCGATGAACAGCGTCCCCTTGTGCGCGAGCTCGAAGCGGCCGACGCGGCCGCTGACCGCCCCGGTGAACGCCCCCTTGGCGTGCCCGAACAGCTCGGTCTCGGCGAGCGGCTCGGGGATGGCGGCAGCGTTGAACCCGACGAAGCGCTGCTCGGCCCGCGGGCTGTTGTGGTGAATGGTCCGCGCGATCAGTTCCTTGCCGGTGCCGGTCTCGCCCTGGATCAGCACGGTGCTGTTCATCGGCGACACCAGTTCCAGCGTCGAGAACACGTGCTGCATCGACGGGCTCTGGCCGATGACGTTGTCGAACCGGTACCGTTCGTGCAGCTGGGCGCGCAGCGTGGCGTTCTCCTCGCGCAGGCGCGGCTCGTTGACGGCGGCGTGCAGGATGCGGGCGAGCTGCGTCAGCTGGAACGGCTTGATCAGGAAGTCGGTGGCCCCGTGCTTGATGGCCGCCACCGCCTCCGTCACCCCGCCATATCCGGTGATGACCACGGCCACGATCTTGGGGTATCGTTCCAGCGCGGCCGCCAGCACGTCCATGCCGTCGGCATCCGGCAGGCGCAGGTCGATGACGAGCGCGTCGTAGGCGAACCCCTTGAGACGGGCATGGGCTTCGGCCGCATCGGGAGCCTGGGCCACGGCGAATCCGTCGGCCTCCAGGGACTCCGCGACGAGTCCCCGCAGGTCCGCTTCGTCCTCGACCACCAGCACGCAGGGGCGGGGACGCCGTACCGGACCGGGGTCAGCGGCTTCTGGCAGCACGTTGGTCTCTGTTCCGAGCGAGTGGAGTGGCATTATACCCATAGCGGGTTGGGCTCGCACAAGTTAAGTGGTTCGGGCCGTCAGGGTCTTCACAGAGTCTTCACAGAAATCGCCATCATGCCGATTACGAAAATCGGGACACACCCGTCCCTCGGAGCAGCAAAGTCAATGCCAGCAGCCAGCCCGGCGGGTCGTCCGTTCGAGGTCCTGGTCGTTGATGACGAGGCCGACGTCCGCGAGCTGCTGGTCGAGTACTTCCGCGACCGCGGGTTCGAGGTGAGCTCGGCCGCGGACGGACGGGCGGCCATCACGGCGATCGAGCGCGCGCCGGCCCGTTTCGGCTTGATAATGACGGACTTACAGCTGCCAGGCGCCGACGGCCTGGCGGTGCTGCGCGCCGCCAAGGAGGTGAGCCCCTCCTCGTACGTGGTCATCATCACCGGCTACGCGTCGCTCGATTCGGCGATCCAGGCGGTGCGCTTCGGCGCCTACGACTATCTGACGAAGCCGTTTTCGCTCGGCCAGATCGACGTCATCGTCAATCGTTTGACGGACCGCATGGCGCTGGAGACGGAAAATCGACAGCTGTCCCGGCAGGTCGGTGACCGCCCGGCGGCGCGAGAAACGAGCGAAAGTTCGCCGCTTCTGCTGGCGCGTTTGGACGCGCTCGACAGCCGTCTGGCCCGGATTGAAGCCATGGTCGGCGACCTGCGCGATCGGCGGTTCGAGCGGATTGAGGAGCTGTTCCGCGAGATCCGCGGCGACGGTCCGAAGTAACCCCGCCCGCCGCCGCGTCGCGGACGCCTGAACGTCCGCGGTGTCGCCGCGCCGACAACTCCCCGTGTCTGCGCGATCCAGTCCGCTCCCGCCGTGCCGCGGCCGCCCGCCGCAGCGCCCGGCGATCTGCCTGCCCGTCCACGCCCTCCCGCTGTCGCCCTCCCGAGGGGCATCAATCTTGCTCAATGAACCGCCGAAGGCACCGGTCGACCGGATCATCGGGTCGCTCCGCCGGAACTTGAACAGGGAGGACGGAAGCGTGGCGAACATCAGCGATGCCGCCATCATGTCGGCGCTGCGGCAGCAGATGACGGTCGCGGTCGCGCGCGAGACGGTGGCGGCCGGCAATCTCGCGAACCTGGACACGCCCGGCTACAAGGCACGCGAAGTCGACTTCAAGTCGGTGCTGGCGGGGCAGCTCGGCGCGCTGCCGCTCGAGACGACCAACGCGGCCGACCTGCCGGGGACGGTGCCGGCGGACGCCGGGACCGTGGTGGCGCCCAATCTCCCGGAGCGGCGCGACGGCAACACGGTGCAGCTCGATCAGCAGCTGCTGAACATGCAGCAGGCCTCGATTGATTTTTCGGCGGCGCAGACGGTGCTGGCGGAGAAATTCCGGCTGGTGCGCTACGCCATCAACGGGCAGTAGCAGTAAGGGCGGGAATCCTGGAGGACTGATGCCGTGGATACGCTGAACGGAGCCCTGTCGGCCAGTGCGAGCGGATTGAACGCGGAGCGGACGCGGATTGACGTGGCGGTGTCGAACCTGGCCAACGCCGACACCACGCAGGGGGCCAACGGCCAGCCCTACCGCCGGCGCGACGTGGTGCTGCAGAGCGACCAGACGCGGTCGTTCGACTCGGCGCTGGGGCAGACGGGGGCGATCGGGGTGAAGGTCGTCCAGGTCGTGCAGGATCAGGCCGCGCCGCGCCTGCAGTACGACCCGACGAACCCGGATGCGAACGCGAACGGCTACGTGGCGCTGCCGAACGTGAGCGTGCCGCAGGAAATGGTCAACATGCTCGGCGCGGCGCGCGCGTACCAGGCGAACCTGGCGGCCGTCAGCCTGATCAAGAGCCTCATCCAGAAGGCGATCGCCATCGGCCAGGCCTAGCCCTCAAGGAACTTCACGTCATGCCGATTCAATCGATCGGGAGCGGACTGGCGTCGGCGCTGTCCGGCCAGACGCCGGGTGCGGGCGGGTCGGGCGCGTCCTCGAACGGGCTCTCGTTCGGCGACTCGCTCGGCAAGCTGCTCGCCGACGTGAAATCGTCGGCCGGGGCGGCCAACGACGCGGTCGGGAAGATGCTGGACGGCTCGGGCGACGTGCACACGGCGATGATCGCGCTGCAGCGCGCCGATCTCACGCTGCAGCTGACCGTCCAGGTGCGCAACAAGCTGGTTTCGGCGTACCAGACCATCATGCAGATGGGCGTGTAATGGTCCGCCGTCCTCCAACGCGGCGCGGTTGCGATGAACCCTGAACAGCTGCTGGCCCGGCTCAAGGCCCTCTACGGGACGCTGACGCGGAGGCAGCTCCTCACCATCGGCGGGGCGTTCCTCGGCGTGGTCGGCCTGACGGTCATCTGGGCCTACTGGCTCAACGCCCCCGACTACCGGCTGCTGTTCTCCGACATGGACGCCAGTTCGGCCTCCCAGGTCGTCCAGAAACTCAAGGCGGAGAAGATCAGTTACCAGCTGACCGACGGCGGGCGCGCCATCCTGGTGCCGGCCGACAAGGTCGACGAGCTGCGGATCGACCTGTCGGCGCAGGGGCTGCCGTCGAGCGGGCGGATCGGCTTCTCGCTGTTCGACCGGACGCAGTTCGGCGCCACCGATTTCGTCGAGCACGTCAACTACCTCAGGGCGCTCGAAGGCGAGCTGGAGCAGACGATCTGCTCGCTGCGCGAAGTGCAGAGCGCCCGGGTGAACATCGCGATGGCGAAGGATTCGGTCTTCACGACCCGCGAGCAGCCGACCAAGGCGTCGGTCGTGCTGCAGCTGCGGCGGCGGGGTGAGATCGACCCGGCCACCGTGAACGGCATCGTCAACATGGTGTCGGCGAGCGTCGAGGGACTCACGCCGGCGAACGTGGTCATCCTGGACAGCTACGGCCGCCAGCTCAATCAGGCCGGCGACGGCGACGCGCTGAGCGGGCCGCAGCTCGGCGAGCAGCGCCGGATCGAGCACGAGCTCTCGGCGCGCGTCGTCCGGCTCCTGGAGCCGATCGTCGGGATCGGCCGGGTGCGCGTGAACGTGTCGGCCCGCCTGAATCCCTCGAGCCAGGACGAGACCGACGAGCAGTGGCAGCCGAACCCGGTCGTGCGCAGCCAGCAGGTGACGACCGACGCCAGCAGCGCGGTCAATCCCGGCGGCATCGCCGGCGCCCGCGCGAACATGCCGCCGCCGATGCCGGCGACCCCGGCCAAGACGCCGCCGCCGACGTCGCTGGCGGCCGCGACGCCGGCGGTCGGCCGGAACATCACCCACAGCTCGGAGACGACCAACTACGAGATCAGCAAGGTGGTCCGGCACTCGATCACGCCGGGCGGCGAGGTCGCGCGGCTGTCGGTGGCGGTGATCCTGGACGACGAGGCGGAGGTCACGCGGGCCAAGAACGGCAGGACGGTGGAGTCGGAGAAACCGCTCCCGCCCGGCCAGCTGAAGGAGATCCAGGGGCTCGTCGCGGCGGCCGTGGGACTCGACCCGAGCCGGGGCGACCAGCTGACGGTGGAGAACATCCCGTTCCACCAGACGCTGCTGGACGTCGGCCAGCGGACGCCGACCGGCTGGCAGCGCTACCTGCGGCAGATCTGGATCGGTGTGGCGGTCGGCGTCGTCCTGCTCATCGCGCTGATCGGCTTCTTCGGCTGGCGGATCGCCGGGAAGCGGAAACGGAAGACCCTGGTGGCGAAGACGGCGAAGCAGGTGGCCGGCGCCGGGCTGTCCCAGCAGCTCCCGCGGACGGTGCAGGATCTCGAGAGCGAGATCGAGGCGCAGCTCGATGCGATGAGCAAGTCGGGCGAGCCCCGCAAGCTGCCGGTCCTGACCCGCCGGATCGGCGGTCTGGTGTCCGAGAACCCGAAGGCCGTGGCGCAGCTGCTGCGGACGTGGATGGCGGAGGATCAGCGGTAGGCCATGGCACATCGGCAGGTCACCCCGTCGGGCACGCGGAAGGCGGCGATCCTCACGCTCGCGCTGGGCGACCGCTGGACGCGCGAGGTCTTCAAGTTCTTCAGCGAGGAGGAGATCGAGCGGATCGCCCGCGAGGTGGCCGAACTGGGCACCGTGCCGGCGGAAGCCAGTGAGAAGATCCTCGAGGAATTCCACCAGATGGCGGTCGCCTCGGAGTTCATCACCCGCGGCGGCGTCGACTACGCGAGCCGGCTGCTCAACGATTCCCTCGGCCAGGAGGCCGCGCAGCGGATCATCGATCGGCTGGTGAAGTCGTACCAGTCGACGGCCGGCTTCACGTCGCTCGAGAAGGCGGATCCGCAGCAGCTCTCGAAGTTCATCCTCGGGGAGCACCCGCAGACGATCGCCCTCATTCTGGCGCACCTCAACGCCACGAACGCGGCGCAGCTCATCACGCTGCTGCCCGACGTGCTGCGCGCCGACGTGCTCACGCGCATGGCGAATCTCGACGACATCTCGCCCGACGTCATCACGCGCATCTCGTCGGTGATCGAACAGCGCCTGAAGACGGTCGGCAGCACGAGCCGCGAGTCGTTCGGCGGCGTCCGCGCGGTCGCGGAGCTCTTCAACCGGCTCGATCGCAGCGTCAGCCAGCCGGTGCTGGAGGCGATCGAGGCGCAGACGCCCGATCTCGCCGTCTCGATCCGCAATCTCATGTTCGTCTTCGACGACCTCCAGTACGTCGATGACGCGGCCATGCGGGAGATCGTGCAGCGGGCCGACAAGAAGGTGCTGTGCGTCGCCCTCAAGGGGGCGACCGAGGAAATCCGCCAGCGCTTCTTCCAGAACATGTCGAAGCGGGCCGGCGAGATGCTGAAGGAGGAGATGGACGTGCTGGGCGCCATCCGGCTCCGCGAAGTGGAAAAGGCGCAGCACGAGATCGTGGCCATCGCCCGGAAGCTCGAGGAAGAAGGGCTGATCGTCACCGGCGCGGCGGCGGGGGAGCCGTATGTCGTTTAGGGCGCGGCGGCTCGGCGCGGGGGCCAGCGTCGAGCCCTTCCCGTGGGCCACGCTCGAGGACGCCGGGGCCGTGCCGGGGGCCGCGGCGCCGGCAGGCGCGCGCGCGATGCCGGGCCGGTCCCCGGTGCCCCAGTCGGTGGCGCCGGCCGCGCCGGCCGCCGTCGAGGAAGCCCGGCCGCCGGCGGCGCCGGCCGCTCCGGCGATCGATCAGGAGCAGGTGCAGCGGCGCCTGGCGGAGCTGGAGCGGGAAGCGTTCGCCAAGGGCCATGCGGCCGGGGAGCAGGCCGGGCTGGAAGCCGGCTCGACGCGCGCCGACGCGATGCTCCGCCGCCTCGGCCGGACGCTCGAGGAGATCGACGGCCTGCGCGCGCAGATCATCGCGCAGACCGAGCGTCAGATGGTGCAGATCGCGCTGGCCGTGGCGAAGCGGATCCTGCACCGCGAAGTGTCGATCGACCAGGACCTCGTCGTCGCCATCGCCCGGGTGGCGCTCGACCGCCTCGGCGAAACCGCGAACGCGACCATCCGCCTCAATCCCGACGACTGCGCGGCCCTGGCCACCCGCCGCGGCGCCGAGTGGGCCGGCAGCCGCGTCACGGTCGTGCCCGACGCGGGCGTGAGCCGCGGCGGCTGCCGCGTCGAGTCCGAGTTCGGGTTCATCGACGCCGGCGTCGATGCGCAGTTCGAGCAGCTCGTGCACGGCCTGCTCGGCGACGGTGAGGCCGTGCCCGTGCCGGACGGAGCCGATGGAACCCTTTTCGCTGACCCCGTTTCTTGACCGGGTCGAACAGACCGACCCGATGCCGCTCTGCGGCCACGTGGTCCGGACCGTCGGCCTCGTGGTCGAATCCCGCGGCCCGCGCGCCCGCGTCGGCGAGCTGTGCGAGCTGCTCGGCGCCGGCGGCGAGCCGCCCGTGCCGGTCGAGGTCGTGGGCTTCCGCGACGGCAACGTCCTGTCGATCCCGCTGGGCGGGACCGCCGGCATCCGGCCCGGCGACCGGATCGTCACGCGGTCCAGCCGGACGGCGATCGCGGTGGGGGAGGCGCTGCTCGGCCGCGTCATCGACGGGCTCGGCCGGCCGCTCGACGGCCGCGGGCCGATCGTCGGCGCCGCCGAATATCCCCTGCACCCGCCGCCGCTCAACCCGCTGGCCCGGGACGGCATCGTGGCCCCGCTCGGCACCGGCGTGCGGGCGATCGACGCCCTGCTGACGTGCGGCCGCGGCCAGCGCCTCGGCCTGTTCGGCGGGTCGGGCGTCGGCAAGAGCACCCTGCTGGGCATGATGGCCCGCACCACCGCCGCCGATGTCGCCGTCATCGGGCTGGTCGGCGAGCGCGGCCGCGAGGTGCGCAGCTTCATCGAACACGATCTCGGCGCGCGCGGCCTCACGCGGTCGGTCGTCGTGGTGTCGACCTCGGACACCCCCCCGCTCGTGCGGCTGCGGGCCGCCTACGCCGCCACGGCCATCGCCGAATACCTCCGCGACCAGGGCAGGCAGGTCCTGCTGCTGATGGATTCGATCACCCGGTTCGCCATGGCCCAGCGCGAGGTCGGGCTGGCGGCCGGCGAGCCGCCGACGGCCAAGGGCTACCCGCCATCCGTCTTCGCCCTGCTGCCGAGCCTGCTCGAGCGGGCGGGCAACGTCCGGGGGCGCGGCGGCATCACGGCGCTCTATACCGTGCTGGTCGAGGGAGACGACACCAACGAGCCGATCGCGGACCACGTCCGCGCCATCCTCGACGGCCACATCGTGCTGTCGCGCGACCTGGCCGCCCGCAACCACTATCCCGCGATCGACATCCTGCAGAGCGTCAGCCGGACGATGCCCGACGTCACCGCGGTCGAGCACCGGCTGAAGGCGGCGCAGGTGCGCGAATGGCTGGCCACGCTGCGCGACAGCGAGGACCTGCTGAGCGTGGGCGCGTACGTGCCGGGACAGAACGCCCGGCTGGACGAAGCCCTGGCGAAGCGGGACGCGGTCGAGGCGTTCCTGACGCAGGCGCCCGAGACCAGCACGACGGCCGCCGAGGCGCGCGACTCCCTGCTGGCGCTGTGACCGGCGCAACGGCCGGCCGGACGATCCGGCCGCGACGGTTTCCGGACATATTGCGCTGACGGGCCGGGATCGCCGGGCGGAGCAACCACGCATCATGCGTCCATTCCGGTTTCGGGCGGCCATCGTCCTCGACCTGCGGCAGAAGACGGACCAGGAGGCGCAACGCGCGCTGGCCCTCGCCAAAGCGGCGGTTCTGACCGCCGAGACGGCGCTGGCCGACGCCGAGGCGGCCTGGACCGAGGCCCTGCGGCGCGCCGCGGAGGCCCAGGCGTCCGCCCAGGACGAGACGGTCCTGCTCTGGTACCGGAATTGGATGGTAGGGCGGCAGCAGGACGTGACGCACTGCCGGGCGGTGCTCGACGAACGCCGCGCGGTGCTGCAGGCGGCGACCCGGACGGCCATGGAGGCCCGACGGGCACTGCGCGTGATCGAACGCTACAGGGACCGGGTCTGGCGGACCTACCAGCGCGAGGCGCTGCGGGCCGAGCAGAAGGACCTGGACCTGCTCGGGACGTTACAGCATGCGGCGCGGCACCTCGTGCCGGGAGGACGTGAATGAGCGTGAGCCAGACCGGTGCCTCGACCAGTCCCTCGTCGGGCACCGGGCAACCGAACTCGAACTCGGCCGGGACGGCCGGCCTGCCGGCGACCGTGGGCAGCCTGGGCCAGAACGCCTTCCTGCAGCTGCTGGTGACGCAGCTCCAGAATCAGGATCCGCTCCAGCCGCAGGATCCCACGCAGTTCGTCGCCGAACTCGCGCAGTTCAGCTCGCTGAACATGCTGAGCACGATCAACACCTCGGTGCAGGCGTTGCCGACGCAGATCGGCGCGGCGATCGCGCCGGCCACCACCGCCACCACCGGCACACCGGCGTCCAGCGGGACGCCGGCGCCGACCGGCACGAATTCGGGCACCAGCGCGGCGTGATCGTCCGCGCCGGGGGGCGCACGGTCATGCAGTAATCCGGTATTCACCTGGAGGACAGGCACCCATGGGATCTTTCTCTGCAGCGCTTTCGGGCCTGAACGCGAATGAAGCTGCCCTGAACGTCATCGGCAACAACCTCGCCAACATCAATACGGTCGGCTACAAGACGAGCACGGTCAACTTCTCCGACCTGGTCAGCCAGACCGTGGGCGGCTCGAGCTTCGACCCCATGCAGGTCGGCCTCGGCGTGGCGACCAGCGCGATCTCGCCGTCGTTCAGCCAGGGCGCCCCCGAGAACACGCAGACGCCGACCAACGCCGCGATCCAGGGCAACGGCTTCTTCGTGTTGAAGAACTCGTCGGGCGGCCTCGAGTATTCGCGGGCCGGCGATTTCACGTTCGACAACAACGGCACCCTGGTCGCGCCCGACGGTTCGACGGTGCAGGGCTACACCGGGCTGACCTCCTCCGGCACGATCAATACCAGCGGGCAGCCGACCGACATCACGGTCTCGCCAGGCGCGCTGCAGCCGCCGAGCGCGACGACGTCGTTCACCGCGACGACCAATTTGAACGCCACGGCCACGGCCGGCAACACGTACACCTCCTCGGTGCAGGTCTACGACGCCCTCGGGACGCCGCACGTGATGACCATCACGTACACGAACGCGGGTGCGGGCGTCTGGAACTATGCCGTCACCCTGCCGGGCGCCGAGGTCACCGGGGGCACCGCAGGTACGCCGTACGCCATTCCGGCGGCCGACAACGGCACGGGGCAGGTGGTGTTCGGCGCGAACGGCACGCTCAGCACGGTGAAGGCCGGCACGGGCGCCGCGGCGCCGCCGGCCGACTTCACGATCACCACCCCCACCTGGAGCGACGGCTCCGCGGCGAGCAGCATCCAGTGGAACATCCTCGACAGCAACGGCAATCCGACGCTGACCGGGTACAACGCGACGTCCGCCACCTCGTCGGTCAATCAGAACGGGTCGGCACCCGGCCAGGTGAGCGGCGTCACTATCGCGCCGGATGGCACCATTACGGCCACCTTCGGGGCGGGCCAGACCGTGCCGGTCGGGCAGCTCGCGCTCGCCAACTTCAACAATCCGAACGGCCTGACGAAACTCGGCGGCACCGCCTTCGGCCAGACGCAGGCCTCGGGGGTTGCCAATATCGGCGTGGCCGGCACGGGCGGGCTCGGTACCATTACCGGCAGTGCGCTCGAACAGTCGAACGTCAACATGGCAACCGAGTTCACGAACATGATCCTGGCCCAGGCCGGCTACGAGGCGAACGCCAAGTCGATTACGACCGGCGACCAGATCCTGCAGGACACGTTGATGCTGGTTCGGTAGGGCATAAACGCATCGGCACCGGGTACGGGTGACGGCGGATCCGTCCGTCGTCGCCCCCGTCCGGACGGAGAGGGGTCTTGGCTCTCGATCGACTGTTCAGCGCCGGCAGCAGCGCGCCGGCATCGCCGTTTCCGCTCACACCCGCGGCGCGCACCGGGACGGCGGCCGGCAGCGCCTTCAGCGACCTGCTCGCGCAGCAGACGGCGGCGCCCTCTGCCGCGCCGGCGGAGCCGGCGTCCTTGCCGCCTGCCCGCCCGGCGGCGACCAGGCCGTCCGCCCAGGCCGGCACTGCGCCGGCGCGGCCGCTCGCGTCGCCGCTCGCGCGAGCGAAATCGCGCCCGCCCGCACCGGCCCGGTCCGCCAACGCACCGGCCGCAGCGAACGCCGCTGCGCCCAACTCCGCGCCCGGCCAGGGGAGCCAGCCTGCGGCGATCGCGCCGACCCAGCCGGGCACGACAACGACCGGCGCCACGACGGCCGGCACGGCTGCTGCTCAGGCGCAGGCCGACCCGGCCGATGCGCCGCAGAATCCGGCGCCGGTGTCGGCTCCATCACCCACGGCCCGGCAGTCCGGACCGGACGCGGCGCAGGGTAACGCACCAGCCACAAAGGGAACCGCGTCGACCAGTGCGCAGGCTCCGCCGGCCGCCGGCGTGCCGCTCAATCTCGTCCCTCTCGCGCAGGTGCAGACTCCACTGCCGGCGAATCCCGACGCGTCGTCCGGTGTGACCGCCGGCGCGGGTGTCCCGAATGCCTCGGCTGCCGCTACGAACGGGGCCGCGGCCGGTTCGAGCGGCCAGACGGCAGATCCGCAGGGCGACGGTTCGGCGACGAGCGCGAGCCCCCAGCCGGCAAACGGTCCGGCGGCGCCGGCCGCCATGCCTGCCGCGGGCGCTACTTCATCCGCGCAGGTGACCGACGGGAGCGGGACCGATCGGGCCGCGCTTGCGGCGGCAGCGGCCGCGCAGCGGATTCAGGCCCTGACGACCGCCACGGCGACACCTTCCGCCTCGGACACCGCCGCGGCATCCGCCGGCGCACAGGTCGGTTCCCAGGATTCGAACGCGCCCGCGTCGGCCGCGGCGGGAGCCGCCCCGGCGAGCGCCGCGAATGCCGGACCGGCCGCCGCCCCGGCAGCAACGCCGGCCGGCGCGCCGCCAGCCGCCCACGCGCCGATGGCTCCCGCGCCGCCTCATGGTGCGGCCCCGCAGGATGCGCAGTCGGTGGCTCGCGGCGTGGTCCAGGCGGCGTTGAACAGTCAGTCCGAACCGGCGGCCGCGCCGACCGCGAGCGCGACCGCATCCGCGGCGCCGGGCAGCAGTGCGGCTCCGCCCGCGCCCGGCTCGAACGCCGCGGTCGCCGCCAATACCGCGGCCATGG
>Ga0307373_10007529_pt1 | contig 16985 bp, 15 predicted proteins | sample OX2MG_FD_202534 | JGI IMG/M metagenome (GOLD analysis project Ga0307373, IMG submission 202534) | Soil microbial communities from Risofladan, Vaasa, Finland - OX-2 | ecosystem: Environmental > Terrestrial > Soil > Coastal area > Acid sulfate soil | place: Finland: Risofladan, Vaasa | collected... | reverse complement strand
TGCTTTTTCCATTCTCTGTTTTAAATCTGTTTTGCTTAAATGCCCTTGCAGGTTAAATCGTTTCATATTTAAAAGTTTAACTGCAAAGGTAAACTATATTAGTATATTTGATAGCGGTTTAGTATTACATAAAATAGCTATTACCGATAGCAATAGTATGTTGCGCAATTCGTATTTTTGTCCCTGTGGACGGCGAAAGTCTTTAATGTCTGTAAAAAAGGTAGTAAGCATAATATGGTAAACTATTGTTTTTTAGTTCATTACAAAGTTATCCACATCTTTAATGCGTACTGCCTTTTTTATTTTTTAGCATTGAACAGCCCTGGACGAGTGTTATTCAAAACTGGGGAATTATACTTCACCAGTTTTTAACTATCTTTCAAAACAGATGCAGAATCTAAAATAGTGTTTACACAATTTACTTTATAGTCTCTTTTAAAATGCTAAAGATGGACTTATTCTATATCTTTACAATGGTACACCATTAACCTATGAAACCCAAGTGTATTTTTTAAAACACTAACTCTGGCAGATCCAATGTTACTCATAATATCTATAAAATTCTTCAGCTTAATGACGTTTATTTTATTTGTTTTTAACGCAAATGCTACTAATTATTATCTTTCCAATTCCGGCAATGATGCTAATTCCGGAACCGATCCATCTTCTCCATGGAAGACGTTGAATAAATTAAATTCATTTAAAAACCTGAAGAAGGGAGATAATGTATTCTTTAAAAGAGGCGATACTTTTTATGGAAGTATTACTGTAAGTAATTCTGGAACGGCTGGAAATCCGATAACTTTCAGCGCTTATGGTACAGGAGAAAATCCGATAATTACAGGTTTTACGAATGTAACTAAATGGACTAATTTGGGTAACAATATTTGGGAGAGTACAGATGCAGTATCTACATTACCAACATGTAATATGGTAGTGATAAACGGAGTAAATACTGCGATGGGAAGGTGGCCAAATCATGGCTATCTGACCTTCCAATTACATAGCGGAAAGACCTCGATTACAAGCAGTGATCTGGCAGCAACTCCTAATTGGACAGGTGCTGAAGTTGTAATACGGTCAACACAATGGACATTGGAAAGAAAAAAAATATCTTCTCAGTCGGAAGGTAGATTAAACTATCCAGCTTTGAACTATGAACCTGCAAATGGATTTGGCTTTTTTATTCAAAATGATCCCAGAACACTTGATCTGCAAAATGAATGGTACTATAATCCTTCGACAAAAAAAGTATCAATATATAGTATATCTCAACCTGTCAGTATTTATATAGCATCGAAAGACACGCTTGTAACAGTGCATGGCAACTATCTTACTTTTAATAATTTATCATTTCGGGGAGCCAACCAATATGCTTTTTATAATGATTGGAGTGGCATAAATAATATTAGTATTGAAAACTGTTCTATTTCATTCTCAGGAATAGATGCTATAAAACTTGCTGGTACTTCTAATTTTCAAATTAATAATAGTAAAATTTCAAATTCAAATAATAATGGAATTGATTTATTCTATCTTAACCCCTTTGCTTGCATAAAAAATAATGAAATAGAGAATACAGGAATACTTTGTGGTATCGGACAAAGCATTTCAGGTTCATATAGTGCAATTTTTTCCAATGATAAAGGATCAATAATAGAAAACAACAAAATAATTAATTCCGGTTACAATGCAATATTTGCTATTGGCGATTCATTTATCATAAAAAATAATTACATAGATACATTTTGTAAAATTCTTCAAGATGGAGGAGGTATATATACACATTCTCAACAAGGAATAAATTATGGGAGAAAGATAATTAATAATATTGTATTAAATGGAATAGGTGCTATCGATGGAACAAATGACCCCACCTACTTCGCTGCAAGCGGAATTTATTTAGATGACAATAGTGCGAACATTGAAGTATCAGGTAATTCTACAGCTAACTGCGCCCTTTACGGTTTATTTATCCATGACGGTTACGATCTGAATATACATAACAATACGTTCTACAATAATAGTAGCGCTCAATTCTCCACACAAAATGATGCAGGTCGGTACACTTTAAGAGGTAGCGTTTTCAAAGACAATATCTTCTTTTCCAAAGCCACTACTCAACTTTGTGGGCTTTTCGTTTCTGCAACAGATGATTTTTCTCTATGGGGTACGGTAGATAGTAATTATTACGCGAGACCAAATGATAGACTTGTAATTGAAACACGAATAAATTGGAGCAACCCGGAGTTTTTTACATTAGAAGGGTGGAAGTCATACTCTGGATTAGATCAAAACTCTAAGAAACCACCGAACAGAATAACTAACACATCAGATTTAAGGTTTGAATTCAACGCTGATTCAGTAAGCAAGACGATTTTGCTTCCTTATAATTATATCAATGTTAGTGGAACAACTTACAATGGATCAATAATGCTTGCACCATTCAGTTCAGTAATACTAATGAAGAATGGCCCGATTATCAAACATCCTTCAAATACAGATGCAGGAAAAGATCAAAATATTATTTTACCCAAAAACTCAATAAAACTCTCAGGAAGCGGAAGTGATAACAATGGGAAGATTGTTGATAATTACTGGACAAAAATCGCAGGTCACATATGAGCAGTTTTCAAAAGGAAGCTATGCAGTTACCGTATTTTTTGATGAGAAAGATAAGAAGGTCTTGACAATAATTAAACAATAATTTAGAAGATTTAAAACATTACAGGAGCTTAACGGCAACTTTTTTGATCCTCCTGTTACTGAATAATTCAATCAGTTCTTTTGAATTCTGAATGTTTACACGGGAAGATGCACCAAACAAAATGGATTCAATACCGTCCATTTCACACACATATTCGAGAGCCTTTTGTGGTGGAATAGTGCCTGCTGCGAATACCTGCATCGCAATGAGTCGGCAACGTTTTTCTGCAATCGTTTTTTCATAAAGTTCTTTTCCGCCCGACATCCTGAAACCGCTTTTATTAATCGAAGCACAGATGGTGGGATTTTCAATACCGCAGCTTTCTAAGGTTTTTAACAGAAAAGGAAGGTTCATCGTAATATATCCGGGTTCGGCATTGTATTTCTCCCGGATATATTTGTGAAATGCCACTATGAAATCTGTCATGCCGAGGCCTAAAATGAGGTCTGTAATTACATTTTGTATAAAAATTACCGGTGTGGAAATCCCCCGGAACATTTTTAATTCTGCGTCTATCAATAACTGCATCATGGAAATAAAATCTTTTTTCATAAATGCTAATCCACCCTTCGCAAAAGTACTGAACAGATTACCAGGCACATATTGTTTAATAGTGCCCAAAATTCCAATTTCGGTCATTGCGTTCGCATATTTATGTGCGTACGGTAAACAGGGATAGATGTGTAGATTTTCATAACGGGAGTCAGATCTCATCGTTTCACAGATATCGGCAATCCTGTTATGAGTCGTGCACATAAAGGTGTTAATACCTTCCTCCATGATAATGTCCAGAACCTTTACAATAGACAGATTTGTCTTGAATTTAAGAGCCTGGGCCCTTGATTTTTCTTCAGAACTATGGTTGATTCCGAAGAATTGGTTGTCTCCAAAAATTATTCTTTCCATATTTATTGGTAATATTTGTCTTGTAATAATAGATTGATCACTTCATCAGTCACCAAAGCAGATTCAAAAGAACTTTTTGTGGTTGTATTCTTTGTTTTTATCGCATTGATGAAATGATCCACCTGCGAAGAATATTCTTCGCCACGCAGATAAAAATTTACATTTTCAGTGAGGGATGTAAGATCCTTAATAGTCCATCCTTTTGATAATTTTAAATCTTTATTGTCTTCATTGAGAAATATCTTAAGCTCCGTAACATCGGCAATAATCTTACCTTTTTTTCCGAATATGGTAATTTGAGTTACCATTTTGCGATAGGTTTCATCACTCCAGTTTACCGAAAGCCTGCCGCTAAGGCCGTTGTATAATGTTAAGTTTGAATAGACAGCATCTTCCACGTCTTTTGAAAAAATGTATTTCAATTGAGTGCCACTTACTTTTACCGGTTTGCCCAACAAAAAATGGATCAGGTCTATGGTATGTGAAGCATAATCATACAGGCATCCACCTCCACTACCTTTTTCAGACCTCCAGGTGCTTCCTTTTTCTTTAAGCACCACTGGCCCATAGGATTCCCCAACAAAATGATACAGTTCTCCAATAGCATTACACTTAAGTAATTTTTTTACTTCATTGAAAGTGCCGATAAACCTGTTGTGATAGCCAACCTCATTGACAAGGTTACGGCTTTTTGCAAGCGCTGATAAGGCTTTGCCTCCCCGAACATTTAGTGAGAACGGTTTTTCACAAAAAACGTGAAGATTTTTATTCAAAGCATAGTCCACCATTTCACTATGATATTTTGTGGGAGTCGCAATAAACAAAGCATCGAGATTCATGGTACCAATCATTTTCTTATAATCACTAAAGCATTCAAAACGTGAGTATTTCTTAAAACCTTCAATGATTAAAGAAGATGAATCACATACAGCCACCAGGTTTACATCAGGATGAGCGCCAAGAATGGCACAATGAGATATTCCCATTTTTCCGAGACCGATCACTGCAGTTCTTATCATTATATCTTTTTAATTTTAAAAAAAACAAATAGTAAATCTTTAAAAAAAAGCATCTGATTTTTTGTGTTTCGCTTTAATATTTCAGGCCTGAGAAAAATTCTGATAAACCATTCCAAACGTAATTTGATCCAGATTTTTGCTGGCCTTTTACTGTTTCCGGCGTACCAATCAAAAACGTTTCCTATTGTTGTGATAATCCGGGCATTTATCATTTGTTTATGTTGGTAAGCCCATTTCTCTTGTTTAGGAGCAGTCATTCCTATAAATAGAATTTCAGGGTTAAAGGAATTAATTGCTTTAACCATTAATTCATTTTCTTCTTCACTAAAAACTGTCTTGAAAGGAGGCGCATACCCACAAGCCTTAACGTTTGGATATTCTACTGCCAGACGGTTAAATATTTTTTGTAATGTACTTTCAGATGAGCCCAAAAAGAAAACCCGCCAATTATTTTTATTTGCTTCAACAACAAAATGGTCGAAGCAGTCCTGCCCAGCAATTTTTTTTATATTTTTCCCATGCAATAAAATTGAACCAATGGCAACACCCATTCCATCCAAAACCAAAATATCTGTATTTTTTAATGCCACTGAAAATTCTTTATCGACTAATGCGATACCGTAGGAGTTAGGGCTAAAAGTATTTAGTAAACGTTTTTTAGAGAGGTCTATCTCTGATAAATGGCCACTAAATACGTTATATCCTAAAACGTTAATTAAAGAGTACATTCTGGTAATTTTGAATAATTATTTGCTTGCAAAACAAAACGAATTGAGGGTTAACGTGACCTTCGTCAAAGTCTTGTGGGGTAAGGTAAAACAAATCTATAAGGTCTTACTCTAATTCAAAATCATTAATAATTTGCTTCAATATTTGAACAAAATTGTCTTCAAATATTGGTAACGTAAACTTTTCTTTAAATCTTTGGTAACCTTTTTGTCCCATTTGCAATCTTATACTCCAATTATTAATAAGATATTCAATTTTTTGTGCAAGAGTGATAGCATCATTTTTGGGAATTATATAGCCATTGATTCCATTATCAATTATTTCAGGTATTGCGCCTTCGCTTGTTGAGATTATAGGGAGACCATATTGCATGCTTTCTAAAATAACCAAAGGGAAACAATCATTTAGAGTTGGAAGTACAAAAATATCTGCACTTTCAAATGCCATGCTTTTTTCCTGACCATATTTTTTTCCTAAATAAAATACATTAGTTTCCAATTTATTGAATAGGAGAAAATCGTTGAAGTCTTTTTGATTTATGTCAGCCCACTCACCAATAAAATTTGCAGTGAAACGAACTTGTTTGCTATGAAGAATTTTAAGTGCCTTAAGTAAAATATAAACACCCTTCTCCTTCATCATATGGGAAAGAAATAATATGCTAGAACCGGAGTTATTTTTGATTCTGAAATTTATAGAATCAAAATCTGTGTAGCCAAATGGGATACCATTAGGACAATAATAAATTTGTTTTCTTGATAAATATTTTGAAACATCCGAGTATAACAGCGGAGATAATAGTATTGCCTTCGCGTTTTTAAACTGCAAATGGTAGAGCCAATTTAGAAAACGATTATTCTGATTTTCTGAGATTCCTTTATTATGATAATGGTAAACTATTCTGCAATTAAAAGCTTTGAAAAGTAAAACGACAACCATTTCTTTATAGAAAGCGGCTCCTTTTGAGTTAATTGTTAAATAACATATCTTATACTTATTTTTTTTCAGAGACAAGAAAATTTTAAAATATAGCCGTCCAAATAAAAACAGTTTCTTAAATCCTCCTTTTCCTTTTTCATTAATGTATTTTGATGTCGATAAATTAATGAAAGTACAATCAAAGTTGTTGTTGATTATTGCACTTTCTTTAATATAATTTCCTACAACTGCAGCACCGTGTATAGGAGGAGCAAAATGAAGTATGAATAGAACTTTACATTTTTCTGGGGGCATTCGCTTTATTTAGATGAATAAGTATAAAACTGTAAGCTCTATGGAATAAGCGATAACTAATTTCAATCTTGATACATAATTTTACAAATAAATATAAAACCAATCACTTGCTTTCAGTAAGACACTGAAGTATTCCATTTTTAAAGTTCTGGACCATCCTTTCGACAGTAAATGTACTTGCAGAATATTTACAGCCTGGTATTAAATCTAAATACTTTTTATTTTTAAGAATGTCGATTGTGATTCGAGTATATTCTTCTAATACATTTTCAGTTATGATACCATTTTTCTCATTTTCCAGATAGTCAATTTCGGGCCCATGAGATTTATCACGCGTAGTTATTATAGGAGTTTCTAAGGCAAAAGAATCTAAAATTGCAAGGCCGACTGCACCAGGCATTAATTGAATGGTCGCAATTTTAAAATATTTTATCCGTTCCTTGCCATTCTTTGTACCCAAATAGTGAATCCATTTGAAAATATCTGCAGCCGCCTTCACTTTATTTACATCTACACCGGAGCCAATAAATATCATATGAAAATCGGGAATTTCTTTTTTTATAATATGGCAACTTTTCAAAATAAAAGTAATCCTTTTTTCAGGATACATCCCTCCACAAAATATTGCAGTGTTATCTCCATCAATTTTCAGTTGCGATTTTAATTCATTTATTTCATTGTCCTTTATCTCAATAAGTTCTTTTCTTAAATTAGCTGTATCAATAGCATTTTGTACTACAGTAATTTTATTAGAAGGATATTTATTATTGATTAAAAAAAATTTAACACTCTTTGTATAGGCAAACCACCAATCGCAATTTCTTAAATATTTCAGAGTAAATTTATTACTTAAACTGCCTTCAACTTTTTTAAAATTTCTTCCATGACCCCAAAATCCAAGTTTGATTCCCAGGAAATATTTGAGAACCATAATGAGATAATTAAATACTAATCGATTCGCTTGCTCAACAATAATTAAATCTTTATATTTTATATACTTTAAAACTGGTTGCCAGCAAATTTCTATTTTTCCAAGACGAATGGTTTTATTAAAAACAAACTTTCCCCAATCAATTGTAGAGTAATGGTCGCCGGATTTATATGAACTGCTTTTATTCCCATAAACAAGCATTAATTCAATACCATCTTTTGAGAGCTCACTTTTCAAAAGATTAAAAAAATCCTTTCTGTACTCAGGAATAATTTGTTGAATTATTAATACTCTTTTAATCAACCTTGTTGCATATTTTTGAAAAATTAAAATTTAGGTTCTCTTGGCCTGATTTGTCTATTAACCTTCCTTCATCGTCGTAATCTGGATGAACCATTATCTCAATTGATTTTTTTTTAAGAACTTCAGGATCAACCTGGAATTTCCTTAAAAATTCTAATTGATTCCCAAATAAATCAGAATGATTTGCATGTGCTTTTCTTAAGTAATAGTTAATTGTACTCCTATAGATTTTTTTATTTATAGGAGAAGGCTTTACAAGATTGTTTAATATTCTTATTGTTGGAATTTGATATTTTTTTTTAATTTGAAATAATATTTCCAAAATTGCATAAAACTCATGAGTATGATGGTGAGTATCAATATGAGTAATAAGAATTCCATTTTTCTTAATCTTTTCAATTTGAGCGCAAAATTCCTGAAAAATTAATTTCTTTTCACTTTTATTTAAGAAAAGTAAATTGCGTATAAGTTGACTTTTCGCAAGTCGTTTTCTTTCAAAAAGAAAATCTATTGATTTGATATTATCTGTTAATGGGAGTCCTTCAGTTAGAACTAAATGAGCACCTATTTTTAAATTTAACTGGTGCTTATGAATTAAATAAACAGCCTCATCAAATCCAGACATATTTGCCATTAAAGTTGTGCTATTGATATAATTTTTATCGAATGCTTCAATTATCGCTTTATTTACTGATGATTTTAATCCAAAATCATCTGCATTAATTTTAATATTATTTACTATCATTTAAAACTTATAATAATTATTCATTAGGCAATGTTTCAGTATTGCTTTTTGTAGGAATAAAAACACTACATAACTATCGTTTATTTAAATGTGATATCTTAACTTCATCTAGTAAACAATATTTCTTTTTTATCATATTAAGTACGGCAAAACCACGGTTACACTAAAATTCCAATTCTTTGATGATAAAGATTCACTAATTTACACCTTGTGAAGTATAAATACCTTCAAGTTTGTATATTTTTTAAGTTTGATATTGTTATTTACTGTTAATTGTTATACTCTTTATATCTTATACTCATTACTCCTGCAATGCCCCCAACACCTTCAGCAATTTTTAAAATGCCCCAATATCTTTTTTTAATACTTGTCAGTAACGCAATTAGTCCTACACAACCTACCACCAAATACAACAGGCTTACTATAGCTTTCTTTGTGAGTAGAAAGTATTCTTTTTGAAGTTTCAACATATATGCATAGGTACCTGATGTTCTATAAATTCTTCTGATTAACCAGTTCAAGTTTGCTCTATTGTTTGGAATAAACTCATAGGTAATAGCTTTTTCTGACCAAAAAACTTGCGCACCTTTTTTTAAAAACTCAATTCCAAAGTAGCCATCCTCAGACCCGGAGGCATTAAAGCGTGAATCAAACCAAACTTTATATTTTTCTAAAGATGTACGTCTGAATATTACATTCCCAGTTGTTAAAGTTGAAAGTTCTGTATTATCAGGATAATTTTCTCTTTTAAACCAACACCAAATATCTTTCGATACTTTCTCCGGTTTAACAGCAAATACAGGCCCCCTGGCAGCATCGGCATTATTATAAATAATTGTTTTTAGTAATTCATTTAACCAATTATTTGTTACAAACTCATCATCATCAATAAAGACGAAAAACTCACATTTTGTATTTAATGCTCTTCTTATTAATTCATTTCTTATGTCTGCTATTCCTTTAAAAGGATAAACACAATATGATAAAGAAAAAGTTCCGTTTATTCTATTAAAGAACTTGTTTACTGATAATTCAGCACTTTTATTTTTATCATTATCCGCAATAATTATAGTTATATGTTCAATTAGCGATTTGTTTATCGAATTTTCAAATATACTTGAAAGTAAATTCTCAAGCATTTTTGATCTTTTATAAGTTGGAATACAAATGGCAATATTATTGTTCATAATTTTTAAAATTAATGAAGTCTATTTGGTGTAAACACCTGTTTTTCCTTTCATAAAATGATACACACCTCGGAAAAGATAAGAAACGTTTTTTATCCTTTTATTTTTAATATGATAAGCGGTTTCGAATGCTACATAATATATTTTATTGAAAACGCTCATGTTTTTATTGAAAACAATAAATTTATTCCTTGCCATATAGTATGTTTTCAAATATGACACTTTTCTCATAGTATATGAAGTATCATGATAAACTTCTAAGGAAGGCGCATATAAAATCTTACAATTATTTTCTTTAAGTCTTATTGAAGAATCAGCTTCATCAAAATAAATAAACAGGTCTTCATTCAGCATTCCGGCCTTAATAAACTTATCAACATCAAATAGAACCGCACACCCAGAATATGAATCTACTTCATAGCTTTCATTTGGATATTTTTTATCAGTAAAAACAATATGTTCTACAATCCCCTTTTTAAAATCGATTAATCCACCAGAGTATGTTATTTTTCTACCCAAGGATAAGATTTTAGGAGAAATGCAAGCACCCTTATCTTCCTTATTTAATAGACGGGAAAGATTAAAAATTAAATCAGGTGTACAATGGGCATCGGGATTAATAATAAAGAAATTTTTAAAATTTGGTATGGTATCTTTAGCATATTTAACTGCATAATTTATTCCTCCAGTATATCCCAAATTTTTAGCTGTGCGAATTAAGGTAATACGGGGATCATTTATTTCATTAAGGCATTTCCATGTAATATCAGTTGATCCATTATCTAAGATGACTATTCGAGCATCTATTTTATCCTCTTTAATTGTAGAAAGAAGAGGCTTAATAAGTTGAGTGTCTTGATAGGTAAGAAGAATTATCGGAATTATTTCTTTCTTCATTGAGAGATTCTCCATAAAGTTCAAATTATATAAAGGTCAAAGTAAATGGTATAAAATTTTAGCATCAACAGATCAATTATTCATTAAACTAATTTCTTCCAGGCAGCGGGCATATTTTTTTCAATTTCAATATTTTTAAATTTTTCGCCTTTACGTGGACCCTTATCCTTGGCATCTTTAACCATTCTATCTATCCCTTCTTTCAATGGGATATTTTTAAGCATGTGCGCAAAAAATTTATGTGCCTTTTCATGTGTAGAATATGCATTAACGACCTCATTTCTTGCTTCTAAAGATTCTATCTGTTCTTTAACTCCAAAGGCATCACATACCATACTTGCAAGTTCTTTAACCGAATAAGGAGTATCAGCTCCTATATTAAATACTTCATTGTATGCCTCTGGAATCTCTATGCTTTTAGCAATAAGAGGAGCTACATCGTCAATATGACTAAATGCTCTCGTTTGCATTCCATCACCGAAGATGGTAAGTCTTTTGCCTTGCATAATTTGGTTCATAAAGATTCCAACAACATTCCGATAAGGATCTCCAATATTTTGTCTTTCACCATATACATTATGAGGCCTAAAAATGATAAAATTAATACCAAACATTTCATGAGCTGCTTTTAAATCCTGTTCAATAGCAAATTTGGCTATACCATAAGGGTCTTCAGGTTGGGGAGTCATAGATTCTTTCATAGGCAGTTGATTTTTGCCATAAACTGCAATTGAGGAGGTAAAAACAAAACATTTTACAGAACCTGTATTTATTGACGCGTTAATTAGATTGACACTTCCGATTAAATTATTTGTATAATTAAATCTACGGATGAAATGGCTTAATCCTTCAGCGGCATAAGCAGCTAAATGAAAAACATAAGTAAATTTATGTTTGGCAAACAACTTATTTACTAAGTCGATATTATTTATAGTTCCATTTACAAATTCAGCTTTACTATTTAGGTTATCTTCAAAACCTCCGGATAAATCGTCCAGGGCAACTACCTTATAACCGTTATTAATGAGATGATCACATACATGAGATCCTATAAAACCAGCAGCACCGGTAACTAATACTGTTTCCATTTTTATTATTTGTTTAATTTATACATTTTGTAAATCTTAAAAATTCTACCGATTCTGATAAGTAAATATTATACTGCCAACATTTGAGTAGAAGTTTCAAACATAAGTTCTATCTTTTTTATAATAATTCCAATAATACTCATAGTTATTATCCAAGATCCAAGGGTTCCAGTTCCAATGCTAAATGTCAAGAACATTATAGTGATTGCTAAGCCCAGACCAGAATATTCTATAGAAAATTTTTTTCTTTTAAAGAAGTATAATATGAGGGTTCCAAAAAATATTGCATTTAAAATGATACCGATTATGCCTTCTTCAATTATTATAATATAAAAATAACTTTCAAAACCTTGTAAATCATCAGAACTCATACTTTTATCCTCATTTGATGAATAACCAAGGGTCTCTTCAATATAATAGAATCCATTTCCCGAAATTGGTTTTTTTTGGAATAATAAAAAGGACGCCTGTAGTTGCATTTCTCGCATTTTTAAGCTACTGCCTGTTTGACTGCCTCCTTTTTGAAATATATCAATGGTATTATTTATTTCATCTCTTACTGATGGGATTGTATACATAACAGAGCAAAAAAGTATTGCCAAAAGTACAATTTTAATTTTCAATCTTACACTTAAGCTCATCAGTATAAAGAAGGACATTCCTAATAAAAAGGAAATTAAGGGCGTTCTCGAATTAGTCATTAATAAATTCAAGAACGTCATAACAATTGATAATAAATATATAATCCTAAACTTATCCTGCTTATCTAAAATGGCGTGAAAACTTAATAGAAAAAGGATTCCTAAAAGATAGCCATAATATATTGGATGATCCACAAATGAATTAATTCTAAAACGTTCATCAAAATTTTTATAAAAATCAAAAGAAGAGAAACTATTAAATGATGTGGATATAAAATTATCATAGGGATTAGTTTTTGTAATAAAATTATAAAAGCCATATAAACACAGAATGATACTGCATACTGCAAAATATTTCACCAGTATTGGCCAATCTTCCTCTTCCTTGAAATTATTATAAGCTAAAAATATTACAAGAAATGTTTGAATATATAAATCAATAGGACGGTAAATTTGTAAAAAAAGATTAATACGAGTATCAAAAAGACCGATCAAAAGAAATCCGACAAATACGATAATTAATGGGTAAAATAATGGGAACTTACGAAAATCACTGATAGTTTTTTTAAAATTAGTGAGTTCAGGAATTAACAATGAATATACCATGAATCGATGAAAGCCCATGTCGGAAGGATAAGTAAACAGAGGTATCCGATGTTGAAAAAATAAAATTCCAGTAAAAAACCACATTAATCTCTTGATACCTGTTGATTTTAGAATACCAAAAAATATAATTATTGCACAACCTATAAAAAAAAATTTACCCATTAAATATTATTCATTTCTTAATTAATTTTTAAGAAAATGACTTAAGCAAATAAAAGCTTATACCTCTTCATTCCTTTTTAAATTCTTTAGTTTTTCAATTAAACTGATACTTGCTGGCTCATAAAAATTCTTTATATTTTTAATAATCATTGAATCATCAAAATCACACAACTTAAAATCGTCTAAAGCATCACAAATCTCCTTACTAAAACGATATTTAATTATTCTGGCCGGGTTTCCTCCAATTATACTATATGAAGGCGCATCCTTAGTTACAATAGAACCAGCCGCAATAATTGCCCCTTTCCCAATTCTCACCCCAGAAAGGATAGTTGAGCCATAACCAATCCATACATCATCTTCAATAATTATTGTTCCTTTTGTTTGTGAATCCAGTTCTGGCGCTATTTTTATTAAATTTGTAAAAAGAGGATAAGGTGTTATTGTATTAATTTGATGATTACCAGAAAGAATAAAAACCACTCCATTTGCAATGGAAACATAATCACCAATTATTAAATTTTCATCTGGGTGACCATAACTTTCAATATTTAAATTTCCATAAGTCATTTTCCCAACAGTTACAACACCTAATGGAAAAATTGAATGCGTAGTAGTTTTATTATGCTGGTTCTTTTTCCTCCATTTCTTTTTAAAACTAAGTATTTTTATTTTGTAGATTATAAAACTTATCATTTGCCAAATATTTAGTTAAGGAGTTAGTAATATCTGAGAAAGTTAATCCTAAATCTTTTGCTACCTCGAGTGGCCATTTCCATGCCTGATAAGCCAAATCAATAATTAATGGAATTAATATCATTCCTATAAGCCCAAGATTCAAAAAATTGAATCCTATTAATAAACCAACTATTATCAATCCTCCAGAAATCATAGATGCTTTAAAAAATGGTACTTCGTTTTTAGTAAGTAAGATACTGGCTGCGATACTTAAATTTGTTTCTTCTAGGTAAACGAATATCGCTAAAGCCGTTATACTAAAAGGCATCAATTCAGTTTTACTTCCAATTAGGTGTAAGGCGAATGGACCTATAAATAGCAATCCCATACCTGCTATAATAAAAGTAAATAAAAGTACTAACTGTCCTTTAAGATACAACTGTTTTATAACTTGGAGGCGATGTTCTACTCTTAATTCAACTATTTTAGGTATAAACGTCGCTGTATAAATGCCTGCTAGGGAGGTAATTATGCTAATAAGTTGTATGGTAATTCCGTAAGAGGCAATTTCATCTAATGTTAGATAAAGTGAACCTATAATAATAGCTGAACGAGTTACCATAAATCCACCTAATGAGGACAATCCAATTTTTAAGGCATTTGGATAAATAGCTTTTAAAATCTCTCTCGTTGGTTTTGAAATTGCAGTCTTTAATGAAAGACAGATGGAAGGCGAGAAAAATGAGCGGAAAGATAAAAAACGAACAATAATAACAGATAATGCCTGGGCAGAAACTATAGCGATCAATCCAAATCCATCTAAGATTAAAATTGAAGCAACGATTAAATATACGCTTTGTCCAATAATAATTATTTGTTTTGCCCGCTTTATTAACCCTTTGCCTTCTAATAAAGAATCATAATAAAGAGTATAAAGATTATAAGTATTTATTAAACATAATATTCCCCAAGAAATATATATTTCAGAGGTTGAGCCGCTATAATTCTTTAAAACTCTATGAATATAAAATGTCCCTAAAGTAGTTAACAGAACGAATACAATTAATGACATCCTGCTGTAAAACCAACGCATTGTTGCTATTAAACCTTTTAATAAACCAAAGTCAACTGTAACAAATTGAGAATTTACCGCCTCATGTCCATGAGTTTTTAACGATTTTACTCCACTAAATACATAGGTCACATTACGGGAGAAAGAAGGGTTAAATCCAAAATCAAGTATAGAAGCGAACGCGGTAATTGTCATAAAAATTGACCAGATTCCTACCATCTGTGAAGGCATCATCTTTAAGATAAATGGTAAAAGCAAAGCAGATGAAGCTATCCTTAAAAACGTTGCTGCATAATTCCATAGCACGTCTTTTTTTGTAATATGCATACTTTAGTAACTGGTTTATTAATTTAATGGCTCTGATTTTTATCGCACCATCTCCTTTCCGCGATCTCTAATTACCCTCCCCATCACTCCCTGTCCTTTCATTTCCGCTACCATCACATATCCCAATGATGGTAAATTCACTTTAATAAATTTGTTTTTTATCATTACTACATTTCTGTCAATTGAATAAGACGGGCGATCAATGAGGGCTGCGCTGGCATTTAAATTTACTTTGCTTCTCTCTAATTTAATATTATGATAGTCTGAAACAAATTCTTTAATCTCTTCAATTTCCTCGTTTTGAATAATTGCAGCTTCGCCTTTCCAATAGACAAGATTTACAACATGATTCAGTTGTTTTACCAGGTTTATTTCGTTCTCATCCATATAAACGAATACGTGGGAGGAGAATAAAGGCTCATAAGCCAGTTTCACCCTGCCGAACTGGTTTATTTGCATGCAATTAATGGGACAAAAATTTTCGATCTTTCTTTTTGTCAACTGGGCAGCTACTTTTTTTTCGCATTTCGTTTTTGTGTAAACGATGTACCAATGCTTCTGCATAATTTTTCTTTTTTTAAATGAAAATTGCAGCTAATCAAAGGAAGATTTTAATACGATAAGAAGAACAGGCAGGGGTTAGTTGTCGTTAAGGCTTATGGTAGAGTTTAGATGTTGATGGTTGATTTGAAAGTTCAAAATTGGATAATTGCCTTCTGCCTTTTGCATTTCGTCAACATGGCTTCGCCACTCTGAGTTACAATGTCTTTTGGGAAAAGTAGTCACAGTAAATCCGAAATACAACCAAAAATCATTTACTCTCTCTTCATCAATTCTTCCTCACACTTTGGAAAAAAATCCCTTCCTCGTTAGAAAAAAGCCCTGAACCACTTATATTGTAGCTCACTTTTTAAACCGTTTTGTCCTTGGTTTATTCGTCAGGTTGGCATTCAGTTACAGTTCCTGTGGGTTTTGGTTACTCTTAAATGTCAGTTAACAGCGATCAACTCATTGCTTCCTTTACTAATTTTTTTCCTTTTGGTTTCTTTTTATTCCTATATCCGTAATGGTACCCATAACCGTAATAATTCCTTAAAAATCCGCGCGTTTTAACTCCATTAAATACAATAGCAGGATTGGTAATCGGGTTTATCCGGCTATTTTCATCTATTTTTTTAATCAGTGTTTTTGGGGTGTAATTCTGCCTTACCACATACAAAGTAGCATCACACAACCGGGTGAGGATATATCCATCGTTCACAAGGCCAACAGGTGAGGTGTCAATCACCACTACGTCAAAAATATTTTCTAAATAATCAAGCAGTTCTTTCGCCTTTTCTGTGGATAAAAGTTCAGAAGGGTTCTCTGGAAGAGTACCTGCTGAAATAAAAAACAAATTTTCATGTCCCGGGATCCGGTTTATAATTTCTTCCGGTTCTTTTTCCCCACTCAGAAATTCTGTAACACCATGCTCATGATTCACGTTTAAGATGTTGGAAAGCGATGGATTATTGAGATCGAGGTCAACCAAGGCTACTTTTTTACCTGAATTGGCAATACTCACGGAAAGGTTTGCTGCGATGAAACTTTTCCCTTCACGGGGGATATTGGAAACAACCAAAATCTTTTTGTGCCGGCTATCTATTCCAAGAAACGATAAAGAGATTCGTAACTTTCTAAATTGTTCTGATAAAAAACTTCTTTTGCCTGCTTTGATAACAACCGGGCTTTTTGATTTGTCAAAGTCAATTTCT
>Ga0307373_10007528_pt1 | contig 16986 bp, 10 predicted proteins | sample OX2MG_FD_202534 | JGI IMG/M metagenome (GOLD analysis project Ga0307373, IMG submission 202534) | Soil microbial communities from Risofladan, Vaasa, Finland - OX-2 | ecosystem: Environmental > Terrestrial > Soil > Coastal area > Acid sulfate soil | place: Finland: Risofladan, Vaasa | collected... | reverse complement strand
CCTCATCGTCAAATTCGAAGGCTGCTACCACGGCCACGCCGATGGCCTCCTGGTCAAAGCCGGCTCCGGCGTCGCCACCTTCGGCATTCCCGGCTCGGCCGGCGTGCCCGACGCCATCGCCGCCCTCACCCTGGCCCTGCCCTACAACGACCTCAGCGCCGTAGAAGCCGCCTTCGCCGAACATCCAAACGAAATTGCCGCCATCATTCTCGAGCCCGTCGTTGGCAACGCCGGCTGCATCCCCCCCGCCCCCGGCTACCTCGACGGCCTGCGCGACCTCACCCGCCGCCACGGCGCCCTGCTCATCGCCGATGAAGTCATGACCGGCTTTCGCGTCGCACTCGGCGGCGCCGTCCAGCTCTACAAGATGGATCCCGACCTCATCACCCTCGGCAAGATCGTCGGCGGCGGCCTGCCCGTCGGCGTCTTTGGCGGCAAGCGCCACATCATGGACCAGCTCGCGCCCCTCGGCCCCGTCTACCAGGCCGGAACCCTCAGCGGCAACCCCCTCGCCATGGCCGCCGGCCTCGCCACCCTCGACTATCTTCAGGCCCACTCTGCCGAGGTTTACTCCCGGCTCGAATCCAGCAGCAAAGCCGTCGCCGAAGGCGTAGCCGCCGAAGCCGCGCGCGCCGGAGTCCCGCTCACCACCAACCGCGTCGGCGCCATGTGGACGTGGTTCTTCACCCCCGGCCCGGTCACGAATTACGACCAAGCCGCCCAATCCGACACCGCCGCCTTCGGCCGCTTCCACAGCGCCATGCTGGACCGCGGCATCTGGCTCCCGCCTTCGCAATTTGAAGCCGCGTTCCTGTCGTTCGCCCACAACGAAGCCGACATAAAGGCGACTATCGCCGCCGCCCGCGAAGCCTTGTAGCGCCCGCCCGTAGCGCAGCGTGTTGTAGCGGCGGCCTCCCGGCCGGCTGTAGCGTGGACCCCCAGGTCCACGCTCCGCGCCCGCCGAGGGACAATTCTGGATCCGAAACTCCAGTCCTTCCGCAGGCTCTTTGGTTTCCGCATGAGAACCCACAGTTCCCGCTAACTTGCTAACTCGCCATGCGGCGAAGCCGCGCTAACTCGCTGCTTTTGTCAGTAAAACAGAACCTCACAGCCGGACCTTCCGGTCCACGCTGCCTCCCACCCTGACCTCCCGCCAACCCCCACCCGCCGTCATCCTCACCAGGACAGCCCCGGAGGCGCGCGAGAAGTGCCCCGGGTGGACGCGCCGCGAAGCAGCGCAGGAACCCGGGGAAAGGCCCCCATAAAAAGCCCCCGCCTCCGAAGAGCGGACCTTATACTCCTCGTCATCCTGAGCAAGTCCGCAGGACGAGCCGAAGGACCCGCATTTCGGCCCGGACGCCCCCCTACGCCGGCCTCCCGACCGGCTCCGCGCTCAGATGCATTCCCGGCTGCGACACACCAACTCAGGAACTGCTCTATGTCTTCGATTCAAGAAGCCCGGAAATCGCGCGCATCGGCATCACCAGCCGCATCGATTGTGGCAATCGAATAAACCCATGCGTCGCATAGAATTGCGCCGCACGCTCGTCGATCGCGTCGACTACGACCACCGAAGATCCCACCACATCGGCGTTCTCATTCGCCTTCCATAATGCGGAAGCAAGCAACTTCCGTCCTATGCCGCGTCCCTGTTCGGAGGATTCGACTGCGAGCCGACCGATCAACGTCGCACTCACAAGCGGGTAACGCGGAAGATATTTCTGTGCCGCCTCCGGCGCCTCGCCTTGCTGGATGGCAAAGGCACAAAGCGTAAAGTAACCCACAATCCGCGCGGCAGCGCCCGGACGGATCATCACAAAGACAGCATTGGCCTTCCGGCGCATGTCCTGGGTGGCTTGAGTTTTCAAATACTGATCGAGTGAGGGGACGCCACAACTGAACCTTTCCCGGTCGTGATCCCTGGTGAGGACCTGCACGCGAAAGTCTTCCACTTTATGTGGAGTCACTCCACAACTACCTGCGCCCGCATCTCCCGGAACGCGCGGCGTAACCGTTCATTCGGTTTCGGCGGATGGATCAATGCTTCGAAAAACACAGCGCGATCCCGCTCCGAGAGCACCAGGCTCTCGTGCTTCGCGATCGTCTCCCGCGTAGCCTCTGTGATAACCGTCAGGCAATAGTCCGTCATGCTCCGGCGCTCCAGCGCCGCCGCACGTTCAACCATCTTTTTTGTCTGTGCATCCACCCGAAATCCCAGACGAGTTCCCCGAGAGCGGCGTTCCTCTGCTTTCGCGAAAGCAGTACTCCTGGCCATAGAACCCTCCAAGCATCATTGTACATCCATTGGATGTACAGCGTCTGCCCCTCACCGCTGCAGCAGATCAATCGGCTCCTCAAAATCCGTAGCCCGAATGTACTTCGCCAGCGCCGGATGCTGCCGCTCCACGGCCCGGTACATCTCCCACGCCACCTTGCGATAGCTGAAGTGCCCCGCCGGCGCCGACCTTAGCTCACTGATATATTGCGCCTCCGCAAAATCCATCTTGAACAGGCATCGCACCCGCGTCGCCAGCGGCAGCACGTACAGCGCCGATACCGCAGCCTCCGGCGCGCCGCTCGCCGCAATCCGCGCACTCGCCGCGTGCGCGCCCTCCACCGTGCGCCGGTAGTCCTCCACCACGCCCGCCTCGGCCAGTCCCGCCGCGTCGCCCGATTCCGGCGTCTCGTACCCGTGGCGCGCCGTAAATCCCTGCATGATCTGCGTCGCCCGCCGGTGCCGATGCATGTCGCGAAAGCCGCCAATATCCATCAGGATGTCGAACCGCAGCGCCGCCCCGGCATGGAACGCTCGCAGCGCCTCGTCGTGCCGCCCGCGCTTCCTCAGCCCCAGCTCGACGATCTCGTTCACCCGCGCCTCGCTCAGCCCCGCCACCACATCCCGCACCTGCCGGTAAGAGTGGTCGCTCGCCCAGTAGATCAGCGTCGCCGCCAGTTCCACCTCCAGCGTCTCCGTCCGCTCCACCAGGTCCACCAGCGGCGCCGGCGCAATCGCCACGCCCCTCAGCAGCTCGCCCGCCGCCTGCTCCAGCAGCGCGCGCGTCTCCATCAGGTAGGCATTTGCCTCGGCATACTTCACCAGCGTGGGCGCCGTCCGCACCTCCCGCGTCAGCAGCGCGCCGGCCTGCTCGCCCAGCGCCGGGTCCATCTTCGCAATGTCCGCCACCAGCGCCGCGCCCGCCTGCCCGCTCACGCACCACGCCGGCCCCGTTGCCGCCTCGCGCAGCTTCCGCCCCAGCTCCCGAACCTCCGCCGCCCCATGCGACAACAGCCGCGACACCTGCGTCTCCAGCGTCCGCGCATTCACAATCTGTCCCAGGCTCGTGTTCGTCGCCAGCGGCAGCAGGTAGCGCGCCACGTCGAACGCCCGCGCCTTCAGCGTCCGCTCGTACGTCTCCGGCTTCATCGCCTCCGGCCGGCCAACGCGCTCCTTCAGCGCCCCCAGCACCGCCGCCGCCGTGCGCTCGTACGCCGCAAACAGCCCCTCCACCGTCTCCGCGTACAGCTCGCCCGCCGCAGCATCCTGCCCAAAATCCGGCATGTACCAGCCCGACTTCAAAAAGTTCTGGTACCGCGTCGACCGTTCCTGCCCGTCCCAGCGCTGCTCGTCCACCAGCACAATCGCGGCCATCAGGCTCAGCCGCTCCACCGCGAACGCAATGTGCGCCAGGTCCGCAATCGACCGGTGCCCGTATTGAAAATAAAAGGTGTTCAGGAACTGCTCCGCCCGCTGCGCGCTGATCTCGTGGAGCGACTCCCGCATCGACAGCGCCGACCGCGAATACTTCGCCATCGCGTACGCCAGCACCTCCGGGTCGGCGCCGTGCACGGCAAAAACATCGCTCTGGTTGCGCGCGCCGGGGTGCGCTGCAGCCTCCCCGGCTCCCGTCGGCTTCAAAGTTTCACTGGACATATTGGCCCGCCCGCGACCAGAATACGGCATACACCCCGCTGATCCCGGCCGGCGTCTTTGGCGCCCCCGTGCATCCATCAATTAACCTTTCCGGTTGGGGCTTTTCGGGAGTTCGTCATGCGGGAATTTCGAGTGAGAACGTCGCAACGGCCCCGTCCGCTGCCCTCCGGCCGCTGGGTCATGGCCCAGCGCTGGAACGACCTCCTCTTCGCCCACTGGCCCGTCCCCGCCACCGCCATCGCCCCCCTCATCCCTGAAGCTCTCCAGGTCGATACCTACCAGGGCTCCGCATGGCTCGGCGTCGTCCCCTTCTGGATGGATCGCATCAAGTTCCGCGGCATCCCCGCCATCCCCGGCGCCAGCAGCTTCCCCGAGCTCAACCTCCGCACCTACGTCCGCGACCCCCACACCGGCGCCCCCGGCGTCTGGTTCTTTTCGCTCGACGCCCGCAACCCCCTCGCCGTCATCTTTGCCCGCGGCCTCTACCGCCTGCCCTATTACTGGGCCGCCATGAGCATCGAGCGCCGCGGCGAGCGCGAGTTCGCCTACTGGAGCCGGCGTCGCTTCTCCCCCCGCCCCGTCATCTTCCAGGCCCGCTACCGCGGCCTCGGACCCACCCGCCGGATGGTTGAAAGCCTTCCCGGCAGCCTCGAATACTTCCTAACCGAGCGCTACTGCCTCTTCACCCGCGACCGCGACGGCGAGCCCATGCGCGCCAGCATCCATCACGTCTCCTGGCAGCTCGAAGAAGCCGAAGCCGACATCACCCGCAACGACCTTGCCGAAGCCGTCGGCATTCGCCTCCCCAACATCGCCCCTGTCCTGCACTACTCCCGCCGCCTCGCCGTCTACGTCTGGCAACTCGAGCGCCACCCCCACCCCCCCCCCACCCGCATCCCCGCCAACGCCGTCCCCTCCACCTAAAGGCGCAGTCCTCTGCTCCATCGGAATACCCGCGCGCTATCATCCTGAGCGCAGCGAAGGATCCGCGGTTGCTTCCGGCGCGCTCCGGACCGAAGGCGCAGACAGCCGACAGCTGAAAGCTGAAAGCTAAAAGCTGAAAGCTGAAAGCTGAAAGCTAGAAGCTAGAAGCTAGAAGCTAAAGCCTGTCATCCCGAGCGCGGCGAAGGACCCGCATCCGCCCTCCTTATAATGACCCCATGCCCAACCTCACCGGCCGCATCGCGCTCGTCACCGGCGCTTCGCAGGGAATCGGCAAGGCCTGCGCCCTCGAGCTCGCCCGCCAGGGCGCCACCGTCGCCCTCGCCGCCCGCAATCAGGACAAGCTCGCCGAAACCGCCGCCGAGATCGCCGCCGCCGGAGGCCAGGCCGCCGCCTTCGCCCTCGACGTCGCCAGCGAGGACTCCATCCGCTCCGGCGCCAAGTCCGTCCTCGACCGCTACGGCAAGGTCGAAATCCTGGTCAACAACGCCGGCATCACCCGCGACGACCTCTCCATGAAAATGAAGCGCGCCGACTGGGACGACGTCCTCGCCACCAACCTTACCGGCGCCTTCCTCCTCACCCAGGCCCTCATGCGCCCCATGATGAAAAACCGCTGGGGCCGCATCGTCAACATCACCAGCGTCGTCGGCCGCACCGGCCAGGCCGGCCAGGCCAACTATGCCGCCTCCAAGGCCGGCCTCATCGGCCTCACCCGCTCGCTGGCCCGCGAGCTCGCCTCCCGCGGCATCACCGTCAACGCCGTCGCTCCCGGCTACATTGAAACCGCCATGACCCACGTCCTCTCCGAAGACCTCCGCACCCGGATGCTCGCCTCCATCCCCCTCGACCGCGCCGGAACCGCCGAAGACATCGCCCACGCCGTAGCGTTCTTAGCCTCCGACGCCGCCGCCTACATCACCGGCCACGTCCTCGACGTCAACGGCGGCATGTTCATGGGCGCCTAGCAGCCAGTGGTGACACGGGTTACCGGCGCACCTTCTCATTTGCCCAAGACTTTCCGTGCATCCTTGCGCCCTTTTTCTGGCGCAAGGGTGGGTAACGAAGATGCTGGGTGCTGGCTGCCCACCTTGACCGCGCCTCCTCCGGTCAGGGTGGAATGAACCGCAGTCCGCACCATCACCAAGCGGTGCCATCCTGCCGAGTGTCCCAGGTCCCCTTTGTTCGGACATGGGATACCAGGAACCCGCGCGCGGACTCGGCCTTTGTTTTTGTTCTTGCTTTTGCTCTTGCGTTTCTTCCTGTCATTCCCGCAGCAGAATCTGCTTTTCGGCCCGCCTTACTTCCCTTCACTCTTCTTCCGCGCCCCCGCAAACTCATCCCCCGCATTCCACTCGATCGCATGCGGTTGCCCGCTCGCCAGCCACCCCAGCACCAATCCAAACCGCGCCAGTCTGGCGTCGCCATGGAAATCCCAGTCGGCGTGGTACTCGTCCGAAGGCTGATGATAATGGTGCGCGTTGAAGTCCTCCATCTGCGCCCGGCCCCACGCCGCATCGTGCCCCTCGAACAGATCGCCCTCATCCACGGAAAATGCCGGAATGCCCACGCGCGCCAGCGAGAAATGATCGCTGCGGTAGTAGAACCCGGCCATCGGCTTGGGATCGGGCAGGATCTGCAGATCGAAATCCTTGGCTACCCGCTCCACCGTCGGCCAGAAACTGATGCGCTCGGCCCCGCCTATATTGATGGAACGCGGGATGCCGAGGGGCAGCAGCATGTCGTAATTGAGATCGAGGGTAAACTCGCGCGCCGGGACCGGCGGGTGCTCGCCCAGGTATTGCGACCCGAGCAGCCCCTGCTCCTCCGCCGTCACCGACGCAAAGTAAACATCGTGCGGCGGTTTCACCGGCGATTGCGCAAAAACGCGCGCCATCTCCAGCAGGATGCCGCAACCGGTGCCGTTATCCGCGGCGCCGTTGTAGATGTTGTCGCCCTTCATGCTGGGATCGATGCCGAGGTGGTCGTAATGCGCGGTGTAGAGGACCGCGTTTGCGCCCGATGCCGCGCCCGGCACGCGCCCGATCACATTGCTGGAAACATAGTGGCGCACCCGGCTCTCCATGTGCGCCTTCAGCCGGACCGGCAGTTCCATCGCGTGAAAGCCGGGATTGCCGGCGCGCTCGATGGCCTGGTCCAGGTTGCCGAGCCCCGCCATGTCGAACAACTTTTGCGCCACACCGTGCTGAATCCAGGCGGCGGCGCGCAGGGTTGCCGTGGGATCGCCCTCCAGGTAGCTCTTCTCGGTCGCCTGCGAGTTGCGCACCACCTCCCAGCCGTAGCTGGCCAGGTCGGTGCGGTGGATAATGAGCACGCCGACCGCGCCCCGCCGCGCCGCCTCCTCGTATTTGTAGGTCCAGCGGCCGTAATAGGTGAGCGCCTTGCCCTTGAAGAAACTGGGATCGTCGGAGGGCGGCTCGTTGACGATCACCAGCGCAACCTTGCCTTTCAGGTCCACTCCGGCGTAGTCGTTCCAGTGGTATTCGGGGGCATCGATGCCATAGCCGACGAAGACAATGGGCGCGTCGATGTCCGCCTGCGTCTGCCCCGTCTCGTCCTTGGCAACAATGTCTTCGCCATACCGGAGCTCCATCTTCTGGCCGTTGGCGGAGAGCAAGGCGAAGTCGGTCCTTCGCTCGTCGGTGTGCACCGCCACCAGCGGCACTTTCTGGAAGAAGGTGCCGTCTTCGCCTGCCGGCTGCAGGCCGTCGAGAGCAAACTGCGTTGCGATGTATTCGGCCGCCAGCTCCCCCCCGCGCGTGCCCGGGCCCCGGCCTTCCAGCAGATCGAGCGAAAGAAACCGTACATGGGCGCGGATCTTTTCGGGATCGATGGAGGCAGCCGCCGCGCGCGCCGCCGGCGGCAGCCCCGCCACCGCGGGAACCGTCGCCGGCTGCGCGGCAAGCGATACGGGAAACGCAAAGCAGAATGCAAACATCGGCAAAGTGTGCCTGGGACGCATCGGTTTCTCCTTCAAGGGGCGGGGCGATCGTCGCTCCCCTGTGATCCTAACGAAAGGAGCCCCTAGATCGAAACAGGCCGCGGGGCAATTCAGGGCGCCGGCATCAGCCTGGCCCGAACCAGCACCTTGCGCGCCAGCCCCGTAAGCGCCATGTCCGGCAATTCGCCGAGAGGCACCCACCGCCGCCTCCCCGATCTTTGCGTCAGATCGCTAATTTGCTTCTCGGTAACTTGCCGGATGAGCACCCGGTAATTCACCTGCATGATGGCGTGGCGCAGCGTCATGTGCGCCTCTTCCGGGCAGGTGCGCAGGGCAGGAAGCTCCCACATGCCCGGCATCACGGTCTCCCGCCGGGAGCGCTGCTCGAGCAAAACCGCCGACTTGCGCGTTCCGACTCCGCGAACGGAAAGCGCATACGCCGCATCCCGCGTCTGCATCGGGGCGCGCGCGATGGTTTTATGTTCGCCGCGCGTGGCGCATGACGCTGAAATCGGACATCGCGCGCACTGCGGATTGCGAGGCAGGCACACCGTCGCTCCCAGCTCCATCATGGCCTGGTTGAAATCCCCGGGACGAACCGTATCCAGCAACTGTGCGGCCAGTTCGCCGATCCTTTTGCGAAGCGAGGATTTACTCTCAGGGGATGCCGCGTCCCATCCCGCCAGCCGGCACAGGACGCGTTCCACATTGCCGTCCACCACCGCTGCCGGTTCGCCGTGCGCGATGCTGGCAATGGCAGCCGCCGTGTAGACGCCAATGCCGGGAAGCCCGCGCAGCTCCTCCGCCGATTTCGGCAGATCTCCGCCGTGCTCCCGAACCACCTGCCGCGCCGCCTGGAGCATCATCCGCGCCCGCCGATAGTAGCCCAGTCCGCTCCACTGCGCCAGAACATCCTGCTCCGAAGCCCGGGCCAGCGCGCCAACCGTCGGGAATCGCGCCAGGAAGGCCTGGAACCGATCCACGACAGCGGCGACCCGCGTCTGCTGCAGCATGATCTCCGAGACCCAGACAGCATACGGATCGCGGCTGCGGCGCCAGGGCAGATCGCGCTGCTCTGCGTCATACCAGGCGAGCAGACGGCGGCGAAGTTGCGGCGTACTGCGGATGCGTCCGTTCGCCAGTCCCATCAGGCCAGATTACGGCACTGCCGGAGGCCAATGGAGCCCTGCACGCACCTTTATGAATAACAAGGACACCTAAGTTGTACGGACTGCCCATCGGAAGGTGTGATACGGTCGCTCTGACTGCGCTGAGCAGGGAGCCGGGAATCCGCTTCCCCGCGCAGCCGGCGGCGCGATTGTGCCGTCCGATCTTTTGGAAATATTCAGGAGGAGTTCATGACTCGCGGTCTGGCGCTTGCAACCATTCTTTTGCTTTTCGCTGGCGGAGCTTTCGCCCAAACCACGGGCCAGATTCCAGGCTCGTCGAGCCAGGCAACCCCGCCGCCTCCACCGCCGCATCCTCCCACTCACGCCCCGATGATTTCCCCCTACGACGTCCCCGCATTTTCCCGGATGTCCATCGGAGCAGGACTCTCGCCCCTGGGCATCGGCTTGCAGGTGTCCACCGACCTGAACGCCCATTTCAATCTGCGCGGCATCGGCAACATCTTCAGTTACTCCACCAGCATCACCAGCAGCGGCATTCCCGTGAACGCGACTCTGACCCTGGGCTCCGGCGGCGCCATGGTGGATTATTACCCGTTCCACCCCGGCTTCCGCGTGAGCGGCGGGTTGCTCTTTGTGAACCAGAACGGCGCCAGCGCCACCGCCAGCATCCCCGGCGGCAACAGCATCACCCTCAACAACCAGACTTATTTTTCGGCGGATGCCAACCCCAACACCGGGGCTATTCCGCTGGCCGGGAACGGAAGCCTGGCCCTGAACAGCGTGAAGCCGAGCGCGGTGATTAGCACGGGCTGGGGCAATCACGTGAAACGCAGCGGGCACTGGGCTGTCCCGGTCGAATTGGGGGTGGCGTTCATCGGCCAGCCCAAAGTAAACCTGGCCCTTTCCGGGTGGGCCTGCACCGACCCTAACCAGATCAATTGCGCCAACATAGCGGGAAACAGTCCCATCGCACAGGAGTTTCAGAGCAACCTGAACGCGCAGATCGCGAAGTGGAATTCCAACCTCACCGGGCTGCAGACTTACCCGATTATCTCGGTAGGGGTGGCGTACAGCTTCCAGACGCGGTCGTTCTGAAGGGCTGCGTTGGAGTGATCTGGATCACCTGGATTTCTGCCAAAAACATATCAACATATCATGATGCGTCAATAGTGGACCGCTCAGGTCCAATTGCCTATGTTATCAACGCATCATGATATGTTGATATGATTATCCAGTAAACTTTCGCAATCGGATTGAGAGCCTCGCCGGCTCGGTGTCAGGCCAGCATTTCGCCGACGATTCCGGGGGCTGCGGCGAGCGCCGCGTCGATCTGCGACTGATCCTTGCCGCCGGCCTCGGCGATCTCCGGCTTGCCGCCGCCGGAGCCGCCCACCAGCTTTGCCACGGCGCCGACCAATTTACCCGCCTGAATGCGCCTGGTAAGCCCGGGGGTGACGCCGGCAATGATGGCGACTTTCCCCTCGGGCTGCGCCGAGCCCAGCACCACCACGGCCTCGCCGGCCTTCTGCTTGAGGTTATCGACCAGCGTACGCAGTTGGCCGCGGTCCAGACTGTCGGCGCGGTGGACAAGGATCTTCACGCCTTTGACCTCTTTGGCGCGTGAGAGGACTTCGTCCAGGCCGCCCGCCGCCGACTTCATGCGCATCTCGTCGAGCTCGCGGCGCAGGCGCTTGAGCTCGTCTTCCTGCGCGGCGAACTTTGCACGCAGGCCTTCGGAGAGATTGTCCGCGGAGGCGACGAACTGGCCGGCGACCTGGGCCAGCTCGAAGTCGCGGCGGAATGTGGAGAGCGAGCCGAAACCGCTGATGGCTTCCACGCGGCGCACGCCGGAGCTGACCGACTCTTCGCCGGTAAGCTTGAGCAGGCCGATCTCGCCGGTGGCGGCGGTGTGGGTGCCGCCGCAGAGCTCGGTCGAGAAGCCGTCTGATAGCTTTACAACGCGGACCTTGTCGCCGTACTTTTCGCCGAAGAGCGCCATGGCGTGGTACTCGTTTACGGCCACGTCGATGGGCACGTCTTCGAGGGTTTCGACTTTGGTGTTGGCCAGCACCTCGCGGTTGACGATGTTCTCGATTTCCTGGAGTTCTTCGTCGGCAACCTGCGCGAAGTGGGAGAAGTCGAAGCGGAGGCGGTCGGGAGCGACCAAAGAGCCGGCCTGCTTGACGTGCGTGCCCAGAACCTGCCGGAGCGCGGCGTGGAGCAGGTGGGTACCGGTGTGGTTGCGGCGGATGGCGTCGCGGCGCTCGCCGTTGACTTGGGTGTTGACGCGGTCGCCGAGGGCGAGGTCGCGCTTGAGCACGCCCTTGTGGGCGCGGACACCCTGCACGGGGAGCACGCAACCGGTGATTTCGGCGATGGTCTCGTTGCCGTCGACCGATGTGAACCAGCCGGTGTCGCCGATCTGGCCGCCGGAGTCGCCGTAGAAGCTGGTGTGATCGAGAACAATCTCCACTTGCTCGCCGGCCTTGGCCGCGGGCACGCCCACGCCGTCTTTCACGATGGCGAGGACTTCGCAATCGGTTGAGGTGAGCGAGCGATAGCCCTCGAAGGCGGTTTTGGGCAGGTCGCGGTAGGCGGGGCTGGCGGATTTCTGCGCACCGCCTTTCCAGGAGGCGCGGGCGCGGGCTTGTTCTTCGGCGCGGGCGCGCTCAAAGCCTTCGTGATCGAAGGCCACGCCGGCGTCGCGGGCGGCATCGGTCATGAAGTCGAGCGGCAGTCCGAAGGTTTCATAGAAGTGGAAGGCGCGCTCGCCGCTCAATGTCGAGATGGGGGCGGACGGCTTCGCCAGCCTGCTTTCAGTGAATGCCTTGGCCGCCGCGGCCTTCTCGGACGGATCGGCGATGGTGTCGAGGTATCGCCGGTTTGCGTCGTAGACAAAATCGAATTGCTGGGAGTCCTTCAAGGGGCGCGCCGCCGAATCCGCGATGAGTTCCAATTCCTTCTGCAGAGCGGAGTAGCCGACTTCAAGGACGCGCGCAAACTGCTTTTCTTCGGCTTCAATGACCTTGGCGACGCGATCGGCCGAGTCTGTGAGCTCGGGATAGGCGCCGGACATCAGGTCGCGAACGGCGAAGACCATCTGAAAGAGGAATGGTTTTTCCTGGCCGAGGAGGCGGCCGTGGCGGATGGCGCGGCGCATGATCTTGCGGAGAACGTAGCCACGGCCTTCGTTGGAGGGCAGCACGCCGTCGTTGATGAGGAAGGTAGCGGCGCGCGCGTGATCGGCGATGATGCGCAGGCTGGCGGCGATGTCGTCGGCGCTGCGTGTTTCCTTTTCGAGTTCGGCATCGCTCACGCGTTTGCCGGTGAGCTCTTCCGCGCGCTCGATGAGCGGCGTGAACAGATCCGTCTCAAAGTTGCTGATCTTGTTCTGCAGCACGGCGGCCACGCGCTCCAGGCCCATGCCGGTGTCGATGGAGGGCTTGGGCAGCGGCGTGAGCTTGTAGACGGTGGTTTTGCCCAGTGGATCGACGATGGCCGAGCGGTCGAACTGCATGAAGACGAGGTTCCAGATCTCGACGTAACGCGCTTCGTCTTTTCCGAAGGGCAGATCGACGCCCGGCGTCTCGGCGGCTTCCAGGCCCATGTCGTAGAAGATCTCGGAACACGGGCCGCAAGGGCCGGTCTCGCCCATTTGCCAGAAGTTGTCCTTGCGGCCGTACTCGAAGATGCGCTCCCTGGGGACACCGGTCTCGATCCAGTACTGCTCGGCTTCGTTGTCGCGCGGGACCTCGGCGTCGCCCTGGAAGATGGTGACGTAGAGGCGGTCTTTGGCGATGCCCATCCACTCGGGGCTGGTGACGAGCTCCCAGGCGTAGGCGATTGCGTCCCTCTTGAAGTAGTCGCCGAAGGAGAAGTTGCCGAGCATCTCAAAGAAGGTGTGATGGCGGCGGGTGAAGCCGACGTTTTCGAGGTCGTTGTGCTTGCCGCCGGCGCGCACGCATTTTTGCGAGGTGGTGGCGCGCGCATAATCGCGCTTTTCCGCGCCCAGGAAGACGTCTTTGAACTGGTTCATACCGGCGTTGGTGAACAGCAGCGTGGGGTCGTTGGCCGGAACCAACGACGAGGAGTGCACGCGGCGGTGTCCCTTGGTCTCAAAAAAGCGCAGAAACAGCTCGCGGATTTCATTTCCTGTGCGGTGTTGCATATCAGTTCAAGTGTAATTGGGTGGGATTGCCTCCCGGGCGGATCATGGTGGTATCGGGGTCGGAGCAGGCACTGGACATCACGGCAGGCGTCCTGCCGGAGAGCGGTGATGCGGTTTTGCCGGAACCTACATCCAGGCAGATGCAGCTCCGATCGATGTGCAGACGCACGACGGCAGCGGCATGAAGCGTCTTGTCCGATCGGCGTTTATCGCGCCCGCATTGCCTGCGAACGGGAAGAAACGCAGGTGGATACGGATGTACTCGCGGGCCCGCTCAGTGAAAGAGGACCCTACCGGGACCGCCAAACGGAGCCCAGCGGCGCATCTAAGATGGACTGGAGCGGATGCGCCTATGTTTCGGGGGTGGAGCGCAATTCAGGCCGGTATAGGGGTTGCCGCGATCTTCTGCGCCCTGCCGGCGGGCGCCCAAAAGCCAACCGTACCGGCCGCGGTGACCCTGACGGTGGTGGATGAGAACGGCGCGGCGGTGGCGGGAGCGCAGGCCGTTATCGATCAGCCGGGAAGCGCATCCACCCGCGTGGCCACCGATTACAACGGCCGCGCCCGGTTCGACCTGAAGGCGGAAACACCCTATTCCCTGCTCATCCAAAAGCCGGGCTTTTATCAGGCGCAGAGGAACGGCCTCGAGCCGGGGCAGGCGGACGTCCACGTGGTGCTCACCCATGAGCAGATGGTGGTAGAGCAGGTGAACGTCTCCGCCTCGCCTCCGGAGATTGACCCGGACCAGGTCTCAGACAAGATCACGATGGAGATGCCGGAGATCGTCAACGTTCCCTATCCGACCTCGCGCGACATCCGCAATCTGCTGCCGTTTTTCCCCGGCGTGGTGCAGGATCAATCCGGACAGGTGCACGTGGATGGTTCGGAGACGTGGGCCACGCTGGACACGCTGGACAACTTCGATATCCGCTCGCCGGTGAGCGGCCAGCTCGCCATGCGCTTCAGCGCCGACGCGGTTCGTTCCATCGATGAGGAGACGACGCGATACCCGGTGGAATATGGGCGCAGCACCGGCGGGGTGCTGGCGTTCCTTACCGGCATGGGCGATAACAAATTCCGCTTCAACGCCACCGATTTCCTGCCGTCTTTTCACCAGATCAAAGGCATTCGCTTCGACAAGGCCGTACCTCGGATCACGTTTACCGGGCCCATCCGGCGCAATCACGCGTGGTTTTTCGACGGGCTGGAGGTGGAGTACGACGATATTTATATTCCCGAACTGCCCCAGAACGCGGACACCAATCACCTTATCCGGGGGAGCAATCTGGTGCGGGCGCAGGTGAACGTCACTCCCCGCAACATCCTTTCAGCCGGACTCCTGTTCAACGACTATCATTCCCCCTACGACGGCTTGTCGGCGCTGGTCCCGCAAGCCAGCACCACCAAGCGCGATACCATCGCGTGGCTGCCCTACGTTCGCGATCAGGAGAGCTTTGGCAACGGCGCTCTTCTGGATGTGGGGATTGGAGAGACGCGATTTCGCGACGGCTACGAGCCGCATCCCGGCGGGCCCTACCAACTGACCCCGGAGACGGCCCTGGGCAGCTACTTCGAGAACCTCACCAGCGAGTCCCAGCGCCTGGAGGGGAACGCGCTCCTGTACCTGCCTCCGCTCCACTGGATGGGCCGTCACGATCTCAGGGCAGGAATCGATCTCGACCACATCGGCTTCTTTGAGCGGTACCAGCGCGCGCCGGTGAATTACCTTCGCGAAGACGGGTCCCTGCTGCGGCAAAGCACCTTCCCGGCCATCGCGCCTTTCACCCGGCACAACGTGGAGATCGGCGGATTTTTCGAGGACCGCTGGACGCCCCGCAACGGAATTCTCGTCGAGCCGGGCTTGCGTCTCGATTGGGACGAGATCGTCCGCCGCCCGCTGCTCGCCCCCAGGCTGGCCGGTGTATGGACGCCTCCGGGCAAAGCCGGCGAGACCAAGATCTCAGCCGGCATCGGCCTCTACTACGAGCACACGCAGCTCGAATACCTTACGCGATCGCTGGCGGGAATCCGCTACGACACCTACTTTGCGCCCGATGGGGTAACGCCCATCGGCCCGCCGCTCCAGTCCGCTTTCACTTACAACCAAGGCGATCTGAAAGAGGCGTACGCCATCAACTGGAGCGTGGGCCTCGAACAGAAGCTGCCTGGCGCTGTTTTCCTTCGCGCGAATTACATCCACAAGCTTGTCGAGCACGAGTTCACGTATGCCAACCAGAGCGGGCCCGGGGCGCTGGCGGGGAACTATGTTCTTACCAACCAGCGCCAAGACCATGACAACCTGGAGGAGGTGGAAGCGCGGCACACGTTCCACGGAGACTACACTCTGTTTGGCGCCTACACCCACTCCACGGCGCACACCAATGCGGCCATCGAATATTACCCTGCAATTTCGTTTCTGGGAGCGCAACAGCCCGGCCCGCTGGACTGGGATACACCCAACCGGATCCTCTCCTGGGGATGGCTGCCGGTTCCCTTGCCGTGGTTCAGAAAGCGCTGGGATTTTGTGTACACCGCGGACTGGCACACGGGATTGCCGTTTACGGCCATGAACGCAAATCACGAAGTGGTGGGCGCCGCCAATGCCGAACGCTTCCCCAATTTCAAGTCTTACAGCCCCGGGCTGGAGTGGCGATTCCATTTCCACGGGCTGTACCTGGGGCTGCGCGGGGTGATGGAGAACGCGACCAACAGCGGGAATTTCCTGGTGGTGAACAACGATTTGGACTCGCCGCAATACCGGACGTTCAGCGAGCCGCTGGGGCGCGCGTTCACGGCGCGCATCCGGCTGATCCCAAACGATTGAGGTTGCAGGAGGTTATTGCGCGCCCTTGCGGATGACCTCTTCGGCGAAGTAGTTGTGGATCTTGGCCTGATCGTGGAGCATTTCCGAGTAGGCGTTCTCCAGCAGTTGGGCCTTGGTATCGCGCAATTGCTGGCGGATGAACTGCTGCACGCGCGGATCTTTCAGGTCGCGCTGTCCGGCGGGTTGCCGCTCGACCAGCTTGAAGATCTGGTAACCGACGATTCTCCGGTTGGGGTCGTTGGGAAGGTAGACCGGAAGCGGAGGGGTGGTCTGGCCCGGCCGCAGTGCGAGGACGGCGTTGTACACCTCAGGATCCGACTTCAACTGGGACTCCCGAATGGGACCCATGTCGCCGCCGTTGGACGCTGTGGACGGGTTTTCAGAGTACTGCGAGGCGAGGGTTCCGAAGTCCTCGCCGGCCAGGATACGGTCGCGGATGGATTCGATTTCCTTGCGCGCGGCGGCTTCGTTGGGCGGATGCTGGACCTGGGGCACGTTGGGCTGCTGAGGCGCGGCGCCTGTGACCTGGATCTGGGCCAGGTGGAAGGTGGGCTCGATGTTGTTGAAGTCGGCCTTGTGGGTGTTGAAGTATTCCGAGATCTCCGCGTCGGTGATGTTGATCTTGGAGATGATTTCCTTATTGAGGAGCTTGGTCTGGGTCAACCCACGGCGGATCTGGCTTTTGAGGTCATCCAGGGTCATGCCGCGTTGTTTGAGCTGATTATCGAACTCCTCCTGGGTCATGAGGCCCTTGATCTCGGTCAGCTTGGCGTTGACGTCTTCATCGCTGGCAGTGAGATTGAGCTTGGCTGCGCGCTGCTGGACGATTTCCTGGTCGATCATGTCGCGGAGGGTGTTGAGGCGGTCGAAATCTGCCTGCACCGGCGACGGTGGCTCAGGCACGTTGCCGAGATTGAGCCTGAATTGTTTTTCGAGGTCAGCGCGCATGATTTCCTTGCCGTTCACCGTAGCCACAACGTCTGCGCCGTGTCTGGAATGGCAGCCGGAGACGCCGAGTACGGTTCCAAG
>Ga0307373_10007527_pt1 | contig 16987 bp, 16 predicted proteins | sample OX2MG_FD_202534 | JGI IMG/M metagenome (GOLD analysis project Ga0307373, IMG submission 202534) | Soil microbial communities from Risofladan, Vaasa, Finland - OX-2 | ecosystem: Environmental > Terrestrial > Soil > Coastal area > Acid sulfate soil | place: Finland: Risofladan, Vaasa | collected... | reverse complement strand
CTGCCAAAGTGCCCGCGGCCCATTCGTCTCCGGCGGCACGCCGCCGAGGCGACACGCGTGTCGCATGGGCGCGGAGTAAACGGCTTTCCTCTCGCTCCAGCGAAAGGGCTACGGTCGGCACTTTGGCTGCGCGCAGCCAAAGTGCCTGCGGCCCGTTCGTCTGCGGCGGCACGCGCCGAGGCGACACGCGTGTCGCATGGCGCGGAGCAAACGGCTGGCTGGTGGTCGGCGGAATTTTTTTGGAATTCGCGGCCGGTGTCTCGCGTATTACTGGTAACGGCAAAAGGAAGACGGCCCGCGATCGCTTTTCCCATGCCGGCCGATCGGGCTTGCGCGCCTGACGTTTGATCTTTGGCAATTGGATTTGTGCCGGTCACAAGGCGGTTTTCGGGCCTCTGCGCTCGGAACCGCGGCCGATCGGCGCGCACCGCGTCGCCGTGGGGCGGCCTTCCCAGGCCGTCAGCAGCGACGAGCGCGGCAAACGACCAACGAACGATGATGTTCACTTGGCTCGCCGGCGGGATGGGGAACGCCTGTTCCTCACGGAGGCGATTGCGGCAACGGCCGGGAATCTTACTGAACCGGCGCACCGGCGAAAAGGGCAAACTGATTGCCCTTGCAAGCCGTTACCACCAATCTATAATCCTTTGGTTCGGACTCTCTTTGCGCCACCGCTGTCGGCGGTGCCGGGGGGAGTTGTTTGCCGTCGTCTTCTGCGAGGGAGGGCGGTCGAGCGGGTGTAGCTCAGTTGGTAGAGCGCCACCTTGCCAAGGTGGTTGTCGTGGGTTCGAATCCCATCACCCGCTCTTTTTGCATTTACTTGTGGTGCGGGCGTCCCGCCTGCTCGGCGGCAGGCGGGACGCCTGCACCACAAATTGCGGCTTATTGAGGCGTATATGGCACCTGACGAAGAACAACTCGGCTCGGCCGCCGTCGAAGAAAACACTTCCGGCGAAACCGCTTCCGGCGAGGGCGAAGAAAAACCCAAGCTGGAGCTCGAAGTCAAAATCGACTCGCGCAGCGCGTGCGAACGGCATGTCACCGTCACCATTCCGCGCAACGAGGTCGACCGCTATCTCGACCTGGCCTACAGCGACATGATGGATAAAGCGGTCGTGCCCGGCTTTCGCGCGGGCCGCGCTCCGCGCAAGCTGGTGCAACTCCGCTTTCGCAAAGAGGTCGGCGAGCAGGTGAAGGGCTCGCTGTTGATGGACAGCCTGGGGCAGATTTCCGAGAGCCACGAGTTGTCGCCCATCAGCGAGCCTGATTTCGACCCCACCGCGGTGGAAGTTCCGGAAACCGGTCCGCTGGTTTTCGAGTTCGATATCGAAGTGCGGCCGGAATTTGCCCTGCCGAACTGGAAGGGGCTGCAGATCGAGCGGCCGGTGCGCGAGTTCACTGCCAAGGACATCGAGCGCCAGATGAAGGAGCTGCTGGCCAAGCACGGCCGGCTGGTGCCGTTCGACGGACCGGCCGAAACGGGCGATTATCTGACGCTGAATATCGCCTTCAAGCACGGCGAAACGCTCATTTCGAGCGTCAGCGAAGAAGTGATCCTCATTCGGCCCACGTTGAGCTTCCGCGATGGAAAGGTCGAGGGTTTCGATCGGCTGATGCAAGGTGCGGTGGCGGGCGAAAAACGTGTCGGCCAGGCCAAGCTGGCGGTCGACGCTCCCAACCAAGAGTTGCAGGGCAAGACGATCACGGCCGAGTTCGAGGTGCTGGAAGTCAAGAAGCTGGAGTTGCCCGAACTGACCAAGACGTTCCTGGAACAGATCGGCGATTTCGGATCCGAAGCCGACTTGCGCGACGCGATCAAAGACATGCTCGAGCGGCGGCTGAAGTATGAGCAGCAGCAGCGTGCCCGGCAGCAGATTCTGGCGTCGCTGACCGAGGCGGCCAACTGGGACCTTCCACCCGGCCTGCTCAAGCGGCAATCGCAGCGCGAGATGGAACGAGCGCTTTTGGAACTCCGCAGCAGCGGATTCAGCGACAATGAGATCCGCTTGCACGAAAACGAGCTGCGGCAAAACAGCCGCGTCAATACCGCCCGCGCCCTGAAAGAACACTTCATCCTCGAACGCATCGCCGAGGAGGAGAAGATCGAAGAACAGCCGGAAGACTACGATATGGAGATCGCGCGCATCGCCCAGCAGAGCGGCGAGAGTCCGCGTCGCGTGCGGGCCCAGTTGGAAAAGCGCAACCTGATGGACACGCTCCGCAATCAGATTATCGAACGCAAGGCGATCGACCTGATTCTGGAGCACGCCATCATCAAAGAAGTGCCTTACGAGCTGGAGGGCGGCGAAGCCGTGGCGGTCGATCAAACGGCGGGCGGCGAAGAAGTCGAAATTCCCGAAGCCCACAACCCCGACATGCCCGGCGAAGCGCCGCACCGAGTCGATCAGCACAAGTAGCTGCGCAGCCACGGAAATCACCAAGACAAACCATCATGGACAGCCCTTATTGGCCCTCCCCGGCCGCTCCTCAAGCCAACTACCGCGACTACCAGCGACAGCGCCAGATGACTCTGGGCGACCTGCTGCTGGAGAACCGCATTATTCTGTTGCAAGGAGAGATCCACGACGGCAACGCCAACGAACTGGTAATGAAGCTGCTGTACTTGCAGAGCGAGAACCGCCGCAAGGACATCCACTTTTACATCAACTCGCCCGGCGGCAGTGTGACGGCGACCCTGGCGATCTACGACACGATGCAGATGTTGACGTGTCCGGTCGCCACCTACTGCGTCGGTCTGGCCGCCAGCGGCGCGGCCGTGCTGCTGGCCGGCGGCACGGCGGGCAAACGTTTCGCCCTGCCGCACGCCAAAATGATGATTCACCAGCCCTACGGGCAAGTGGGCGGGCAGGTTTCGGACATCGAGATTCAGGCCGACGAGATCTTCAAAACCCGCGAAGTCTTGAACGAAGTCCTCGCGCAGCACACCGGGCAGCCGATCGACCGCATTCGCAAGGACACCGACCGCGACTTCTACATGCACGCCCAAGCGGCCAAAGACTATCACCTCGTGGACGACATTTTGACTCGTCCGCCCGTCGCCCAGGAAGAAGACGAAAGCTGAAAACGCAATGACCTTGATTCCCTTCGTCATCGAGAAAAGCGGCCGCGAAGAGCGGGCTATGGATATCTATAGCCGGCTGTTGAAGGACCGTATCGTCTTTCTTGGTTCGGGCGTCAACGACGAGGTGGCCAACTCCATCGTCGCCCAATTGCTCTTTTTGCAATCGGAAGACCCCAAGACCGACATCCACCTGTATATCAATTCGCCGGGCGGCAGCGTCAGCGCGGGGCTGGCCATTTACGACACCATGCAGTTCGTGGCCTGCGACGTGGCCACTTACTGCATCGGCCAGGCGGCGTCGATGGGGGCGGTGTTGCTCACGGCCGGCACCTCCGGCAAGCGTCACGCCCTGCCCAATTCGCGGATCATGATCCACCAACCGCTGGCCGGCATGGAAGGCACCGCCGAAGAGATCATGATTCACGCCAAGGAATTCAAGAAGGTCAAGCAGAAGCTGAATGCGATTCTGCTCAAGCACACCGGCCATCCCCTGGAAAAGATCGAACAAGACACCGACCGCGATCGCTTCATGTCGGCCGACGAGGCACTCGACTACAAGTTGATCGACCGCGTGATCGAGCACATCGAAACGCCCAAAGCAACGTAGGGTGGGACCAGCGAGCTTGCGAGCGCCGGCCCACCAGGACCGCCGATGGTGGGCCGGCGCTCGCAAGCTCGCTGGTGCCACCCTACCAACAACACAGACCGGCCCGCTTCCCGCCACGGGCCGCGCCAAACCAAGTCGAATGGAATCCCAACCGTGCGAGCCGTCCTCCGCCGTTCCGGCCGGGCGACGGTGCATGAAGCTGCGCGAGGCCGAAAATGAAGCTACTTTTGCGGTGCGCCGTGGCCGCCTGTTTGGCGGTGGCCATTGGCTGTCGGTCGAATGTCGGAAAGGAACTGCTCGAACGCGAGAACCTGTCTCAGGAAAACGAGATCTACCAGCTCCAGGACCTGGTCGACGAGTACCAGACGCGGCTCGATTCCTGCCAGCGCGAAAATGAATCGCTGCTGGCCGAGCTGGGACGCTCTCGTACTTCGGGCAAACCGCCCGTCAGGCCCGCCGACGAACCGGCGCCTCCCGTGGTCGAGCCGGGCGCGGCCGTGCCTTATGAGGGTGCGCCCGTCATTGCCCCGCCGGATCCACTCGTGCCGGAAGGCGAGCACCTGGCAAAGAAGCGCAGCGGCCGGGCGAAAGCGGCATCCGTGCCCGGCGGCCGGCTGCGCAAGGCCTCGACCCGGCGCGGCCCCATCGACCAGGTGGTCATGCAGATTACGCTCAACCGCAAGCTGACGGGCGGGCACAACGTCGACGGCCATCCGGGCGACGAGGGGGTGATGCTCGTCATCGAGCCGCTGAACGCGGCCGGCGAGCTGGTGGAAGTGCCCGGCGAGGTCTCGGTCGTGATTCTCGACCCCGCCCTCGAAGGCGAAGCGGCCCGCATCGCCCGTTGGGACTTCAAGACCGAAGACGCCGCCGCTCATGTCAAGCGGACGCCGCTGGGCGACGGACTCCACTTCGATCTCCGCTGGCCGCATTCGCCGCCGACGCACCGCGTATTGAACCTCTATGTCCGCTATACCACGGCCGACGGTCGGCGTTTGCAGGTCGAGAAGCAGATCGAGGTCGATCCGCCCGCTGCCGCCGACGCGCCGGACGATCGCGTGACCAAGACCCCGCCGGAGCCGAACGTTGCCGATGGGCACGACGCGGAAACGGGGCCAAGTTTGCCGGGCACCGGGGCCAAGGCGGTAGAACCGGCCGACGACGAAGACCGGCAAACCGACGCCCAAAGCACGACCACGGGAAAGCACTGGACGCCCTTGCGCTAGGGACCCTTCATTCGTCGTTTGGTGCTCGCAAAGTTCGGTACGGTGGCTGGGGCCCCGGCGTGCCGGGAGCCGAGTGCGACCTGGCGATCAGGCAACGCGCGCCGCCGGCCAGCGAGGTCCCGGTGGTGGCGCTACCGGGGCATCGCCGCGACAGAGCGTCAGACGCAGTAGGGGTCAATCGCGCGGCTCTGCCCCAGCCACCGCGATTTGTCACCATGACCGCCGCACACGTGTAACGTCGCCGCCGAGCGCGCCGAAAATCGTTCGGCCAGACACTAGCAATCTCCGTCGCCGCCGGTATGATGGACTGCATCGATCACAGTCCCGGCGGAACACGGAGGACGCACCATGACGTCGGAGAATCAACGGCCGAAATCGCTGAATCACGTCCGCGTGCTGGTGGTCGAAGACCATCAAGACTCCGCCGAAATGCTTCGGCACACGCTGCATCGCTGGGGTTGCGACGCCCGTGTCTGTCAGACCGGTGCCGAGGCCCTGGACGAAGCGGCGGAATATCGCCCGCACGTGGCCCTGCTCGACTTGCACCTACCCGACATCGACGGCTGCGAAGTCGGCCGATGCCTGCGGCAGAAGCTGGGTTTCGACAACGTGGCGTTGGTGGCCATTAGCGGGTTTGCAGAGGCGGAAGACCGCCGTCGCTCGAGCGACGCGGGTTTCGATCTGCACCTGCTCAAGCCCGTGCGGCCCGACGTGCTGCACTCGCTCTTGTCGCGCGTCGAGCAGTTCGCCTGGTAGCGGCTGTCGGAGGATGGGCTTCCTAGCCCGTCAAGTCCGTGCGGTCACGGCCTGGGAAGGCCATCCACCTCCCGCCTATTGCACCAGGTAGCGGATGGCGAAAAAGCCGGCTACGAGCAGGCCAAACAGCGCCAGCGTGATCCACTCGAAGTGCCGCTCCAGCATCGTCTTGGCCCGTTCGCCGAAGAAAAACATCGCAGTCGCCACCAGAAAGAAGCGTCCGGAGCGGCCCAGCGCCGATGCCACGATGAGCGTCTCCAGCGACACCGTGCGGTGGCAAACGCCCGCGGTAATCGTGAAAACCTTGTAGGGGATCGGCGTGAAAGCCGCTGCCAGGATTGCCAAAAAAGCATTGTTGCCGTAAAGCTCTTCGACGTTCTCGAAATTCTGGTGCGAGAAACCGGGCACGTAATGGAAGAAAAAGTCGTCGACGCTCAACCAGAGCCAGCGGCCGATATACCAGCCTGCGATCCCACCCAGCACCGAAGCCACCGCGCTCACCGCGGCATAATAAAAAGCCCGTCGCGGCCTGGAGACCGAGAGGGCGATCTGCAAAACGTCAGGCGGAATTGGAAAAAATGAGCTTTCGGCGAACGAGAGCAACACCAATGCCGGCGTGCCATAAGGGGTTTCGGCCCAGCGCAATACCCAGTGGTAAAGCCGCCGGATGACATTCGGCCGCTTGCCGGCGGCCGGGCAGTCGTTGGTTTGTGCTTCACTGTGGTCCACGAGCGTCATTGTCGCAGTTTAGTCGGTATGGCTTTGCCTGCGATAGGGCAATCGTAGCCCGCTCACTCCGTGAGCGGAACGGCTTTCAAATCGCTCGAGGTCTCCCTTGCATTGTCTTCCACTGCCGCCACGCGCCCCTCCGCTTGCGGAGCAAGCGGGCTACTTGCGGGCTACGATAGCGCCAGCATCCGCTCCAGAGCCACCAGCGACCAGCGGGCGACTTCGTCGTCGACGTGAATCACGTTCACCGGCGTGCCAGCGGCGAGATTCTCCAGGCTCCAGCAAAGGTGCGCCAGGTCGATGCGGTACATCGTGGCACACATGCAGACCACCGGCGATAGGAAGTGTATCTCCTGTTCAGGATGCTCCTGCTTCAGCCGCTCCACCAGGTGCAGCTCCGTGCCGATGGCCCACTTTGTGCCGGCCGGGGCCGACTCGACGTCGCGAATGATCTTGCCCGTCGAGCCGTAAACATCGGCCTTGGCCACCACCTCACGGCTGCACTCCGGATGGACCAGAACTTGGATGCCGGGAAACTTGGCGCGGAACTGGTCGACGTGCTCGGGTCGAAACATGGCGTGAACGCTGCAATGTCCCTGCCATAGCAGCACCTTGCTGCTCCGCAACGCCTCGTCGCTGTTGCCGCCCCGCTGGTCGGCGTGCGGATTCCAGACAGCCATTTCGTCCAGCGGAATGCCCATCGCAAAGGCCGTGTTACGGCCGAGATGCTGGTCGGGAAAGAACAGCACCCGCCGCGTCCGCTGAAAGGCCCATTTGAGCACGGCGGCCGCATTGCTCGACGTGCAAACGATGCCCCCGTGCCGTCCGCAGAACGCCTTCAGACTGGCCGCCGAGTTGATGTAGGTGACCGGCGTGATGTCCGCGGTGTCGAGCACCTCGCCCAGTTCGTCCCAGCAGGCTTCGACCTGCTCGATCATGGCCATATCGGCCATCGAGCAGCCGGCCGCCAGGTCGGGCAACACCACCGTGACGCGCTGGCCGCGGCGGGCCGCCAGCTTCTCCGGCCGGTTGGCCAGGATGTCGGCCGTTTCGGCCATAAAATGGACGCCGCAGAAAGCGATTGCCCGGCAGTCGCTGCTCTCCGCCGCCATCTTGCTGAGCTGGTAGCTGTCGCCACGCAGATCGGACATGGCGATGACCTCGTCCTGCTGATAGTGGTGCCCCAGAATCAGCAGCCGGGGGCCCATTTCCGCCCGGACCGCGGTGATGCGGCGTTGGAGGGTCTCGTTGTCAAGCGACTTGTAGTCGGCGAGTTGAAAAGCGCCGGCCTGCGGCCGGGCGGTCAAAGTCGGCATGGAAAGGAAAGCGTGAGTAGGGAAAAGCCTCTACGTCAGTATATACGCTGCGTCACTCGGGTGTCGAAACTAAGCCTGGTGGCTGGGGCAGGGCCAGATCGCGGCTGCCCTTCAAGAGCGCGGCGGCCAAGCGATGCCCCGGTGACGTCCAACCGGGGCATCGCTTGGCCGCCAAGATGAACGAAGTGCCAGCCTCCACTGGGCCAAGCTCTGCCCTAGCCACCGCCAATGCCTCATGCTCGGCCGCCTAATGTATCGCTTCCGCCTTGAAGCAGCCGCAATCGCAACAAGTTCAATGCCTGCTTGCCGGCCCTGGCCTTCAAAATCGCCGGATGGGCGGCGAACGGCGAGGACCGCACCATTACGCCATCCGCTGACGCCAAGGCGAAGTAATACAGCGGCGGGTCGCTCGTCTGGGCGTCGAAAACAGGGAACTTTCCGACCGCCAGGCCGTAATCGGCGTCGAACTGCTGCCGGCAAGCCGAGGCCAGAGCCGCCGTTACTTCGCCGCTGATCTCGCCGTGCTGTTTGATCGTCCTCTCCACGGTCGGGAATAAGCGGCCCACCGCCTCAGCGCTGCCCACGGTCAAACCGCCGCGAAAGACCGCGTCGGCGGCGGCAACGTCGCCCAGCCACTGAGCCACCAGGCCGGCCGTGCCCCACTCCACCGTGGCCAGCGTTTCGCCGCCCTCGGCCAACAGCCGCACGACGGCGTGTTCCAACTCGTCGTCTCCGTAGCCGAAAACCAGCGTGCCAAGACACTGGTGAATCGTGGCCTCCGTCGGTGCGGTCGCCGCCAGGCACTCCTCCGGCGTGCAGCCGCCCGCCGTGATCCTCAAGGTGATGGTCGCCGCACTGACCGTGATGCCCACCGACGGCACGCGTCCCCGGCGTATCAGATCGGGCAACATCTGCTCCAGGTCGCTCTCGCCGACTCCGAAACACTTGATCCGCCGGTGGCGAATCATCTGCCGCCCCGCGCCTTGCTCGATCAGTCGCGGCACCACGCCGGCCTGCCACATTTCCTTCATTTCGGCGGGCACGCCGGGCAAGGCGAACACGCGCGACGGGCGGCCCGCCGGCGGCGGCACGGTGACTTCGATCCCCGGCGCCGTCCCGTGAGCGTTCGGAATCGCGCGGCTGCCGAGCGGAAACATGGCCTGCACCACGTTGCGTTCGGGCATGTCTCGTTTTCGATGAGCGAACAGCGCACGGATCTGTTCCAGCGACGCCGCGTCGAGCTCCAGTGGCACCCCCAACATGCCGGCCAGCGCCTCGCGCGTCAAATCGTCGGCCGTCGGGCCGAGGCCGCCCGTCGCCACCACAATGTCGGCCCGTCGAACGGCCTGGCGAAACACTTCGATGTTGGCTTCCAGGTCGTCGACCACCGTCGTGTGATACCGCACCACAACGCCCAGTTCACCGAGCCGCTGGCTGAGCCACTGGCTGTTGGTATCGAGCCGTTCGCCGCTGGCCAGCTCGTCGCCGATGGAGATGACTTCGGCAATCATGTCCGACACTACTTTCCCTCGATGCGATACAAGTGCGTGTCGCTGCGCAGGAAGATCGCTTTGCCCGAAACGGCCAAGGAGGCCAGCGTCTCGCCGTCGATTTGATTGGCCGCCAACTCGGTGTAGTCGGTCGTCGGTGCAATCACCGTGGTCAGGCCCGACTCGTTGGTGATGTAAATCCTGCCGTCGGCCAGCAAGGGCGAGGCCGAATAGTTGCCGGGCAATCGCTTCTGCCAATGCTTCTCGCCGCTCTTGGCGTCGAGGCAGCTCGCGATTCCCTTATCGCTGACGAGAAACAACGCGTCGTCCACGACCAGCGGCGAGGGATTCAGCGGCGCGCCGTGTTGCAGCTTCCAGACGACGTGCGTGTCGGTCACGTCGCCGTGGCCATCGGGCCGCACCGCATAGAGCCAGGGCGTGTCGTAGCCGCTGGCCAGAAACAGAAGCCCTTGGCCAAAGACCGGCCGCGGCACCTCCGAATAGCCGTCGTACCGCACCCGCCAGATTTCCTGGCCGGTGTCGGGCACGTAGGCGATGGCCTGATCGCCGCCGGTGCTGATGAGCTGGTCCTCGCCGTCGACCGTGATGACCAAGGGAGTCGAATACGCCATGCGTCCTTTGCGGTCGCTTTTCCACCGCAGCTTGCCCGATTGCTTGTCGAGCGCCGCCACATATTGCACGTCGGTGCCATCGCAGCTCACGATCAGCAGATCGCCGTACAGCACGGGTGAGCCGGCCGGGCCATGACGGTGCTCATACTTCAATTCGTTCGTTCGCCAGACCACGTCGCCGCGGGTCGTCAGGCAGGCGGTTCCCAGATCGCCGAAGTGGACATAGACGCGATCGCCCTCCAACACGGCGGTGGGCGAAGCAAAACTGTTCTTGGAGTGAACCGTGCCGGGATTCTCGGCATGGAACACCTCGATGTCGTGGACCAACTTCCCGCTCGCTTCGTCGAGACAAACCGCGTGCAGCGAATGGCCTTGATCCAGGCCCGTGGTCAGCCATATCTGACCGTTGCCGATGACGGGCGACGACCACCCTCGGCCGGCAACGGGGACTTTCCAGGCAATGTTTTCGGTTTCGCTCCACGACGTCGCCAGGCCGCGCTGTGGAGCATGACCTTGGCCGTCGGGTCCGCGAAACTGCGGCCACTCGGCTCCAGCGGCCGCATCGAAGGACAGCGTCAGTAAGATCGTCGCTACGAGTTTCACAATAGTCTCGGTTGAAAATTGTAGGGTGGGACCCGCGAGCTTGCGAGCGCCGGCCCACCATGTGCAAGGCGTCAGGCATCAGGCATCAGACATCAGACACGATGGGTTGCCCCTTTCCTGACGCCTGAAGCCTGAAACCTGAGACCTCTTACGGCTGAATAAACCGTCAGCTTAGCTGTTGGCGACATGGTTTTACAGAGGTTTTACATTGCCGCGACGGGCTGGTGACACTCGATGGCCGATCTTCTCTTAGAATTCCAGTGTTGCCCTTGTCGTGGCAACGAACGATTCATCCACGGAGATTCATGGTGACACAGCCGCGAGATTTAGTGACGACCGAACCACAGGCGATTTATGTTGACGCCACGGAGCTCGGATCCCCTTCTGCTTCTTCCACCGCCCTGGTCGCCCCGAAGCGTCGGCGCCGTAAGCATCGTAAAGCGGCCGGCAAACGATCGGCCCAAGCGGCCCGCGCCGTGGCGTCCGTCGAAAGCCCCTGGAACAACGGCATTGACTGGCCGGTGGTCATCTGGATCGCGGTGGTCCACCTGGGCGTTCTGGCCGCGCCCTTCTACTTCACCTGGAAAGCGGTGGCGCTCATGGCCGTGCTGCACTGGCTGACGGGTGGCATCGGCGTGTGCCTGGGCTATCACCGCCAGCTTACGCACGGAAGTTTCTCTACGTATCGGCCCGTCCGCTTCTTGCTGGCGCTGTTGGGCGGCCTGTCGGGCGAAGGCTCCGCGGTGACCTGGGTAGCCAATCACCGCAAACACCACGTCTTCAGCGATCAGGAAGGCGACCCGCATTCGCCGCGCGAGGGCGGCCTGTGGAGCCACATGCTGTGGTTCATGCCGAACTTCGGCAAGAAATACGAGGAAGAACTGACCCGGCGCTACGCCCCCGACCTGGTGAAAGAACGCAGCCTCCAATGGCTGCACAAAATGTTCCTCCCCTCGCACGTGCTGATGACCGCGTTGTTGCTGGCCGTCGGCTGGCTGGGCTGGGACTGGTATACCGGCCTGTCGTTCGTGGTTTGGGGCATGTTCGTGCGGCTGGTGGGCGTGTTGCACGTCACCTGGTTCGTGAATTCCGCCAGCCATATTTGGGGCTACCGCAACTACGAGACGACCGACGACAGCCGCAACCTGTGGTGGGTCGGGCTGCTGGCCTACGGTGAAGGCTGGCACAACAATCATCACGCTTTTCAGCGGATGGCCCGTCACGGCCACAAATGGTGGGAGATCGACGTCACCTACTGGACCATCTTGGCGATGGAGAAACTGGGCCTGGCCTGGGACGTGGTCCACGACGTGCCGGCCCGCAAGAAGTTGCCGGCGCACTGATGAACACCGCCGAGAAATACCTCAAGCCGGAAGTCATCCGACAGATCAGCCGGCTCGACCTGCGCGCGCAGTTCATCGTGAAGGGGTTTTTGCAGGGCCTGCACGCCAGTCCGTTCCACGGCTTCTCGGTCGAATTCAGCGAGCACCGCAAGTACACCGTCGGCGACAACCCGCAAGACATCGACTGGCTCGTGTTTGCCAAGACCGACAAGTATTACGTCAAGAAGTTCGAGGCCGAGACGAACATCACCGGCTACCTGGTGATGGACCTCAGCCGCTCGATGGCCTACACCTATCGCCAGGAGCTGACCAAGTTCGACTACGCCATCTGCCTGGCCGCGGCGCTCTGCTACCTGATGGTCCACCAGCAAGACCCGGTGGGGCTGATCACCTTCGACGAACGGATTCGCGACAGCCTGCCGCCGCGGTCGAAACGCGCGCAGCTGGGCAACGTGCTGTCGCTGTTGGCCAAGTTGAAGCCGTCCGGAAAAACCGAGATCGCCAAGAGCCTCGTGCAGATCGCCGCCATGCTCAAGCACCGTAGCCTGGTGATGCTCTTCACCGACCTGCTGGCCGAGCCCGATCCCATCTTGCGGGCGTTGCGGCGCTTGCGGCACGGCGGGCACGACGTGATTTTGTTTCACGTGCTCGACGAGGCCGAAGTCCATTTCCCCTTCGACGGCATCGTCGAGTTCGAAGAGCCCGAAAGCGAAGAGAAGCTGCAAGTCGACGCCGGCGGCTTCCGCCGCGACTACCTGGCCGAGGTGCAAGGCTTTTGCGACATGTATCGCCGCGAGTGCTTCAAGAGCGGCATCGACTACGTCGGGATCGACACCAGCATGCAGTTCGACAAGGCGCTGGTGGAATATCTGGTGAGCCGGCGGGGACGGGGGTAGGCGAACGCCAGTCGTTCTAAATGATTCCGACGTTTTGCTCTCGCCAAGACGCAAAGGTTCCGCGCTTGGCGCCTTTGCGTGAGAATTCAGGCCGCTCGAGCTGGCGGTGGTTGCTGGAGCGAGATCGAGTTCACCCTATTTCGTGCCCATGCTCCAATAGATCACCATCGGATACCAAACCCCCGGTTTTTCCGTCTCGATGTCGACCCTTACGGAAATCGTGCCACCGGCTTGCACTTTGATCGACGGATGCGCCCCGAGATTGCGTTGCTCCCACACCTTGGCCAACGTCATCGCACGCTCGCCATTGGTTGGAATGTATGTGACATCGAGCGTCTGTCGATCGCGAGGTCTTAGGCACCAAGTGAGCCCATTGATCGCGTCTGGCTGCATCGTGGGCGGAACGTGCCGCACTGACCAAGCAGGACTCGCGCGATCGACGTAGTTCCACTCCGGCAACTCCGCCGGCAGTGCCCGTTTGGCAGGGGCCTTCTGCGTTAGTCGCTTGAGCACTTCCGCCAGAAACTCGTCACTTGTGCCGCAAAGCAGCAAATCGGTCGCCGGCAGAGCGATAAACTGACCTTGCCAAGGTTTTTGTTTGTAGAGCGACTCCATCTGTGTCCGGTCCGGGAAGACAAAGACCTCCGTTCCCGCGATGCTTCTCACCTGCCTTGCGCGGCGCCGCATCGCGGCGACGAGCGACTGGCCCGCGTCGGGGAGCGGATCCTTGAATTGAGCCACACTGCATCCTTGATACCGCAACGATCCGAACGCGCTTACAACCTCAAATTCCCTGCCTCCATTGATGGCGACCGAGACCTCGCGGCCGACGAGTTGATCGGCGCCGGCATTGTCCTCCAACGATGGCAGGTCGCCCAGCGACAAGCGTTGGATTGAGTCCCACGGTTGATCTCGCGTTGCGTCGATCTTCCATGCGTCAAGCTTGAACGATTGCGCGACGACGATTGTCTCCGTGTTCTCAGGAAACCAACCAAGGATTCGATCCAACGGTGCCGGGAGATCGGCTTTTGCGCCGTCGGCGCCGTGAGCGGTCGGAGAGAGTGACACCATCACGGCGCTGACCGACAGAACGGTAACAGCGAGCCGATTGAGGAACCAGTGGAAATCGAAAGCATTCATGGCATCATTCACCGCAGATCGTTCGACGCGCTTCCAGCGGCCGAGATGGAAATCAGCTCAATCCCCGAAACGCTCCCGCACCCACGGATGGAACGCGAGGATCCACTGCGATTCATCGGCGGCCAGCTTGGGATCGAGGAAGGGCTCCAGTTCCTTGACGCGGAGCATCGGCAAATTCAGGCTCATTTCGATCTCCCGGTAGTTGCCGTCCGACTGTAGCGAGAACCCTTTAGTGCCCCGTTTCGCCAGCGCCAAATCTCCGGCACGCCAAGCGCCGAGTAGATGCGCATGCGTTTGACGTGCGTCGACAGCATCCATGATAGCACAGATTCGCCCGTCACGTGATCTGTTCGACAAGTTCCAAATTGAGCCCCAGCGCGCCCGCCACACGCTGCAAATCTGAAAGCCGCACGTCGTTGCCCTGCTCGATGTCGCGAATCGTCGACTAAATCACAATGATGTAGCGGCCGTCAAGTGTATGCCCGAAAACGCACGGCCGACCGCTGCTGCGGCTGAACCCCTCTGAGTCGTAGTCGCCGAGCACGTGGTCGACGTCATCGGTTGTCAAATCGTGTTCTTCGACATGCTCGACATTGCCGCCGGGCGTATCGTCCCAGATCACCCGGATCTATCTCTTCATGCATCTTTTATTTATTTCGCAACAGCCAATCCAGGGTTATCGTAACGTACCTTGTGGCTGCTAGCCAGCGGCCATTCCGCGATAAGCGCGGCGCGAAGCGCCATCATTTTGCCGGCCAAAGACCGTGGTTTACGACTACCGCAGATCGCTCGACACGCCGCCCGCCGCCGGCACGTAACACTTGGTCACGTAGTCGGTCACCATGCGGTTGGCGTTGAACCGCCAGCCGAGTGTGCGAATTGCACGCTTCATGCGCTTGATCCACTCGCGCGGCAGGCCGTCGCGGTCGCGAGTGAAGTAGCAGCGCCACTTCGTCGCACAACACCCGAAATAGCGACTCGCCGTCGCGGCGGTCGCAGGCCTGCGTGTCGACCTGCGTGTAGCCCTCGCCGATGGCGAAGCCGTTGTCGCCCTCGTAGGCCTCGGCCCACCAGCCGTCGAGAATGGAGAGGTTCAGGCCGCCGTTGAGCACCACCTTTTGACCGCTGGTGCCCGACGCCTCCAGCGGCCGGCGCGGATTGTTGAGCCAGACGTCGACGCCTTGCACGAAGTGCCGGCAGGTGTTGATGTCGTAGTCTTCCACAAACACCAGCCGGCCGGCGAACCGCGGGTCGCGCGTCAGCCGGGCGATGCGCTGCAAAACCTGCTTGCCCGGCTGGTCGTGCGGATGGGACTTGCCGGCAAACACGAACTGCACCGGCGTGCGGGCGTTCGAGGCCAACTCGGCGGTCCGCTCGATGTCGGCGAACAACAGATCGGCCCGCTTGTAGGTCGCAAACCGCCGGGCGAAACCGACCGTCAAGGCGTCCATGCTCAGCGAACGATTGAGCAGAGCAACGTGCGCGGCCGGCTCGCCGCGCCGCCGCGCCTCGCGCGACGCCCGGCGACGAACAAAGTCGATCAGCCGCGACTTGAGCGTCTGGTGCGTCTCCCACATGAGATAAACCGAACAGACGTCGGCGCCGGAGCGCTGGCAGACGTGACTCACCAACTGGGTCAGCCCTTCGGCTGGCGACGAGCGTCGTGAGAGGCGAGCGGCGAGTTCATCCAAATCCGTCGGGCGTGGCCGGCCTTCGGCGGCGGTGAGCAAAATATCCATTGCGTTTTCGTGGGGCAAGCGGTGCGGGGCAGGGATGGCCGTGGCCAATCGCTTGACCACGGCACAAACCGGTCCAGCTAAGGCAGCTTGCGTGCCGTTGCCATTCGGGCGGGAAAATCGCGCGCAAATGAGCAAAGAGTTGGCAGCGTGTGCCCTAGTTTAGGGCACCTTCCGGCTAAAGCCATGAGGAGTTTGTTGTCGGTGCCGCACGGGCACCACGATGAGTTAGTGTCACGTGAAGCAAGCGGCGGGCTCACGAAGAATCTCGACCAGATGCCGCTCGCCTGTCTGATACTTGGCGAGCACGGCCCGCAGATCTCCGTTGCCCAGCGTGCCCGTCGTGGCGAAGAGCTGCACCTGCGCCGTTTTGTCGATGATGACCGTCGTGGGAAACTCGCTGGCACGAAACGCCTTGGCCACGGCCTGGCCGTAAGGCGTGGCGACATCGACCCGGCAAAGCTTGTATCGCGCCAACAACCGATGGGTGGCCTGCCGGTCGTCGAGGCCGACTGCATCGAAGTGTACGGCGCGTTGGGCCGGTTGGTCGAGAACCACCAACAATGGCATCTGTGCGCGTCGCGCGGCTTGCAGCGCCGCGCCGTAGTCGTTCATCCATTCGGGCGGCTCAGCGGAGCCGGCCAGCATCACCAGACTCAATGCCCAACTCAAAGCAACGTTCATCCGTTGACTCCTTTTCGTTCCTTGGGACCCGCCTGGGCCAAATGGCAGGCGGGCTATCACGCTCGCTCCGTGAGCCGCGTCGGCTCCGGCAGGTTCCGGGGAGCGAGTCAGGGTGTGATGCTATGGGGGCCCCGCGTGGGACACAAGGGGCTGGATCGGGGGGCTTCAGACAGCCAGCCACTGGCCCGCGTCGTCGGCCGCCGCTGGCCGCCATCGCCGGCGAAGACGCGCTGCCAGCCCCCAAAAACGCCGCGTTTTTTCGAAGACGCGCAACTCGCGACCGAAGACGCGCAACTCGCCACGGACCACGGACCACGGACAACAGACCAAATTTCCAAACATGCCGAGGTGCCAGAGGCGGATGGCGGTGTCGGCCATGATCTTGACCCCGCGGAGGCACGCCCGCCGCGAAAAGGCGTAGTTCGATTCGGCCCTACCCACCCGCGCGCTTCGCTCAAAAACCGGTCAGAGCTAGCCCCACCATTGGCCAACTGACAGATTCTGTCAGTTGATCGGGCGTTCCCCGACCCGCCGGCAAGCCAAGCGAAGATCGGCCGGCATGGCTAAAGTGCTCGCTGGCCGTTTTCCGTTTGCCGTTACCAGTAATACGCGCAACACCGGCCGCGAATTCCAAAAAAGTTCCGCCGACCACGGGCCTGCCGTTCATCCTCCGCGCCCATGCGACACGCGTGTCGCATTGGCACGCGCTGCCGGCGACTCACGGGCCGCACGCACTTTGGCCGCGCG
>Ga0307373_10007525_pt1 | contig 16991 bp, 16 predicted proteins | sample OX2MG_FD_202534 | JGI IMG/M metagenome (GOLD analysis project Ga0307373, IMG submission 202534) | Soil microbial communities from Risofladan, Vaasa, Finland - OX-2 | ecosystem: Environmental > Terrestrial > Soil > Coastal area > Acid sulfate soil | place: Finland: Risofladan, Vaasa | collected... | reverse complement strand
AGGGGAGGGTGATCCTCCCTTGATATTCCTGCACGGTTTGGGCGCCAGCGCCGGAAGCTACTGTGGCCTGATCACCGAGCTGGCGAAGGGCCGACGGGTGGTGGCGATCGATCGCCCTGGATCCGGCCTGAGCGACTCAGTGCGCTTTGCGGGCCATCCCAGGCCAGCTTGGAACCAGGTCATCGCCGATGTGGCTGATGCTCTTGGGATCGACGGCTTTGACCTCGTGGGGCACTCGCTCGGGGGGCTGGCGGCTGGCGGCTTCGCGGCGGACAACCCCGACCGGGTCGGAAAGCTGGCTCTGCTGGCGCCCGTCGGCCTGTCACCACACCTGCCCGCCCAGTGGGCGCTGGCGATGGCGCCGGGGATCATGGACCTGCTTTGGGCGCTCGACCGCAGGGAGATGGGGCGGCAGGTGGCTCGCGACGAACCTGACATTCGCGGGGTGAGCTGGGGGCCGGTGCAGGTGGGGCAGGACCTGGTCGGCTACCGCTATGCCGTCAGTAAGCGGTTCGGCCGAGGGTCAGATCTCGACACGATCCCCCGGCTGATGAGGCCCATCAGATTCCACCCGGAGTCGTTGCTACTGCCGGGCTTGGGCCTGCTGGCCGACCGCACCCTGGTGGTCTGGGGCGACCAGGACAAGCAGGTGGCTCTGCCCCCGGCCCGAGAGCAGCTGGCATCCTATCCACGAATCGAACTGCGGGTGCTCTCGGATCGGGACCATCTTTTCCCGTTCGAAGAGCCTCGGCAGACCGCGGACCTGATCGGGACATGGTTTGCCGGTCGGTAGCTCGATTCGGTCCAGGCCTCGCCGGGGTTGCCCGGCACCACCTTGGCCGCGATTGGAAGTCCCTCACCATCGGTGACCTGCACGTAGTCCACGTGCGGAGTGCCCTGCTGGCGATCGCCGCGGTTTCCGATCTTGGCCAGCCTGCACTCGATGGCTGGCTGCCGGTCCGGCCGCGAGTCCAGGGACCCCTACACCTCCTCGACGGTGGCATCCTACACCGATAAGGGCGAGCTCAAGGTGGACCCACCGCAGGTGGGGGTGGTGGCCAGCTTGTAGTGGGGCACGACCGCTCGAGCACAGATCGAGGCCTGCACCAAGTCCCGTTGCAGGGGTTTGGCGCAGTCGAGCAACTTGGTAATTCCAACATTACGCATAGTCTGGGCGACGGCGAGCCATGTCCATGGGGACGGCTCCGGCGGATGCGCAGGTCCTGACCGGCCAGGAACTTCTCTCCGGCCGAACTGCGGCGCACCAGTTCGACGGTCTCCTGGGGAGGTGGGAGAGGTTGGCTAAGGTCTCGTCATTGACCTTGCCGTTCCCGCGGTAGGAGCGGCGGAGCAGAAGGTACCGGTAGAAACGGCTCTCGTATTCACGACGGATACAGGCGCCATGGACATCCTCCGGGCGGCGGGCCAGGAGCAAATTGTGCCACGACCGGCGCGTCTTGGCCAGCGGGCTCTTGGCTAGACGTTCGCCAACCCGAAGAAGCGAAACCACCGATCAGCAAAGGACAAACCGTGCCCAACTCCCTCTCAGCTTCCCCCAGTTCCGGGTAGGGAGGTCCCCAGCGCCGACAGGCCCGACCGTTGGCGGTCGGGAGGGCTCGCTGCGCCGTGTCCGCAGGTCCATCTTCCTGGTGCAGTGGCACCGAGCGGCTCAGCTGGCGCCAAATGTTGCTACTGACCGAGGTGTCCGTCGATGCGCTCACGCAGCAGGTCGGCGTGTCCGTTGTGCCGGGCATACTCTTCGATCATGTGTACCAGCAGTTCGCGCAGCGAGACTGGGTTGCCGTCCGAGTCGCACCCGAGGAAGTCGAGACTGGTTTCGCGTGAGAAGAGCTCGGCGAAGTCGACCTCCTCGCGCCAGGCGGCCCACGCGTCTTCCACGACCCCCTGATCGGGTGCGGCGCCGTCGAAGTCGCCATCGGGCTCGGCATCGGACTGGTACCGCCGAGGTACATCCTGAGCTGCGAACCGCCGACGGAACCAGCTGCGTTCGACCTCTGCCATATGTCGCACCAGCCCAAGTAGGGACATCGTCGACGGCTCGACAGCGCGGGAGGCAAGTTGAACAGGGTCGAGCCCATCGCACTTGATTTGCAGGGTCAGGCGTTGGCACCGCAGGAACTCCAGGAGCGTCGCCCGCTCGTCGCCGAGTGAGGCACCACCCTCGCGGGGGTCGGCCTGTCGTTCCATGAACCTGTCGGCGCGGTGCTGCTTCGCCACGGCTCCATGATCGCGGGTAGGTCGGGAGCTCGCAACTGCGCTCGACCGGACGGGGTGCCGGTCCGCTGTTGGTTCTAGGCCAGCACTAGGCGCTCGGATGCCTGCCTCAGGGGCGATCTGGTCGTCCCACCGCCGGTACGGTCCGCCGTGATCGATCAATAGCTGGCGTCGGGCCGGAGCGGTGACGCGTCCGGCTCATAACCTGGTCGGAACCTTGAAGAGCGGGGCGCATTCGGTTGAACTCGAGGGCCGTTGCCAATTTTTCACGTCAGGTCTTTTGGGTCACTTCATCAGGCGCCCCGGGGCCCGTTGAGACCAGGCGCACTGCCGCCAGCCTGCGGGCTGACCGGGGTCAGCTCGAGATCAAGGGATACCAAACGGCCGGTCAACGGTGCGGGGCCGGTGCCGTCGGCCCACGGCTAGAATTGGACGCGGATTTGGTCGGCCGGGCAGGGAGGCGGCCGGTGCCGGTCGGGATCCGCAGCGGGCGCACTCGGAGGATGCGGTGAGCGAGGAATGGCAGTGGTCGAGTGAGGTGGCACGGTGAGCCTCAGTTGGGAGCAGATCTCGGACTCCGCGGTGGCGTTTGAACGCTGGCTACGCTTCCGAGCCCTGATGGCGAAGGTTCCCAGCATCTCCTATGGGGTAAGCCATCGGGGCCGTCAGGTCCTCGCTGGCGCCATGGGCCAGGCTGACCTGAGGACTGGCGAGGCTGCTGACGCGGGTCGCACTGGCTACCGGGTCGCTTCCATCACCAAGACCCTAACCGCCACCTTGATCCTCCAGCTGGTCGAGCGTGGGGAGCTGCGCCTCGACGATCTGGTGGTCAGCCATCTGCCCTGGTTGGCGGAGTCCATGGACCAAGAGGGGGTCACCGTGCGCCATCTCCTCACCCACAGCAGTGGCATCATCAGGGATGGATCTGGGGCATGGGCCGACGACGACCTGCCTGACCGGGCGACCCTGCGCCGGGACCTGTCGCAGCATCCGACCTTTGCCGCCCCGGCCAGTGGGTTTCGCTACTCCAACATCGCCTATGCACTGCTGGGGGAGATCGTCGAGAACCTGACCGGGCAGAGTTTCGCGGAGGCGGCGGCGGGGCGGATCCTGGAGCCTCTGGACATGGCCAGCTCCGGCACCCGGGTGACTCCCCGGTTGCGCTCCACTCTGGCCACCGGTTACTGGACCAGGCGTCCCGGGGAGCCGTATCGAGCCGCGCCGGCGACCGAGGCGCGGGCCTTCGAACCAGCCGGGGGTTTGATCTCCACTGTCCCCGATCTGCTGCGCTACCAGGAGGCTCACTTCCCCGGGGATCTGCGCCTGCTCTCGGACCTTAGCAAACGGGAGATGCAGCGCAGTCAGTGGCAGCGGGAGTCGGAACCCCACCACGGCTACGGGTGGATGCTCTGGACCGTGGAAGGGAGCTCCCTGCGTGGCCACAGCGGAGGGTATGCCGGCTTCAACACCAAGATCGCTTTCGATCCCGACCTCGGTCTGGCAGCTGCAGTTCTCATCAACACACTCGGCGCCCTGCCTGCGTTGGGCGTGGACGCCTTCTTCCACACCGTGAACCGGGTCCAAAGCCTGTGGAACCCAGCGGGAGTCGCCGCGGCCGGTCCGACCAGAGCGGAGCTCGGCCGGTTGGCTGGACAGTACCGCGCTGGCTGGGGAGAGTGGTTGGTGGTGCGCATCCACAAGAGCCTTTACCTGGTGGACCCGACCTCCGACCTTCCGCTGCGCGAGGCCGCCCGTCTGGCTCCGGCTCCGGGCCGCTCCCGCTTCCTCATCGCCGATCACGAGGACTACGGGTATCGCGGCGAGGAGGTGGTCTTCACAAGTGATGTCAAGGGGCGCCCCGAGCAGATGCGCTACGGCCCCCAGACCTTTCTGCGGGCCGACATCTGACGGAGTCCGCCGGACGGGGTGTGGGCGGATCAGCCGTTCCGCCCGCAGCTGGCCCCAGGGGGCGCCCAGTGGCCGGCTAGCTGCCACCGGCCGGCGGGCCTTTTGGTCGAAGCGACGGTTTGGATCCCTGTTAGTAGTTTGGCCATCCGCCAAGGCCGGGTATAGGTCAGAGTAAGCGAATCCACCGTCCGGGAGATTTTTCATGCGACTCGACCGCTTCACCCAGCGCAGCCAGGAGGCGCTCGAAGGGGCCACCCAGTTGGCGACCCGTTACCAGCACCCGGAGACCGATCCGGAGCATCTGCTGCTGGCGCTCCTGGACCAGCCGGACGGCATCGTCGCCCCGCTGCTAAGGCAGGTGGAAGCGGACCCGGCGCAGGTGCGGGTCCGGGTGGAGTCGGACCTGGAGGCTCGTCCCCGGCAGCAGGGTGCCAGCCCGGTCGCGTCCCGAGACCTGGAACAGGTGCTTCGGGGGGCCTGGGAGGAGATGGAGAGGCTGCAGGACGAGTACTGCAGCACCGAGCACCTGCTGCTGGCGCTGGCGGCTCGCACCGGAGGCCCGGTCGCCGGAATCCTCAAGACCGCCGGCCTAACCCACGAGCGTCTGGAGTCGGCGCTGGAGGCCGTGCGCCACGGCCAGCGGGTCACCGACCCCAACCCCGAGAGTAAGTTTCAGGTCTTGGAGCGCTATGCGATCGACCTCACCCAGCGCGCTCGCGAGGGCAAGCTGGACCCGGTGATCGGCCGTGATGACGAGATTCGCCGGACCATGCAGGTTCTGGCCAGGCGGACCAAGAACAACCCGGTGCTGATCGGGGACCCGGGAGTCGGCAAGACCGCCATCGTGGAGGGCCTAGCCCAGCGGATCGCCACCGGCGACGTCCCCGAGACTCTCAAGAATCGTCGCCTGGTGGCCCTGGACCTGGGCACCCTCGTGGCCGGCACGAAGTTTCGGGGCGAGTTCGAGGATCGACTGAAGGCCCTGCTCAAGGAGGTGACCCAGTCGGAGGGCCGGATCATCCTCTTCATTGACGAACTTCACACTCTGATCGGGGCCGGGGCCGCCGAGGGATCGATGGACGCCAGCAACATGCTCAAGCCGGCGCTGGCGCGCGGAGAGCTGCGCGCTATCGGCGCCACCACCTTCGACGAATACCGCAAGCACATTGAGAAGGATCCGGCCTTGGAACGACGCTTCCAGCCGGTATATGTGGGCGAGCCCTCAGTCGAGGACACCATCAGCATTCTGCGCGGGTTGAAGGAGCGCTACGAGGTCCATCACGGCGTCCGCATCAAAGATGCCGCCCTGGTCTCGGCCGCAGTCCTCTCGGCGCGCTACATCTCCGGGCGATTCCTGCCGGACAAGGCGATCGACCTGATCGACGAGGCGGCGGCGCGCCTGCGGATGGAGATCGACTCGATGCCGGTTGAACTCGACACCGTGGAGCGCGAGGTGCGTCAGCTCGAGATCGAACGCCAGGCGCTGCACAAGGAGACCGACTCCGCATCCCGGGAGCGGCTGGTGGCGCTGGAGCGGGAGTTGGCCGACATGCAGGAGCAGGGGGTCGCTCTGCGCCAGCGCTGGGAACAGGAGAAGGCTCAGATCGGTCGCATTCGCCAGCTCAAGGAGGAGATCGAACGGACCACCTTCGAGGCCGAGCGAGCCGAGCGCATGGCTGACTTCGGCAAGGCGGCCGAGCTTCGCTACGGCCAACTGATCGAGCTTCGCCGCCATCTGGAGGAGCAGCAATCCCAACTGGGCCAGGACGGTAGCCCTCTGCTCAAGGAGGAGGTTGGCGAGGAGGATGTCGCCGAGGTCGTCTCGCGCTGGACCGGGATCCCGGTCACCAGGATGCTGGAGGGGGAGGTCCACAAGCTGGTGGAGATGGAGGATCGCCTGCACCAGCGGGTGGTTGGTCAGGAAGAGGCGGTAGCCGCCGTGGCGAGCGCTGTCCGGCTGGCCCGCGCCGGGCTCAACGATCCGCGCCGGCCGGTGGGCTCTTTCATCTTCCTGGGGCCCACCGGAGTCGGCAAGACCGAGGTGGCGAGAGCTTTGGCTGAGTTCCTCTTCGACAGCGAGGACGCCATGGTGCGGCTGGACATGAGCGAGTACATGGAGAAGCACTCGGTGGCCCGGCTGGTGGGGGCACCACCCGGATACGTGGGGTATGAGGAGGGCGGTCACCTGACCGAGGCGGTGCGGCGTCGTCCCTACGCGGTCCTCTTGCTCGATGAGATCGAGAAGGCTCATCCGGACGTTTTCAACGTGCTCTTGCAGTTGCTCGACGACGGCCGTCTGACCGACGGCAAGGGTCGCACGGTGGACTTTCGGAATTGCGTCGTGATCATGACCAGCAACCTCGGCAGTCCCCTGATCGCCGCCCTCCCCGACCATGCGACTCCGGCGGAGGAGGAATCGGCTCGGGAACAGGTGATGGAGGAGTTGCGGCGCCACTTTCGTCCGGAGTTCCTCAACCGAGTTGACGACGTGATCCTCTTTCACCGCCTCGACCTGGTCCAGATCGAGCGGATCGTGGCCATGCAATTGCGGCAGCTGGAGCAGCGGCTGGAGGCGCGCCGGATCCAACTTCGACTTCTGCCCGGGGCGGTGCATTGGTTGGCTGAGCAGGGATACGACCCCGTCTACGGCGCTCGGCCCCTGCGTCGGGTCATCCAGCGCCAGCTGGGAGACCGCATCGCGATGGGGATCCTGGCCGGCACCTACCGAGATGGAGACGTCCTGGCGGTAGACAGCGTCGAGGCTGGCATCGAGATCAAGCGGGAGGTGCCCGATCCCGCCGGCGAGGGCTCGCCGAGTCCCCGCCCATCGGATGAGTTGGTCGACGCCAAGGTGGAGGTTCTGGACTGACGGTCACCGCCTACCAAGTGGCTTCGCTGCGCACGGCTCCCTGTCTCAGGGCGAGCACCACGGCCTCAGTTTTGGACGCCAGCCCGGGCGCCACTCGGATCGACTCCAGTCGCTTGCCAGCCATGACCAGCTCGCAGGTGGTGCTGGTCAGATGGGGCTTGCTGGTGGGGCTGCCGGAGAACCCCTGGAGAGCGACTCCGGCATGCTCCCTCAGAGCCCGGGGCGACAGCTCACCTGCGCTGATCTGAAACCCGGCGGCAGTCGGCCGCAGTCGGAACTGGTAGACCCTTCGTCCCGCGCGGGCACACGCCTCGCAGCGCCCATGGGGCTCGTCGGGGATCTCGGGCCGGCGCAGGCACACCCGACACATCTCAACCTCAGTTTAATGGAAGCGCGCACGTTCGCTAAGTTCGGGGCAGCGCGGATAGCGACCCGGGTAGTCTCCTGCCATCTCTGGGCGGGGAGACATCGGAGCCTTACCTGGCTGCCGGGCCCGCTCCATGAGAGCAAGCGCTAGTTGCTCAGAGGTGCTCGCCACGCCCCCCGGCGTCCCCCAGCACACGGGCCAACTCGCCAAGAGCTCTCTCCAGAGCTGTCCGTCGCTCTGGTGTGAGGCCCGCCATCGCTTCCACCACCAGCTGCGCCCGGGCTCGTCGAATGCGCTTCAGAAGGCGATTGCCAGCCGGGGTGATCTGAACCAATGAGGCCCGCCGGTCGGCGGGATCCGAGCGACGGCCGAGCAGATCTTCGGCCTCCAGCCGCTGCAGTTTGGGGGTTATGGTGGAGTTGTCCACGCTACTGAAGATGGCCAGGTCGGAGGGATGGCAGGGGCCACTGTTGGCGATACGAACCAGCAGCCAGATGTGAGAGATCGGGAGGGAGCAGTGGGCTCGCCGCATGACCTCTGTCTGGACGTCGTTGCGACTGGCCCAGCCGACGATCGCGGTGAGTGAGTCCGCCAGCTCAGACGGTCCCGGCTCGGCGGCCCTGGTCGGACTTCGAGTGCTGGATTGGTCCAGAAACGTCCGGGGTGAAGCCGGCAACTCTTGGGTCACCGGTGACTCCAGCACCGGGTCGGCCATGTTCATTGGTCCGGCTTTGTGTATTTGACGGTGGTGGCCCCAGGTTCCATGCCTCGACGCGGTGCCAGGTCCCCTGGGCGAGAGGCCGCGGTAGCGCCCGCGGAAAGACTCGTCGCCGGAGCGCTAGAGGGGACTGTGGGGGGGGCATCCTCCTCATGGATGTATTTGCCGCCCCTCAGCCAGCTGGCGGCGGTGGCCACCAGGCTGGCGCCTATGGCGAAGAGGAACGCTGCCCTCAGGCCCGTCATGAAGGGGCCGGAGATCAGCTGGGGGAAGAAAGCGCGGCCGGTCAGATATGCGACCTTGGCGTGGCTGAGGTGAGGCAGGATGGGCCCGAGCAGAGTTCCGATCGGGTTGTAGCCCAAAAAGGCTGCGAACAAGCTGCCCACCGCGGGTAGGTTGGCTACCTTGCTGGCGTAGGCTGCGGGAACTCCCTGGGCGGTGAGGCCGTGGTAGAGGGCGTGGGGCATGCTGCCCGACAGCCCGATGATGATCAGGGTGAAGAATATGCCCATGGAGAGCACCTGGGCCGAGTTCTGGAACGTGGCTGCCATGCCTGCCCCGGCGCCTCTCTGATGGGGTGGCAGGCTGTTCATGATCCCGGCCTGGTTGGGGGAAGCGAAGAGTCCACTTGAGACGCCGTAAACGAACAACAGAATCCCGAACACCAGGTAGTTGAAGTTGGCCGGCAGGGTCAGGAAGAGGGCGAAGATTACCGCCGAGGCGGCGACCCCAACGGTGGCGAACAGGCGGGAGCCGTAGCGGTCAGAGAGGATGCCGGCCAGGGGGCCCGCAACCAGGAACCCGACTGTGAGCGGGAGCATGTAGATGCCCGCCCAGAGTGGGGTCTCGGTGAAGCTGTAGCCATGCTGGGGCAACCAGATGCCCTGCAGCCAGATGATCAGAATGAACAGGAGCCCGCCTCTGGCCAGGGCCGCAAACAGGGCCGCCACGTTGCCGGCGGCGAAGGCGCGAATCCGGAAGAGCGGGATCCGGAACATCGGCTGCGCCACCTTGGTCTCGATCCACAGGAAGACTCCGAGCGCGAGCACCCCGCCGATCATGGCTGCCAGCACCCAGGGGTTGGTCCAGCCCATGCTCTGGTTTCCATAGGGGAGGATGCCGTAGGTGATCCCAACCAGCAACGAGATCAAACCGGCCGCGAACACCAGGTTCCCCCACCAGTCGATGCTAGATGGAATCCTCACTCCGGTGTCGTGCAGCTTGAGGTAGGCCCAAACCGTTCCGAACAGTCCGACGGGGACCGACACCAGGAAGACCAGGTGCCACTCGACAGGACCCAGGACCCCGCCCAGGACCAGGCCGATGAAGGACCCCGCGATCGCGGCCACCATGTTGGTGCCGAGAGCCAGGCCGCGCTGGTTGGAGGGGAAGGCGTCGGTGAGGATGGCTGAGGAGTTGGCCCAGAGGAAGGCTCCCCCGACCCCCTGCAGCACTCGCATAACTATCAGGTAAAGGGCGGCCTCCGGGCCAGTGCCGAAGGTGAGCGACAACATGATCGAGAAGAAGGTGAAGATGGCGAAGCCGAGGTTGTACATCCGTACCCGGCCGTACATGTCCCCGATGCGCCCCAGGCTCACCACAAGGACCGCAGTGACCACCATGTATCCCATCAGCAACCAGAGGAAGAAGGGGCTGTTGCTGGAGGTCAGCGGGTTGAGCTTGATGCCGCGGAAGATGTCAGGAAGGGCGATCAGGACGATCGACGAGTTGATGGTCGCCATCAGGATGCCGAGGGTGGTGTTGGAGAGGGCGATCCACTTGTAGTGCGGCCCCAAGGAGGCTCTGGAAGTGGATGCCGCCGTCGCCGCCACGTGCCCTTGGCCCATACCGTGTTTCCTCCTTGGATTGAGCAGTTGGTTGGTACATACTAACCAAAAGACTGGCGCTACTCCCCCCGGGCAGGGGCGGGGCCGCCTCTGGGGCGCTCCCGGAATGGGCATTCGCCGCCGGTTCCGGGCCAGGGGCGGGGACCCGGGCTGACGACCGGGCTGAGGGTCTGCCGACGGCGGTTAAGCTGCGTCGGTGATACGGCTTTTGCGTGAGGCCCCCGCCACCCGATGGCTTCTCGGGGGAATGGCAATGTCATCGCTGGGCACGGGCCTGACCCTGCCGTTCCTGATCGTCTACCTGCATGCGGTCCGGGGAATTCCTCTCCGGGAGGCGGGCCTGGCGCTGGCGGCCGCCGGCGTGGTTGGTCTGCTGGGCTCGCTGAGCGGAGGCGCTTGGGTGGACCGCTTCGGCCCCGTTCGGATGATCCTGCTCGGGCTGCTTCTCGAAGCCGCTGGTGCCGCCGCCTTAGCAGCGGTCACCACCGCTCCCGAAGCCATCGTGGTGGCGGCGACGATTGGGGCCGCGGAGGGCGTCACCTGGCCCGCGCTGAGCTCCCTGGTTGCGGTGGCGGTCCCTGAGCCACTGCGAGCCCGGGCGTTTGCGAGCCAATTCATGCTGATGAACCTGGGGATCGGGGTGGGTGGCCTTATCTCTGGAAGTTTCGTGTCGCTTCAACACGCATCCACGTTCCAGGTGATCTACCTAGGTGACGGCGTCAGCTTCCTGCTTTTTGGGGCCGTCCTGTGGCTCGGACTGCGCCGCCTTCAGGGAGTTGCCACCTCCGCGGTCGTGGATGACCCTCCGGCCGAGGTCGGTTACCGGGCCGTATTTCGCGACCGTCCATTCGCCCTTTACCTGCTCTGCAGCTTGGGTTTCGTTCTCTTCGGATATTCCCAGGTGGAGGCGGGCTTTGCGGTCTTCGCGATCGAGTTCGTCCGGGTCAGTCCACGAGTGGTAGGGGTGGCGTTCGCCGCGAACTGCTTTGTGATCGTGGCGCTGCAGACGGCGGTGACCCAGGTGACGGAGCGGAGACTGCGGACTAGGTCTCTGGCCCTGGGGGCAGTGATGGTGGCGATCTCGTGGGGAATCTTGGGGCTGGCCGATCTCCCTGGTCTCGCCCTGAGTTTCTCCGCGGCTCTGCTGGTGGCCGCGGCAGCGGTGTTCGGCCTCGGCGAAACCCTGGTCTCACCGGCGGCGTCAACGCTGGTCAACGCGCTGGCGTCGGATCGGCTCCGCGGCAGGTACAACGCGCTGGCCGCATCGGTTTGGGGTGCAACCGGCATCGTCGGGCCTCCCCTGGCCACATTCCTGCTGGCCCTGGGCGACCCCACTCTCTGGCTCGGGCCCCTGATGGCCGGCTCGCTGCTCACGGCGGGTGGCACCTTGGGGCTGGGAAGGGTCATCCCTGCTGCGGCCAACGCCAGCTCTCACTGAGTTGACCCGCGGCGCGGCGGCCTTGTCCGGTGCGCGTGGAGTCGGCCGTTTCGCGGGGCCCGCCAGCAACCCCCTCGGTCGATTCGACGCTACCCCCCACGCGACCGGGTGCGGTTGGTTGGGATCCGAGATATATTGCTGGGAGCATGGATGAGACAGCCAAGGTGCAAAGTCGCTGGCCCCGCCGGCGCTGGCTGGTCGCTGGGAGCACGGCCCTTGTGATCCTGGGAGGAGCCGGCGCCACTGCGATAGTGGCCGCCTCGAGCGGATCGCCACCGGTAGCCCCCCAGGTGGCGATCTCGGTGCCGACTGGTTCGGTAAGCCCCTCCGCCATGATCGGAATCCATCTCAGCCATGCTCGGGTCGAGAAGTTGGTGGTTACCACCAGCACTGGAGCGGTGGTCGCGGGCCGCCTGGTGCCGGGCGGGTGGGTCGCTGTGGCGCCCCTGCCTTGGGCTACAAAATTTGACCTCACCCTTCGGGCCCGGGGTGGGAACCCGGTCAGGACCGTGGTCAAGACCGCCACCTGGGTGACCGGGGCCGCTCCACTCCCGACCAAGAGCCTGGCGGTCACCATCTCCCCTAACCAGGGGGCGCAGGTGGGGATGGGAGCCGCCTGGGTGATCCAGTTCCCGCAGCCGATCCCCCAGAGTGTCCAGGCGCAGATTCTCCAGCGCCTCGCCACCACCGAGTCTCTTCCCGACCCGGTCGGATGGCATTGGTGGTCAAGCACTGAGGTCGACGGGCGACCCCAGCAGTTCTGGCCGTTGAACGAACAGGCGTCGCTGTCCGTCAATTTGGACGGGCTGGTTCTGGGAGGCTACCGTTTGGTGAACTCCTCTGTGACCAGCAATTTCACTGTGGTCAATCAACATCTGACCAAGGTCAGCGCGATCACCCATGAGGAGCAGGTGTTCAACGGCGGCCAGTTGGTCAACACCTTTCCGGTCAGCCTGGGCCGGGCCGGATTTCCTACCATCTCGGGGACTTTGGTGGTGCTCTACAAGACCCCGGTCGTGTTCATGAACTCAGCTACCATCGGCTACCCTGGCCTGTACGCCCAGAACGTCTACGAGGATGTCGCCATCAGCACGGACGGGTACTATATGCACTCTGCCAACTGGGACATTTACGATCACGGCGTGGCCAATGTCTCCCATGGCTGCGTGGAGCAGAATCCCGCTGATGCGGCTTGGTTTTACAACTGGTCGGTCCCGGGCGATGTGGTCGAGATCACCGGGACCACCCTCCCGGCCACTGAGGTCAATGGCGAGGGCGACTGGAACCTTCCCTGGTCGCAGTTCCAGCCCGCCTGACCGACTCGGCCCGGGTGCCGCAAACCGGCTTGCCCAGCGTCGGCCGCCCAGGCCCAGGGCTCCATCTGCCGCCGGCAGTTGCTGGCTAGGTCAATCTGACGCGCTTCGCTGGGTTAACTCGGGGGCCGACTCTTCGGGTCGGCTTCAACCGCGCCCGGCCGGCCGGCGTCCATAGCGGCAGTCAGGCGTCGCAGGGCCGCACTCGGCTCGACCGAGTGCAGGGCTGGAGTTCGGAGCCGCTTGAGAGGCCCTGGCAGCGCCAGCCACTGCCGCTCGAAGAGGGTGTTGGCTTCGACCAGGTCTCGTTTCCCTCTCGAGGTGGGCAGCCCGGAGTGCATCACCGGCTCAAGTAGGGCTGTGTACGAGTCGTCCGGCGACGTCTCCCCGGCGAGGGCCATCAGGTCCCCGGTCCAGTCGGTCCGGCGCCAGACCTGTTTCGCTCCTGGCCACGTCGCCTTCCCGGTGGAAGTCTTGCGCACCGGTCGATCGTCGAAGTTGACTAGCTTATAGACGCTGTCAAGGGTGGGCGCCCCTCCCGCTGCCCCGAGCGAGGTGCCCACGCCAAAGCCGTCGATGGGGGCCTTCTGACGCTCGACCAGGTCGTCGATCTTGTATTCGTCGAGGCCGCCGCTGACGAAGACTGTCATGGCTGGGAATTCGGCCTCATCGAGCCGGCGGCGCGCCAGGGCCGCTAGGGGCCCTAGGTCCCCCGAGTCCAGCCGGACCCCGTGGAGCTCGATCCCCTTGGCGCGCATCTCGCCAGCCACCTGGATGGCGCGCTCGATGCCGCGGGGCGTGTCGTAGGTATCGACCAGCAGCACTGTCGCCTCCTTGAAGACCTGGGCGTAGGCTCGGAAGGCATCCATCTCGTCGGCATGGGCCTGGACGAAGGAGTGGGCCATGGTCCCACTCGGGGCGAGTCCGTAGCGGACGGCACCGGCCACGTTGCTGGTCCCTCCCAGCCCCACCAGGCGGCAGCAGCGGGCCAGCTTCATGCCGGCATCCGTGCCCGGCACCCGGCGCAGGGCGAAGTCCATCACAGCCCGCCCCTGGGCGGCGTGGCGGCAGCGGGCGGCCTCGGTGGCGAGCGTGGTCTGCAAGGTCATCTGGTTGAGCAAGTAGGTCTCCGCTAGCTGGGCCTCGGCGATCGGCCCCTCGACCTCCAGGAGCGGCTCGCCCGCGAACACAATGCTTCCCTCGGGGACCGCCCTGACGGAACCCGTAAACCTGAGCTTGGCCAGCCAGTCCAGGAAGTCGGGCGGGAAAATTTTGAACTGGTCGATCGCCGCCAGGTCCGATGGCGTGAAGTGCAGTCCCTGGAGCCAGCTGAGGCAGTCTTCCAGTCCGGCGGCCACCAGGTATCCCCACTCGGGAGGCAGGGAGCGTACAAAAAGGCTGAAGGTGGCGCGGCGATCGGCGATGCCCTCCTGACGGTAGGCATCGGCCATGGTCAGCTCGTAGAGGTCGACGAGCAGCGCCGGTGACACTTCAGAAGTCATCGGCTCGTCCTTCTGGATGGTGTTGGACGCGCCGGGTCGCCGGCTGGAGACGGGCCCGGGGGCTTAAGCACCGAAGTGTCAGCGGAGTCACCCAGCGACGACCGATTCCAGAACCCATTCGGGATGGTCGGCCCGCAGACGATCCATCCAGAACGGGCTCTCAAAGGCGGCCAGCAGGGTGCCGTCACGGCGCGCCAGGATGCGCACGCCACGAGTGTCGCGCAGGGCGGCCGCGGTGGTCTTATCGGTGCGCCGGGCCAGATGATGGGAGGTCGGCACTAGGTCCACCAGGGTTCCGAACTCGTGCTGCAGGCGCTGGGTCAGGACCTCGAACTGCATCGCCCCAACGGCGGCGAGGACTGGAGCAGGGTCGCCGTCGGGATCGTGAAGCACCTGGACCACGCCCTCTTGCTCGAGTTGCTCAAGGCCCCTGCGAAATTGCTTGAAACGGGCCGAATCGCGGGGCCGAGCGGTGGCGAAGAGCTCAGGGGCGAATGTCGGGATGGCGGGGTATTCGATGGGGTCCCCGGCATATAGGGAGTCGCCGATGCGCAGGTCGGCGGCGTTGACCAAGCCGACCACATCACCGGGGAAGGCCTCGTCTATCGATCTTCGGTCGGACCCGAAGAGAGAGGTGGCGTACTTGGTGCTGAAGGGGCGCCCGGTTGGACCGTGGGTCAGGGTCATGCCACGCTCGAAGCGCCCCGAACAGACGCGGACGAAGGCCACGTGATCCCGGTGGGCCCTGTCCATGTTGGCCTGCTTCTTGAACACGAACCCTGAGAACTCAGCGGCCAGCGGTCGGGTCAGCCCCGCCACGTCAGCTCGGGGCTGAGCTGGAGGTGCCAGCTCGATCAGGGCGTCCAACAGGTGGCGAACCCCAAAATTGGTGAGCGCCGAGCCCACGAAGAGGGGGCTTGACTCGCCGGCCAGGAAGGAGGTCAGGTCGAGGTCCGCACCGACCGCGCATAGCAGGTCCAGCTCCTCGATGGCTCGCGTCCACGCCCCGCCCTCCTCGCGGGCGGCCTGGTCGGGATGGACCAGCTCCTCGGGCGCCACTCTGATCCCGCGGGCGGTGCGGGTGAAGCGGACGAAGTCCCCGGTCCGGCGGTCGATGACTCCATGGAAGTCACCGGGATCCCCGACTGGCCAGGTCACCGGAGTGGCCCAGAGTCCGATCTGCTCCTTGATCTCGTCGAGGAGTTGGAGCGGATCCCGCCCCGGGCGGTCGCACTTGTTGAGAAAGGTAAGGATGGGAAGCCGGCGCGCCCGGCAGACCTCGAAGAGCTTGCGAGTTTGGGCCTCGATGCCCTTGGCCACGTCCAGCACCATGACGGCCGCATCGGCCGCGGTCAGGACCCTGTAGGTGTCCTCCGAGAAGTCGCGGTGGCCGGGGGTGTCGAGCAGGTTCACCACTTGTCCGCGATAGGGAAACTGGAGGGCTGTCGACGTGATCGAGATGCCTCGCTCCTGCTCCATCGACATCCAGTCCGACGTGGCTTGGCGCCGACCTTCTCGGGCCTTGACCGCTCCCGCCTGGAGCAGTGCTCCCGAGTAGAGCAGGAACTTTTCGGTGAGGGTGGTCTTGCCGGCATCCGGGTGGCTGATGATCGCGAAGGTGCGCCGTCTGCTGGCCTGCTCCGCGACCTCTGTCTCCGGCGCCAGGGGCGTGTGAATCACGCCAGATCCGCCGTCCCCGCCGGAGGGATGTGCCACTCCACCTGGTCAGACCTGGTCCCGCTCGGGCTGCTGATGGGGATCGGATCGCCCGGCCGGGGGGTGCTCCCAGCATCTGCCAACCAGGGCTCGGCGCTGATTGGGGCACCGCCAACGCCGCGGCGGTCAATCTCGCAGTCGCAGTTCAACTTGGACATCTCCCACGGTGCGGGCACCGGCTGCGCCCGAGGCGTGATGGCGCCGCATCCACCCGGCACCTTCGCGATCCCGTCGCCGCTGGCCGGGTGCGCGGATCTCGGCCGGACCGGCCATGACCGACTGCCGACAAGTTTACCGGCCGTCGGGAGTGGGGATACTCAATCGCTCGGGGCGGCCGGGTTCGGGTACTGTTCAAAGTGATGGGGAGATTGACTCTGAGCGGAGCGGGCAACCGTGGGCAGCGGGGCCGGAGCCGGCGTGGCCAGGACCGCTTGGCTGCGTCGACCGGCCCTGCCCCAGCCAGGAACCGGGGGAAGCTCGGTGGCACCGTGAGCCCCGACGAGGTCGCCAGGCAGGACATGGGGGAAAGCCAGCCGGCCGAACCTGTCACCGACGCGCTTGGTGGGGTACACCGATGAGTGCCGTCGAAGTGTGGACCCGGTTGAAGCGGCACCACCTCGGCACCTGGTTGGCCGGTGTGGTGGGTCTGGCCGGGATCGCGGCCCTGATCTTGGTGATCAACCCCGCCAAGCTGGGCTCCGCGCTGACCCATTTCAACCTAGTGCTGCTCCCGGCCATCGTGGCCGGATCCGTGGGCTACTACGTGCTCCAGGGGGTGCGTTGGCAGTTCCTGCTCCGAGACGTAGGTGCGAAGCTGCCGATGGGGGAGACGGTGCTCTTGAACCTGGCCGGCCAGGTGACGACGCTCTTGCCACTGGGCGAGCTTACCCGGGTGGTACTGGCGGCTCGGGCGGCTCGGGTGCCGTTCAGCGACGCGCTCGCCACGGTCACTGTGCAGGAGCTCATCTATGGACTGCTGCTGGTGGTGGTGGCCGTCCCCGGGCTGTTTGAGTTCCACCTCAACCCCCTGATCCCGGCGGCCGCTCTGCTGGTGGCCATGTTGGCCTTGGCCGTGATG
>Ga0307373_10007522_pt1 | contig 16993 bp, 17 predicted proteins | sample OX2MG_FD_202534 | JGI IMG/M metagenome (GOLD analysis project Ga0307373, IMG submission 202534) | Soil microbial communities from Risofladan, Vaasa, Finland - OX-2 | ecosystem: Environmental > Terrestrial > Soil > Coastal area > Acid sulfate soil | place: Finland: Risofladan, Vaasa | collected... | reverse complement strand
GAGTTCAAGGCCCAAGCGGCGGCGCGAGGGGCGTCTCCCCCCACGCCCCTCGCCCTCCCAAAACCAGAACTAACCCAAACCGAGCAACTCATATTATGATTTGGACCAAAGAAGGGGAGCAGGTCACATCCGTGCCACAAGGCGGCACTCCCTGATAATCTTCAGCCCTCGCCCCGTGGGGGTGTTGCCGACCTCAACCGCCTCGTCGAGGAAGTGGTCGTTTATGTGCAACGGGGAGGCGGCTCGTTACACTTCCGGGTATACAATGCGGACCGTGGCACACGAGGGAGTCTAGTGTTGCGTTCGGCAAATTGTATTACTTATACGGAAGGACCAATTTGTTGTAGCGCCGGGCTTTGCGCCCGGCATACCGCCCTGAAGGGCGGCGCTACAGGTAAACGTATTTTCCAAACGCAACACTAGTCACAGACAAGGAGAACGCAAATATGGCAGATAAAGAAACAAGCACCCGTGTTGACGAGGTCGGGATCGACCGGTTGCGCGACAGGCACGTTGCCGCCCTGAACGCTGGCGACGCGGAGGCCTGGGTGGCCTGCTTCACCGACGACGGCGTCCAGATGCCTCCTCACTTTGCGACCAACACCGGCAAGTCTGCGGTCCGAGGGTGGAGCCAAGGCTTCCTGAATCTATTCGAATGCCGGTTCAGCCTTTCCGGCGACGAGGTTCGAGTTGCCGCCGATTGGGCCTTTGAGCGTGGCCGCTACACTATCACGTTAACCCCCAGGGCCGGTGGTGGATCCATGGATGACAGCGGTAAGTACATCACTACCAGCGCCAGCGAGACGGCTCCTGGAAGATCGCCCGCGATATCTGGAACAGCGACCAACCCCTGCCCGGAACGCGATAGCACTTTCCCAAAACGCCCAAATCGGGAACTGACCACGATCATCGTTTACGCATGATTGACGGAATTTGGTAGCCTGTGCTACGTTCGGGTGATGGTAGTTTGGCAGGATTCCCGCCTGCGAAGGAGGTCGATTGGTCGCTGCCCTAATCTTGCTTTTCCAGGGTGATGTCTTGCAGTTCCTGGAAAACACTGGACTTGTAGCACGTGTCGTTCTGTTGATTCTGCTCATCTTCTCGGTTTTCTCCTGGGCCATCATTTTCCAGAAGTTCCGGGCGTTCAAGCGCGCTCTCGTGGACTCGCATGAGTTCTTAAGGATCTTTCGCCAGAGCAAGAAGCTCTCTGACATCCGCTCCTCCTGTTCCATCCTTAAGGACAGCCCTCTGCCGGAGGTCTTTTTATCAGGATACCGGGAAATTGAGAATCAGGCTACGGTGAGCGAAAATCCCGGCAAAGCCGTCATTCGCAGTTTCGATTCTGTCCGGCGCTCGCTGCAGATTGCTTCCACCGCGGAACTCTCCCGCCTGGAGCAGAGGTTATCCTGGCTGGCGACAACCGCGGCCTCGGCGCCTTTTATCGGCCTGTTCGGAACCGTGTGGGGAATCATGGACGCGTTCCACGGCCTGGGAATGGCGGGCGCGGCCAGCCTGCGAAGCGTTGCTCCTGGAATTTCGGAAGCCCTGATTACCACTGCGGCGGGCTTGTTTGCCGCCATTCCCGCTCTGATTGCCTACAATCAACTCCTGCAACGGCTTAAGGAATTCGGCGCCATGCTGGACGATTTTGCACTCGAATTTCTGAACATGACGGAGCGATACTTCACATAGAACCCTGAGTTCCACCGCCGAGGCTGCAAGGGGATCATTTGCAGCGTCCAAACTCGGGTGGGACTTTGGCCTTGCGGCACGAAGCATAAAGAGGTTGACCATGGCCTTCACAAATCCTAAGGGAAGAACTCAAACGTCGATGTCGGACATCAACGTGACTCCCTTTGTAGACGTCATGCTGGTGCTGCTGGTCATCTTCATGCTCACGGCCCCGCTGCTGGAGTCGGGCATCGAAGTCGATTTGCCCAAAACCAAAACCGTCAAGGTGATCTCGGAAGAACGAGTGGTGGTCACCATTGACAAGCATCAAACAATCTATGTCGGAAACGACCCGGTGAACATTCACCGGTTGGGGGACGTAATCCGCAAGCAGTTGAAGGACGCGGAAAAATCACCCGTTTATATTCGCTGCGATAAGGACGTGGCGTTTGGAGCTTTTGCCGAGGTTATTGATGCGCTGAAGCAGGCGAAGATTACCAACATCAATATTGTTACCGAACCTCTGGACACCAAGGGAAAGACTTAACCCGGGCATCGGCCGGGGAGCATCGCTGTTGAGACATGGGCGCTGCAACGTTTACAATACCGTCCGACGGCCGTGAGGGTCTCCGCGGCCCGCTGCTCGCCTCAGTCCTTTTTCACGGACTCATGCTGGTGGTTGCGGTTGTCTACATGCTGTGGGGATCACGCTTGGGGAAAGGCTGGGGAACATCCTTGAATACGGGCAGCGCCATCCACGTGAATGCCGTCGCTTCCCTGCCCGGCGTTCCGCTGCCCAGCCCTCACCTGGTTACTCCCAACACCGTTGCGGTCCAAAATCCCGGACTCTATCACAATGAGCCCGTGCCCAAACCGCCGCCCACGGCCAACGTGGAAAAAATCCCCAAGTTCAAGGACGCCGTAAAGCCTAAGCAGGAGAAGATCCGGGTCAATACGCGGATCCAAAAAGAGCCGGTCGAACCCCCTCCGAACGCGATTCCCTACGGCCAGGGCGGCAAACCGATGATGAGTTACAGCACGGTGACAACGTCCGCCGGTGAAGCGGGTGTCGCGGTCAACAACAGGGATTTCGGCGATCGCTTCGGATGGTATGTGCAGGCGGTTCGGAACCGGATCAGCAACAACTGGCTGCTTTCCACGGTCAGCCCCAGCATTTTGAGCGCGCCCCGCGTTTACGTGGATTTCGACATCCAGCGGGACGGCACAATCGCCAACGCCCGCGTGACCCAATCGAGCGGGATTCCCGAGGTGGACCGTTCCGCCTTGAGGGCCGTGCTGGCATCGAGCCCCGTGACGCCGCTCCCCCCGGACTATTCGGGGAACAAAGTGTCCGTGGAGTTTTACTTTGATTACAAGCGCTGAGGTTGCGCTATCAAAGCGCAACACAGTGCGAGACATCTCATGAGGATGATACCGCATCACTTGACCCATGAAACAACGACACACTAACCTCCTTCTGCTTGCTGTTTTTCTTGTAACTTTTCTGGGCCACGCGCAAGTGGCGAAGAGCCAGGGCTGGTTCCGCACCGGAATCAATCTGGGCCAGTCGAAAGTCCGGATCGCCGTTCCCGACTTCGCCCCGCGCTCGGTGGACCAGCGTCTGGTTAGCCTGACACAGGTCTTTAACAAGGTTTTGTGGGACGACCTGGACAATTCAGGGATTTTGGATCTGGTCAGCAAGAGCCTCTACCCCTTGAAAATTCCCCTGGAGCCCCAGGACGTTGACTACAATGCCTGGAGCAGCGCTCCTGCTTCCGCCCAGATGCTGGCCTTTGGGTATGCGGAAGCCATTAACAACAACTTCGTCGTCACCGCTCGGCTGTTTGACGTCCGCAGCCCCTCGAATCCCGCCGTGCTCCAAAAACGCTACGTCGCGGCGATGAGCGAAGTCTCCGCCCGCGATGCGGCGCACCGCTTCGCCAATGAAATCATTCAGGCGCTCGGCGGCGGCATTTCGGGAATCAACCTCACCAAGATCGCCTTTGTGAGCAACCGGACCGGCTCTCCGGAAATCTGGGTCATGGATTACGACGGCTACAATCAGCACCCCATAACGCATTATCGCTCGCTATGTCTGACTCCTCGATGGTCGCCGGACAATTCCGATTTGGCCTTTACGAGTTATGCCAGCGGCAATCCTGAAATCTATATCTTTTCGCTGCTTGCCAATCGTCGTATCCCCTTCCCGACCTATCGAGGGCTCAATACCACCCCGGCATGGTCCCCCAACGGAAAGAAGATTGCCTTTTGTTCCAGCATGAGCGGCGATCCGGAAATCTACGTTTCCAATCGCAACGGCCTGAACCTCCAGCGCCTCACCTTTTCACCTGGAGTCGACATCTCCCCTGTTTGGAACCCCAAAACCGGCAATGAAATTGCCTTCGTCTCGGACCGCAGCGGCGCTCCGCAAATTTACATCATGAATGCCGACGGCACGAACCTGCGGCGACTGATCACGGCAGGCGGTGACGCCGAGGCCCCCTCCTGGTCGCCGAACGGCCTCTTTATGGCTTTCGCGTGGCGGGTTACCGAGACTGGAGAGTGGGATATTTATGTGATCGAGATTGCAACCGGGCGCATCATCCAGTTAACGCACAATGCGGGACGGAACGAGCATCCCACATGGTCTCCCGACGGCCGTCATATTGCGTTTGAGTCCACCCGAACGGGCTCGCGACAGATTTGGACCATGCTGGCGGATGGCTCCGACCCCAAGGAATTGACAACGAAAGGCAAGAACTGGAACGCCAATTGGTCGAATTAGCCCCTAAGATTAAGATCAGCTAATTCAAGCCGAATTCAATATGATCCACTACGCCAAAGGGCTGTTTTTTATTCTTGTTTAATGTTACCATCTGGGGTTTTATAGACTATTGTTTCTAGAAACCATTTCAAAACCTCCTGTAAGCCATTGAAGGGGAGGCTGCTGAGCTGATCATTCGTGGATTTGGAGAACCAGCGAAGAGGCTTTAATGAAAATACAGGACTTAACGCCTGGCCTCCGCCTCTCTTCCCAAGTCGTTCGGGTCTGGTCAACGAAATCATTAAGTTCCATGAGGTTTTGAAATGGCTTCTAGTTTCTCTCATCGGGAATGTAAGCAGTTAGTTAATTAGTTCAAAATGAATTGTTAAACATAATCACAATCATTTCTTCGGGAAGACTATAGCTCCCGCACAATCAAGGAGGAAGTAGCATGCAACAGCGGAAACGCAAACTCGCGCTTCTCGCAAGTATACTCGGTGTTGTTATTCTGGCGGCGTCATGCCACAAGAAAAAAGTGGCGCCCCCGCCGCCGCCCCCGCCCCCCGCAGCATCTGCTCCAACTGTGAACCTTACGGCAGAACCAAGCACGATTGAAGCAGGGCAATCCGTTACTTTGAGTTGGACGTCCGAAGACGCAACCGATCTTGACCTCCAACCCGGGATCGGCAAGGTTCAACCAAGCGGTTCGACCAGCGTATCACCGGAAGAGTCGACCACTTACACCCTGACGGCAAAAGGTCCCGGCGGAACCAATACCGCTGAGGCCCGTGTCACCGTCACCGGCCCGGCCCCGGCGCCAGCCGCTTCGGCTCCCCCGGCCGTCTCAGAAGAAACCTTGTTTGAGCAAAACATCAAAGACGCCTATTTTGACTATAACAAGTCCAACATCCGTCCCGACGCTCAGCAAGCCTTGACTGATGATGCCAACTTCCTGCGCGCCCATCCCAGTATTAACTTCGTTATCGAAGGCCACTGCGATAACCGCGGCAGCGAAGAATACAACCTCGGCCTGGGAGACCGGCGTGCCACGGCCGCCAAGAACTTCTTGGTGAACCTCGGCGTGTCGGCGTCCAGTATCACGACCATCTCATACGGGAAAGACCGTCCGTTCTGCACCGAGAATACTGAAGCCTGCTGGCAGAAGAACCGCCGGGCTCATCTGGTGCTTAAGTAATCGCAAGAGCTTGCCGGGAGTTCCTAAAGAACTCCCGGCTTCTCCTTGTTTTGAAAACCAAGTTCATCCTTGGCCAGGATCCATGCGACTCGCGCTAAAGCGTATTCGCTATAAGCAGGGCCGAAGATGTCGCAAGGGCGGAATGATTTCTTCCCGCGCAGCGAGCTTCGCAGTTGACCCGAGCATTGCCTTAAGGTTAGACTCAAAAGCGTTTGTATCTCCATGCGTGAGGTTGAAACGCCCTTGAGAAAGTATTTCCTTTCCGTCCTCTCCATAACGCTATTGTGTGCCTTTACGTCCTCTCCGGCTTTTGGCGTGAGCCGTGAGATCATCCAAATGATGCAACAGCTCGACACGTTGCAGCAGATGGTCCAAAACCTTCAGAATACCGTTTCCACCCAGACCGCAATTTTGCATACCTTGATTCAGCAAACCGCCAACGATGTCAGCCAGATGAAATCCAACATGGCGGATCTCCAAGAGAAAACCAATCAAAACCTGGCTTCGTCGTCCAATAAACTGGACTCGATGACCAGCCAGATCCAGGCTCTCAGCTCAAGCCTGGACCAGGCGCAAGCGCAATTGACCAAGCTCAGCGAGCAGGTTGCCCAAACCCAGAATATTATCCAGACGCTGAATAAGCCGCCCGCCCCCCCCCCGGAAGCTACGCCGGGGACAGCGCCTGCGCAAGGGGCTGCCGGCGCTCCAGGCGGGGCCAATCCCGGCGCAACCAACATTCCCGATCCCGATTCCCTGTATACTTCCGCGTTGAGCAGCTTTAACGGAGGGCAGTACGCTCTGGCGATCCAGGGTTTTCAGGAGTACTTACAGTACTATGGTGATACACCGCGAGCCTCGAATGCGCAGTATTACATCGCCGAATGCTATTACAACAACGGCGATTATGCGCGCGCGGTCAAGGAATACGATAAGTGCATTGAGCGCTACCCCAAGGGCAACAAGGCGGCAGCAGCACAGTTAAAAAAAGGCTATGCCTTGCTCGCAAACGGACAGCGGGCGGCAGGTATCCAGGAACTGCGTTCCCTGGTTGAACAGCATCCAGGATCATCGGAGGCTAATCTCGCAACCCAACGTCTCAGGAAACTGGGAATTATCATTCACGCCCGGCGCAAACGCTAAGGCGCGAAACTAAGAACGGCAGCAGCAAACGGAAAAGGAAAGCAACCGCAGATCGATGGCGAGGTTTTTATGGCGGGCTCTATCAATAAAGTCATTTTGATTGGCCGGGTCGGCCGGGACCCGGAAATCAAGTACACTCCCAACGGAAATCCGGTAGCAAAGTTCTCTCTTGCGACCGACGAAACCTTCAAAGATCGCAGCGGCGAGCAGCAGCGGCGCACCGAATGGCATAACATTGTCGCCTGGAACAAGCTGGCGGAAATCTGCGGAGAATATCTCACCAAGGGCAAGCAAATCTATATCGAGGGCAGCATTCGAAGCCGCCAGTGGGAAGACCCGTCCGGCAACAAACGCACGGGTTATGACATTGTCGCCCGCACCATGCAAATGCTGGGATCGAAAGCCGACTCGGAACGCACCGCCTCAGCCTCTGCGCGCACGTCCGGGCCCAGCTCTGAAGAAGCCGCCGCGCCACCCGAGCCTGCTCCGGAGGGTGAAATCACCGACGACGATATTCCCTTCTAATTCCGGATTGCGGTTTTCGAGCCCCTAACGCACGGGTTGGCTTCAGAGCCAGCGCCGTAATTGGTCTTAGTCTCGCGGGGGATTATTTCCAGTTTCCCTCTGGAATTCCAGTTATCGCGAGCGGGGCCCGCAGCGGTTTGGCACGTCTCAGACCGACCGCGCTGATTCCGCTCCCAAATCTCCGGCAACCGCATTCGACTCTGCAACATCGAAGTTTGGAAGGTGCATGGGGAGGGGATTCTGCTGCCGGCCTTATAAGGGCGGAAGTCTCAATGCTGAATTGGAAGGAGAAAAACTCCCTATGCGAAAACTGCTGACCCTTTCCTCCGTTGTGCTTTTTCTCACCGTAGTCTCAGTGCCCAGGGCTTTCAGCCAAGTCGAACTCTTCGGCGGCTATTCTCATCTGGGGCTGAACAACGCGCCCTCCAATATCGGATCGAGTTCGAACGGCTGGGAAGGTTCCGCGTACCTTCATCTGCTGGGTCCATTTGGCGTCGAAGGAGATTTAAGCAACCATTACGGCGTCTCCCCTGCTCTTCCTTCGAACGGCGGCACCTTCTATGTCCCTCAATTTATGGAAATGTGGGGTCCCCGTTACACGCTCGCCCTGCCGAAAATCCACCCTTTCGTTCATGCCCTGTTTGGAACGGTGCATGGCCAGGCCGCCGTCCCCTTGCCGGCGCCCGCGATCGGGTCAACTATTGTGTCGGAAAACGCCTTTGCTCTGGCCTTTGGCGGCGGCATCAATGTCAAGGCCACGCGGCATATCTGGCTGCGCTTGATTCAGGTGGACTACATCCGTTCCCAGTTCAGTAATAACAGCCAGAATGAGACGCGCATTTCCGCGGGTCTCGTCTTCCGCTTCGGCAACTGGTGACCGCACCGCGGCAAGAACCTGCTGCGGCATCTTCCGTGTGTTGTTGAAAGGCCCCTGGCGTAGACGCAAGATGTGTACTTTGGGTGTGCTGTGACGAAGCTCACAAGCCCTCGTGATTCCCCACACAGACCCATTCACGGAAACGGGGCAAGCTACCGACAGCAGAAGCCTTAACATCCGCCGGAGCGCGTCGCTCAGTCGTCAAGAGGTCATCAGCAAATTCCGGGCTGGGAGAGGATCGGGATGGAAATTCGCCGGCAAGAGGCGTTGGATTATCACTCCAAGGGTCGTAAAGGCAAGATCGAAGTTGTGGCGACGAAACCTTGCCACACCCAATGGGATTTGAGCCTGGCATATACGCCGGGCGTTGCCGAGCCCTGTCTTGAGATTGCCAAGTCAGTTGACCTCAGTTTTGAGTACACCGCCCGCGGGAACCTGGTGGCCGTCATTTCAAACGGTACCGCTGTGCTGGGCTTGGGGAACATCGGAGCGGCGGCAGGAAAGCCCGTCATGGAAGGCAAGGCGGTCCTTTTCAAGCGTTTTGCGGATATCGACGTCTTCGACCTGGAAGTGAATTCCAAGGACCCTGAAGAAATCATTAAGCTCTGCCAGCTTCTCGAACCGACCTTCGGCGGCATCAACCTGGAAGACATCAAGGCGCCGGAGTGCTTCGTCATCGAAGAAACGCTCCGCCGGACCCTGTCCATTCCGGTGATGCATGATGACCAGCACGGAACGGCCATCATTTCCGGCGCCGCTCTGCTGAACGCCCTGGAGGTGGCCGGAAAAGACATCGGTAAGGCCAAGGTGGTCTTCAACGGCGCGGGCGCTTCTGCGATTGCCTGCGCGGAACATTACATCCAGCTGGGAGCCAAGCGCGAGAATATCATCCTCTGCGACTCCAAGGGCGTGGTCTACGAAGGCCGGACGGAGGGCATAAATCCCTACAAGGCCCGCCTCGCTTCCAGGACCGCCGCTCGCTCGCTCGCAGAGGCTTTGAAGGGCGCTGATGTGTTCGTGGGGCTTTCCGTTCCCCGCTCTCTCACCCCAGATATGGTGCGCTCCATGGCCGGTCATCCCATTGTATTTGCCCTGGCCAACCCCGTTCCGGAAATCAGCTATGAAGAAGCCAAGGGAGCCCGGCCGGATGTGATCATCGCAACAGGACGCTCCGATTATCCCAACCAGGTGAATAACGTTTTGGGATTTCCGTTTATTTTTCGAGGCGCGCTGGACGTGCGGGCGCGCACCATCAACCACGAGATGGAAATCGCCGCGACCCATGCCCTGGCCAATCTTGCCAAAGAGGACGTGCCGGATGCCGTGCTGCGCGCCTATGGCCTGCGCCGCCTGCAGTTCGGTCCGGACTATATCATTCCCAAACCGTTTGACCCGCGGGTCCTGATCTGGGAGTCGTCCGCCGTCGCCCAAGCCGCCATGGAAAGTGGAGTCGCCCGTTTAGAGATCAACCTTGAAGAGTACCGGGAACAACTTTCCCGGCGCTTGGGGCGCACTTACGAAGTGATGCAAAGCGTCCGGCAACGGGCCAAGGCGGCGCCCCAGCGCATAGTCTTTTCCGAGGGCGAGCATGAAAAAATCCTGCGAGCCAGTTACCAGCTCAATGAAGAGAAGATCGCCCGGCCCATTCTGATCGGGCGCCCGGAAGTCATTCAGGCAAAGCTTCAAGAGTTGGGGATTCGCCTCTTTGACCCCCAGATTATCGAGCCGGAACTCTCACCCCGCCTTGACGCCTATGTGGAGGAATTTTACCAGATTCGCCAGCGCCACGGCGTCACCCTCAGCGAAGCGCGGGAGCAGATGCTGAATCCGAACTATTTCGGCGCAATGATGGTGCATCTGAGGGACGCCGAGGGTTTTGTGGCCGGAGTTTCCCAGCACTATCCGGAAACCATCCGGCCCGCGCTTCAAATCATCAAGGTCCGGGAAAACGTCCGCCGTGTCTCCGGCGTGTACGTCATCGTCACAAAGCAGCAGGTGTATTTCTTTTCCGACACCACGGTGAACATCGAGCCTACCGCCGAAGATTTGGCGGAAATCGCGGTCCTCGCAGCAGAGGTGGCGCAGGATTTCAATTGCGAGCCTCGCGTCGCGATGCTGTCATTTTCAAATTTCGGCAGCACCAAGCACTCCCTCACCGAGAAAATACGCCGAGCCACCGAACTGGTCAGGCAAGCGCATCCGGAAATGATGGTCGACGGAGAAATGATGGCGGACACGGCGGTGGTCCCGGAGATTATTCAGGAAGATTATCCTTTCTCAACCCTGAAGGGAGGCGCGAACGTTCTGGTTTTTCCGGACCTCGACTCGGCCAACATCGCCTACAAGCTCATGTTGCGAATCGGCGGCGCCGAAGCCCTTGGACCTATCGTGGTGGGATTGTCGAAGCCGGTCCACGTCCTGCAGCGGGGCGCGACCGTCGATGAAATTGTGAACATGGCCGCAATCGCCGTGGCGCACGCCCAGGCAACCGCGCATACGCACCCTTCGGCAGGCATCGCTGGGACTTCCCACGATGCCCATAAGTGAAGGGCTGGGCAGGTATAATCCGCGCACCGTTTCCCTGCCCAGTCGGCTCGATTCCTCAAGGTTCACTCAACTCATGCTACGCATTTAATGGGCGTACTTGACCGAGCATCCGTAAGGACGCGTGACCGGAACCTTGACCTCGTGGCCTGCCATGGATTCTTCCAGCGCCAGATTGACGTAATTTCTTGCTGACGCAATATCCTCAACTTCCGCCGTAGGCTTGCTGTCAATGGCGCCGTCGTAGATCAAAATCCCCTGAGGATTGATGACAAACATTTGGGGCGTTGCCTTGGCTTCGTAAAGGTGGCCAAGATTTCCCGTGGGGTCAAGCAGCACGGCGGTCGGCGCCGCCTTCATTTTCTCAACGTACGCGTTCTCTTCCGCAGCCGTCATGTAGCCCTGCTTTCCAGGAGCGGAGGAAATAACGGTGAACCAGACGACGCCCTTGGCAGTCCACTCTCTTTGCAGCTTTTGCATGTTGCCGCTGATGTAATGCTTGTGGGTGTACGGGCATTCCCGGTTGTGCCATTCAAGCACCACAAACTTCCCTTTATAGCCAGAAAGTTTCTGGACCTTGCCGGCCGAGTCTGTGGCAGTAAAGTCCGGAGCCGGTTCGCCCACTCTGACCGCCCACAAGCTGGGAGCGGCCAGCAAAGCAGCAAGGCTCAGCCCCGCCAGCAAAATCAATCGTTTCATCGCAGACTTCATTTGCGATACCTCCTTTCTCGCAAGCTTCTTCCGGAACCAGAAATCACCGGGGCATTGATCGCGATGGCTTTCCCATCTCCTATCATCAGAACACCGCTGAGAAATGCAACAGGCTTTAAGAGTTGGTCTGATTTTTGCAGGGCTAAATGAATTGCTCCGTTCCCCAGGGCCACTTGTTGCGGAGCTGCATCTTTGATCTCGAGGGGCTCGAGGGGGAAAAAAGTCGCTGTGCTCTCACGAGTTCCAGTCTTAACGGAGAGGATGAATTGGTTAGCTTCAGAAAGCACCGTCGCACTCCATCCGGACGGCATCGGGCGCGGCAACTGTTCCCGGGTACGATTGAAGAGTCCTCGCCGGCGGGGATCGTATTTCGGCGGATCATCCTTGAAGGGTAGTTTAAGAGCAACGTGCTGTTGCTCAGGAACGCAAATGCTGCTGCAAACCAGCCACTTGACCGTGGCTCGAAGCTCCGCACTACGCCCTGCCGGTACGCGGCTGGGCGGATAAAGTGGGACCAGCAGCAGCACTTCGTCTTCGTAGCCGTAGTCGACAAGCGGAGGGTTCTCAAGACGGCGTGGGGCGGGCCAGTTGATCGGTCCAGCCCGAAATCCCTGCGGTAAGTCCCACACCACGCGTGGAGGTTCGCCCGAATCGCCAGGGTTCACCCAATAGATGTGCCAGTGTTTCTCAAGCTCGAAGTGAAGCCCCACCCAGAACTTGCTTCCCGGCTGAATCGAGGTCTGCTCGGAAACAAGCGTAATCCTTGCATGAGGCGGGTTAGCAGAAGCGGCCCGAAGACATCCGGCTAGAAGTAGGGATGCCAGGCAGGTTAGGCGGCGACTCCCAAGCCGGCCGAGGTGAGATCCCATCGCGCCCTCTCAGGCTCCCGGCGCGTCATCGACTTCAAGTCCGCGCGCCACAACTCAGGCTTGTCACAGTCCCAATACCACCGGTGCAGTTCCTCAACTGCCACTCGAGCCCGGCAGCGGCTGGTTGCCAATCGCCCCACAGAACCATTGCATCAACGGCGCCGCCAAGTCAGGTCAGGCCCAGAACGACACTCGGCTCAGTGCCAGCAAGAGATCGAGACGTCTCAACGGGGATGAGGCGGGTGTTTCTTTCTCCATTCGTCCCAGCGCTTCACCATCTCGTTGAACTTTTGCAGTTGCTGGGGATTCAAAATTGCCCGCGCACGGGCGCGGGCCTCCTCCCGCACAGCTTGAAATTGAGGCTCAACTTGCCGCTGAACCTCTTGCTCTTTCGTCTGCATCTCATCCACGATTTGCTTCAACTGTTGGGTTTGAGCGTCGGAGAGATTCAGCTTACGCTGAAGGAATTCAACCACATGATGCCGGCTGGATTTCCGGTGCCATTGGCCCGTGTACCACCCGTACGTATAGACGCCGACGCATCCCACTACAACTCCCAGCAAGAAGATTAACAGGAAATAAAAGTAAGCCCGGCGGGTCATTTAGATTCTGTCCCCCTTTGCTGGTTTCCACTTACCGGGACATCGGGTGCGGAATTAGCGTCAGAAATCCCCATGATCTGATCGGGGGACATCGCGGCCACTTCGGGCTGAGAAAGGATCGACTCCGCAGCTTGGGGAGTTCGCAACGGCCCCGAAGACGGCAACAACAAGCCCAAGACGAGCATCAGCGCCACCAGCAGAGTGGCGTAAACCACTCGCCTGCCCGCTTCCACAATAAACTGCTGTCCTATCTGAGAGACGGCTCGGGCGCGCTCCATCTGGCGAACGAGTCTCTCAGCAAAACCCAGCGATGCCTGCGGCGGCTCTTCCTTCCGGAGCGCCACAAGCCCCGCGTGGACAAGTTCCCACTGGCGGACAAAATCCGCACAAGCAGAACAAGATGACAGATGGGCTTCGATGCCCGCCGGCAGTTCGATGCCTTCTCCAATCCTTTCCCGGACGACGTCACAACGCATGTCTCACCGTCCTTCCTGCCACTTTTTGAGGTCCTTCACCATTCTCTTGCGGGCCCGATGCAAACGCACTTTAACCGTACTCGATTTAAGGCTCAATATCTCCGCAACCTCTTCCACAGACTTTTCTTCAATTTCCTTCAAAGTCAGGATGATGCGGTCTTCAGCCGGCGCGCGGGCAAGCAGCTTGGAAACAAGGTCGTCGACGGCCAAGTGCTCTTCGTTGTTAAGGCCGCCCGGCTCCGGACTCCGGGCCGTTGACTCAATTCCCCGCTGGCCTTCCTCGGACATCTCCCAGAAGTAACTGACCCGGGAAGCACGATGCCGGCGCAGATAGTCATAGCAGTGGTTGACCGCAATCCGATTCAGCCAAGTCCCGAATGCGGACTGGAAATTGTAGCTCGAAATGGCCGCAAAAGCTTTCATGAAGATTTCCTGGACAAGGTCTTCGACATCTTCCCGGCGCCGCACCAGATGGAAAACAAGGTGAAAGATGCGCCGCTTGTAGGTCTCGACCAGAGGCGCAAACGCCTCGGTGTCCCCGGACTGGCAGCGCCTGATCCATTCAGCCTCGCTCGGAACATCGGGTCGCGCATCTGCCATTCAGTGTCCATGGCTCGGCTTTCCTCTACTGATTGACGAGGATAGCCCCTTGGGGGTTACAGGAAACTCCAGCTATAATCAATACCCTGGCTCCGCCAGAATATTTTTGTTGACTAGTTTAACAAGTTATACAATAATATTCACCATGATTATAGGATCGCGTCTGAGGAAGATGCGCGAGGAGCGCAATCTTTCGCAAGGCGACATTGAAAAGCGTACGGGACTCCTGCGCTGCTACATCTCCCGGGTCGAGAATGGGCATACGGTGCCTTCGCTCGAAACCATGGAGAGGCTGGCGGCCGCGCTTGAGCTCCCTCTTTATGCCCTGTTTTACGACGGGGATCAACCCCCGGAACTCCAAAATCTGACCCAGCGTAAAAGCACCGAAGAATTGGTCATGGATATCCCGAACGATCGCGACTCGCGGTTCTTCCAAAAGGTCAAGCGATTGATCGGACATATCAACGATCAAGATCGCCGGTTGCTGCTTTACATGGCTCAGAAACTCGCAAATCGCTAGCTGCGGAGTTTGTACGTTCCATAGGGCAGGAGGGGTCGTATGGCACGGAGGGGGAAGTGTTTTTTCACTCCCACTCAATGGTTCCCGGCGGCTTCGAAGTAATGTCATAAACAACACGGTTTACTTCCCTGACCTCATTGACGATTCGCGTGGCGATTCGTTCAAGGACGGCTGAGGGGAGTTTCGCCCAATCGGCCGTCATGCCGTCTTCGGATTTAACGGCGCGCAGAGCGACCGTGGTAGCGTAAGTCCGCGCGTCGCCCATCACCCCCACGCTTGAAACCGGCAGCAGGATGGCAAAGGATTGCCACAACTCGTTGTAGAGCCCGGCCGCGCGAATCTCCTGCTCCACGATCGCATCCGCCTCCCGCACAATCCTCAGCCGCTCTTCGGTGATTTCCCCCAGGATCCTCACGGCCAGCCCCGGCCCCGGAAAAGGCTGCCGGCACACCACCTCTTCACTGAGACCTAGCGCCCTTCCCACTTCCCGGACCTCGTCCTTGAACAATTCGCGCAGCGGCTCCAGCAGCCGGAACTTCAGGTCGGAAGGCAGCCCGCCCACGTTGTGGTGGCTCTTGATGGTGGCTGCCGGGCCTTTAACGGAGACGGATTCGATCACGTCCGGGTATAAAGTTCCCTGCACCAGAAATACCGGCTCCCCGCTGGCGCGCGCTTCTTCTTCAAAGACGCGAATGAATTCTTCCCCGATAATCTTGCGCTTCTGCTCGGGATCGGTCACCCCGCGAAGACGGGTGAGAAATCGCTCGGAACTCTCCACCGCACGGACGTTCAGGTGCGCCTGGCTCCGCAGCGCCGCCGTCACCTCCTCAAACTCATTTTTCCGCAACAGCCCGTTGTTGACAAAAACGCATAGCAGGCGGTCGCCCATGGCGCGGCTGACCAGCGTGGCCGCTACCGCCGAGTCCACGCCTCCCGAAAGCGCGCATAAGGCGCCCTCCTCGCCTACTTCTTCCCGAATCCGCTCCACGGTCTCCTCGATAAACGACCGCGGGTACCAGTTGGCCTTGGCGCCGCAAATCCCCTCCACAAACCGGCGCAGAATCTCCGCCCCGGAAGCCGTGTGGCGCACTTCCGGATGAAATTCCACCGCGTACATCCGGTCCTTGGGGTTCTCGATGGCGGAAATGGCGTTCTCTGTGCGCCCCGTCACCCGGAAGCCCGGCGGCACTTCCACGATGTGATCGCCGTGGCTGTTCCAGACCCGCAGCGGCGAAATCAGGCCGGAAAACAGCTCGCTGGGCGATGAAATCTCCAGCTCTGCAAACCCGTACTCGCGCCGCGCCGCCGGCTCCACCTTGCCGCCCAGCTTGTAGGCCATCAGTTGCAGCCCGTAGCAGATGCCCAGGATCGGGACGCTCAATTCGAAGACGCGGTCGTCACAGGTGGGCGACGCCGGGTCGTACACCGAAGACGGCCCGCCGGAGAGAATGATGGCCTGGGGGTCCATGTCAATGAGGTATTGAAACGGCAGGTGGCAGGGGACGATCACCGAATAGACGTGCATCTCGCGAATGCGCCGCGCGATCAACTGCGTGTATTGCGAGCCAAAATCAAGAACGACAATAGGACGAGGGTTTTCCATAGGTTGATCTATCCATTTAGAAATTGGCTCATTAAATCATTGATGCAATGAAGCGATTAGTCAGTGAACCAGTTATTGTACACTACGTGGGTCGCGGCCGCGCAATGAGTAGTCAGGGTGGGTCTTCATTCCAGGACACTGCGCAAGAACATCAATTTGTGTTTCTTTTGCTGATTTCATCAAGCAATGGCTTAATTATTTCACGCCGATATTGATCAGATTTTGAGAAACTGTAATAAAAAATCTCTTTTTGAGCAAAGGGCTGTTCGGTTTTTTCAGAACCCCCCCGTCGGCTGGTCGAATTTTACTGCTGAAACGATATCGCGGCGGATAAAGACTACAGCAGAGTTCGCACGTTCTTGAACGTAATATCCATGGTCCGTTTCATCGAGCAACAAGTAGTGCTTGCCCCCGCTCTGCGAGAGTGCAGTTTGTGGGTCACCGTAAAGCGTCACCGGAGTTGGCTTTCCTCCTCCCCACGAAGAGTTAATGTCACTATAAACTCCGATTGCGAAAAACAGCAGAAGAATGATAGCTGGAAGTATTAATTTTTCCCATTCTACACTCGCTCTCCAGCGTGGATTACCCATCGAGTGGTAAGTCCACAGCGTAAGTAAACCTGCGATAACGAACCACAGACCTCGCATGTAAAACGCATGGCCAAAGTACTGAAAGACAACGATCCACATCAACAGCATTGTCAACACACTCAACAGTAAACACCGCTTCGGAGTCCCCTTAAAATCTTTTACCACGGCATTGGCTGTCAGAGTGACCTGCCCCCGTTCTCTGTACCAATCATAATGCGAGTTCCGGGGTAGTTTCTTGCTTTTGCTCTTCTCTGCGGTGCGGCTCGAAGGGAGCCGTAGGCGACCGGAGAGCTGCACCGCACGTTG
>Ga0307373_10007517_pt1 | contig 17001 bp, 14 predicted proteins | sample OX2MG_FD_202534 | JGI IMG/M metagenome (GOLD analysis project Ga0307373, IMG submission 202534) | Soil microbial communities from Risofladan, Vaasa, Finland - OX-2 | ecosystem: Environmental > Terrestrial > Soil > Coastal area > Acid sulfate soil | place: Finland: Risofladan, Vaasa | collected... | reverse complement strand
TGCCCCCGGCGACGTTCCAAACCCGGTTACGGACGCGCTTGACCACCCGCATCGGCTTGCCGCACTTGGGGCAAACCTGTTCGCTGGACTCGCCGCCCTTGGAACGGTCGGCGGTCTTGGCTACCTTACCCATGAAAATCCTCCCGATATGGATTGAGCAACGATTTTACCTCAATCCCGCTGGCGTTCCCGGTTGCGCGCCGAGGCGTTGGGCGGCCGAAGCCCGCGCCAACACCACTTCCAGCCAAGCTTCGGCGCCCCAGAGCAGGCAGAGCTCGCCGGGAGGGGCGTCGGCATAGCTGGTGCACCAGCGGGTGATCTGGACGCCATGGATCAGCACGGAGGCGGCCTGTGGGCAATGCTCGCGGGTGAAGTTGGTGATCAGGTTGCCAAAGCGGTCCACGTGCAACACCTGGCCCTGCAGGCCCTCGGGATCGGGCTGGGGGCGGGGCAGGGCCATGCGCTGCCAGTCGCCCACGGGGTGGCCGAGGCGGGCGCCGGAAGTGCCTTGGGCGAGCCGGGCGGCCAGGGGAGCCAGCACATCGCGGGCGACGAAGGGAGAGCGCGGGGCGAGCTCGACCGCCCACACCGCGGCGGCAGCCTCGCGCTCCAGCACCAGCCCGAGCGCGCCCTGATCAAGGGCGAGGAAGTGTTGGCCGGCGGCGCTGGCCACCAGCACCCGGCTGGGACCCAGGCCGCGGTCCAGCCCCACCAGGTGGATGGTTCCGGCGGGATAATAGGGGTAGACGCGCAGCAGCAGGAACGCCGCCGGCCAGGGGTCGTCGCTGGCCAGGGAATGGCTGAGGTCGAGCAGGCGGGCCTCGGGGCAGTGGCGCAGCAGCGCGCCTTTGAGCATGGCCAGGTAGGCGCTGGACTCGCCGAAGTCGGTGGCCAGCGTAATTAGGGGCGCCGACATGGAAATGGTTTACGGATGGCCAAGAAGTAGGTTATACCTCTTAACAGGGCCCAAGTCGGCAAAGCAGAGCGAAACACGGGGGAATTCGGGCAATGTCAACAGGAAATCCAACGGCAACGACGCGCGGTTTGGAGGATGTGGTCGCCTCGCCCTCCTCGATCTGCTTTATTGACGGCAACCAAGGCATCCTCGCCTATCGCGGCTACGACATCCACGATTTGGCGGAGCGCTCCAGCTTCGAGGAGACCGCCTACCTGCTCTGGTTTGGCCGCCTGCCCACCGCCGGCGAGTTGCAGGCGCTGAAGCAGCAGTTGCAGGAGTCGAGCCCGCTGCCGGAAGCCGCCTCCAAGCTGCTCGCCGACTTCCACGCCACCGCCCCCCAGGCGTTGCCCATGGATACCCTCCGCACCGCTGTCTCGGCCCTCGGTCTGTACGACGCCGACGCCCGCGACATGTCGCGCGAAGCCAACGTCCGCAAGTCCATCCGCCTGCTCGCCCAGACCGCCACCCTGGTGGCCGCGCTCGACCGCGTGCGCAAGGGCAAGCCGCCGGTGGCCCCGACGCGCGACCTCTCCCTGGCCGGCAATTTCCTCTACATGCTCACCGGCGCCCGCCCCTCGGCCACCGCCGAGCGCGCCTTCGACATCGCCCTCATCCTGCACGCCGACCACGAGTTCAACGCCTCCACCTTCGCCGCCCGCGTCACCGCGGCGACCCTGAGCGACATCCATTCCGCCGTCACCAGCGCCATCGGCGCCCTCAAAGGCCCCCTGCACGGCGGCGCCAACGAGGCGGTCATCAACCTGCTGCTCAAGGTCGGCAACAACGACCCCATCGCCTACGTCCAAGACCTGATCGCAAAAAAGGTCAAGATCCCCGGCTTCGGCCACCGCGTCTACCACACCGAGGATCCGCGCGCCACCCACCTGCGCCAGATGTCGCGCGAGCTCTGCCAGGCCGCCGGGCTCAACCAGCTCTACGAGCACTCCCACCAGATCGAGGAGTACATCAAGGCGGAGAAGAAGCTCAACCCCAACGTGGACTTCTACTCCGCCTCCGCCTACTACGCCATGGGCATCAGCCCCGACCTCTACACCCCCATCTTCGCCGTCTCGCGCATGAGCGGCTGGACCGCCCATGTGCTCGAGCAGTACGCCGACAACCGCCTCATCCGCCCGCGGGCGGAGTACCTGGGCCCCAAGGTGCCGCAGGCCTACGTGCCCATCGGCCAGCGCTAGCCGGCGGCGCGCCACCAAACAAGGGGAAATGAGCGCGGAGAAATTCCCGGTCACCCCCGCCGTGCGCTGGCTGCGCCAGCGCGGCGCCGTCTTCGCCGACCATCTCTACCCCTATGAGGAGCGCGGCGGCACCGCCGCTTCCGCCCGCACCCTGGCCGTGGACGAGCACACCGTGGTCAAGACCCTCGTGATGGAAGACGACGCCCGCGCCCCCCTGATCGTCCTCATGCACGGCGACCGCGAGGTCTCGACCCGCCAGCTCGCCCGCCAGTTGGGCCGCCGCCACATCGAGCCCTGCCGCCCCGAGGTGGCCCAGCGCCACACCGGCTACCGGGTCGGCGGCACCTCGCCCTTCGGCACCCGCCAGCCGCTGCCGGTCTTCGCCGAGGCCAGCCTGCGCGCCCTGCCCCGGCTTTACATCAACGGCGGCAAGCGCGGCTACTTGGTGTCGTTGACTGGCGAGGAGTTGTGGCGCCTGCTGGCCCCCACCGCGGTCGCGGCGGCGGTGGCATCGGAGGCCGAATGAAAGTAGCTCGCCACTTTTTGCTTGGGTCGCTCCCGATGGTCGCTTGGAGTGCGGGCTTCGATTCCCGGCAAGGGACGCCCGCTGGCGCTCAGGGCGTCTCCAAGTTGGCGCCAGAGAACCAAGCAGCTCCCCTCGCGCTCGTCACCGGCGCCTCCAGCGGCATCGGCCTGGCGGCGGCGCGGCGCTTGCTGGCCGCGGGCTGGGACGTGGCCATCCTAGCGCGGCGGCGCGAACGCCTCCAGGCGCTGGCCGCCGAGCATCCCGGGCGGGTGCTGGCGCTGGCCGCCGATGTCACCCAAGCGGCCGAGCTTGCCAACGCCGCCGCCCAGCTCGCCGCCTGGCGCCCCAGGCTCGATGCCCTCCTCCACTGCGCCGGCGACTTCCTGCTGGCGCCCATGGAGCAGACCTCCGCCACCGAGTTCGAACGCATCTGGCGGCTGACGGTGTGGTCGAAGTTCTACCTCACCCGCATCCTGCTGCCGCTGCTGCTCGCCGGTGAAGGCCGCCCGCCCCGCGCCGTCCTCCACCTCGCCTCCCTCGCCGCCCACCGCGACTTTCCCGACGAGACCGCCTACATCAGCGCCATGCACGCCGTCATCGGCCTGGCGCGCGCGCAGGACGCTGAACTGCGCGGGCGCGGCATCCGCTCCAGCGTGGTCTCGCCCGGCACGGTGCGCACCGAACTCACCGAGCGCAGCTTCCCCGCCGCCGCCCTCGCCGGCGCGCTCGCGCCCGCCGCCATCGCCGAGAGCCTGTTCTACCTGATCGAGACCATCCGCGCCGGCGGCTACATCCCCGAGATCTTTCACGTCCCCCAAAACTCGACGTAGATCGAGCGCGTCTCCCACACCTCAAACCCCAGCCGCAACCGCGCCGGCACATGCGGCCGCAGCCGCTGCCACATCCACTCCGCCAGCGCCTCCAGCGACGGGTCCGGCAGAATCTCGTCGAGGTTGCCGTGGTCCAGCGGGGCGATCACCTCGCGCTCCACCACCGGCTTCAACTCGCGCAAGTCGTAGAGCATGCCGCCGGGCGTGCGTTCCCCCTCCACCATGACTGTGAATTCATAGTCATGCCCGTGCAGCAGCCGGTCATAGCCCGGATCTTCGGCAAACGAGTGCAGGGCGTTGAAGCGGAAGCCGGTCTTGGCCAGGCGGAACATCGGCATGGCAAAAGTGTAGCGCGGCCCCGGAACCAGCCCCGGAACCAGGGGTGACGGCGCTGGTTCAAGCCCGGCGGCGCGCCCGCCGCTATGCTAGATTGAGCCTGATTGCGCCGTACTTTCGCTTCCCCCGACGACCCGTGTCAACCCCGCGATGGGACTGACAGGCCGGAGGTTTTACCCCGGTGATCCAGCGCCCGCCATCATTTACGCTGTGGGAGCCGCTGCCCGCGCCCGCACCCCCGCGCCGCCTCGAGCGCCTGCTCGGGCTGTGGTTGCTGGCGCTGGCGCTGCTGGCGCTGGCGGCAACGCTGGTGATTGGGCGGGCCGACTCCGCCGCCAACGCCGGCCAATTTGCCGCCGCGATTCGCTGGCGCCCGGGGGTGGCCGCGTATCACCGCCAATGGGGAGAGGCGCTGCTGCTGCGCTCCCCCCCACAAGCGGAGGCGCAGTTGCTGCAGGCGGCCAAGCTCGACCCCGACGATCCCCAGACCTTCGCCGACCTCACCACCGCCGAGCTCGCCCTGGGGCGCTGGCCGCAGGCGATCGCGCTGACCCAAACCGAGCAGGGTCGCGCCCCCAGCTTCGCCGACGCGTGGCGCCTCGCCAACCTATTCTTGGCGCGCGGCGACCTCGCCGGCTTCTGGCAACAGGCCGGGGTCGCGGCCCGCCGCGCCGACCCCAGCTACTTCCCTTCCATCGCCAGCCGCGCCCTCAGCGCCTCGCACGGAGATTTCCCCCGCCTGCGCCGCATGTTGCCGCCGGATTCGGTGGCCGCCGCCAGCGCTTATCTGCAGGCCGCGGTCCAGGCCGGGCAGCTCCCGCCGGCGCAAGCCGGGGCGCGCTGGCTGCTCGCGCTGCCCCCGCCCTCCGACGCCCCCACCCGGGCGGCGCGCCAGGCCGCCCTCGCCGGCCTGCTGCTGGCCGCCTGGCAACGCTGGCCCAGTCAGGCGCTCGGGGTGTGGAACGATCTCGGCCAGGCCCATCTGCTGCCGCTGCCCGCCAAAGCCGCGCACGCCCCCTACCTGCGCGACGGCTCGTTCTCCCTCGGCGCCCGAGCACAGCTCGCCCCCCTCGCCCCCGACCCCGCCGACCCGCTGCGCGCCGTCCTGGGATGGCGCTGGCCCTCGCCCCCCGACGTGGGCTTTGACCCGGTCGCGACCGGCGACGCCACCCATGCCACCGCCGCCGAACTGCAGTTCGATGGCCGCGAGGGCGACGATGTGGATTTAACCCAGCAATGGATCCTGGCCGAGGCCGGCACGCCATTGCACGTTGCCGCCTGGAGCCGGGCGCTGGGCCAACCGCAGCAGGGCCTTAGCCTGCGGCTCAGCGACCTCCAAGGCCACCTCGTGGGCGAGTTGCCTCTGCCGCTGGCCTCGCAGTGGCAAGCGGCGCAAGCGACGTTCTCCTGGCGGCAACTTGGAGACGCCCTGAGCGCCAGCGGGCGTCCCTTGCCGGGAATCGAAGCCCGCACTCCAAGCGACCATCGGGAGCGACCCAGGCAAAAAGTGGCGAGCCACCTGGCGGCGCCGGGCGTGCAGACCTATCAACTCTCGCTGCACTACCACCGCCCGCTGGGCCAGTTGCCCCTCAACGGAGCGCTGCTGGTGTCGGGGTTGCGGCTGTGGTGAGCACGGCGGCGACCCGGCGACTGGCACCGCCACGGCTGCGGACGACGCCGCGACCGCTGCCGCCGGGCGAGTGGGGGCGGCAGGCGATGGTGGCCGCCCCCCTGCTGGCGGTGGGGTTTGCAGTCGCGGCCTTCGGCGGCGTCTATGCCTGGGCCTACGGCATCGCCTATGCCATCGTCTTCGCCACCCTGGCAGCGGGGGCGGTGCAGGCCGCCCGCGGTCGCCTCCGCCTGCGCTGGCGGCCGCTCTACGCCCCCATGCTGCTGTTCGGCATCCTCATGCTGGCCCAGTTGCAGCTTCCGCTCAGCGTGGATCCCGCCGCCACCCTGACCGCCCTGCTCCACCTCGGGGCGGCGGCAGCCGTTTTTCTGCTGGTCTCGCAGGCCTACCGCGAGCGCGACGCCGGCTGGATCACCCTCGCCTTCGCCCTCTTCACCACCGCCCTGGCGCTGCTGGCCATCCTGCAAATCCTGACCGCTAGCCACGGCATCTATTGGCACTTCACCTACGCCTACGCCAGCCCGGCCGGCAGCTTCGTCAACAGCAACCACTTCGCCGGCTGCATGGAGATGCTGCTGCCCCTCGCCTGCGTCGCCACCTACCAGCGGCGCGAGCGCGGCTGGCAGCAATTTCTGCCCTGGGCGGCGCCGCCGGCGCTGGGCGTGGCGGCGATGGTGCTGGCCGCCAGCCGCGGCGGCTTGGCGGCGATGGCGGTCCAGGCGCTGGCGGCGCTGCTGCTGCTGCTCGTTCTGCGGCGCCGGGCCCACCGCCTGCAGGGCGCCGGGCTGGCCTGGCTGCCCTTGCCGCGGGCGCAGGCCGTCCCCAGCCGCCGCCATCCTCCCCGGCCGGCCCGCACCGGCCGGGCGCGGCTGGCCTCGCTCTTGATTGTCGTGGCGCTCACCGTGGGCATGGTGGAGCTGGTCGGCACGGCGCGCCTGCAGGCCCGGCTGGGCACCGCCAACATGCAGTCGCCCAGTTTCGCGCAGCGCCTCCAACTCGACCAAAGCACCCTGGCGATGTTTCGCGAGCGGCCCGCTCTCGGCTGGGGGCTGGGCACCTGGGCCGACGTCTACCCTTTGTTTGCCCGCTTCAACACCACCGCCGTCTATGCCTTCGCCCACAACGACTACCTGCAACTGCTGGCCGAGACCGGACTGGCCGGGGTGGGTTGCGCGCTGCTGTTTTGGGGGCTGTGGGGCTGGGAGTGGGCCCGCACCCTCCGTCGCCGGCCGCCCTCGCCGCTGGCGTTGGCCGCCGCGCTCGGCTGTCTCGGCATCCTGATTCACTCCTGGGTGGACTTCAACCTGCACATCCCGGCGAATCTGCTGCTGTTCTTCGCCCTGGCCGCCATGGCGCTGCCTTCTCGCGCCGGCGGTGAAGGCCCAACCCATTTGCCTTGACCATGTTGCATCTTTCACGGAACGCACCCCGGCAATGTTTCACTTGATTCTTAGAGAGTCTGACCGATAAGCTTAATGGAAAGACGAATTCGAAGGGCTCGCCGAGCAGACACGTCGAATCGGCGAAGGGAGTGACACAGTTGTATCCCCACCGCGGCACCTTGGCCGCCGAATTGCTGGGCGTGCTCTTGGCCTATGACGGGGAGTGGTTCGCCCCGGGGGAACTCGTCCCGACGCTGCGCTCCTGCCCCACTTGGCAGCAGTACTTGGCGGAGTTCGAGGCCGGGCGCGGCCAGTCGGCGGCGGTGGGCCGTTACCTCAACGAGCAGGGGCTGACCAAGAGCGGCCACCACCGCACCCGCGGTTCGCTCTATTCCAGCCAAGCCACCCTGGCCCTCCTGCAAGAGCTCTTGGAGGAATACCGGCGCGAGCGCCAACAGCAACTGGCGGCGCAATCCCCCGCCGACGCTCCCGCCTTCGCGTCCGACGAGGCGCCCCAACCCGGCGTTGAGGCCGTGCTGGTGATGGCAGCGCAGGCGGGCGCCAGCGGCGACGCCCCCACCCCGTTCAGCGCCGATCGCCGCGCCTCCGCCGGTGCCAGCTCGGTGGCCGACGCGGGCTCGGAAGCGCCGCAAGCGCCCGACGATCCGCAACGCCGCCGCGACGACCGCCGCGCCGCCGCCCCCGGCCGCCCGGGGCCGGCGATCGGCTGGCGCCGCCGCGCCACCGACTTGAGCCGCAGCCCGCGCAAGCCCCAGGCCGCCGCCGCCCCGGCTGCGGTCGCCCTGCCGCCCCAGCCCAATTATGGCGGCGCGCCGGCCGGCGCGGGCATGCCGCCGGTGTGGGCGGGCGGCGGCAGTTCGGTGGGTGCCTACGGCTATCCCGGCGGCCTCGCCCCCTACGCCGCGCCGCCCGAGTTCGGCCTCGCCGGCGCCGACCAGCCCGGCCTGCCGCTCGCCTTCTACTGGACCCAAATTCGCCGCCACCTCTTCAAGATCCTGCTGGGCACGGTCGTCATCACCACCCTGACCGCGGTCTACATGCTCAAGGTGCCCAAGCGCTACGACTCCGTCGTCACCCTGCGCATGGACTTCAAGGCGCCCGCCATCCAGGCCGACGCCAGCAACAATCCCGCCTTCGACCCCGCCACCCTGATCCACACCGAGGTCACCGATGTCACCCAGCGCGGCGTTATCCTGGACGCCATCCACAACGCCCACCTCGATCAGGACGCCAACCTGCTCAAGCAGATCCCCGGCGGCGCCGCCGCCATCCCCACCCCCCTGGACCCCGACGCCCGCAACGACGCGCTGGTGGACCTGATCTCCGACCAGACCACCGCGCACTCGCCCGAGGACACCCACAACATTGACATCCACTTCGAGTCGCTCGACCCCAACACCTCGGCAACCGTGGCCAACGCCCTGGCGCAGGCGCTGATTTACCACGAGTTCCAGACCCGCCAGCAGGAGCAGAACGACCTGCTGCAGTTCATGACCCAGCAGTTTGGCGACATCAAGGCCCGCATGGAGCGCGAGCAGGCCGCGCTCACCCAGTACCAGCACCAGAACAACCTGCTCAATCCCGACGGCCAGAGCAGCCTCGAGTCGAACACCCTCAACACCCTGAATGGCAGCTTCCTGGCGGCCCAGGCGGTGTTGACCAAGTACCAGGCCGAAGAGCAGATCCTAAAATCGGGCCAGGTCACCGACGCCCTGCTGGCCAGCGACGACGGCCAGGTGCTGCGCCCCAGCTACGACGCCTGGCGGGCCGCCGAGCTGAAGTTCGACCAGGCCAAGGCCACCCGCGGCGCCGCCAACCCCGAGTACCAGGCCGCCCAGGCCGCCGTCGCCACCACCCGCGCCCAGCTCAACACCGCCATCCAGAGCGTGAAGAACCAGATCAACAGCCAGTACCAGCAGGCCCGCGACCAGGAGCGCCTGGTGGCCCAGCAGTTGGCCGCCGCCCGCGGCGCCGCCCAGGCCTTCAACGACAAGGCCATTGACTACGACACCCAAAAGCGCGACCTCGACGCCGACCAGAAGCTCTACGACGACCTCCAGGCCCAAATCAAGCAGCAGCAGTTGACCTCCAGCCTCAGCAGCTCGGGGCTGCGCGTCACCAACGTTGCCATTCCCGACTCCGACCCGGTCTATCCCCGGGTGCGCTACAACGTCATGCTGGCGCTGCTGTTCAGCCTCTTCGGCGGCTGCGCCCTGGCGGTGCTGAGCGGCTATCTCGACCGCAGCTTCACCTCCCCCGACGGCGTCGAGCAGTTCCTGCGCGTGCCGCTGCTGGGCGCGCTGCCCGAGCTGGGCGCCAAGGAGAAGATGCTGGAGCTGGCCGACGACCCCCCCCAGGGGCACGAGCCCCGGCCCCCCCGCTCGCCCTTTGCCGAGTCCATTCTGATGCTGCGCACCGCCGTGCTCTACGCCGCCCCCCAGGGCCTGCGCACCTTCAGCATCACCAGCGCCCAGCCGCAGGAGGGCAAGTCCGCCATCCTCGCCAACCTCGCCGTCGCCCTCGCCTTGCACGGCGCCAAGGTGCTGCTGGTGGACGGCGACATTCGCCGCCCCAGCCAGCACCGCCTCTTCGAGATCCCCAACCAGTTCGGACTTTCGAACCTGCTGCGCCAGAACGCCCCCTTGGAGGACTGCTTCCGCGCCACCACAGTGGAAAAGCTCTATCTCATGCCCGCCGGCCCCGCCGTCGCCAACCCCAGCGAGCTGGTCGCCACCATGCTGGCCCAGGTGCTGGCTCCCCTCACCGCCGAATTCGACTACGTGCTGGTGGACAGCCCCCCCGTGCTCGGCTTCGCCGACGCCGTCTCCATCGCCACCGCGGTCGAGGCCACCCTGCTCGTTACCCGCGCCGGCAAGACCCCGCGCGAGATGGTGCAAGCCGCCCTGCAGCCCCTGCAGCGCGTCCGCGCCCGCGTGCTGGGCGTGGTGCTCAACCAGGTGAGCAGCTCCATGTCGCCTTACTACTCCTATTTCCGCGACCACTACGCCGCCTACTACGGCCACCGCGAGGCGGAGGAGAAGTCGTGAGGCCCCGCCAGGCAATCGTGGCCACCCTGGCGCTCGCCGCGCTCGCCTGCCTGCCCGCGGCTGCGCAGCAGGCGGTGCAGCCGCTGCCGCTGGCCGTGGCCAACGCCGTCCCCGCCAGCTACGTCGTCGGCCCCAACGACGTGCTCGCCATGACCGTCTACGGCGCCCCCGAGCTGAACGACGGCGAGATGCGCGTGGATCACGACGGCACCATCCACACCCCCTACGGCTCGACCCCGGTCAAGGTCGCCGGCCTCACCCTCGCCGGCATCCGCCAAGCCATCGCCGCCGAGCTGGTCAAAGACCAACTCGCCGTCGCCCCCAAGGTCGAGGTCAGCGTGGTGGATGCCGAATCCCATCCCATCACCATCAGCGGCCTGGGCGTGCGCAAGCCCGGCACCATCCAGGCGGTGCAGCCCATCCGCCTGCTCGACGCCCTCAACCAAGCCGGCGGCCTCAGTGCCAGCGACGGCGCCGAGATCAGCATCGTCCGCCGCAGCCCCCAGGGCACGGCGGTCGAGCAGCGTTTGGCCGCCAGCCGGGTGCTGCGCGCCCAGGGCGGCCAGGACAATCCCTGGCTGCGCGGCGGCGAAGAGGTGCGCGTCATGCCCGGCGGCAACGCCTACCTCAGCGGCGCCGTGATGCTGCCCGGCGCCTTTCCCATGAGCGACACCGACCCGCTCACCGTGCGCAAGCTGCTCGCCAAGGGACATGGCTTCGCGCCCGCGGCCAAGACCGGCGACGCCCAGCTCATCCACCATGTCGGCGAGGCCGACCAGAAGGTGACCTTCATCAATCTCGGCCGCATCCTCAACGGCTCCGCCCCCGACATCACCCTCGCCGCCAACGACATGGTCTACGTCCCGGTGAGCGGTGCCAAGAAGGCCGGCCTCTCGGCGCTCGACCATACCATCAGCGCCATCACCTTCGCCGCCGGCTACCTGCTGGTGCAGTAGCACCCGGCGCCGCGGCGGCCCGCCAGCCGGCGCTAGCTCCGTGGCCCTTCTATGCGCGTGCTGCACCTATATGGCGGCAACCTCTATGGCGGCGTCGAGCGCCTGCTCGCCACCCTGGCGCATCGCCGCGCCGCCGCGCCGGCGCTGGAGCAGGAGTTTGCCCTCTGCTTCCCCGGCCGCCTCTGGCAAGAGCTCGAGGCCGCCGGCGTCGCCGTCCACTCCCTGGGCGGAGTGCGCGCCAGCCGCCCCTGGCAGGTGCGCGCCGCGCGCCGCCGGCTGCAAGCTTGGCTCGTCGGCCAGCACTTCGATCTGGCCCTCTGCCACGCCTGGTGGTCCTATGCCCTGTTCGGGCCCGCGCTGCGCCGCGCCAACGTCAAAGTGGGGCTCTGGGCCCACGACTGCGCCAGCGGACACGGCTGGCTGGAGCGCTGGGCCGGACGCCACCGCCCCGATTTTTCCCTCGCCCTCGGAAGCTATATGGCCGCCAGCCTGGAGCGTCTGTTTCCCCGCGCCCCCGCCGAGTCTTGGCTGCCCCCGGTGCCCCTGTCGCCACCGCTCTCGGCCGAGGCTCGTGCCGCCAAGCGGCGCGAACTCTCCACCCCCGACGCCAGCCTGGTGGTGCTGCAGGCCAGCCGCCTCGAGCCCTGGAAAGGCCACGCCCGACTGCTGGAAGCGCTGGCACAGTTGCAAGGCATGGACAACTGGGTGGCCTGGATCGCCGGCGGCGCGCAGCGCCCGCACGAGCGCGCCTACCTCGCCCAGTTGCGCCAGCAGGCCCGCCAACTCGGCCTCGAGCCCCGCCTGCGCTGGCTCGGCGACCGCAGCGACGTCGCCGAGCTGATGGGCGCCGCCGACCTCTTTTGCCAGCCCAACACCAGCCCCGAGCCCTTCGGCCTGGTGTTCGTCGAGGCCCTCGCAGCTGGCCTGCCGGTGGTCACCTGTGCCGGCGGCGGCGCCAGCGAGATCGTCACCCCCGCTTGCGGCCGCCTAACCGACTCGGCGCCGGCCGCTGTCGCCGCCGCATTGCGGGAACTGCTGCAAGATGGCGGATTGCGCCGCGCGCTGGGCGCGCAAGGGCAAGCCCGCGCCTGGCAGATGTGCGATCCCACCCAACAAATGCAACGCTGGCAACAACTCATGCTGGAGGCGGCGCCGTGACCGTTCCCACCACGGCGACCGCCACCGCGGCGCTCTCCCAAGGCTCCAGCAGCGGTGTCATTCTCCGCTGGGTGGCTGCGGTGTTGGCCGAGCGCCTCCCCCCCGAAGCCACGCTGCTCGACGTCGGCTGCGGACAGGGCGCCCTCGCCGGCCGCCTCCACACCTACGTCGGCCTCGACGTCATCGCCTACCCCGAACTTCGCCCCCGCCCCGAAATCGAGTTCCACCTCGCCGATCTGAACGCCCCGCCGTTCCCGCTCCCCGCCGGTGTGGCCGACGCCGCGATCGCGGTCGAGACCATCGAACACCTGGAAAACCCCCGCGCCCTCATGCGCGAGCTCACGCGCCTCGCCCGCCCTGGGGGCTGGGTGTTGGTGACCACCCCGAACCAACTGAGCTGGCTGAGCAAGCTCTCGCTGCTGTGCAAACACGAGTTCACCGCCTTCCAGGAAGGCCCGGGGCTCTACCCCACCCACATCACCGCCCTGCTCGCCACCGACCTGCTGCGGATCGCGCGCGAGAGCGGTCTCCAGCACCTCGAGTTGCGCTACTCCGGTCACGGACGCCTGCCCGGCAGCGCCCGCCACTATCCTGCCTGGGTCAGCCGCCGCTGGCCGCGCGGCGCCAGCGACAACGTCATGCTGGTGGGAAGGACCCCTTCATGAGCGCGCCCGCCGCAGCGGTCTGGGGTGTGCCCGCCGCTCCTCCGGGGCGCCGCAAGCTGGGCGTGGCGGAGTGGTTCCTGCTGGGCGAGATCGTCTTCCAGTTGGCCCTGTTGGTCCCCGCGCTCAACCGCGGCCCGCTGCGCGTGCTCTGGCGGATGGGCGTGTTCGCCGCCAGCCTGGCGCTGCTCGCCATGCTGCGCGGCAAGACCCGCGCCAACGCCTCCAACCTCGCCGCCCTCTGGGTGCTCGCGCTGCTCGCTCTCGAGGTGTTCCATCCCACCTCCAACACTTGGCTGGCCGCCATCGCCGAATGCACCATGTACGTGGCCATCCTGGCGCCACTGTTCTGGATGACGCGGCTGCGCCTCGACTACCTCGCCTTCCGCCGCACCCTGCGGCTGTTCTGGGGCTACTCCGCGCTGAGCGCGAGCGTCGGCCTCTTGCAGGTCTACCTCCCCGGCCGCTTCCAGCCTCAACTGTCGCCCATCGTGGCCAGCATGGGCAGCTCGGTGCAAGGCCTCAAGATCACCCTCGCCAATGGCGCCCGCATGTTCCGCCCCATGGGGCTGACCGATATGCCCGGCGGCGCCGCCGACGCCGGCATGTGGGCGGTGCTGTTCGGCCTGGGCTTCTTGCTCACCGTCCCGCCCGGCCGCAGCCAAGGCGCAAAGCGGCTGCTCTATGTCGCCAGCATGGTGGTGGGCATGGTGGTCATCTACTTGTCCCAGACCCGTGTGCTGCTGGTGGTGCTGGCGGTGTGGTTCGCCACACTCCTCTTTCTCCTCGTCTGGCGCCAGCGCTGGCGCGAGTTTGGCCTGCTGCTCCTCTTGGTCGCCCTGCTGGGGGCCGGCGGGCTGCGCTGGGCGGCCGGCGTCGGTGGATCCCAAATGACGCAGCGCGTCGAATCCCTATTCCGCGGCAGCCAAGGCAATCTCTACCAGCAGGAGCGCGGTGCCTTCCTCTCCCAGACCATCCACACCCTCATTCCCAACTACCCGCTGGGCGCCGGCCTCGGCCGCTGGGGCATGATGAACACCTACTTCGGCGACAATCACGATCCCAGCCGCGGCCTGATTTACGTCGAAATCCAGTGGCAGGGTTGGGTGTTGGACGGCGGCCTGCCCCTCCTGGCGGCTTACCTCGCCCTCCTCGGCCTCACCATGCTGAGCCTGGCCCGCATCGCCCGCCGGCGCGGACCGCTGGCGGTCTGGGCCCTCCTCTGCCTCGCCTACGATGTCGGTACCCTGGCCCTCACCTTCGACTACACTCCCTTCACCGGCGAGATGGGCCTGCAATTCTGGTTCATCAATGCCCTAGTGCTCGCGGTTGCCAGTTGCCCATTGCCCGTTGCCAGTTGGCGCGCCGAAGGCCGTTAGACCATGGAACGCGACAACATCGAGGCCCCCGCCTCCGCCTCCGCGGACCACCCCTCCCCGCGTTCCCGGGCAACGGACAACCCGCAACCGGCAACTTCCGCTCTCATCGTCGCCGCCGACTTCGTCAAGACCGGCGGCATGGACCGCGCCAACTATGCCCTTGCCGACTACCTGGCGCGCCAAGGCGGCGAGCTGCATCTCGTTGGGCACAGCGCCGGCGAGGGGCTGCGCGCGTATCCCAACCTGCATTGGCATCCCGTCGCGCGGCCGCTGGGCCATGATGCCCTCGGCTGGCCGCTCTTGGCCCGCGCCGGCCGGCACTGGGCGCAACGGATCACTGCGGCGGGCGGGCGCGTGGTGGTGAATGGCGGCAACTGCGCTTGGGGAGATATCAACTGGGTGCATTACGTCCACGCCGCCTATCAGGCGCCGCTCGCCGCCGGCGGCCTGCGCCGTGCCTGGCACCGCGCCAAGCACCGCCAGGCGCGGCGCGATGAGCGCCGCGGCCTGGCCTCGGCCCGGGTGGTGATTGCCAACTCCGAACGCACCCGCCGCGATCTGCAAGCGTGCGTGGGCGTCGTCCCCGAGCGCATCTGCGTCGTCTACTACGGCTGCGACCCGGCGCGCTTCTCCCCGGCTGCGCCCGCGGCGCGGGCGGCCGCGCGCCAGTCCCTGGGCTGGCCGCCCCAACTCCGCACCGCGCTCTTCTTGGGCGCGCTGGGCGACCGCCGCAAGGGCTTCGATACCCTCTTCGCCGCCTGGCAACAGGTGTGCGCGCAGCCCGGCTGGGACACCGAATTGGTGGTCGCCGGCCGCGGCGGCGAGTTGGGCGCATGGCGCGAGCGCATCGCCGCCGCCAGCCTGGGCGAGCGCTGCCGCTTCCTCGGCTTTCGCAGCGATGTGCCGCAGTTGCTGGCGGCCAGCGACCTGCTGGTCTCGCCCACCCGCTACGAGGCCTACGGCCTCGGCGTGCATGAGGCCTTCGCCTGCGATCTGCCCGCCATCGTCAGCGCCGACGCCGGCGTCGCCGAGCGCGTCCCGCCCGAGCTGCAGGGCTTGCTCCTGCGCGACCCCGACTCCGGCGACGAGTTGGCGGCGCGCCTGCGCCACTGGCACGACCACGCCCCCGCCCTGCGCCCCGCGCTGGCGGCGCTGGGCGCTCGCCTGCGCGCCTACCACTGGGACGACATGGCCGCCGACATTTTGGCCTGCGCCGTTCGCTCCCCCGAGGACCCGGCATGAGCACCGCTTCGCCGCGCCTCGAAGCCCGCGGCCGGGTATGGCGCTCGGCCCTCACCTGGGTCACCGGCGTCGGCGCCACCGCCCTGGTCTCGCTCGCCGGCTTTTTCGCCACCCCGCTGCTGGTCCGCTGGCTGGGCGACACCTCCTGGGGCGCCTGGACCGTGATCGGCGAGTGGCTAGGTTATCTCGGCCTCAGCCAAATGGCCCTGGGGCCCGGCGCCATGACCGTCTTCCTGCTCCGCGCCCATACCAGCGGCGATCCTCGCGCCCTCACCGCGATGGCCAAGCGCGGCCTGCGCCTCTACCTTGCGGCGGCGGCCGCCATGGCGCCGCTGGCGCTGGCGCTGGTCTGGTGGGCCCCGCATGGCATGCCGGTCGGCCCCGGCCTCGCCCTTGCGCTGCGCTGGGCGGTCGCCATCGCCGCCCTTGGCAGCCTCGCCCTCGCACCCCCCATGCTCTTTCGCAGCGTGCTGGAGGCGGTGCAGCGCGGCTACCGCGTCCATCTCGCCCTGCTGGTGCAGTCCCTGCTCATCACCGGCCTCTCGCTCTGGTGGGTGTGGTTGCGCTGGGGTCTGGTGGGCATTGCCGCCGCCAACCTCGCCGGCATGGCGGCCAGCGCCGCCCTCTGGTGTTGGTGGGCCCGCCCCTGGCTCCCCTCGTGGGCCGCCACCGCCGCCGCCCCGCTCCCCGGCGTAGAGATCTGGCGCCAAAACTGGCCCCTGGTCCTCGCTGGATTCGGTTACCAGATCAATCAACTCACCGACAATACCGTCGTCGCCCTCACCCTTGGCCCTGCCGCCGTCGCCGCCTTTGCCCTCACCCAAAGCCTCCCCTTGCTCGCCGGCAGCCAGTTGGCCAATATCGGCGTCGCCAGTTGGGCAAGCTTGGGCGAGCTCCGTGCCCGCGACCCCAACGCTTTCGCCGCCCGCATCGTCGAGCTCGCCGCCACGGTGCTGGGTGCCGCCAGCGTGCTGCTCGCCACCATCGCCGTCTTCACCTCCGCCTTTGTCACCCTCTGGGTGGGCGCCCCCCACTACGCCGGCCCGCTCCTGGTATGGGCCACCGCCGCCGGCATGGCCGTCTTCAGCATGTTGGTGTTTTTCCGCTGGCTCTACGACAGCCAAGGCGACGCCCGCCGCCGCCTGTGGGTGAGTTCGCTTGGTGCCGCCCTCAATCTCGGCTTCAGCCTGGCGCTGGTGCGCGTTTGGGGCGTCGCCGGCGTCGCCCTCGGCACCCTCTTCGCCTACCTGCTCACCGACGCCTGGTTCCTGCCCTACCTGGCGGTGCGCCTCTACGGCGTCTCCGGCCCGCGCCTGGCCCGCGCCTTGCTGGGCGCGCTCGCCCGCGGCGGCCTCTGGGCGGCGCTGATGGGGCTGTTGGCCACGCGCTTGCCCCGCGCCGGCTCCTGGCGGCTGCTGCTCGCCGAACTGGCCGCCACCGGCCTGGCGGCGCTGGCCTATTGCTGGTTCAGCGTCCTCCGCCCCGCCGACCGCGAACTTTGGCGCGCGCGCTGGCGCGCCCTGCGGGGACCTGCCGCGTGACCCCTCCCCCCGCCCCCCCGCCGTCCCTCCGCCCCCGGCGCGTCCACCATCGCGACGCGCGCCGCGGCCGCGCTGCGGACCCCGCCAAGCCCTGGCCCGCTCTGGCGCTGCGCTTTGTTCTGTGCTTCGCCGTCCTG
>Ga0307373_10007516_pt1 | contig 17001 bp, 19 predicted proteins | sample OX2MG_FD_202534 | JGI IMG/M metagenome (GOLD analysis project Ga0307373, IMG submission 202534) | Soil microbial communities from Risofladan, Vaasa, Finland - OX-2 | ecosystem: Environmental > Terrestrial > Soil > Coastal area > Acid sulfate soil | place: Finland: Risofladan, Vaasa | collected... | reverse complement strand
CAGTACGCCGAGCGCGGCCGACGGGTCTTCTTCGACGAGGGAACCCCAGACACGTACCTGCTCGTAGAGGGCGAACTGCGCAAGGCCTTCGAGTCGTTGAACCGGCTCGGGCGGCCGTTTTGGAAGGCGAACCCGATGGTCCCCCGCGACCGGATCGGAGAGATCCGACAACTGCTGACCCACGATTATGTGGACGTCGATCCCGCGCTCGTCTGGGGCGTCGTCACGAAGGAAGCTCGGCCCCTGCTTCGTCGGCTCGCGAGGGCCAAGGCTCCGAGGTCAGCGTAGAGACCCGACCTGGATCGGCTCGAGGGCCGGACCACAAGCGATGGGTCCTCGGCTCTCGAGAGGGCAAGATAATTAGGGAGGACCCGCTTGGGTCAGTCGGAGCGTCGGTTATGGTCGTGGATACGTCGTTGTCCCTGGCCCTGCTGGTAATCGCGGCCATTGTCGTGATCATCGTGGTGGTCATCAAGTTCTTCTGGCTCCTGCTTCTCGTGGGTGGGTTGCTCGTCGTTAGCTATCTATTCTACACCGGAACCTTGCACTTCTGACGGCAGGCCCGCCGGGGCCCGGAGGCGATGCCCACGGCGCCGCTTCTTCCGTCCCGATCGGGCGCCCCTGGTCCGGGCCCCTGTCACTGCCCGCCCGAACGAGTCGAGGAGCGGGATCGGATGCGGTGACGGCCCCAATGCCAAGACGCCTTCCGCCGCCGCGCCGCGATGAGAACGATAAAACCTAGCCAGAGCGCGGCCACCATGGCATCTCGCTCCGCCCGCTTCATCGCGCCCCGATGACCTCCCAATCGCTCTCTGCTTATCCGTCTTCGCGCGTACGTTCACGTGGGTCACCCCGCCCGAGCGACCCTCGGCGGGGTGCCGTGCGTTCTCCGAGCACTCGCTCTCAGAGTGCCGCCCGCGCACCGATCCGGGATGGAGAGGCCGGCCGGACGTGCAGGTATCGCGGGCTCCATGATTTGGGGGTAGCTGGACGAGGGATTCCCGCGGGCACCGATAAAGTGCCCGCCGCCGTGGTCGCTCGCCCGGGACGGAGCCACTACTTCCTCGTGGTGGGCTCGGGCGAACGTACCTGTTCTCCGAGGCTGCCTCCCCCGATGTTAAACAAAAGTCAGACAATATTTAAATAGTTGTTTAATATCGTTAAACGCTGTGCGAACTGACCGGCCCCCGACGAAAGCGTCCCGATTTCTCGGCGTGCGCCTGACCGAGGAAGAGGAGACGCTGCTCGAAAACTTCCGCCGATCGCGTGAGTTTGCGAACCGCTCCGAAGCGGTCCGTGCGCTCGTGCGCGAGTCGGTGGAGCGTCGAGAATTTGCCTTCGAACTACCTGCCACCCTGCAGGCCGAGGTCGAGGCGCTCGTCGAAGATGGAGTTCTGAAGAGTCCCGAGAGCGCGATCGACACGCTCGTGACCCTCGGCATTGCAGAACTCGGGCGAACCCACGAACGCGTCGTCCAACTCCGCGCGCACGCGCGGAACGAGGCGACACGCCGTGAGAGCCGGCGGCGGGCAGATCGCGAGGGTCGGGGCCTCCTCGGGCGCTAGGTCTCGAAAACAGGGTGTTGCAACCATGGAACCGTTGGGAATCGCCTGGAGCGAACGAAGTGGATTCATCTGCCGACTGTGCCGTCAGGACGCCAAGCATAATGAGGTTCTCCGAATCTCATACTGCCCGGTACACGGGCTCAGCTCCCCGCTCGACGAGCTGCCCTGGCGACCGGAGGCACGAGCGATACGCGGCTCTACACTCGCACCGGGGATCGCGGCGAGACCGGTCTCGTCGGCGGGACGCGCATAGCGAAGGACTCCTTCCGGATCGGGGCCTACGGCACCTTCGACGAGCTCGCCGCGTGCCTCGGCGTAGTCGAGACCTCACTTCCGGACGCACTGTCCGAAGTTCGGGCGCTCCTCCGACGTCTCGAGCACGAACTCTTCCTCGCGGAGAGCGAGCTCGCTACGCCCTCGGGCAAAGCTCCCCCCGCGGGCCGCATCGAAGCACGCCACGTTCGCCGGCTCGAAGCGGACATCGATCGGTACTCCGACGCGGTCCGATCGCTGCGCACATTCGTGCTCCCGACGGGATCGCCGGCGGCGGCCTACCTGCACTGGGCCCGGGCTCTCGCGCGCCGTGCGGAACGGGAGCTCTGGCGGCTGCACCGAACCGAACCTCAATCCGAGGAGCTGCTCCAATGGTCGAACCGCCTCGGCGACCTGTTCTTTGCACTCGCGCTGAGCGCGAACCGAGCGCTCGGCGTCTCCGAGGTCCCGCCCGACTACTCGGCGTAGGGACGGCGGTAGGAGAATCCGATGGAGGTCGGGGTCGTCGGCCAACCGAACGTCGGCAAGTCGACGTTCTTCAACGCGCTCACGCTGCTCGACGTCCCGATGGCTCCGTTCCCGTTCACGACCATCGCGCCCAACCGGGGGATCGCGGCGGTCCGGTCCCCGTGTCCGCATACCGAGAAGGGTACACCGTGCACCCCCGGCAACGCGAAGTGCGTCGACGGGACCCGGTGGATCCCCGTCAACATGGTCGACGTGCCCGGGCTGGTACCCGGGGCGCACGAGGGGCGAGGTCTCGGCCACCGGTTCCTAGACGAGCTCCGCGCCGCGGACGGGTTCCTGCAGGTGGTCGACCTTTCGGGCTCGACGGACGCCGAGGGTGTGATCGACAACAGCGGACATCACAACCCCGCCGAGGAGGTCGAGTGGCTCCAGGAGGAGCTGGTCGCCTGGTGCGGGGAGATCCTTTCGAGGGAGTTCGGACGGCAGGCGCGCCACATCGAGATGGAGGGCCTCAAGACGGAGGAGTTCCTTGCCCAGCGCCTCGCAGGGCTCTCGATCACTCCGGCCGCGATCTCCGCCGCCCTGCGCGTGGTCCCAATCGACCGTGAGCACCCGTCCAAGTGGACGGCCGCGGACCGCACCGAGCTCGCGCGGGAGCTGCTCCGTGTCGCGAAGCCTCGAGAGGTCGTAGCGAACAAGTGCGACCGGGCCCTGCCGGCCCAGCGCGATCGGTTGGCGGAGGAGATTCGACCCGTTCCCGTGATCGCGACCTCGGCCGATCAGGAGCTGACGCTGCGACGCGCCGCTCGAGCGGGCCTCGTCCGGTACCGCCCCGGAGATCCCTCGTTCACCCTCACCGACCCGGACCGCCTCTCCCCGGCGCAGCGCAGGGCGCTGGACGGGATTGCGGAGACGATGAAGCGTTGGGGATCGACCGGAGTCCAATCCGCGCTCGAGTCGATGATCTTCGAGCGGCTCCACCGGATCGTGGTCTATCCGGTCGAGGACGAGACCCACTGGACGGACTCGCGGGGCCGGGTCCTCCCGGACGCGTTCCTGCTTCCGGCGGGCACCACGGCCCGGGCGATGGCCTACCGAGTGCACACCGATCTCGGGGAGAACTTCATCCGCGCGATCGACGCGCGGACCCATCGGGCCCTGGCCGCGGAACATCCGATGGAGCCGAACAGCGTCGTGCGGATCGTCGCCCGCAAGTAAGCGACGCGGAGCCGCCTCACCCGGAGGTGGACGTGGGATCCGCCGGCTCGATCAGTTCGGCTCCCCGGGGCGCTGGACGAACCACGAAGGCGAGGCCTCCCGCCCGAGCGAGCCGGCGGAGGAGTTCCACCTCGCGTCCCGCCTTCGGAAGGATCACGACCGACCCGCCCGCGCCGGCTCCCGTCAGCTTCGAGCCGTCCGCGAGGGGAGCCGCCGCCTCGAGCAGGGCCTCGATCCGAGGATGCGAGACCCCGACCTGTCGTAGCAGTTCCTGATTCTGGGTCATGAGCGAGGCGACCCCCGTCCGGTCCTCCGCTCCGAGCGCGTGGATCCCGTCCGTCGCCACGCGCACGAACTCCGCGAGAAGTTCCGGGCCCCCCGGCTCGTCGAGCCGTCGATTCACGGCGCGTACGGCCTCGGCGGTCGAGCGAGGCACGCCGGTGTAGGCGACGACCCAGGTCCAGCCCGGGTCCGGCGCACGGCGGGCCGTCCATTCCGTATCCTCCTGGGTCAGGCTCCACAGGGTCGCGCCCGTTCCTCCGTTCATGGTCACGTAGCCGCCCGCAACGGAGGCGGAGGTGTCTCCGGGGCTTCCGACCCCTTGGGCCGCTCGCTCTACGGCGAAGCTGCGCCGGGCGAGCTCGGCCCGGGAGAGCCCCCCCGAAGCCGCTCCGAGAGCCGCGACCGTAGCCGCCACGAACGCGGCCGACGAGCCGAGGCCCGCCGCCCGCGGGATCCGGGAGACCGCTCGCACCCCGATGGGACGCGAGTTCTTCCAGCAGTGCTCCACGGCAGCCCGAAAGTACGGATTGTGTTCCATCCCCATGGGGTCCGCATTCAAGGTGAACGTCGGGGCCTCCCGCACGAGGATCTGCGTGGAGAGATCGATCGCCAGCAAGAGCTCCGGAGCACCCCGCACCACCGCGTGCTCTCCGAACAGGATGCACTTTCCCGGGGCGCGAGCCGAGAGCGGGAGGGCCCGGGCGGGAACATCGGAGGAGCCCGTCGTCATGCTCGGGCCTTCCCGGCGGGGAGTACCTTCTTGCCGCGCGCGCTCGGGACGATGCGCTGCTTCGCTCCGCGAAAGCTCCGGGGAGGGGGAGCTCCGAGCAGGCGATCGAGCGCGATCGCGAGCGCCGCGACCTCGCTGTGGGGCTGGTGCCCCACCGCTACGTTGTACGATGCCAGCCGGTAGAGCTGGGGAGGAACCTTGGCCCCGCCCACCACGATCAGAACTCGGCCATGGCGACGGATCCGAGGGGCGGCTCGATCGATCGGTATCCCGTACATCGTGAGGTGAACGACTGCGCCGTCCCACGCGCGAACGAACTCCCGCCAATGCTCGACGCCGTCGATGGCGAACGCGCCTCCCCATCGTTCGGATACCCCAGCGAGTCGAGCCGCGAGCTCCGGGTCGGGGGGATGGAGGTACATCCGACAAGCTCCGAACGCGCGAGCGGTCAAGGCGACATGGGTCGTGAGGCGGGGATCGCGGCCGGCTCGATGGCCGACGCGCAGGACCGAAACGTCCGGGCGGGGCCTACGCTTCGGGCGTCGGCTGGAACCGCTCGATGCGGTGGCCACGGTACTCCAACTTGACGGAGCGCTTGACGATCGCCTTGAGGCGGATCGGGCTCATGCTCAGCTCCTCCGCGATGTCCGAAAAGAAGCGGCCCTGCTCGCCGACGGCCTGGTAGAGACGATCCTCGACCTTCGCGTACTCCTTCGGGCTCATGGACGCGATCGAGAGGATCTCGCTGATCTCGGCGAGCGGCGTCGTGGTGTTGATGTTCACGGTCGAGTAATAAAAGTGGTAGCTCTTGTCCGGCTGTCGCCGGCCCTCGCGGGCCACCCAGCGCGTGTCGATCAGTTTCAGCTTCTCGAAGAACATAAGCGCCTGGGAGCCTTCCTTGCCGAACTCGGTCGCAATGTCCTGGGCCGTCAGCCAGCTCTCGCCGAGCCGTTGGACGAGCTTGAGCTTCAGCGGCGAGTCCACCGCACGCAGGATCGGTACGAGATCGGAAATGTCGTTCACGACTTTGATGCGGTGCATCGCTCCGGACATGGTGTCTCCCTACGCGCGGTGCGCGTCCTTCTCGGCGGATACGGTCAGCATGCGGCGATATTTCCCCCAGCGGTCCCCCGGGCTGAACCGAGCCGGGTGCGGGGTGCGCGTGGGCGCGTGGCACGAAGGGCAGGTCTCGTGAAAGGTGTAGCGCTGGCAGTCCCGGCAGACCAGCAGGATCGATTCGGTCATGCGCGGGTGAACGTCCCCTGGCCCCCGGCCTTCGTGATCGATGCGATCGCGGCCTCGGTCGCTCGCTTCATCGTTTCCTCGGCCTGCTTGTACTGCCCAGCGGAGACTCGGATTCGGTAGCGTGGAGCGCCCACGTACTGGATCGTGATGGACTCCGGGTCGGTCTTCTCGGCGAGCATGAGCGCGGTCCTCACATGCTCGACCCCGTCCGCGGAAAGGTCCCGAACCTCGAGGGTTCCGGAGATCTCCACGTGCGGCGGTAGAATGTTGTCGCGCGCAACCTTGAGGAACGCGGCGACCCAGGGGGCTTTCTCGTTGTCCTTCTGGAACTGCTTCGGATCGGCCGAGGCGAGCTCGAAGGCCGCGTAGAGCGATCCGTACCGCTCGACGAGCGAGCTCGCGAAGAGCGCATGCGTCGCGTCGGGCTCGATCTTGAGTCCTGAGGCTACCTGATCGATCAGGCGCATCGCGCGCTGCTCGTTCTTCCACTGCTGGACCTTCTCACGGCGCTGGTGGTCGTTGATCCGCTTGAGCGAGAGATCGACCTGGCCCTTCGCCGCATCGACCCGGAGGACCCGCGCGACGATCTTCTGGCCCTCGCGAATGTGATCCCGGATGTACTTGACCCAGCCCGGCGCGACCTCGGAGAGATGGATGAACGCCTCCCGGTTCGCGAACTCGTCCAGCGCCACGACGGCTCCGAAGTTCCGGATCTCCTTGACGGTCGCGATGACGATGTCCCCTTCTTCGGGGAACTCGGGGCGAAGCGGCATCGGCCGCGGACCTACGCCGGGCCTGCGGGTCGAACGAGTTCGCCCCGCAGCTGGGCCCGGCCACCGGTCGGCGTAGCGAGCAACGCCCCACAGACCAGACAGTTGATGATCGTCGCGGGGCGGCTGAAGATCGTTTGCTCCCCGGTGCAGTCCGGGCACTTCACGACCCAGAACGGTGCCGGTGGGTGATCGGTCGGCATGTCTAGGAATGCTCCACGAGTTCTAGGCTGCCCGCCCGCCAGCTGGGGGGCTGAACGATGTACTTGCACTTCTTGCATCGATATTTCAGGTTCACCCGGCGGACGGCCTTGGCACGACCCTCGGGCTTCGGACGCGGGAAGCCTCCGTATCCGCTCGTCGCACGCCGGAATCGGCGCTGGCCCCACTTCATTTCGGAGGCGGGGCGCTTCCTTCCCTTCTCGACCTCGTGCTCCGTGTGCACTTTGCACCGCGGACAGTACGTCGAGACGACTTTCGGGTAGTGCATATAGGGCGGCGCCGAGGCTTGATAGCTATATAGGCGTAGCTCCGCTCCTCGGCGGAGGAGTTGGGGTTCTCCCGTCCACGAGGGCTGGCAACCGTCCGGGAAGCTCCGTTTCTCTAGGGCCCTGGACGAACTTGGGCAAACGGTCGAGCTCACTTCCAGCCGGCTCGACCCTCTCCAAGGAGGTCGTCGCTAGGCAGCGGCACGTGACTTTGGCTCCCATCGGACCATCCGCCGAGTTTCTGCGAACAGTATCGCCCCGGCCACCGGTTGCTCCGGGGAGATGGATGGGCTCGGGCCTCCGACCGGACCGAGCACGTACCGGTTTTCTATCGACGATTCGAGGGGGCCGCAACAAGGCTTTATGTAGGGGTGCCTGCTCCGCCGCCGCACCGGATTCACCGATGGCAGATCGTAACTCGCTCGAGGTCGTCACAGAGGCGCTCCAGAAGGGGCCGGAACGCAAGTTCCCCGAGTCCGTGGAGCTCTCCATCAACCTCAAGGACCTGGACCTCGCGATCCCGAAGAATCGTCTGGAGGACGACGTGCCTCTCCCCAGCGGGCGGGGCAAGCCGGTCAAGGTGGCCCTCTTCGGTACCCCCGAAATGTGCCAGAAGGTCCGCGGGGTCGCCGACAAGATCATTCCGTCCACCGAACTCGAGGATTTCATGAAGGACGCGAAGGGAGCGAAGCGCACGGTCGATGACATCGACTTCTTCCTCGCCGAGGCCCCGCTGATGCCGACGATCGGTAAACGACTCGGAGTGGTACTCGGCCCGCGCGGCAAGATGCCCCGCCCCGTTCCTCCGGGGAGCGATCCCACGAACCTGATCAAGGCGCTCCAACGATCGGTCCGAGTCCGCTCGAAGGGCAACCGCACCTTCCACGCTGCCGTTGGAGCCCGCGGAATGCCGCCGGAGGAGATCGCGCAGAACGTCGATGCGCTCCTGAGCCGCGTGGTCGGCAAGCTCGAGCGCGGTCGGACGAACATCGAATCGGTCTACGTCAAGACCACCATGGGGCCGGCCGTCCGGCTCTGGTAGGAAGGAAGATGCCCGGCAGGAAGACCCTCCGTCCCGAGAAGATCGCACGCGTCGAGGCGATGCGCGCCACCGTCGCCAGCGGCAAGGTCACGGCGCTGGTCGGGCTCCGTGGAGTTCCCGCATCCGCCCTCCAGTCCATGCGCCAGGAGTTGCGCAACCGAGGTCACCCGATCCTGGTGGCTCCGAACAGCACCATCCGGCACGCGATCGAACGCGCGATCGAGACCCGCCCATCGCTCCAACCTCTCATCGCTCAGGTCGACGACCAGACCGCGGTCCTCTCTGCCGAAGGGAACCCCTTCGCGCTCTTCGCGGAGTTCGCGGCCACTCGCTCTCCGACCCCGGCCCGCGGCGGCGAATCCGCTCCAGCCGACATCGTCGTTCCCGCCGGGACCACGAGCTTCAAGCCCGGTCCGATCGTCGGCGAGCTCCAACACGCCGGCTTCCCCGCTGCGATCGAGAAGGGCAAGGTCGTCCTGAAGAAGAACACGGTCATCGTCAAGCAGGGAGCTACGATCTCGCGCGAGGTCGCGGGCCTCCTGACCCGCATGGACATCTTTCCGCTCGAGGTCGGACTCGATCTTCGCGCCCTCGTCGATGGGGACACGTTCTACCCGCACGACGCCCTCGCGATCGATCTCGAGGCTCTGCGGGCCTCCTTCGCCCGGTCCGCTCGTGCGGCGCTCGGCCTCGCGGTCGCGATCGCCTACCCGACCAAGACGTCGACCCCGATCCTCCTCGCGCGCGCCCATCGCAGCGCCCTCGGCCTCGCCGTGGCGGGTGGGTACATCACGAAGGAGACCATCCCCGCGCTGTTCGCCCGCGCCATGCGCGAGGCGGCGGCGATCCAACACCTGACAGGCAAGTAGGGAATCCCCGAAACCAATCGAACGGAGAGTGTGAACATGGAGTATGTGTATGGTGCGCTGCTGCTCAACGCCGCCGGAAAGCCGATCGACGAAAAGGGCCTGACGGAAGTCCTCGGCGCGGCGGGCGTCTCGCCCGACGCGGCCCGGGTCAAGGCGCTGCTCGCCTCCCTCGAGGGAGTCAATGTCACCGAGGTTCTCGCCAAGGCCGAGACGTTCGCGGCTCCGGCCGCGGCCCCCGCCGCCCCGGAGAAGAAGGACGGCAAGGGCGAGAAGAAGGAAGAGGAAAAGAAGGAAGAGAAGGGCGTCTCTGAGGAAGAGGCGGCCGAGGGTCTCTCCGCCCTCTTCGGCTGAACTGGGGAATGCGAAAGCGCACGGCTTAAGACCCGGGTTCGGGTCGCTCCGGGCGGAGACTCCCACGGGAGGGCTCCGCCTCGAGTCATGCCGGCGCACGAATTCTGCGGCGTCGTCGGAGTATCCCTCCAGGGCAAACCGGCGGCACCCCTGCTGTTCCGGGGCCTTCGGGCCCTCCAGCATCGGGGGCAGGAGTCCGCCGGGATCGCCACGACCTCCCACGGGGTGCTCCATCTGCGCAAGGGGATGGGGCTCGTCCACGAGATCTTCACGGAGGAGCTCGTCGATGCGCTCCGAGGGACGACGGGCATCGGCCACACCCGCTACTCGACGACCGGCACGAGCGACCTCGAGAACGCCCAGCCTCTGGTCGTGAAGCTACGCGGCGAGGACGCCGCGATCGCGCACAACGGCGACCTCGTTAACTTCGAGCGCATCCGGCGTCGGGTCCAGGCGCAAGGCGTGGAGCTGATGGGCTCGGCGGACAGCGAGACCATGGCGCAGATGATCGCCATCGAGTACGGCCGCACGCGCGATCTCGAGCCCGCAATCCGTCGCGCCTGTGCCGAGCTCGTGGGCGGGTACGCGGTGGTCCTGATCGTCGGGAACCGCATCGCGGCGTTCCGCGATCCGCTCGGGATCCGTCCCCTCGTCCTCGGCTCCCTCGAAGGGGGGGTGGCGGTCGCGAGCGAGTCGGTCGCCATCGAGCTGATGGGCGGCCGGACGATCCGCGATGTCGAGCCCGGCGAGGTCCTCATCCTCGAGCACGGGGAGATCGCGCACACCTCCAAGATCGCCGGGACGGGCGAGCGCGCCCACTGCATGTTCGAGTGGGTCTACTTCTCCCGACCGGATTCGGTCGCCGAGGGTCGGTCCGTCTACGATGTCCGCCACCGGATCGGCCAGCAGCTCGCGCGCGAGGCGCCGATCGATGCCGATATCGTGGTGCCGGTCCCCGACTCCGCGCGTCCGCAGGCGCTTGGGTTTTCGGAAGCGACCGGGATCCCGTACGCCGAGGCGCTGATCAAGAACCGGTTCGTCGAACGGACGTTCATCCTTCCCGACCAGAAGCGCCGCGAGCAGGAGGTCCGCGTCAAGCTCCACCCGGTCCCGGGGCTCCTCAAGGGCCGGCGGGTCGTCCTCCTGGACGACTCGATCGTGCGCGGAACCACGCTTCGCGAGATCATCGGCATGGTCCGTTCGGCCGGTGCTTCCCGGGTCGACGTGCGGATCGGATGCCCGCCAATCCGCGCACCGTGCTACTTCGGCGTCGACATGAAGGTGCGCAAGGATCTCGTGGCGGCGGATCGTACCGAGGAAGAGGTCAGCGCGGTGATCGGGGCGGACAGCGTCCACTACCTTTCCATCCCCGGGCTCGTCGAGGCACTGAACATCAAGGCGGAGAACCTGTGCCTCGGTTGCCTCACCGGGCGCTACCCGGTCGAGGTCCCGCAGGAACGTCACCGCTACCAGAAGTCGCTCGCGGAGTTCTAGGGTGTGGCCGGCGCGCTCCTTCTATCCCGGGGCCGGTTCGTCTTTCTCCTCCGGCCGGCTCCCGCCCGCCTCGTGGCGGCTCCGATCGCGGAGGACCTGACCGTAGCGGCCCGCCGTCTGACGGGCGGGGCCCCGACGGAGCTCCCGCGGACGATCGTCGATGCGATTCGGTCCCTCGGTCCCGCACCGCTCGCTGTAGATCCTCCGATGCTCGGCGGTCCGGCGGGCGAACTCGGTGCCGTGATCGTGGGGCTTTCGCCGGCGGAGGTACGTCGCGCGCGGGAGGCGCTGCCGCCCCTCGAACCCCTCGAGGAGCGTCTCTTGATCCTCGCGGTCGGGCGGGCCGCCCTGGACGAGGCGATGCGCTCTCCAGAGGAGATGCTGGTGTCGCTGACGCGGGAAGAGGAACGTCTGGAACGTGCGCTTCGAAGGGAGGGAAACGCGGCGGAGCAGTTCGTGTCCGTCTCCGATTCGCCCCTCGCGGCGTACGCCGAAGCGTGGGACGGGTTCCGAAGGACGTTCGCGCGTCACCACTCCGAGCTCGAAGGACGGGTCCGATCTCTGGCTCGGGAGATCGCACCCAACCTCTCGGCGGTGGTCGGCGCCAAGGTCGCCGCGCGCCTCATCGCCCTCGCCGGCGGCCTCGAGCCGCTCGCGCGCGGGGACTCGGCGCGTCTCCAGCTGCTCGGATCGCGCCGACGGCCCTCCCGCGATCGCGGGCCCCGGTTCGGAGTGATCCGCATCGCCGATCGCATGTCGGACGTCCCGGACGATCGGAGGGGCGCCTACGCGCGCAGCTTGGCGGCCCTCGCCGTGGCCGCCGCCCGTGCGGACGCGTACACGCGCGCCGATCTCACCGCGAAGCTTCTCGTGCGGCGAGATCGACGGGTCGAAGCCCTACGTCGGAGGCGTTCGTGAGACGCCCGACCCCGCTCCAACCCTCGGAGCGGAACCCTCGCCTCGTGGAGCAGCGCTCCGAGGATCGAACGGTCTGGTTCACCGAGACGGTCGGTCACGAACCTCCCGTCGCGCGGGAACGCTGGTTCACCCGAGGCGGCCGAACGTATCGATCGTGGGACCCGAGCCGGAGCAAGCTCGCGGGGGCGCTCGTCCATGACTGGCGCGGCGACATTCCCGAGCCCGGCGAGCGATGGCTCTACCTGGGCGCCGCCACCGGCACCACCGTCTCGCACGTCGCGGACCTCGTGGGGCCGGAGGGACGGGTCTACTCGATCGAGGCCTCCGTGCGGCCGTTCGGCCGCCTGCTCGCATTCGCGGAGCGGTGGCCCAACGTCCTCCCGATCCTCGCGGATGCGAGGGCGCCCGAGCGCTACTCCGGATTCGTCCCGCTCGTGGACGGGGTCTACACGGATCTGGCGCAGGCCGACCAGATCGAGATCGCACTCGCCAACGCGCGTCGATACCTGCGGGGATCGGGGAAGTTCCTCCTCGCGCTGAAGACGTCCAGCATGGGGCGAGAATCGAGCGCGGTGGAGCACCTTGCCATCGCCACCGAGACGCTCGGCCGATCGTTCGATCTCGACCGTTCCGTACACCTGGCGCCGCACCACCGCGCCCACTACTTCCTCGGGGGTCGCCCCCGTCGCAGCCTCTTCGACCCGGCGAACGGTGCTAGGTCGCCACCTGGCTCCCGCGCGCGATGATCACCGTGACGACATCCTCGTCTCGAAGGATGTGGGCGCGGCCGACGGTCTGACCCGGGAATCGGGCGCTCGGGCCCCAGATCTGGGCCGCCCGGAATGTGCGCTGAAGATCGCCGGGGAGCCGACGCAATAGATCGCTGATCGTGCTGCCGGTGCGCAGGATCACGGGATCCTCCCGGTCGGGAGGCCGGCCGGGGGGCTTGACGTAGATCCGGACGAACCGCAGGGCCCGGCCCATCTTCTCGACCAAGTTGTCCAATCCGACCCGGTTCTTCGCCGAGATGAAGATCGGGTCGAACGGGGCGAGATCCGCCCGCAGCCGCTTGCGCTCCTCCTCGCTGAGCGTCTCGGCCTTGTTCACCCCCAGGATCGCGTCGATGTACACCCGGTTCCCTGCGAGCACGTCGATCAGCTGGTCGGCGGTCGCGTCCTCTCGGAACACGATGTGGCCGTTGTGCATTCCGAATTCTCGCGCGATCTCGGCCGCGAGGCCGCCCGCGAGGTGCGTCAGTTTCACGGTGCTGGCGATCGTGAGCCCCCCACGGTCGTGAGTGGTGACCACGATCTTCGGCGGTCGGGTGTTGAGTCGCACCCCGCTCGACTCGAGCTCCGTGATCAACGCGCGCAGGTTGGTGTGTTCCGGATCGACGAGAAACAGAACGAGGTCCGTGGAGCGAACCACCGACAAGACCTCGCGGCCGCGCCCGCGTCCCGTGGAAGCCCCGGGAACGAGCCCGGGCATATCGAGGATCTGGATCGACGCGCCAGACCAGCGCAGCATGCCGGGGATGATCGACACCGTGGTGAAATCGTAGGCTGCGGCGACACTTTCCGCCGAAGTGAGGGAGGTGAGCAGGGTGGATTTGCCGACCGACGGATACCCGACCAGTCCCACCGTGGCATGTCCGCTCTTGCGGACGGAGTAGCCGGGCCCGGCACCCTTGCCCTTCGCACGGGCCTCCCGTTCGAGGCGCAAGACGGCGATCTTCGCTCGCAGCCGCCCGATGTGGCGCTGGGTCGCCTTGTTGTACTGGGTCTTGCGGATCTCGTCCTCGACCTCGGTGATCTGCTCCTCGATCGATGACATCGCCCCGGGCCCGTTCCCTTCGGCCGGGGGGACTCGACACCGTACTTGAGTCCTCCGACGGGCGCTTTCTATGAGGAATCTCAGCCGTGGGGGAATCGGGCGAGCTCATGGGCTACCGAGGCGGGCGACTCACTTTCGGCCGGCCCGTCGCTCTGCCTTCCGATCCTCGCCTTCCACGCCGTTCCCCGGAACTTCGAGCTCGCTGAATCGCCCGCTCGAACTCCCTTCGGTTAGGCATGCTTCGACGGTCGAAGGCCCATCTCGGTGAGAGCCTCGTCCTTGCGAGGGTTTCGCTTGTAGAGTGACGGGTGGCGAGGGGTCCAACCGGGGTCCTTCGAAAATCGGGGCCGAGGAGTGGCTCGAAGTCGATCCGGGAACATCCGGTCTGCTCGCTCGCGCCGGTCCACCCGGTCGAACCAATCTTTCCACCACACCGCACGAATCCTCTTCCGCAGCAAGGAACCGAGGTCCGGATCGAGCAGGACCCATCCGGATGGTCCACTACGTCCGATCAGGCCCGACTTCTCCAACCTCCGAAGTTCGTCGTACGCCTTCGACACCGGCACGCCGCCGACCAGGGAGACCCGGTACCCGGTCACGGGGCGAAATGCGTTCGCGAGCACGGCCAGAACGCGGAGCCTTCGCTCGCTGCCGCAGAGCGCGACCAGGCGGCGATCGACCTTCATCAAATTTCGAACGGACATCGATTGTATTAATGCGCCCCCAACGGGGAGGTATTCCTATCGCGCGTGGCTCGATGTGAGCGAAGTACGCTCGGAAGTGGGCCGGGCCGCTTACCTGAAGCCGTGCAGGTTTCATCGTTCGAGAGCCCCGTAACGGACACCGAGCGCCCCGGTGTGGGTGCGGCGGTGCAGCAGGCGACGGGTGGACCTCGTTGGCGATATCGACCGCGAAACGTTCTCGGACGCCCGGAGGAACTCGATCGCTTCCGCTCTCGCCTCTCCGAGGGATTGCGGATAGGGCACGGACTGGGCGCGTCCTTCCGCATCGAGTTCGACTCGGGGATCGGAGGAGGCATCGCCGTCTCCTCGGAGGGACCCGTCGCGGGCCGGTGGTTCGGGCGCGTCTTGGCCGGAGCGTACGACCACCATCGATGGGCTCTGTCGGAGTCGGGGACGCGACCCTACCCGGTGTTGCTCCGCATCGGCGCCCCGATCCTCTCCTGGCCTCACCCGCTCCGGTCCGGCTTCGAACCTTCGAGCTGGGGAGACTCGATCGCTCTCGGAATGGGAGCGCTACCGCCGGGACTGAGGCTGGTATGGTCTCTGGCAGCCGCCGCATCTCCACGAGCCCCTATCCCACTCGCGGCCGGAAGACCGATGGCGGTAGCTCCCGCAGCAGGCGTTCTCGTGCGGGCTCCCGGGCCGATCACCGAGACCGAACGGCGATGGCGAGATCGTTGGGAGGAGCAGCAGCAGGCGTTGCGCTGGGTGGCCACCGTATCCATCCGGAGTGGGCCCGTCATGCCCGCGCGGGCGGCCATCGATCGCGTCACCGAGGTCATCCAGTCGGTGACTCGCTCCCCTGGGGGTAACGGGATCCGCTTTCGCCCGGCGTCCCGGTGGTGGGCCGCTCGCCCCCGGCCCTTCGTCTTGACCGAGCCGGAACTCCTCGGGCTGCTCCCATCCCCGGAGTGCGTGGTAGGGGAGGCTCCCCGAACACCGGCTCGCTTCCGGCGAGAGTTGGTGGTGGGTCGAGCGGATATAGGGACCCTGCTGGAGCTTCGACTCGATCCGCAGGAAGGTCGCCACCTCGCGATGCTCGGCGAGACCGGGATGGGAAAGAGCACGCTCTTGACGGCCCTGGCCCGACAGGTCGGGGCGAGGCATGGGGTCGTCCTCCTCGATCCGGTCGGTGATACCGGCCGGGCCCTGTTGAGCTCGCTCGATCCCGAGACGCGAAAGCGGACGGTCTGGGTCTCACCGGCGGAGTCACCGATCGGGCTCAACGCTCTCGCCGGGGGAGAGAACGGCAACGAGGCCCCCGGTCCGCGGCAAGTGGCGGATCTGGTCCAGGCGCTACGACGCGTGCGATCGGGCCGGTACGCAGAGAGCGCATACTGGGGACCCCGGATCGAGGACGTGGTCACGCGCGCTCTCCTCGCGGCGGGCACGATCCCCGGAGGAACGCTCGCGGATGCGCTCCAGCTCCTGGAAGCTCCCGAGCGGCATCGGTCCCCCGTCGCGGGCGAGGCGGGAGCGGCGTGGCGCGACCTCCGTCTGCAGGCGCGAGAGCGGCCGGAGGAGACGGACGGTGCTCGGCGCCTTCTGTACGAGGTCGCCGGGAACTCGGTGCTGACCCGGCTCCTGTGCGAGCGGCGGCCGCGATGGTCCTCCGCGGAACTCCTGATCGATGGGCGAATCACCGTCGTCACGGGGGACGCCGCGACGATCGGGGAGGGATCAGCGCGCCAGCTCCTGTCCATGTACCTCGCGCTGTTGTGGTCGGGGATCCTCGCTCGTTCCCGCCCGACGAAGACGTTCGTGATCCTCGATGAGGCTCAGTGGTTCGGTAACGAAGCCCTCTCCGAGATGCTCAACATCGGGCGACGGTTCAACATCCATCTCGTCCTGGCCACTCAGGCTCTGGGGTCGCTCAACGAGAACGTGCGTCAAGCGATCGCGACGAACGTCGCCGACTTCATCCTGTTCCGAGGATCGCCGGACGATGCTCGAGAGTTCGGGAGGATCGCACGTAGTGTTTCCCCCGAGGAGCTGATGTCGCTCGGTCGCGGGGAGGCGATCCTCCTTCGAGGAAAGGCCGGCCGCTTCGATCGACTTCGCACGCCGATCGGCTTCCCCACGGGAGTCGACCCCGAGGTCTTGCGGGGGATCGCACGGTCGTCGATGGCGCGCTTCGGCCCACGGATCGAGAGATGGACCGAAGCGACTATGGAGGAGCGCCCGCGAGCCCCGCCCCGACAGGTATCGCGGCCGCACGGCATCGATGCCGCGGCGCGGACGCTCCTCGAGCAGATCGCGGGGAAGCCCGACGGCGCGCTCGTGCGCGTGCACCTGAGCACGTTGCGGGAGGGGAGCGACGATGACGCGCTACGCGCCCTCGGCGCCGCCTTGGGCCGCGAGGGGATCCTCCATCTCCATAGCCGGGACGAAGCAGGGCCGTACTGGGAGCTGCGTCCCGGAGCCGTCCGCGCCAGGCTCCTTCCTGCAATGCGGATGCGTTCGGCAGGTGCCGTGAGGCCCGCTTGAGGGCGAATAGAACAGCCCCCGGACAGTGCCGGCCCCACCCGCGACTGACCGCCCGAACGATGGACGGGCTCCGAACGTGGAGCGGCACTCCGGACGCCGGAGCCCGACCGGACCTTCGATCCCCGGCCCGCACGGTGCGGTTTCCTAAGAGCCTATCCGGAAACCTTACGCCGTGATTTCTTGGAGAGCCGGGCGATCTCCGCATCCGCCGCTGCCACTTCTTCG
>Ga0307373_10007513_pt1 | contig 17002 bp, 15 predicted proteins | sample OX2MG_FD_202534 | JGI IMG/M metagenome (GOLD analysis project Ga0307373, IMG submission 202534) | Soil microbial communities from Risofladan, Vaasa, Finland - OX-2 | ecosystem: Environmental > Terrestrial > Soil > Coastal area > Acid sulfate soil | place: Finland: Risofladan, Vaasa | collected... | reverse complement strand
GCCGCCAGGGCGGGCAGCGCCGTGCGGAGGCGCATCAGGAGCTGAAGTCCTCGGGGCGGACCGTGTCGAGGAACTGGCGGAACTCGCCCACCAGCTCGTCGGGGGTGGACGGGTCGCCGTCCTCGTCCTCGTCGTCGGTGGGCAACAGGATCCCCTCGGAGTCCATGAGGTCGTCGGCCACGTACAGGGGGCTCCCGGTGCGCACGGCCAGCGCGACGGCGTCCGACGGTCGGCTCGACACGTTCAGCGTGGCGTCGCCGCGCTTGAGCTGGAGCTCGGCGAAGTACGTGGCGGAGCGCAGCTCCGTGATGACCACGCGCTCGAGGCTCGCGCCCAGTGCCTCGACCACGTCGCGCAGCAGGTCGTGGGTCATCGGCCGGGGTGTGGCGACACCCTGGATGGCGAACGCGATGGCGGTCGCCTCGGGCGCGCCGATGAAGATCGGCAGCGTCCTGCCGAGCCCGTCCGCCTCGGTGAGCAGGAGGACAGGCGTGTTGGACTGGAGGTCCACCCGCACAGCGCTCAGCCGCACCTCGACCATGACCTGCAACTTACCGCCCGTAGAGGGTGACAACATGCGCGTCGGGGTCGGTTTCGAGGGCCCGGGGGTCCCCGGCGGCGACGAACGGAAGGTTGCGGTAACGGCCTGCGAGGTCGAGCCCGTACCCGAGGAGCAGGTCGTCGGCGACCTCGAACCCGGTGAAGCGCAGCGGGACGGGCACGATCCGCCGCGTCCGGCGGTCGAACAACGTGCACACCTCGAGCGACGCCGGGCCCCGGCGCCCCAGCTCCCCCAGCACGTAGGTGCAGGTGAGGCCGGTGTCCACGATGTCCTCCACCAGGACCACGTGGCGGCCGTGGACGTCGTGGTCGAGGTCCTTGACGATCCGCACGCGGCCGGTGCCCTCGGTGTAGGTGGAGATGGCGAGGAAGTCCACCTCACAGGGGACCGTGACCTGGCGGGCCAGGTCCGCCAGGAAGAGGATGCTCCCCTTCAGCACCGCCACCAGGAGGACCCCGTCGGGATAGGCGTCGGACAGCTCCCGGCCCAAGCGGGCGACTCCTCCGGCCAGCTCCCGGCTGTCGTACAGGATCCGAGCGCCGCCGGGCCCACTCACCCCCCGGGCCCGGTCACCCGCCGAGCTGGTCGCGCAGCGTCGTGCGCAGCAGGACCTCGCGCAAACCCTGCCCGAGCCGGGACAACTCCGCCACCGCGTCGTGGGCCCGGTGACGCGCCTCGGGGTTCCGCTGCTTCAACAGCGGCAGGACGATCTGCTCGATGAAGCCCGCCTCGCGCTCGGCGGCGTGCTTGTGCAACCGCAGGTGCCGCGCCTCGACCCCGTAGCGCGCGAAGCCCGCGGCCAGGCGGGCCACCGCCAGCGCGTCCTCTTCGTAATAGACGACCCCGCCGACGACGCGCCCGCTCACCAGCCCGAAGGACTCCAGCTGCTGCACCGCCGGCACGTCCATACCGCTCGCCTGGGCGAGCTCGTCCACGGTCATGCTCGAGCCCGACAGCGTCGGCACGGCCGCCTCCCCCACCCCCGCAGGCGCGGCGCCGGTGGCCCCCCGTGCGGGCGGGGTCGGTGACGGCCCCGGCGCGGCTCCCGCCGGACCGCCGCCGCCGGCACCCGCGCCGGCGAGACCTTTGGCGCCGGCCACCCGGCCGGGGGCGGCGGGGCGCGGCGACCCGGCCCGGGCGCCCCCCGACGCGTCGTGCGACACCGAGGCCCGCGCCCCGGTGGTCGGAGGAGCCGCCACGGAGGCGCCGGCGGTGCCCGTGGCGCCGGCGCCGGCCGGGACGCCACGAGCAGCGCCCCCCGACGCCGGCGGCGCCGTCGTGGTCGTCGCGGAGGCGGCCGTGCCGGCCGGAGTCGGGGCCGAAGCCGGGGTCGCGGCCGAAGCCGGAGTCGAAGCCGGAGTCGGGGCCGAAGTCGACGCCGGGGCCGAAGCGAGGGATCGCGCGCCGGCCGCCCGGCCGACGAGGACCGGCGCGGTGCGCTCGGCCGGGCCCCGCTCGGTGCCGACCGGGTCGGCGCCACACCCGTTGCCGTCGCCGGTCACCTCCTGCTCGAGCCGGCCCTTGATCACCTTCAGCGGCAGGAAGTGCTCTCGCTGCTGGCGCAGCACCCACCGCAAGCGCTCGACGTCGTGGTCGTAGAACTTCCGGTACCCCGACGGCGTGCGCTCGGGGTCGACGAGCCCCTGGCTCTCGAGGAAGCGGATCTTGGAGATGGTGACGTCGGGGAACTCCTGACGGAGCAGCGCCAGCACGTCGCCGATCGACAGGTACGTCCGGCCGCTCACCGCCTGGTCCTCCATCGGGCGCTCACTCGTCGGCCGCCGCCAGGTAGACAAGCTTGAATTTCCCGATCTGCACCTCGTCGCCCGAGGACAGCACGGCCTCCTCGATGCGCTCGCGGTTCACGTACGTGCCGTTGAGCGAGCCCACGTCGCGCACGGTGTAGCCGCCGTGGCTCTTCTGGAACTCGGCGTGCCGGCGCGACACGGTGATGTCGTCGAGGAAGATGTCGCTCTCCGGGTGCCGCCCGGCGCGCGTGACGTCGGAGACGAGGTCGAACCGGGTGCCGGCGTTGGGGCCCCGCTTGACGACGAGCAGCCCCGCGCCGCTCGGCCGGTCGGGCATCGGCACGCTGAGCTCCTCGTCGCCCGACTCGCCCTGGGCGTCGACGGGGTGCAGCGTCACGGTGGCGTCCGAGGACCTGGCAGTGAGCACCGCGCCGCACGACGAGCAGAAGTTGGCGCCGGCCGGGTTGCGATGCCCGCAGTTGTTGCAGAACACGCCGTCCACGCTAGTCCGTCCCCCGAGCCGGTCCCGCCTCGGCCTAGGCCGAGATGAGCGCCGTGTAGGCCGCCGCATCGAGCAGGCCGTGGAGCGCGCCGGGGTCAGCCGGGGTGATCTCGCCGATCCACCCCTCCCCGTAGGGGTCCGTGTTGAGCAGCTCGGGCGCGTCCGCCAGCGCACCGTTCACGGCGGCGACGTCCCCACCCACCGGCGCGTAGATCTCCGACACCGACTTCGTCGACTCGACCTCGCCCAGCGCGCCACCCGCCTCCACGTGCGCTCCCACGGCGGGCAGGTCGACGAAGACCACGTCGCCCAGCGCGTCCTGGGCGTAGTCGGTGATGCCCACGCGCACCTTGCCGTCGACGAGCAGTGCCCACTCGTGGTCGGTCGTGTACCTCCGGTCGTCGGGCACGTGCATGGCCGGGACCCTACCGCAGACCCCTCCGCGCCGCTGGGGCCGCGCCCGGCTCGGCGCGCCGCGGCCTCAGCGCATCAGCTGGCGGATGCGGATGGCGTGCTCCTGGGCCCGCGCCCGGGCCTCGGCCTCGCTGGGGGCCTCCGCCCAGACGTGGGTGATGGGCTCCTCGGGGTCGGGCACCACCAGCGTCCACCCGTCGGCCTCGGGGAGCTTGACGCCGTCGACGAGCACCACGTCGCGACCCTGGGCCCGCTCCACCGTCGTGCGCATGACCATCCCCTTCTGCTCCCAGGGGGTGACGATCTCCTCGTGCACGATGTGGACGGCCGGCAGTCGGCCCGCCAGCTTCGACAGGCGCTCGTCGCTGCGGGCCAGCATGGCGAGGAGGTGGACGAGCGTCGCCACGGCGTCGAAGGCCGGCAGGAAGCGCGGGAAGATGAACCCGCCCAGCTGGCTGGCGGCGAACGTGACGCCGCCGGTGTTGGCGACCTCCATGAGATGGGTCGCCGAGAGCTTGGTCCACAGGATCTCGGCCCCGGCGTCGGCGCAGATCTTCTCGGCGGCCATGGGGGCGGCCACGGGCAGCGCCACCTTGGCGTGGCGCGTGGACGAGACCACCAGGTCGAGCAGCAGGAGCAGCATCTGGTCGTCGGTGAAGACCCGGCCCTCGTCGTCGACCACCGTGAGGTGCTCACCGCCGGGGTCGATCACCGCGCCGATGTGGGCGCCCGAGGCCCGCACCAGGTCGGCCACGCGACCGGCGGCCGCCTGCCGGTCGCTCGCCATGACCGCGGCGGTGGCGGCGTAGGGGTTCACCACGAGGACGTCGGCGCCCAGCTTGGCGAGCACATTGGGCATGACGAAGCTCGTCGTCCCGAAGGAGTAGTCGAGCACCATCTTGAACCCCGCCCGGGCGATGCCCTCCACGTCGACGACGTCGGTCAGCGCCGCGGTGTAGAGCTCGAGTGCCCGCGGGGCGAAGCCGATGTCGCCGATCTCCGACGCCAGCGCCCGGCGGAACTCCTCACGGTGGTAGAGGCGCTCGATCTTGCGCTGGGCGGCCTCGGCGATGTCGATACCGTCCTGGTCGAAGAACCGGATGATCACCGACTGGGTGTCATGCTCGAACAGCCGGACCGTGATGCCGCCCAGGCTGCGCCCCGAGCGAGCCTGGAACCGGGTCACCGGCACGGTGGCCACCTCGAGGTCATCCACGTTCACCCCGGCGGCGTTGAGGCCCACGATCATGGCCCGCTTGAGGACGCGCGCGGCCCGCGACGTGTCGCGCGAGGCCGTGATGGTGCTGCCCTTCTCGAGCGTGCTCGCCCACGCCATGGACAGCCGCATGACGAGCTCGGGGCTGATGTCCACGTTGGCGAGGCCGGTGATGCCCAGGCGCCCGAACAGCGTCCGCGCCCCGCGTGACTCCCACACGATCGAGGTGTTGACCGTGGCGCCGGTCTCCACGGTCTTGAACGGGTAGACCTTCACGCCCGACTTGATCACCGCGTGGGCCCCCACGAAGGTCTCGTCGCCGAGGACGACCCCCTCCTCGCAACGAACCCCCTGGCGCAGGTCGCACGACCGGCCGAGGACGCAGCCGTCGAGGCGCACGCCGGCGCCCAGGAAGGCGTTGTCGTGGACCACGGTGCGCTCGAGCGAGGCGTTGTCGCCGATGCGGACGTTGGCGCCGATCACGCAGTACTCGCCCAGGACGACGTCGGCGCCCACGTAGCAGTTGTCGCCGATGATGGCCGGGCCCCGCACCTGCGCCGAGGGGTCCACCTCGGCCCCCTTGCCCAGCCACACCCCGGGGCGCAGCGGGAAGCCGCCGACCTGGACGGCGACGTTCTCGTCGAGGATGTCCTGGTGCGCCTTGAGGTAGGCGTCGAGCGTCCCGACGTCCTCCCAGTAGCCACCGGCCACGTAGCCGAAGAGGGGCTTCTCGGCGTCGAGCACGCCGGGGAAGACCTCCTCGGAGAAGTCCACCGAGCGGCCCTCGGGGATGAAGTCGAAGATCTCGGGCTCGAGCACGTAGATCCCGGTGTTGATGGTGTCGCTGAACACCTGACCCCAGGTGGGCTTCTCGAGGAAGCGCTCGATCGACCCGTCGTCGCGCGTGATGACGATGCCGAATTCGAGCGGGTTCTCCACCGCCTTGAGGGCGATGGTGGCGAGGGCCCCCTTGGACTCGTGCTGGCGGACCAGCGCCGTCAGGTCGAGGTCGGTGAGGACGTCACCCGAGATGACCACGAAGCGCTCGTCGAGCTCGTCGCGGGCGTTGCGGACGGACCCGGCGGTACCGAGCGGCGTCTCCTCGGTGGCGTACACCATGCGCACGCCGAACTCCGACCCGTCGCCGAAGTAGCTCCGGATGGCGTTGGCCATGAAGGCCACCGTGACCACGATGTCCTCGAACCCGTGCTGGCGCAGCAGGGTCACGACGTGCTCCATCATCGGCCGGTTGGCCATCGGGAGCATCGGCTTGGGCTGGTTGGAGGTGAGCGGACGCAGGCGCGTGCCCTCGCCGCCCGCCATGATGACGGCCTTCATGGGAGCACCACGGCGACCCTACCCCGCCGCCATCCGCCCGGCGCGTCCCCGGGCGAGCGCGCGCCGGGCCACGGGCACATAGGCGGCCGCGGCGATCCAGGCCAGGGCCAGGCCGGGCACGGCGCACAGCCACGCCACCACCCCGATCGGCTGCTGCCACCCGGCGTGGCCGTGGGCCAGCAGGAAGGTGGGATAGGCGACCATGAGCCCGAAGGTTCCCGCCTTGCCCACCCACAGGACGTCGATCCGCTCGGCGCCGAGGCTGGCGAGCACGATCACCGCCCCCGACACGAGCGCCTCGCGCGTCAGGGTCACCACGCCGAACCACAGCGGCACGGCGCCCGCCACGATCACCGAGATCACCGCCGTCCCGACGAGGACCCGGTCGGCGGTGGGGTCCAGGACCTTCCCGAGGGTGGACTCCTGGTGCCAGTGCCGGGCCACGAACCCGTCCACCCAGTCGGTGGCGCCCAGCACGGCCAGCAGGACGGCGGCGGCCGTCTGGTGGTGGGCCCCGAACAGCAGCCACACGAAGACCGGCACGCAGGCCAGGCGCACCATCGTGATGGCGTTGGGGACCGTGAGGACCCGGTCGGCCCCGGCCTCCGCCCCCTCGTCCGGTCCGGTCACGACCCGCAGTCTACGGGGCGCCCTCCCCGGGCCCGGGGTGGCGCGCGTCGCCGTCGGGGGGCGTCGTCGGGGCGTCGGCGGCGGTCACCGGGCGTGCCCGGCGCCCTCGACGCGGTCGCGCCGCGGGCGCTGCGGTGCGTCGGCGTCCTCGGCGATCTCCCGGGCGCGCGCCCGGTACCGGCGGGCCTTGGCCTCGAGGTCCCGCATCATGGCGCCCAGCCGCTCCTGCTTGGCCCGCACCACCGATCGGAGCCGGGCGTTGATGGCGGTCGCCTCGGCGAGGATGTCCTGCCGGCGCCCGGCGTCCGTGCCCCCGTGGAACTGCCGGCGCAGGTCCGCGAGCTGGTCATCGGCCCGGAGGATCTCGCCGATCTCGCCGAGGTCGAAGCCGAGCAGCGACTGCAGCTCCCGGATCCGCAGCAGCCGGGCCACGTCCTGCTCGCGGTAACGCCGCGCCCCGCCCGCCGAGTGCCCGGCGGGCACGAGCAGCCCGAGCTCCTCGTAGTAGCGCAGGGTGCGGGACGAGACCCCGGCACGGGCCGCCACCTCGCCGATGCGCAGGAGGCCGGCGGGAGACGCCTCGGCCTTCGGCTCGGGCCGGGTCTCGGGCCGGGTCGTGGGCCCCGGCCGCGGTTCGGGCCCGGGCGCCGTCACCGAACCCCCTCGGCCCCCACGAGCGCCGCCACGTCGGGCGCCGCCGGCGGCTCCCCGAGGCCGCCCGCGCCGGGCTCGGCGCCGGTGCGGGCCGCGCCCTGCCGGGGGTCGCCCGCCCACAGGCTGGCCACTCCGGCCAGCGCGCACAGGAGCGCCGACGCGCTGAAGGCCACGATGAGGCCACGGTGGAAGGGCGCCGCGATCAGCGACGGGAAGAAGCGCCTGCCCGTCACCACGGCGGCGTGGACGGTGCCGATGTGCGCCAGCACCTGCGGCCCGAGCAGCGTGCGGATCGGGTTGTCCCCGAGGAAGGCGGCGAACAGGGTCCCCACCGGCGGCAGCGACGACACCCGGTGGGCGGTGGCCGTCGGCACGCCCTGGGCCTGCAGGCCGTGGAGCATGGCGCCGGGAAGCGTGGCGGCCAGGCCGACGATCATGAGCGAGAAGAAGATCCCGATCGACAGCACGAAGCCGGAGTTCATGAACGTCGCCCGCATGCCCGAGGCCGCGCCGCGCTGGTCGGCGGGGACGGCGTTCATCATGGTGGTCGTGTTGGGAGCCGAGAACAGGCCCACGAAGACCCCGTTGGCGAGCACGAGCGCGGCGAAGCCCGGGTAGCTGAAGTCGATCGGCAGGAAGAGCAGGGCCACGAAGCTGGCAGCCGCCCCGAACATCCCGACGGTCGAGAACCAGCGTTGCCCGTAGCGGTCCGACAGGCGCCCGGCGAGCGGGCCCGAGGCCAGATACCCGATGGAGAGGGGCACCATGTAGACGCCCGACCACAACGGGGTCGATGCGAACGAGTAGCCGTGGAGCGGGAGCCAGATCCCCTGCAGCCACAGGACGAGCATGAACTGCAGGCCGCCGCGTCCCATGTTGGACAGCAGGTTGGCCACACCCGCGCCCGTGAAGGCCCGGATCCTGAAGAGCGACAGGTCGAGCATCGGCGCGGCGACGTGCCGTTCGACCACGACGAACAGTGCCAGCACGGCCAGGCCCCCGCCGAGCTCGGCGAGCACCCACGGGCCCGCCCACCCCATGGAATCGCCCCCGTGCGGCATGAGCCCGTAGGTGAGCCCGATCATCACGAGCACCAGGCCCACGGCGAAGGTGGCGTTGCCCCACCAGTCGATGCGGGCGGGCGAGCGCTCGCCGGTGTCGCGCAGCTTCAGGTACGCCCACATCGTCCCGGCCACGCCGAAGGGGACGCTCACGAGAAAGACCCACCGCCAGTCGACGGCCGACAACAGGCCACCCACGAGCAGGCCCAGGAACGACCCGGAGATCCCCGCCACGATGTTGATGCCGAGCGCCATGCCCCGCTCCCCCAGGGGAAAGGCGTCGGTGATGATGGCCATGGAGTTCGCCATCAGCAGCGCGCCCCCGATCCCCTGCACCACGCGCAGGGCGATGAGGACGAGGGCGCCCTTCGACCCCGATACCGGCGAGGCCGCCAACGCCATGGACGCCAGGGTGAACACCGCGAACCCGGCGTTGTACATGCGCACGCGGCCGAAGAGGTCGCCGATGCGTCCCAGCGTCACCACCAGGACGGCGCTCACGATCATGTAGCCCTGCAGCAGCCACAGCAGCAGGCCGATGTTCGACGCCTGGAGCGGGTCGACATGGATGCCCCGGAAGATGGCCGGCAGCGAGATGATCACGATCGAGGTGTTCAGCATCGCCATGAAGACGCCGAGCGTGGTGTTGGAGAGCGCCGTCCACTTGTACCGGTCGCCGTGTGCCCCCACCCCGGCGGCCCCGGCGGCCCCATCGACCCCGGCCGGCTTGGCGGCAACGCCGCGCTCGTGTGTCCGGGCGTCCTCCACGACCGGAAGTTTACGTGGACGTGAACTTCGGCCACACCTCGTCGGGGGTGGGCACATCGGTGTCCGGGGGTCCCGACCCGTGTGCTACGCAAGGTCGTGCCCGATTTCCGACCCTTCGCCGGCCTCCGCTACGACCGGGCCGTGCCGCTCGACAAGGTCATCGCCCCGCCCTACGACGTGGTCGGCCCCGACGAGCGCGCCGAGCTGGCCGGCCGGCACCGGGCGAACGCCATCCATGTCGAGCTGCCCGTGGAGGACTTCCGGTCGGGCCTCGACAAGTACCAGGCCGCCGCGCACATCCTCGACGCCTGGCGCCAGGAGGGCGTCGTCGTCCCCGACCCCTGGGCGGCCTTCTATGCGTACCGGATGACCGTGCCCGGCGTGGGGACGACGACCGGGGTCATCGGCGCTCTGGCGTGCGAGCCCGAGGGAGGCGACATCCTCCCCCACGAGCAGACCATCCCCAAGGACAAGAGCGACCGGCTCGACCTGCTGCGCGCCTGCCACGCCAACCTGTCCCCCATCTGGGGCCTGTCCCTGTCAGCGGGGCTGGCGGCGGCCTACCAGCCCGAGGGGCCACCCCATGCCGAGGCCGTGGACGACGCCGGGGTGATCCACGGGCTGTGGGTGCTCGACTCGCCGGCGGTGATGGAGCGGATCATGCGCGCCGTCGCCGCCGCGCCGGTGGTCATCGCCGACGGGCACCACCGCTACGAGACGGCGCGGGCGTACCAGGCCGAGCGGCGGGCCGCCCGCGACGGCGCCCCGGGGGACTACGACTTCGTGATGGCGTTCGTGGTCGAACTGGCCGAGGGCCAGCTGTCGGTCGGCCCCATCCACCGGACGCTGACAGGGGTGCCCCCCGAGGTCGACCTGGCCGAGGTGTTCGGCCGTTGGTTCGACATGGTCCACGCCGGGCCCCTCGACGAGCAGGTGGTGGAGGCCGTGGCGGAGTCGGGCGCCCTCGCCCTCGTGACCGACCGTGACGTATGGCTGCTCACCCCGCGCGAGCAGACCTACGCCGAGGCGGGCTCGGACCTCGACTCCAGCGTGGTCGCCCTGGCCACGGCGGCCATCCCCGAGGCGGCGGTCACCTACGTCCACGACTGGCACGCGGCGGTCTCCGCCGTGGCCGCCGGTGGCGCCCAGGCGGCGCTGCTGCTGCGCGCCGTCACCGTCGACCAGATCTCCGACTGGGCGCACGCCCGTCAGCGGATGCCACCGAAGAGCACCTACTTCCACCCCAAGCCGCGGACCGGCATGGTGTTCCGGCCGGTGGAGGGCTGAGCGCTCCCACCCGGGGCGCGGCCCGTGACCCGGAGGCCCGACGGCCCGAGGAACGAGGGCGTCGCGACGTGCCCCCTTGCCGCAGCGGGCCGGCTGCGACTCACGCCGCGAGCGCCCTGTTCCTGCCCCCCCTGAAAGGCACAGGATCACGCCCGCCTGGACAGTGACTCCGAGTGCCCATGGGGGTATCGGCCGGACACGGAGCGCGGTTGAGGATGTCGGGGTGGGACCTCGGTCCCGTTTTCGGTCCCGGCGGGGCCCTCTACTGCGCTGCGGCGCCCTCGACGGTCCAGGTCCCGCCCGAGCGCAGGAGGGCGGACAGGTCCCCGGGGCCGCGGCGCTCGTGGGCGGCGAGCAGCTGCGCCGACATGGCCTCGCCGTATTCGGTGCGCTCCACGGCACGGAAGACCCCGATGGGGGTGGGCTCGAAGGGGCCGCGCGCCAGGCGGCTGAGCTGGAACGCCAGGCCGGGCTCGTCGCGCTTCTCGTCGTGCACGAGGAGGGCGTCCTCGCCCACGTCGGCGACCTCGGCGATGCGCAGGCGGCCGTCGGGGCCCATGACCACGCCGTGCTGCTGATCAGAGCCGAACCGGATGGGCTCCCCGTGCACCAGCGGGATCATGTTGTCGGCGCGGACGTCACGCCCGGTGATCTTCTCGAAGGCGCCGTCGTTGAAGACGTTGCAGTTCTGGTAGATCTCGACGAAGGCAGCGCCCTTGTGGTCGTGGGCGCGCCGGAACATCTCCTGCATGTGCTTGCGGTCCATGTCGTGGGTGCGGGCCACGAAGCTGGCCTCGGCGCCGAGCGCCAGGCTGACCGGGTTGAAGGGGGTGTCGAGCGAGCCGAAGGGCGTGGACTTCGTCACCTTGCCCTGCTCGGAGGTCGGCGAGTACTGGCCCTTGGTGAGCCCGTAGATCTGGTTGTTGAACAGCAGGATGGTGATGTCCACGTTGCGGCGCAGGGCGTGGATGAGGTGGTTGCCCCCGATCGACAGCGCGTCGCCGTCGCCGGTGATGACCCACACGTCGAGGTCGGGTCGCGTGACGGCCAGGCCGGTGGCGACGGCGGGTGCCCGGCCGTGGATGGAGTGCATGCCGTAGGTGCTCATGTAGTACGGCAGGCGCGCCGCGCACCCGATGCCGGACACGAAGACCGTGTTCTCGCGACGCACCCCGAGGTCGGGCAGCAGCATCTGCAGCGCGGCCAGGATCGAGTAGTCCCCGCAGCCCGGGCACCAGCGGACCTCCTGGTCCGAGGTCCAGTCCTTGCGGGTCGTCACCGGGATCGTCGTATCGGTCATCAGCTCGCCACGTCTTCTTCCGCCGCCGCCGCCGCCGTGGTGGTGGTGGTGGTGGTGGTGGTGGTGGTCGTCGTCGTGTCGACGCCGAGCATCTCGAGGACGGCCTCCTCGATCTCGGCGGCCCGGAACGGCACACCCTGCACCTTCGACAGCGTCTTGGCGTCGACCAGGAATTCGGCGCGCACCAGCTTCGCCAGCTGGCCGAGATTGGCCTCGGGCACGAGCACGTGGTCGTAGGCCCGCACCACCTCACCGAGGTTGGCCGGGAAGGGGTTCAGGTGCACGAGGTGGGCGTGGGCCACCGACAGCCCCCGGGCCCGCACCCGGCGCACGCCGGCGGCGATGGCCCCGAAGGTGGACCCCCATCCGAGGACGAGCACGGGCGCCCCGCCCTGGCCGTCCACGTCGTCCACCGCGACCGGCGGGATGTCGGCGGCGATGCCCGCCACCTTCCGGGCCCGCAGGTGGACCATGTGCTCGTGGTTGACGGGGTCGTACGAGATGTTGCCCGAGCCGTCCGCCTTCTCGAGGCCGCCGATGCGGTGCTCGAGACCCGGCGTGCCCGGCACGGCCCAGGGCCGGGCCAGGGTGGTCTCGTCGCGGAGATAGGGCCAGAACACCGGCGTGCCGTCCTCGGCGGTGTGGTTGGGCTCGACGGCGAACTCCACGTGCAGGTCGGGCAGGGCGTCGACCTCGGGCAGGCGCCACGGCTCGGAGCCGTTGGCCAGGTAGCCGTCGGACAGCACGATCACCGGGGTCCGGTACTTCACGGCGATGCGCACGGCCTCGACGGCCACCTCGAAGCAGTGCGACGGCGTCATGGGGGCCACGATGGGCACGGGAGCCTCGCCGTGGCGGCCGAACATGGCGTGCAGCAGGTCGGACTGCTCGGTCTTGGTGGGCAGGCCCGTCGACGGCCCGCCCCGCTGGATGTCGATGACGAGGAGCGGGAGCTCGAGGCTCACGGCCATGCCGATCGACTCCGACTTGAGGTCCACGCCGGGGCCGCTGGTCGTGGTGACGCCGAGGGAGCCACCGAAGGCGGCCCCGATGGCCGCCCCGACGCCGGCGATCTCGTCCTCGGCCTGCAGGGTGCGCACACCGAAGTGCTTGTGCTTGGAGAGCTCGTGGAGGATGTCGGACGCCGGGGTGATGGGGTACGAGCCGAGGAACAGGGGCAGGTGCGCCTGGTGGGCGGCGGCGATCAGGCCCCACGCCAGGGCGGTGTTGCCGGTGATGTTGGTGTAGACGCCCGGCTCGAGCAGCGCCGGGCGGACCTGGTAGTTCGACTCGAACAGCTCGGCGGTCTCGCCGAAGTTGTACCCCGCCCTGAAGGCCCGCGTGTTGGCGTCGAGCACCAGGGCGTCGGCGGCGAAGCGCGTGGCGATCCACTCCTGAGTGGGCTCCACCGGGCGGCTGTAGAGCCAGCTCACGAGCCCGAGGGCGAAGAAGTTCTTGGAACGCTCGGCGTCGCGGGGCTTCACCCCGGCCGCCTTGGCCACCTCCATGGTCAGCGACGTCATGGGGACCTCGTAGACCTTGTAGGCGGCGAGGGTGCCGTCGGTGAGCGGGTTGGTGGCGTAGTCCGCCTTGTCGAGGGCGCGTTCGTCGAAGGCGTCGACGTTGACGATCAGGGTGCCGCCCTTGGGGACCGCCGCCACGTTCGCCTTGAGGGCGGCCGGGTTCATGGCCACCAGGACGTTGGGGGCGTCGCCCGGGGTGAGGATGTCGTGGTCCGAGATGTGGACCTGGAAGGCCGACACGCCGGCCAGGGTGCCTGCGGGCGCCCGGATCTCCGCCGGGAAGTCCGGAAGGGTCGCCGTGTCGTTCCCGAACAGGGAGCTCACCGAGGTGAACTGCGTGCCCGTCAGCTGCATGCCGTCGCCGGAGTCGCCGGCGAAGCGAATGACCACCCGGTCGAGCTCGGTGGTCTGATGGTGTGTCGCGGTGGACACGTCGTCCTCCGTCTCTGCGGACCGGCCGGCGCCCCCGACCGTCCATCCGGTGCGGGGAGCGCGTCGCCGTCGAAGCTTCGAAAGCGAGCATACCGCCACCGGGGCCCCGCTCCGGGACCCCCGGTGGCGGCGCTTCTATGCGATCGTGACCGCCGGGTCGAGGAAGACGTCCTGCACGGCGTGGAGCAGGGCCACGCCGTCGGCCATGGGTCGCTGGAAGGCCTTGCGGCCGACGATCAGCCCCGTCCCGCCGGCGCGTTTGTTGATCACGGCCGTGCGCACCGCCTGGGCGAGGTCGTGGGCACCCTTGGACTCGCCGCCGGAATTGATGAGCCCGATGCGGCCGGCGTAGCAGTTGACGACCTGCCAGCGCGTCAGGTCGATGGGGTTGTCCGTCGTGAGCCGGTCGTAGACGAGCGGGTCGGTCTTGCCGAAATTGAGCGCCGTGTACCCGCCGTTGTTCTCCGGCTGCTTCTGCTTGATGAGGTCGGCCTCGATGGTGACCCCGATGTGGTTGGCCTGGCCGGTGAGGTCGGCCGCCACGTGGTAGTCGGCGTCGGCCGTCTTGAAGGCCGGGTTGCGCAGGTAGCACCACAGCACCGTGAACAGGCCGAGCTCGTGGGCCTCGGCGAACGCGACACGCACCTCCTGGAGCTGGCGGTCGCTCTCCTCGGACCCGAAGTAGATGGTGGCCCCCACGCCGATGGCGCCGAGGTCGGCGGCCTGGCGCACCGACCCGAACATGACCTGGTCGTACTGGCTCGGGTAGTGCAGGAACTCGTTGTGGTTGATCTTCACGATGAACGGGATGCGGTGCGCGTAGCGCCGGGCGACGACGCCCAGGCCGCCGAGGGTGGTGGCGATGGCCGAGGAACCCCCCGCGAGGGCCAGCTCCACGAGGTTGGCGGGGTCGAAGTACGCCGGGTTCTTGGCGAAGCTGGCGGCCGCCGAGTGCTCGATGCCCTGGTCGACGGGGAGGATGGACAGGTAACCGGTCCCGCCGAGGCGCCCGTGGCCGTACAGCGTGGCCAGGTTGCGCACCACGGGGATGGGGCGGTCGGTGCCGAGGACGACCCGGTCGATGAAGTCGGGGCCCGGCAGGGACAGCTCCTCGGCGGTGATCCCCGTGCACGAGTGGGAGAGCAGGCCCTTGGCCTCCTCGCCGAGCAGTGCCTCGATGTCGGTGGCCACGGGCGTTCGCCTCCTGGGGAGTCGGGTCTGGGTGCGTCGCGATGCCGCCGCGGCAAGAGCGGCGATGCCTGGAGCCTACCGTTCATCATTCCCGGGTCCCAGGTCCGAAAGGCCCCTTGGCACCGGTCCGACCCCTCCGTTCGGGCCCGCCGCGGCTCTAGGGGGCGTCGGCCAGCGCCTTCAGCGCCCGCTCGAGGCCGGCGTCGTCGACGTCGTGGTGGGTGACGAGCCGCACCACGCCGGGGCCGATGGTCCCGGCAAGGACGCCCTCGCGCCGGAGGTGCTCCACCACTCGCTCGGGGGCGCGGTGGGCGAAGGCCACGATGTTCGTTTGAACGTGCGCCGGGTCGCACCCGCAGTCGGGCCAGCGCTCCGCCACGGCGTGGGCCAGGCGCTGCGCCCGGGCGTGGTCGTCGGCCAGCCGCGCCACCATGGTGCGCAGGGCCACGAGCCCGGCGGCAGCGATGACGCCCGCCTGCCGCATGCCGCCCCCCAGGCGCTGACGCTCGGTGCGCGCCGCCTCGATCACGTCGGCGGGGCCGGCGAGCAATGAGCCCACCGGAGCGCACAGGCCCTTGGAGAGGCACGACATCACCGTCGTCACCGGCGCCGCCAAGCGCGCCGCGTCGACACCGGTGGCGACCTCGGCGTTGAACAGCCGAGCGCCGTCCATGTGCACCGGGAGCCCGGCGCAGGCGGAGACCACGGCCTCGAGCGCGGCCAGGGTCCACGGCACCCCGCCCGCGGGCATGTGGGTGTTCTCGACGCAGACGAGCCCGGGCCGCGGGTGGTGGTGGGAGGCGGCCTCGATCGCCCAGGCCACGTCGGTGACGGCCAGGGTCCCGTCGGCGTCGTCGACGGGGTGCAGCTGCACGCCGGCGTTGGCCGCCGCCCCGCCGGCCTCGTAGATGACCACGTGCTGGCGGCGCCCGGCGACGACGAGGTCGCCCGGCCGGCACAGGGTCCGCAGTGCCACCTGGTTGGCCATGGTGCCCGAGGGGACGTAGAGCGCGGCGTCCTTGCCGACGCGCGCTGCGTAGGCCTCCTCGAGGGCGTTGACGGTGGGGTCGTCCCCGTAGCCGTCGTCGCCCACCTCGGCGTCGGCCATGGCGCGGCGCATCTCCGGGGTGGGGCGGGTGACGGTGTCGCTGCGCAGGTCGACGAGGCCGTCGGCTCCAGCGGGCGCGGCCGACGGGGACATGGGTCGATGCTACCCAGGGGTCGCGGCCGGCCCCCGGCGCCGGGGGCGGGGGCGGCGCGGCGACCCCAGGGCCAGGAGGCGCTCGGCGGCGTCGGCCGTCTCGGCGTCGACCGCCACCACGCGGGCGAAGAGGTCGCGAGCGCGCGGCACGTCGCCGGCGCGCTCGTAGAGGTCGGCCAGCAGGTACCACTGCCGGACGTGGCGGTCCCCGGGGTGGCGCAGGTTCCGGGCCGCGCCGGCGGCAGCGAGGAGGACGATGGCGTCGTCGAGCCTGCCCTGTCCGGCCATGTCCGCCGCCATGACCAGCCGGCCCTCCACGAGCACGTCGGCCGGCGGGGACGAGGTACGCAATTCCTTCCACAGGGCCTCGACGCGCCGGTGGTGGCCCATGGCGCGTTGGCAGTCCATCAGGACGGGCAGCTGGGCGGGGTCGTCGCCCGAGAGGCTTCGTGCCGCGGTGAGGTGCTTCACCGCCTCGCGCCAGCGCCCCAGCCGGTAGCACACCAGGCCGTGCAGCTCGCGGGCGGCGGCCGACTCGGGCACCTCGTCGGCCAGGGGGCGGGTGATCCGCGCCGCTTCGGTGTAGCGGTCGCGCTCGTAGGCGCGTGCCGCGGCCGCCATGCGCCCCGCCAGCCGCTGGGCCTTGGCGCGCCCGACGGCACCGGCGAGCTCCTCCACGACGTCGCTCGGAATAGCCTCGTCAGACGACACGGACGCCGGTGACGGGCGCCCCGCCGACGCCGCGACACGGTCCGGACGTCGTCGGCCGGGTCGCGCGCCTCGCTCGGGCTCGTCCGACGCCACACCGTCGAAGACCCAGACCTCCTCGATCCATGGTGAGCGCGGGTGCTGGCCCCTGTCGGCTCGGGCGGCGTCCCGGCGGTCCGCCGGCGTACCCCCGGCATCCTCCCCGAGCACTCGGACACCCTTGCGGGCGACGCTCCCCCACCGCCGGGCGGGTCCTTCCGGGGACGTCGGGGGCCGGCGGCCGGGCGGGCGGGGGGCCCGGGACGGCGGCGTGGCGGACGTCGGGGGCCGGCGGCCCGGCGGGCGGGGGGCCCGGGACGGCGGCGTGGCGGACGTCGGGGGCCGGCGGCCCGGCGGGCGGGGGGCCCGGGACGGCGGCGTGCGAGGCGCGCCCGAGCTCATCGACGGGGCGCCGGACCGCCGGGTCG
>Ga0307373_10007512_pt1 | contig 17004 bp, 16 predicted proteins | sample OX2MG_FD_202534 | JGI IMG/M metagenome (GOLD analysis project Ga0307373, IMG submission 202534) | Soil microbial communities from Risofladan, Vaasa, Finland - OX-2 | ecosystem: Environmental > Terrestrial > Soil > Coastal area > Acid sulfate soil | place: Finland: Risofladan, Vaasa | collected... | reverse complement strand
TCACCGGACCGGGCTTCACCGGGCCACGCGTCATCCGGGGAAGCCGCGTTATCGGGCCATGCCGCCGCGTCCGCCCATGGCTGGTCATCTGCCCATGCCCGCTGATCGGGCGCTGCCAGCCCACTGGCTGGCGCCTGTCCGCCTGCTGGCGGGACCGGCCCCGGGGTGGCGCCGTCGCGACCGCGCAGCGGCGCGGCGGGTCCAGCCATGGCAGCATTCCAGCCACCGGTCGGCAGTTCACGCCCCGTCGTCCCCTCCACGGCGGGCATCTGAGCCGGGATCCGGGCGCGGACATCCTCGATGGCCCGGCCAGCGGGCCCCGGCTCCTGCCCGGCCCCCAGACCGGTGTACTCATGGCTGTCGAGCAGCGCAGCGAGGACCTCGGCCTCGCGGGCATCCACCCCGAACACGACGCGCGGGCGGCCCCAGGGCTCCCCGATCGAGTATCCGACGTAGCTCGACACCGGTGGCATCGGCTCCATCGTCAGGCCGTGCCTGATACGCCAGCGCTCCCATGCCCGCTCTAGCGTGGCTGCGGCCCGATGCGCGCGGGAAACCATCTCCGGATCAGGCATTGCGGTCCTCCCCTAAGGATCAGCGCCGCATTCCCCGCACCCGGCGGGACCCCATGTGACGCTGCCGACCTCTGGACAGGCGCCAGGCCTGCCGTTGTACTGCTCGCGTTCCTGCCAGTCACGGTCCCGCCAGTCACGGTCCCGCCAGCCACCACACTCGCCTGCGGCCAGCTGGTGGTAACCCACCCGCCCTGCGTCCCCCACTGCAAGTGCGTTCCGCCCAAGGGCGCCCGCCAAGCCCCGGCTCTGTGCGGGTCACCCCCCGCAAAGCCGGATCGCAGCCATGAAACCCAGGAGACACGGCCCAGTATGTCGGACCCCTGCCCGAGGCATGGGAGATTACGAAAAGTTGAGTGATGATTACTCTGAGTGAACTTCCTGACCCCGCCGTCCGCGAGTCAGATCACTCCCCCGGACGGCCGGATCGACCCCGGCAGCGTCTTGGCGGCACATCGCTCCCCCGAGCGGTCCGCATCCAAAGCCGCCCCCGCCACGGCCAGATGACCGCCGGGGCCGACCCCCCCCATGTGCTATCCCTTGCTGACTGCTCCCATCTGGTGCCCGCGGGATGTCCCCCGACCAGCCCCCGGTATCACGATGGGCACCCATCGCATCACCGTGCGCAGGCCAGCCGTCATTCCGAGCGCGGCTGCGGGATACCCGCCAGCAGAGCCCGGACCTCCGTCTCCCGGTACCGGCGGTGGCCGCCGAGCGTCCGGATGGACGTGAGCTTGCCGGCCTTGGCCCAGCGCGTAACAGTCTTGGGGTCCACGCGGAACATCGTCGCGACCTCAGCCGGCGTGAGCAGCGGCTCAGCCTCGGGTGTACGTGCAGACATATGTACGGCCTCTCCTCCTGGACCAGTACTGCGATCCTGCGTTGTTGCTCTGTCTGGCTCCTGGCGGAGCCTGCCGTGGATGTCCTATATGGCCCACTGAGACCATATTGCCATCACCAGCGGTGACAAGTCGACCACCAGGAGCAAAGATTCTGTGACGGGTCGCCCCGTTGTTCCGGTGATCGGAGTCACGCTGCGTGATTCTAGCGATACGTATCGTTGCGACGGCGCAGATTCGGAAAAGTCGTCCCCTGCTTCTCAGCTGGCACGCTGCAGTGCCGCCAGGGCATGCCAACGCCTCGTCACCCTCCGGTACATCGCAGTCGCCAGCTCCAACTCCCCACTGGCGAGCGCGCTAATCGCCGCAGACACCTCGGCCACCGACTGATCGGCCCGCAGCGCCTCGTCGTCGAGCTGGTGGACCAGGCCGCCATAGTCGAGTTCCACCAGCGCCTGCGGATGGAACTCCTCCAGCCAGCACCCGATCTGCTCAAGCTCGGCTGTCACCCGCGTGGCCGGATCCCCCGATCCGGCTCCGGCCAGCACACCTTCCGCGCGCTGGATGGCCGCCAGCGCCTTGGCGACCCGCCCGCGGGCCTGCGCCATCGCCGTCGCATAGACGAGCGTCCGGGTCGCCGCTGCCGTCGCCCGGCCGCCGTCGCCTGGATCGCTGGCCGCGCCGAGCACCAGCCAGCGCTCGTCCGGCGCGAAAGGAGCGAACCAGGCCGGCGGCACCGACCAGGTACTGGCCTGGATGTAGATCCGCAGCGAGCTGGCGTGGCCCTGGCTGCGGGCGAAGCCGCTGACGGCCGCGTCCACCACCCCTGCCGGGAAGGCGGCCGACCACAGCTGGGGGGCCGTCGCCCGCAGGCGGGACAGCCCCAGCCAGGAACGGAGCCGGGTCTGCCACGGGCAGATATAGGTGACGCCCTCCACCCAGCGGACGTAGGCATCCCCGCTCTCACACTCCGGTGCCACCATCGGCGGCACCGCGATCAGCCGCCGCAGTGCGTCCGCATGCTCGGCGGCGAGTGCGCCCGTCCGGCGCGGCCGTCCGGCCGACGCGGCGTATGCCGCCCAGTGCCGGCCGTCAGCGTCCGAGAAGGCCGAAAGCGGCTCATACACACGCAAATATGCCGCGTAGGGGAGCACGAAACGCATCGTGGCACGCTGTCACCGCTGGATACAGATCCGACACATAACGAGATCGTCACCGACCGCCAGCCAGCCTGCTGGCGCCGGCACCCCCGTCAGGCGGGCTCCCAGCGCCAGCATGGTGCGCCCGGCCACAGAACCGTGGACCTCGCCAGCGGTCGCGGGTGACGGCATACGCTTGTCGCGGAACCCGTGTCGACGGGGATGCGGGATGGAACCAGGAGTCACCACCGTGACGAACGTGTTCGCGAGACACCCCGAGCCCGGCGGCCCGGGTCCGGAAGCACAGGCGGCCGGCGATCCCGGCCAGCCAGGGGAGACACCAGGCCCGGCCGGCCCGGCCGGTCACGAGCAGGTCGTGTTCTGCCAGGACGTCCAGTCCGGTCTGCGGGCGATCATCGCCATCTACTCGACGGCCCTGGGTCCCTCGCTGGGCGGAACCCGCTTCTACCCCTACCCGACCGAGGACGCGGCCCTCGCCGACGTCCTCGATCTCTCCCGCGCCATGGCCTACAAGAACGCCCTGGCCGGGCTCGACCTCGGCGGCGGCAAAGCGGTGATCATCGGCGACCCCCGCCGGGACAAGTCCGAGGCGCTGCTGCGCGCCTACGGCCGCTTCATCCAGTCGCTGGGCGGCCGCTACATCACCGCCTGCGACGTCGGCACCTACAGCGAGGACATGGACATCGTCGCCCGCGAGTGCGGCTACGTGACCGGCCGGACCGTCGCCAACGGCGGCTCCGGCGACTCCTCGATCCTCACCGCGGCCGGGGTGTTCCAGGGCATGCGCGCTGCCGCCGAGCACGTCTGGGGTGACGCCAGCCTGGCCGGGCGCCTGGTCGGGGTGGAAGGCGTCGGCAAGGTCGGCCACCGCCTGGTGGGCCACCTGGTCGAAGCGGGCGCGCGGGTGGTGATCTGCGACGTGAACGCCGACGCGGTCAAGCAGGTAGCCGCCCAGAACCCCGGGGTCGAGGTGGCCGATGGCCGGCCGGGCCTGCTCGCGCGGCCTCTCGACATCCTCGCGCCGTGCGCCATGGGCGGGACGCTGGACGACGACGCGGTCGCCACCCTCTCGGCGCGGATCGTCTGCGGCGGCGCCAACAACCAGCTTGCCCACGCCGGGATCGAGAAGATGCTCGCCGACCGCGGCATCCTCTACGCGCCGGACTACGTGGTGAACGCCGGCGGCGTGGTCCAGGTGGCCGATGAGCTGGCCGGGTTCGACTTCGGGCGGGCGAAGGCCCGGGCGGCCCAGATCTTCGCCACCACCAGGAAGATCTTCGCGCTGGCGGATGAAGAAGGCGTGCCGCCCGCGGTGGCGGCGGACCGGCTGGCCGAGCGGCGGATGGCAGAAGTAGGCCGGCTGCGCGGCATCTGGCTCGGTTCCTGACCAGCACCAAACCCCGCGCCGGACCCCACACCGGCCGCCAGGGAAGCGCTCGCGGCGCAAAGCAGGTACGGTTATAGGCGTATGCAGGCTCGAACGCACGTCGTGCCCCCGGGCGGTGGGGCCACGGCGGGCTAGCACGCTGTGCAGAGGCCGGCAACTATTCAGTGCAGGGAGCAGGAGCCCGACCCGGGCTCCGCATGTTCGAGGGGGTCGAGCCAATGGGGCGCGGCCGAGCCAAGGCTAAGCAGGTGAAGGTGGCCCGCCAGCTGAAATACAACAGCGGCGGCACGGACCTTGACCGGCTGCGGACCGAACTGGGCGTGGGCAGGGGCGATCAGGATGATCACGAGCCCGCCCACGCGGACCTCGTGGACCGCTACCGCGATCTCGCCGACATCGACGGTGTGGAGCCTGACGACGACGAGGACGAGGACGAGGACTAGCGCGCCCGCCCGCGTCACCGTCAGCTGGGATGTGTCCCCGCCAGGCTGACCCCGTCCGCGCGAGCCGTGACCTCGCCCAGGACCCATCCAGTCACGCCGCGCGCCGCCAGCAGGCCGAGCGCCCGCCCGGCGTCACCGGCGGCGAGTACGGCCGCCATCCCCACCCCCATGTTGAACGTCCGCTCCATCTCGGCGGCCCCGATCCCGCCGCGGGCGGCCAGCAGGCCGAACACCGGCGGCGGCCGCCAGCTGCCGCGTTCCAGCACCGCGCCGGTACCGGGCGGCAGCACCCGCGCCAGGTTCGCCGCCAGCCCGCCGCCGGTGATGTGGGCGAACGCGTGCACGTCGCACTCCTCCGCCAGGGCCAGGCAGTCCCGGGCGTAGATCGTGGTCGGGGTGAGCAGCGCCTCCCCCACCGGTATGCCCAGCTCGGCGGGCTCGGCCTCCAGCGCCAGCCCGGCCGTCTCGATCACCCGCCGGGCCAGTGAGTAGCCGTTCGCGTGCAGGCCGGACGAGGCCAGCGCGATCACCACGTCGCCGGGCCTGACCCGGTCCGGGCCCAGCACCTGGTCCGCCTCCACCACGCCAGTCGCGGCGCCCGCCAGGTCGAAGTCGCCAGGACCCAGATGCCCCGGGTGCTCGGCCGTCTCCCCGCCGATCAGCGCGCAGCCCGCCCGCACGCAGCCCTCGGCGACCCCGGCCACGACCGCGGCCGCCCGCTCCGGCACCAGCTGGCCGAACACCACGTAGTCGGTCATGAACAGCGGCTCCGCGCCGCAGGTGACCAGATCGTCCACGACCATCGCGACCAGGTCGATGCCGACCGTGTCGTAACGGCCGAGCCGCTCGGCGATCACCACCTTGGTCCCCACGCCGTCGGTCGAGGTGGCCAGCAGCGGCCGCCGGTAGGAGGTCAGCTTGCTGGCGTCGAACAGGCCGGCGAACCCCCCGATCCCGCCGATGACCTCCGGCCCGGCCGTGCGGGCGACGGCCGCCCGCATCAGCGCGACCGCGCGCTCACCCGCATCGATGCTCACGCCCGCGGCGGCGTAGGACAGGCCGTCCTCGGGCGCGCTCACGGACGTGTCCTGGCCGCACCCACGTCTTCCAGCAGGTGCTTGCCCCGGTCCGCCTCGGCCACCGGGATCGGGTAGTCACCGTCGAAGCAGGCACGGCACAGCTCGCCCGCGGCGATCGTGGTCGCCTCGGTCAGCCCGGCCAGCGAGATGAAGCCCAGCGAGTCGGCACCGATCGAGGCCCGGATCTCCTGCACCGACAGGCTGCCGGCGATCAGCTCGGCGCGGGTGGCGAAGTCGATCCCGTAGAAGCAGGGCCACCTCACCGGCGGGCTGGAGATGCGCACATGCACCTGCGCCGCCCCGGCCTCGCGGAGCATGGTCACGATCGCCCGCTGGGTGTTGCCGCGCACGATCGAGTCGTCCACCACCACCACCCGCTGGCCGGCGATCACACCGCGGAGCGGGTTCAGCTTCAGCCGGATGCCGCGCTGGCGGATGGTCTGGCTGGGCTGGATGAACGTCCGGCCGACATAGGAGTTCTTGACCAGGCCCTGCCCGTAGGGGATGCCGCTGGCCTGGGCGTAGCCGATCGCGGCCGGGGTGCCCGACTCGGGCACCGGGATGACCAGGTCCGCCTCCGCCGGGTGCTCGGCCGCCAGGCGGCGGCCGACCTCCACCCGGCTCGCCTGCACGCTCCGGCCAGCGATCGTGGTGTCGGGCCGCGCCAGGTACACGTACTCGAACAGGCATCCCCGGGGCCGGGCAGGGGCGAATGTGGCCGATGTCACCCCGCGCTCATCGATGCTGATCAGCTCACCCGGCTCGACCTCACGCACGAACGTGGCGCCGATGATGTCCAGCGCCGCGGTCTCACTCGCCACCGCCCAGCCGCGTTCCAGCCGGCCCAGCACGAGCGGCCGGAAACCCTGCGGGTCCCGGGCCGCGTACAGGGTCTTCTCGTCCATGAACACCAGCGAGAAGGCGCCACGGGCCAGCGGCAGCGAGGCCAGCGCACTGTCGGCCACGCTGGCGGCACGCGGGTCCGCGAACAGTCCGGTCAGCACGTCGGTGTCGGACGTGCCCACCGGGCCCCGCCACGCCTCCGCCGCCCCCTCCACCATGGCGGCGAGCTCCAGGGTGTTGATGAGGTTGCCGTTGTGGCCGAGCGCCAGGCTGCCCGACGCGGTCGAGCGGAACGTCGGCTGGGCGTTCTCCCACACCGAGGCGCCAGTGGTGGAATACCGGCAGTGGCCGACCGCCAGGTGCCCGCGCAGCGTGGACAGCACCGACTCGTTGAACACCTGCGCGACCAGCCCCATGTCCTTGTACACGACAATCCGGGTGCCGTCGCTCACCGCGATGCCAGCAGACTCCTGGCCGCGGTGCTGAAGCGCGTAGAGACCGAAATAGGCGAGCTTGGCAACGTCCTCGCCGGGCGACCAGACACCGAACACGCCGCACGCGTCCCGAGGGGGCCGGTCGTGGCGATCGATGTCATCGGTCAAACGGCCATCGGGCTTGACCACGCCGCCAGTCTAGGGCAGCTTCCGCAGGCAGCGTCACGCCACGGCCAGCGGCAGCCAGCCGGACAAATCCGCCCGGGGGCCGCTGGCCCGGATCAGGCCCGCCGCCATCGCCTGCGCCCACGCCGTCCGGCCGGCCGCCAGCGCGATCCAGGTCAGCGGGTCGGTCTCGACCACGTTCGGCGGGGTGCCGCGGGTGTGCCGGGGCCCCTGCACGCACTGGACCGCCGCATACGGGGGCACCCGGACCTCCACCGCCCGGCCGGGTGCCGCGCTGGCGAGCACCCCGAGCAGGAATGTCACCGCACCCCGCTGTGCCTCCGGGAGCGGCCCGATCCCGGAGTCCACCGCCGCCAGGACGGCACGCACACACTCCCGGCCCAGTGCGGCCGCCTCGTCCGGTCCCGGCCAGCCGGGTTCCGCCAGCGCCGCGCGCTGGGCGTCCACGGCGGCCCGCAGCCGCTGCGTGGCGATCACCCGTGGCGGCACCGTCGCTCCTCAGCCGAACAGGGCCGGCAGCGCCCGCCGGTGAGCGGCGGCAAGCTCGTCCAGCGGCACCGAGAACAGCCCGGCCACATCCAGGCTGTCCCCGCCAACAGTGCCCAGGACCTGCGCCGGGACCCCGTGCGAGGCGCACAGGTCCGTGAACGCGTGCTCCACCCCCGGCCGCACCGCCACCACCGCCCGCGCCGCCGACTCGCTGAACAGCGACACGAACGGATCGCCCGGCGCAGTCACCCGGCAGCCCTGCCCGCCAGCCAGGCAGGACTCCGCGAGCGCGACGGCGAGCCCGCCGTCGGAGATGTCGTGTGCCGCCTCCAGCAGGCCGGCCTGCGCGGCGCCCGCAAGCAGCACCGCAAGGGATCGTTCGGCCGCCAAGTTCACTGTGGGCGGGCGGCCACCCAGGTGACCGTGCGCCACCTGCGCCCAGGCGGACCCCCCGAACTCGTCGCCGGTCGTGCCGAGCAGCACCACCCGCGCGCCCGGGCCGGCGAACCGCTGCGACAGCCGCCGCCGCACGTCGTCCAGGACGCCGAGCACGCCGACCACCGGGGTCGGGTAGATGGCCACCTGCCCGGTCTGGTTGTAGAAGCTCACGTTGCCGCCGGTCACCGGGGTGCCCAGCAGCGCGCAGCCGTCGGCCAGGCCGCGCACCGACTCGGTGAACTGCCACATCACCGACGGGTCCTCCGGTGAGCCGAAGTTGAGGCAGTTGGTGACGGCGACCGGCCGGGCGCCGGTGGCTGCCACGTTCCGGTACGCCTCGGCCAGCGCGAGCTGGGTGCCCGCGTACGGGTCGAGCCGGCAGTACCGGCCGTTGCCGTCGGTCGCCAGCGCCACCCCCAGGCCGGTTTCCTCATCCACCCGGATCACGCCGGCGTCTTCCGGCATCGCCAGCACCGTGTCGCCGCGCACATGCCGGTCGTACTGCTCGGTCACCCAGGTCTTGTCGGCCAGGCCCGGCGAGGCCAGCAGGGCCAGCAGCGCCGCCCGCAGCTCCGGGCCGGCCGCCGGGCGCGGCAGGCGGGCCGGGTCGTCAGCGGCCAGCGCGTCCTGGCTGGCCGGGCGGGCGGCAGGCCGGTCGTACACCGGTCCCTGGTCGGCGGCGGTCTGCGGCGCGATGTCCACCACCAGCTCGCCGTGCCAGGTCACCTCCAGCCTGCCGGTCGCGGTGACCTCGCCGATCACCGTGGCCGGCACCTCCCAGCGGGCGCAGATGGCCAGGAAGCGCTCGGTGTCGCCGGGCTCGACGATGGCCATCATCCGTTCCTGCGACTCGCTCATCAAGATCTCGGCCGGGGTGAGCGTCGGATCGCGGAGCGGGACGGCGTCCAGGGCAACCTGCATGCCGGTGCCGCCGTGCGCGGCCAGCTCGGCGGTCGCGCAGGAGATGCCGGCCGCGCCCAGGTCCTGGATGCTCACCACCAGGCCAGCCGCGTTGAGCTCCAGGCAGCACTCGATCAGCAGCTTCTCCATGAACGGGTCGCCGACCTGGACACTGGGGCGTTTCGCGGCCTGCCCGGCCGCCCCGCCCCCGAACGAGGCGCTCGCGAGCACCGATGCCCCACCGATACCGTCCGGCCCGGTCCGGGACCCGAACAGGATGACATGGTTGCCCTCGCCCTGGGCGGCGGCAAGCCGCAGGTCGCCGTGCCGCATCACGCCCAGGCACAGCGCGTTGACCAGCGGGTTCCCCGCGTAGCAGGCGTCGAAGGCCAGCTCGCCGCCGATGTTCGGCAACCCCAGGCAGTTGCCGTAGAAGGCGACGCCGCCGACCACGCCGGGCAGCACCCGGGCGGTGTCCGGGGCGTCGGCGGGGCCGAACCGCAGCGCGTCCATCACCGCCACCGGCCGGGCGCCCATCGCCAGGATGTCGCGGACGATGCCACCCACGCCGGTAGCCGCGCCCTGGAACGGCTCCACGTAGGACGGGTGGTTGTGCGACTCGATCTTGAAGGTGACCGCGTACCCCTGCCCGATGTCCACCACGCCGGCGTTCTGCCCGATGCCGGCCAGCAGCGCCTCGCTCGGCGGGGCCTTCTCGGAGAACTGGCGCAGGTGCCGCCGGGAGGACTTGTAGGAGCAGTGCTCGCTCCACATCACCGAGTAGATGGCCAGCTCCGAGTCGGTGGGCCGGCGGCCGAGCATCCGCCTGACCAGCTCGTACTCCTCACCGGTCAGGCCGAGCTCGGCGTAGGGCTGGGGCCGGTCGCCGGTGAGGGCCGCCCGCGCCACCGTGTCGGCGGTGCCGGTGCCGCTCACCCGGCCATCACCTGGCGGACCGCCGCGGTGAAGAAGCCCAGGCCGTCGGCGCCCGGGCCGGTCAGCGGGTCGATCGCGTGCTCGGGGTGGGGCATAAGTCCGACCACGTTCCCTGCCGCGTTCCGGACCCCGGCGATGTCGCGCGCCGAGCCGTTCGGGTTGCCGCCGGCATACCTGGCGACCACATGCCCCTGCTCCGCCAGGCCGGCCAGGGTCGCCTCGTCGGCCACGTAGGCACCCTCCCCGCTCTTGAGCACCACGGTGATCTCCTGGCCCGGCTGGTAGTCGCGCGTCCACACGGTGCCGGTGTCCTCGATCCGCACCCGCAGGCAGCGGTCGATGAACCGCAGCCCGCTGTTGCGCACCAGCGCCCCGGGCAGCAGATGGGCCTCGCACAGGATCTGGAAGCCGTTGCAGATCCCCAGCACCGGCAGGCCCGCCCGGGCGGCGGGCACCAGGTCCGCCATGATCGGCGCGAACCGGGCGATCGCGCCGCAGCGCAGGTAGTCACCGTAGGAGAAGCCACCGGGCAGGATCACCGCGTCCACCCCGCGCAGGCCCCGGTCGCCGTGCCAGAGGCGGACCGCCTCCCCGCCGGCCCGGGTGACCGCGCGGGCCGCGTCGCGGTCGTCGAGCGAACCGGGGAACGTGACGATCCCCACGCGGGCTGTCATGGGCGTCCTCGCAGGCCAAAGCCCGGCGACGGGCAGTCGGGGTTACCCAAGCAGATTACCGGCTCCAGCGGCGGCGGTGGGCGCCTCTACCCGGCGTGCCGGAGCTGCTCGTCCGGCAGGTGGGCCAGCAGCGCGTCGTTCCGCCAGGCGATCCGCTTGCGCAGCGACACCACCGTGCCGGTCTGCGGGCCAGAGCTCAGCGTCACGTCGTCCACGCAGGCCTTCATGATGGCCAGGCCACGGCCCGATTCCGGCAGCGCGGCGATCGCGTCATCGGACGGCGGCACACTGGCCGCGTGATGGGAGCGCCCGAACGGCGCCGGCCGGGCCACCCGGCGGCGGATCCGGGCCGCCGCCGGCACCGACGACCAGACCGCCCGCAGCCCCGGCAGCCGGACAGGATCGAACCCACGGCCGCTGTTGAGCACCTCGACCCGGCAGCCGGCCCGGCCGACACTGGCCACGACCTCGTACCGGCGGCCCGGCCCGCCATGGCGGACCACATTGGTACACGCCTCGGTGACGGCGAGCAGCAGCTCTGCTACCCCATCGTCGTCGGCGCCCAGGCTCCGCAGCGTATCGCCCAGCACATGGCGCATGACCGGCACACTGAGCGCCTCACGCGGGAACACCAGGCAGAACTTGACATCCACGGTCGGCTCCTCGGCGCATCTCATCCGAGTACGCATCCGCTCCTCAGTTCCCTGCCTCCACCGTTTCACGCTGGCCACTTAAGTGCTTTCCCCGTCAGGGCCGTAATAATCGTCAGCCTGGTATCTGTATGGTCACCGCCGGCCGCGAACGGTGAGTTGAATCAGCCTTCGCGCAACGTGAATTCCTCGATCACCGGGTTGGCGAGCAATTCACCTGCTAGTTCACCCATGCGCGCGAGGACCGTCTCGTCTGGCGTTCCGGACAGTTCCACCTCGAAGCGCTTCCCCTGGCGAACGCCGACAACGTCACCGAATCCGAGCCGCTGACAGGCCCGCGAGATGGCTTCCCCCTGCGGGTCGTGAATCTCCGGCTTGAGCATGACCTCAACGATGACTCGGGCCACTGTCCCGCCTTTCCGCTCTCCTGCGTGGCAACGCAGCGTACGCGACGCGATGCCACTCGTGCGTGGCGGCCGACGGGGCCACCAAGGGTTCACCGAGGCGACCCCCGTCTGTCACGATGGCGGTAGAGCCAACCCGGCTGGTCGCGGCGATCCTGGGACCGGCCCCTAGCGCAAGGAGTGGCACGTGACCGTCGACGCCGACGGTGCGGTCACCGCACCGGGACCGGGCAGCCTGGACGGGCAGCCCGGTCCGCGAGCAGAACTCATCCAGCTGCTCACCCCCGAGGGTGAGCGGGTCGAGCATCCTGACTACCCGCTGGACCTGACCACCGACCAGATCAAATCCCTCTACCGCGACCTGGTGCTGGTCCGGCGGATCGACACCGAGGCGATCGCCCTGCAGCGCCAGGGTGAACTGGGCATCTGGGCCTCGCTGCTGGGCCAGGAGGCGGCACAGGTCGGCTCGGCCCGGGCACTGGGCCCCCGTGACATGGCCTTCCCCACCTACCGCGAGCACGGCGTGGCGTGGTGCCGCGGGCTGGACCCGGTCAAGCTGCTGGAACTGTTCCGCGGCGTCAGCCACGGCGGCTGGGACCCCGCCGAGCACCACTTCCACCTCTACACCATCGTCATCGGCGCGCAGACCCTGCACGCCACCGGCTACGCGATGGGCATCCAGCGGGACGGCCAGGTCGGCGAGAGCGGGGAGGCCGTCATCGCCTACTTCGGCGACGGCGCGACCAGCCAGGGCGACGTGAACGAGGCCTTCATCTGGGCCTCGGTGTTCAACGCGCCGGTCGTGTTCTTCTGCCAGAACAACCAGTGGGCGATCTCCGAACCGCTGGAGCGGCAGAGCCGCATCCCGCTCTACCAGCGGGCACGCGGGTTCGGGTTCCCGGGCATCCAGGTGGACGGCAACGACGTGTTCGGGTGCCTGGCCGTCACCAGGAAGGCCCTGCAGGCAGCCCGGGAAGGCCAGGGCCCCACCCTGATCGAGGCCTACACCTACCGGATGGGCGCGCACACGACGACCGACGACCCCACCCGGTACCGGCTGGCCAGCGAGCTGGAGGCCTGGAAGCTGAAAGACCCGGTGGAGCGGGTGAAGGCTTTCCTGGTCCGCACGGGCTCCGCCGACGCGGCCTTCTTCGACGGCATCGACGAGGAGGCGGCGCAGATCGGCAGGCACATCCGGAAGGCATGCCTGGAGATGCCCGACCCGGCGCCGCTGGCGATCTTCGAGAACGTCTACACCGAGCCGACCGCGCTGCTGCGTGCCGAACGCGAGCAGTACGCCGCTTACCTGGACTCGTTCGTCAGCGAGGAGGCACGATGACCGCGCTGACTCTCTCCAAGGCGCTGAACGAAGGCTTGCGCAAGGCCCTGGAAGACGACCCGAAGGTGATTGTCATGGGGGAGGACGTGGGCAAGCTCGGCGGCGTCTTCCGGGTCACTGACGGGCTGCAGAAGGACTTCGGCGAATCCCGCGTGGTGGACACCCCGCTCGCCGAGTCCGGCATCGTCGGCACCGCGATCGGCCTGGCCCTGCGCGGCTACCGGCCGGTCTGCGAGATCCAGTTCGACGGCTTCGTGTTCCCCGCGTTCGACCAGATCGTCAGCCAGCTGGCGAAGATGCGGCTGCGGTCGCTGGGCCGCGTCAGCGTGCCGGTAGTGATCCGGATTCCGTTCGGCGGCGGGATCGGCGCGGTGGAACACCACAGCGAGTCGCCCGAGGCGCTGTTCGTGCACACCGCCGGGCTGCGCGTCGTCGCCTGCTCCGGGCCCGCGGACGCCTACACGATGATCCAGCAGTCGATCCGCTGCGACGACCCGGTGATCTTCTTCGAGCCCAAGCGGCGCTACTGGGACAAGGAGGAGGTGGACACCGGCAGCGGGCTCGATGCCGCGCTGCCGCTGGAAGCGGCGCGCACAGTGGCCGCAGGCGACGACGTGACCTTGCTTGCCTACGGCCCGATGGTCAGGACCTGCGCGGAGGCGGCCGTCGCCGCCCGTGAGGACGGCCGGTCGCTGGACGTGATCGACCTGCGCTCGCTGTCCCCACTGGACCTGGGCACGATCGTCGCCTCGGCACGCCGGACCGGTCGGTGCGTGATCGTGCACGAGGCGCCGGTCACCGGCGGGATCGGCGCCGAGATCGCCGCCAGGGTCACCGAGGAATGCTTCTATCAGCTGGAGGCCCCCGTGCTGCGGGTCGGCGGCTTCTCCACCCCGTACCCGCCATCCCGGCTGGAGGAGCACTACCTGCCGGACCTGGACCGGGTGCTCGACGCCGTCGACCGCACGTTCGCGTACTGAGAGGGCTGGGGCCATGTCTGAGGTGAAGCAGTTCCGGCTGCCGGACGTCGGCGAGGGACTGACCGAGGCCGACATCGTCGCCTGGCATGTCAAGCCGGGTGACCAGGTGAGCATCAATCAGGTGATCGTGGAGATCGAGACGGCCAAGGCCGTGGTCGAACTGCCGTGCCCGTACGAGGGGGTTGTCACGGGGCTGCTCGTCGACGAGGGCTCAACCGTGGATGTGGGGACGCCGATCATCGCCGTGGACGTCGGGCCTGGCACGGACGGGAAGGGGGGGCCGGGCACCACCGGTGTCCCGGCGGGCTCAACGCCAGCCGGGACACCGGCAGCGCCCGGCCTTGGATCACCGGTCCAGGCGGCGTTCGAGCCGGGGATGGTCGGGAGCCCGGCGCCCAAGATCGAGCGGCAGGCGGTGCTGGTCGGGTACGGGGTGAAGCTGGGCGCGACCAGGCGGCGGACGCGGAAGGCGGGGGCGGGGGGGTCTCGTTCGGCTGCGCCGTCACTCGAACCGGCGGGGGCGCCGTCCCCGGGGCCGGGCCGGAATGGCCGGCCGGCGGCTAAGCCGCCGGTGCGGAAGCTGGCCAAGGAGCTGGGCGTGGATCTCGCCGGGCTGGCCGGGAGCGGGCCGGGTGGGAGCATCACGCGGGAGGATGTGCGGGGCGCGGCGGGCGGGGAGCAGGCGGCGGCGCTCGGGATAGCGGCCGCGGCATCGCCGGCCGGGCCGCGCGAGGAGCGGATAGCCGTCAAGGGGGTGCGCAAGCATATGGCGGCGGCGGTGACGGCTAGTGCGTTCACGGCGCCGCATGTGACGGAGTTCCTGCAGGAGGACGTCACCGGCTCGATGGAGGCGGTAGGGCGGCTGCGGGAGCTGCCGGAGTTCGCCGGGCTGCGGCCCTCCCCGCTGCTGCTGGTCGCCAAGGCGCTGCTGCTGGCGGTGGCACGGCACCCGATGATCAACTCGTCCTGGGACGAGGATGCCCAGGAGATCGTGGTCAAGCACTACGTGAACCTGGGCATCGCCGCTGCCACCGAGCGTGGGCTGCTCGTGCCCAACATCAAAGACGCCCACACCCTGTCGCTGCCCGCGCTGGCCGCCGGGCTGGCCGCGCTGGCCACGACCGCGCGGGACGGGAAGACCCAGCCGGCCGACATGGCCGGCGGGACGATCACGATCAGCAACGTGGGGGTGTTCGGGGTCGACGCCGGGACCCCCATCCTCTCCCCCGGCGAGGCGGCGATCCTCGCTTTCGGCCAGGTCAAGGCGGCTCCGTGGGTGCACGACGGGGAACTGGCTGTGCGCCAGGTGACCACGCTGTCGCTCTCCTTCGATCACCGCATCGTGGACGGCGACCTCGGATCGGCGGTCCTGCGCGACGTCGGCGCGATGCTGGCCGACCCGGTGCGGATGCTGGCCTGGTCGTGACCGGAACGGTAGAACGGACAAGCCGGAACCACGGGCAAGACGACGGGAAGGGACGGCGATGTTCCGTCATGTGGTGCTGTTCACCTGGACCGAGGACGCGACCGACGCGCAGAAACACGCACTCGCGGGCGAGCTGCGCAAGCTGCCCGACGTGATCGACGCCATCCGGCTCTACCACGTCGGCGCCGACGCCGGGATCAACCCCGGCAACTGCGACTTCGCGGTCGTGGCCGACTTCGACAGCGTGGAGGACTACCTGATCTACCGCGACCATCCGGCACACCGGACCGTGGTCGAGCACTACGTCAACCCGATCGTGGCCCGCCGGTCCGCCGTCCAGTACGCGATCTGACCCCGCCCGGCGGCACAAACCACCGGCACGGACCGGTGGCGGCCACCGGGCTGGCGGCTAGAAGGTCCCGGGCAGCGCCAGGATCAGCCCGCTGTGGGCGGGGAGTGTCAGCGTGCACTTCCCGGCCTTGCAGGCCAGGTGGCCAGGCGCGCCCGGCGTGAAGGTGCCCGCGCTGGTGACCGACGCGCCCTGGATCCGCACCCCGGAGGTGGCGCTCAGCGAGTTGCCGTTGGTGTCCCGCAGGCGCAGCGTGGACGCGGCGCCTGACACGCCCGCCACCTGCAGCACCACGGACGTGGGCGAGGCGGTCAGGTTCTCGGCCATCACCTTGATCCGGCCGGTGGTGGTGCGGACCGCGTGCGCGGTGATGCTCCCCGAAGCGGTCGTGGTCACCTGTGCCGGCAAGGTCACCCCGGTGCCCATCAGGTGCGCGAACAGCATGCCGTAGTAGACCGGCTCGGCCAGGTACTGGTTGCTGCTCACCTCGCACAGCGGCGTGTAGCCGCCGCAGTGGTGGTTGAGCGAGCCGTTGACGTACATGCCGCGGGCGCCGTGCTCCGCGCCCCGCATCAGCCAGTCCGCCGCCCACAGCGCGGAGGCGTAGGTGTTGCTCACGCCCGGGATGCCGCTGCACGAGGCCGAGTTCGTCTCCGCGATCAGCCACGGCACGCCAGCGGTCGCCGCCGCCGAGCTGGTCGCCGCCAGCACCGAGTCCTCCGCGCTCATCGTCGCCGCGGACAGCAGCGTCGCCGCCCCACCCGGGGTAGCGCTGCCGCAGTTGGTCATCGGGTACAGGTGCTCGGCCAGGAAGGCCAGATCGGGGACCTGGCCAGCGTGCGCGGCGGTGGCGTAGGGCGGCAGCCACGAGGTGTGGTAGGTGTCCGGCCCGGCGATCGGCGCCCCGGGTGCCCCGGCGTGGACGGCCGCCAGGCACTTCGGCAGATCCGTGGTCAGGTAGTCCTGCTCGGTGTAGGTGGACGACCGCAGCCGGCTGCGGTAGCGGTCGGGCTCGTTTCCGCACGAGATGCCGGCCAGGCTGGCCCCCAGCCCGGCCGCCACGTGGCTGGCGTCCGCGGTGACCTCGGTGGCGTTGAAGGCGCCGAGATTCACCGTGTATATGACCTTCCAGCCGGTTTTGGCCGCCAGCTTGGCCAGGCCGGCCAGGGCGCTGGCGCTGATACCGGTGTAGGAGGACAGGTCCACGGAGTTGCCGCCGAACCGCATGACCCCCGGCCCGAAGTTGGCCAGCAGCGCGGGATAGTTCCCGGCCGGGGCGAAGTGGCCGCTGTTGATGTCGCTGCTGGAGTAGGAGAAACCCACATACCGGCTCGCCACGCGCCCCAGTCCGGGAGCCGTCGGGTCGATGGTGATGGTGGTGGCCGAGGTGGCCCGCGGTGGCTGGACCAGTGGTTGCCGGGCCGCTGCCGGGCGGGGCAGGGACGCCGGGGCGGCCGACGCCTGCCCGGCCGCCGC